>JAABUS010000147.1_pt1 | contig 171841 bp, 177 predicted proteins | sample 5560161 | NCBI WGS metagenome assembly JAABUS01 (sample SAMN10711885, study PRJNA513376) | rock metagenome | isolation source: Antarctica rocks | place: Antarctica: Victoria Land, Trio Nunatak nord | collected 2016-01-04
CCTTGGGTGGAGATCGCCGCCTGTGCGGAGTCCCATGCTCGGCTGGAGCAGACCTTGAGCGGACTGGAGCCGGACGCTTCCGCGGCGCCCAGTCTGTTGCCGGGCTGGACGGTGGCTCACGTGCTGGCGCACCTGGCCCTCAACGGTGACAGCGTCGTGCGCCGAGTCCAGGCCGCCGCGCAGGGGCGGGTCGTGGAGCAGTACGACGGAGGCGTAGCGGGCCGCGCCTCGGCCATCGAACAGGCCGCACGAGCGGGCCTCGATCAGCTGGTAACAGATCTTCGTCGGGTCGACGCCGCGGTCGACCGGGCGTTCGCTGATCTCCCGGAGGCGACCTGGGATCAGCCCGTCCTAGCCGGTGATGGGCAGCTGGTGCCAGCCGCGCACCTGGCGTTTTCGCGGTGGCGGGAGGTCGAGACCCACCACGTCGATCTCGGGGTCGGCTACACCGCAGCGCAGTGGCCGCAGGCACTCGTGGACCGGTGGCTCCCCAGTCTTCTCGAGGGCCTGAGCCACCGATCGGATCAGCGAACGTTGATGGCGTGGGCGCCCGGTCGCGGTCCGGCACCTGAGCTGGAGAAATGGGGCTGAAACGTGACCGGTTACCGATCGGTTTGCGACGTGCAGCTCGATGGGCTCCTGTGCGCACCCCTCGTCTCCATGCGTACGTTAAATCGTACGCATGTGGTGTAAGTTGATGGCATGAGTGCAGTGAGTGCGACGTCGGCCCGGTCGAACCTGTACCGGCTGATCGATCAGGTGAACGAGGAGTCTGAGCCGCTGACCATCACCGGGCAGCGGGGCAACGCGGTGCTGATCGGCGAGGCCGACTGGCGGGCGATCCAGGAGACGCTGTTCCTGGAGGCGGTTCCCGGCCTGGCCGAGTCGATCCGTCAGGCCCGAGCCGAGGGTGTGGAGGCCGCGTCGGCCGAACTCGACTGGTGACCGAGTGGACGTTGGCCTACTCGCGCCAGGCTCAGAAGGACGCAAAGAAGATTGCGGCGTCGGGTTTGAAGCAGCGAGCCCAGAGGCTCCTCGAGGTGCTCGCCGAGGACCCCTTCGGCACGCCTCCCCGGTACGAAAAGCTGGTTGGTGACCTGGCGGGGTGCTACTCGCGGCGCATCAACATCCAGCATCGACTTGTCTACGAGGTCTTCCCCGATCAGCACGTCGTGCACGTGCTGCGGATGTGGACCCACTACGAGTAGCAACAGGGCCACTTCGACCCGTCTCGCAGCACGATCCTTGACCGGGTGCGGCGGCGCGTCGGAGACAAGCGGGTCTTGGCCCTGATCAAAGCATTCCTGAAGGCGGGCATCATGTCCACCGGCGGGCAGGTCAAGGACTCCATCACCGGAACGCCCCAAGGCGGTATCGCTTCGCCGTTGCCCCTCTCCGACAGACTTCTGTGAGACGCAGGAACTGGCCGGTATCTGGGCTGGGGTGCGGGGACAGGAGAACTGGATTCATGGAGTACATCGATTCATCGCAGGCTGGGTCTGCGGTCGACGACGGCGAGGTTCTCGTCGAGCCGGCTGTGCTGGTGGGGCCGCGTGAGGGTCGTGCGAAGCGACGCACGTTCACGGCCGAGTTCAAACGTCGGGTGGTGGCCGAGTACGACGCGGCACCGCAGGGTTCGAAGGGCGCGGTGCTGCGCCGCGAACGGCTCTACGACTCCCATGTCCAGGAGTGGCGGGCCGCGATCGAGGCCGGCACCCTCGCCGGTGGCGTCCGGCGGGGTCGCCCACCCGGCACGGGCCGTAGTCCGGAGCAGGTCCGGATCGTCCAGTTGGAGCGGGAGAACGCGCGACTCCAACGCGAGCTCGACACGAAGGACGAGGTCATCGCGCGCCGTGAGGATGCTTTGGAGGTACTGGGAAAAGGTGTCGCGTTCTTGGAAGCTTTGTCTTCGAAGAACGCGCGATGACCAAGACCTCGTACGCGGCGTGGCAGACCGAGTCCGTCGAGGACCTCACCGGCTTGGTCGGGGTGGTGCAGGCGTGTCGTTTGGTCGGTCGTTCTCGGGCCACCCATCACCGTCACGCCCACCCCAAGCCGCGGGTGCATGGGCCACGGCGTCGGCCGGTGCATCCGGCCGAGCTGAGCACCGTCGAGCGCGAGGAAATCCTCGCGTTGCTGAACAGCGACGCCTACGCGAACTCGTCGGTAACCCAAGCGTGGGCGCGTGAGCTCGACGAGGGCCGCTACTGGTGCTCGGCGCGCACGATGTACCGCATCCTGGCCGCAGCCGGCATGGGCGGGGAACGTCGCCGCCAGGCCACCCATCCGCCACGAACGATCCCGGAGTTGGTCGCGACCTGTGCCAACGCCGTGTGGTCGTGGGATATCACGAAAATGCGGGGTCCGGGCAAGGGCAGTTGGTATCACGCCTACGTGGTCATCGACATCTTCTCCCGCTACGTGCTGGGCTGCCTCGACGTCCGCCGGTCGCACAACCGGCCACGCACCAGCAATGACACCCCTTACAGCGAGTCGCAGTTCAAGACCATGAAGTACATGCCCGACTACCCCGACCGGTTCGCCAGCATCGGCGAAGCACGAGCCTGGATGGCGGCGTTCACGAACTGGTACAACCACGAGCACCGGCACTCCGGTATCGGACTGCACACGCCCGCTTCGGTTCATTACGGCACCGCCGCCGACATCCGCGACGCCCGGCAGCGCACCCTCAACGCTCCGACGAAGTCGTCGACGTGCTCACCGACCTAGCCCGGATCTTTCACCGCCTGGCTGAGTGGCCGTCGGCTCGGGTTGGGGTCGTTCTCGGTGGTGATTTTGGCATGGGGGTGTGACTGTTTGCCCGGTGTCGTCTCGGGTGGGCGCCGGGTCCAGGGCCCGGGGTCTTCGTCCTGTCGGAGGCGGTCGGGGATGGGGTCGTCAGCCGGGCAACGCCCGCAGGGCGGTGACCGCCTGGTGGGCGAGGCTGGCCCAGGGCTGTTTCTGATTCAGGGTCAGCACCGCCTGCCGGCTGTGCCGGGTGAGGGCGGCGGCGATCGTGAATAGCCGCAGTCGCAGTCTCTTGGGTTCCCACCGGCGGGCTTCTCCGCTGGTCAGGGCGATCAGCTGCATCCAGGCGGTGATCTCCGCGGCGAGGGTGACGATGGCGCACCAGATGCGGTTCTGGTCAAGCCCGTGCAGCGGCAGGTTGCGCAGCCCGGTGTCCTTGGCGCAGCGGATGCGGTCCTCGGCGCGGGCCCGGCGGCGGTGGCGCAGCTCGAGGTCGGGCAGCTGCCCGCGGACGCTGTTGGTGGCGAACGCGGTGACCCGCAGCCCGTCGGTGTCGGTGATCCGCAGCTGCGCCCCGGGGTGCGGTCTCTCCTTGCGGGCGATGACCCGCATGCCCTGGGGCCAGCCGGTGAGGTTGAGCATCCCGGTGAGCTCAGCGACCCACGCCCCCTCCCGCACCGCCCCGTCGGAGTTGTAGGCCGGGGTCCACACGTCGTCGTGCATGAGGGCGAGCAGCTCGGCGGTGTTGTTCGGGACTTGGCGCGGGCCACGTTGTCGTTGATCCGCGGCACCACCGTGACCGTGCGCTCGGCCGCGGCCCAGTCCTCGTGGCGCAGCCCCAGCGCCTCCCCGATCCGCTTCCCGGTGTCGTGCAGCACCGCGAACAACAGCCGGTCCCGCAACCGGCCACAGGCGTCCAGGATCGCCTGCACCTCGGTGGCGGTCAGTATCCACGGGTGCTCGCGCGGCACCTTCATCTCGATCACCCGCCGAGCCGCCGGCTGGGACTTGCTGATGTGGTGCAGGAACGGGCGCCACGACGTTCCCCTCCGACCGGCGGGCTGCCAGCTGGTCAGCAGCTCACCGAGATCGACACCGTGGCGGGCGGCGTGCTGGTAGAACGCGCTGACCGCCGACAGCTTCCGGTTCACCGTCGCCGCACCGCAGTGCGACTGCACCGACGGCAACACCGCGACCCGCCCGGCCCGCGCCACCGGCGGCAGCCGCAGCCAGGCCACGAACTCGGCCACATCCTCCAGGCGGACCCCCGCCAGTCCAACACCCGCCCCTCGAGGAACACGAACCAGTCCTTCAGATCATGGGCGTAGGCCTTGACCGTGTTCGGCGAACGGTCGACGTCGGTGAGGAACGCCAGGTAGCGCTCGACCGGCTCGACCGGAACCCCATCCAACCCGAGGACTGTCCACGACCTACGCCGCGATGACGGCATCACCACCTGCTGAACGAGCATCGACCTCCCGGGACACTTCGTGCTGGACGGCAGGAGATAACCACGTCCACTAGGCAAAATCGGGGACCTGCGGAGCTCGTCAACCACGTCCAGGACACCCCGCGAGGGACTCCAGATAACGATCGAGTCGACCTTCGCGACCGTCCGGCTGCGGCAGCGCGTCACGAAGGGACCCGGGTCCCGAGCCGCTGGTGTCGCGATGGCCTTCAAGCTGATGGAGTCCGCCCAGGCCCGCTGGCGGGTCGTCTTACGGTCCGGGGCTCCGCGACCTGCGGGGCCGGGTGGAGCGCAGCCGGATGTCCTCGGTGCGGGGTGCACGGCAGTGCGACCGGCAGCTGCCAAACAAGGTGATGGCGTTCATGATTTGTCTACGTCGCCGGGGGACGGGCGGTCGCCGACGCGTTGGGCGGATGGGGGTCGAGAGCGTCGCGTAGCTGCTCCAGGCGGGTTGTGGCGGTGCGCCGTTCTCGGCCGATGGTGAGCAGGTGGTTGAACAGGTCGTTGGTGGGCAGTTGCTGTGCGCCTTGGGTGAGGGCGGTGGCGGCGGTGGCCACGGCGAGGGCGTAGTGCCCGGCGGCTTCGGGGGTTGCCCCCGCGGCGGTGGCCCGGGTGAGGCCTTGGGTGAGCTGGGTGCCGTGGTGCCCGGCGGCCTGCCCGGTGTCGGTGAGGGATGCGGCGAGGCTGGCGGGGTCGTGGGGGCGGCCGGTGCGCACCTGGTCGGCAACTAGCGCGAACAGTTCCGCGTGGGTGGGGTCGTGGAAGTCGCGTGGTTCGAGCAGGTCGGTGACGGCGGTGACGCCAGCGATGTTGGCCCACAGCAGGGCGTACAGGCACAGGGCCTCGATGTCGGTGCGGGGGTCCTGGAGGTGATGCCCCTCGGACCCGAGGGCGGTGAGGTCGTCGTCGGTGCTGGTCATCGGGTTCGCCTGGGCGCAGTGGTCAGTAGCCGGAGCTGAGGCCGTGGTGGTCGCGGCGGTGGCGGTCGACGTAGCCGGTGCCGTGGCCGAAGCCGTGGTCGTCGGTGATCCCGTCCTGACTCGGTGGTGTCGGTGCCGTGGTGGTCGTGGACCGGGTGGTCCGCGGTGAGCGGGGTGGTGGTTGTTGGGCGGCGGCGTCGGGGGCGGTGCGCGCCCACTGCCGGTAGCAGGCGAGGAACGCTGCGGCTTGGTCGCTGCCCTGGGCCGGCGCTGGTCCGAGGGGTTGCTGCAGAACGGTGTCGGGCACCGGGTACTGCGCCCGGTAGGCCCCGACCATGGACATGGTGGTGTCCCACTGCTGGGCCTGCGGCTCGGTGTCCGGTCGCGGCCCGAGTGCGCTGACCCACGCGGGGGTCCCGGTGGCCACGTGGGGGGTGTCGTGGGGGGTGGGGGCCATCCGTTCGGCGATCTCGTCGCGGCGGGCCCGGGCCGCGAGCAGCTGGCCGGCCTTGTCGAAGGGGGCCCCGACCCGCGCCTGAGCACGGGCCAGTTCCAGTGTGGTGGTGGTGATGTCGGCGTGGACGTCGAGGAGGGTGCGGTCCAATGCGGTGAGGGAGTTCTCCAGGCGGACGATGAGCCCGGGCCCGGGTTCGGCGAGGTCACCGGCGGTGTATGTGACGGCCCGGGCGGGGCAGCCGGTGAAGGTCACCGAGGCGACGTTGCCCTGGCGGGTTTCCTCGACCATGGCGGTGGCGTGGAAGCCGCCGATCTCGGCGACGGTCCCGACCAGGGCGGGGACCCGCCCGTTGTGCTGGGCCACGGTCGGGGCGATGAGGTGGGCGAACGCGACCGCAGCAGCAGCGCGCTCGTCGTAGGTGGTGGTGCCGACGCGGGCGACGAACAGCTCGCCCTTGGTGGGGGTGCGGCGGGCGATGGCTTCCTGCAGCGGCGGGATCTGCGCGTGCAGCAGCGTCAGGGTGGTGGTGCGGGTGCGGACCTGGTGGCGCAGGTTGGTCTGGGACTGGGTGTGGGCGCGGCGCAGCCGTTCGAGTCCGGCGAGGGTGTTATCGGCTTCGGCTTTTTCCAGCACCAGCGGGTCTCCCGACGCGAGGGCTTTGACCTCGGAGTAGGACAGGGCGGCGTCGCCGATGTCCTCGATCTCCCGGGAGTCCAGGCGCCCCTTCATGACCTGGGCGATGAAGCGGGCCTTCCGCTCGACGGTTAAGAAGCCAGGAGTAGGTGTCGAAGGTGGCTTCGGTGACGTAGCGGATCACCTGGACCTCGGGGTTCTGGTTGCCCTGGCGGATGACCCGGCCGTCGCGCTGGGAGAGGTCCGCCGGGCGCCATGGGCAGTCGAGGTGGTGCAGGGCCACGGCCCGGGCCTGCACGTTGGTCCCTACCCCCATCTTGGCGGTCGACCCGAGGAGGATCTGGACGGCGCCGGTGCGGGCGGCGTCGAACAGCTGCGCCTTCTCCCGGTCGTTGCGGGCGGAGTGGATGAACGCGACCTGCTCAGTGGGGATGCCCCGCTCCGTGAGCAGGTCGCGGAGCTCGTCGTAGGCGTTCCAGCTTTCACGTGGGGTCCCGAGGTCGGAGAACACCAGCTGCAGGGCGCCGGGGCGTGGGTGGGGTGCACCGTTGGTGGCGGTGTAGACGCGGGTGGTGTTCGCGGCCCAGATGGTGTGGATGCGGTCCGCGGCGGTCTCGAGCTTGGTGGGGCCGTCGACCTCGAGCAGGGTGGGGTCGGTGCTTTCGGCGAGCTCGGCCACGACGTGCGGTAGCAGGCGCAGGTCCAGCGCCGCCGCCCGCCCCTCCGAGCTGATCTTGAGCATGTTGTCCTCGGTGGGCTCCACCGTGCGGTTGCGGACGGCTTCGGCCCGCTCCCCCAGGGAGGTGACGAACGCGGCCTGGGCCAGGCTGGGGGCGATGACCACCGTCTCCGGGGCGCGTTGCCCGTCGGCGCGGACCGCGAGGTCGGGGGTCGGCAGCGCCAGGTCCTCGGCGGTCTTCACATCCGCAGCGACGTGCCAGATCCGCAGGAACTCCGGCACGTTGCGGAACTTCGCGAACCGGGTCTTCATCCGCCACGACCCGCCGTCCGGGCTCATCTCCATCTCCGAGACGGTGCTGCCGAACGTGGCGGCCCAGGTGTCGAAGTCGTGCACCCCGGCCGCGGTGAGCAGGTCCGGGCGCAGGTAACGCTGCATCACGTAGGCCTCGGTGATGGAGTTGGCGATGGGGGTGGCCGTGGCCCCGGTCATCGCCCGCCCGTTGTGCTTATTGCGCAGGTAGCTGACCTTCATATGGAGGTCTTGGGCCCGGTCGGAGCCCTCGATCGCGGCGTCGCGCATGTTCGAGGGGGTGGCGAGGTTCTTGTAGTCGTGCAGCTCGTCGACCACCAGGTAGTCGATGCCGGTCTGCTCGAAGGTGACGCCGGGGTCGGTGATCGTGTCGAGCTTGGCCTTGAGCTTCTCCTGCTGGGCGAGCAGATGCTTCTCCAGCCGCTTGATCGTCAGGCCGGCCTCGGGGGTGCCGAGCAGGCGGGTGAGGGCTTCGCGGTGTGCGCCGTGCTCGGCGGCCGCGTAGGCGCGGATGGTGTCCGGGGAGACGTCGAGGCGGGTGAACGCGGTGCGGGTCATGATCACCGCGTCCCACTGCCCGGTGGTGGCGCGGGCGACGAAGTCGCGGCGCTTGTCCCCGGCGAGGTCGTCGCTGCCGGCGGCCAGCACCCGGGCCTGCGGGTACAGGTGCAGGAATTCCCCGGAGAATTGGTCGAGCATGTGGTTGGGGACCACGATCGCGGGCTTGCGCACCAGGCCGAGGCGGCGCAGTTCCATCACCCCGATGGCCATCTCGGCGGTCTTGCCCGCCCCCACCTCGTGGAACAGGCCCGCGTTGGGTTCGGCGACCATCCGGGCCACCGCGGACAGCTGGTGCGGTCGCGGGGTCCACGAGGACGCGAGCCCGGGCAACGACATGTGGTCGGTGTCGTAGTGGCGCAACGCGATCGCGTTGAACGTGTCGTTGTAGGTGCGGGACAACCGTTGCGCCCGGGCGGGGTCCTCCCACACCCACTCCGAGAACCGTTCCCCCAGCAGGGTGGCCTTCTCCTGGGCGGCGGCGGTCGCGGTGGGGTTGAACACCCGGCTGCCGTCCTCCTGCTCGTCGCTGACCCTGATGGGCGCCTGCTTGAGCAGCGACTGCGCGAGCTGGGTGGCTGGGAGCCGGTCGGTGCCCCACTCGTCGGTGGCCAGCACCCCGGACCGGCCGCCGGTGACCGCCCAGTCCGCGCCCACGGTGTGCACCACCAGCACCGACCGGTCCGCCAGCACCTCCCGCAGGAAGGCTTGCACGTCGGTGGCGTCGATCCACGCGGCGCCGAGGCGGGCGTCGATGTCCCCGGGCTCCAGGTCCACCGGCACCACCTCGGTCAGGGCGGCGACGTTGCCCACCCACGGGTCCTCACCCCCGGCAGCCACCGCCTCCCGGGACGCCTCGGTCGCCGCGGCCAGACGCACCCGCACGTTGCCCGACAGGTACTCCGCGGCCGGCAGTAGCCGACCGGTTTCGGGGTCGTCGAAGGCCAACCCGCGCAGCTGCTGCCGGGCGGTGGCGGGGTCGACCCCGAGCAGGCGGGCGACCTCGCCCAGGCGGAGCTCGGCGTGGGTGTCCAGGCAGATCGCGGCGGCGTCGGCGGGGGTGTCGGCCCCCAACCTCGGGGTGCGCGGCGCCACCACCCGCTGGGAAAGGATCGCCGCCCCGACGGCGGTCTGGGTTTGGGCGTCGTAGACCTCCAAAGCGCGCACGGTGGCCGCGAACGGGTCCGAGGTGAACAGGCGCATCACCGGGGGACGGACCTGCGCCATCCGCTCCGCCCCGGTGTCGGGGTTGACCCGCCCGGTGCGCCGCTGCCCGACCCGGTTCAGCGGCCCGAACCGGGTGGAGTAACCGGTGTAGGCGGCGGCCAGGGTGGTGCGCAGCGCCCGCAGCTCGGGGGTGTCCTGCACGGTGGCGGCCTCGGCCTCCAGGACGGCCACCACCGGGTCCCGCAGGCCCAGCAGGGCTCGTAGTTCGGGCTGCTGGGAGCGGGGCACCAGCAGGTCCTCGTCGTTGCCTGCGGCGCGGCGCACGGTGAACCCACCCCCGGTGGTGGCGAGGTGGCCGACGAAGTGGTCGGTGCGCCCGCCGACCCGGGCGGTGACCCGACTCTCGGTGTCGGTGAGGTCGCGGGGTTGGTGGCCGAGGTCGGCGGCGACGGCGTGGGCGGTGATCTGCTGGAGTCCACGCCCGAGGGCTTTGCCCCACCGGTCGTCGGTGGCGGTGACGGTGACCTCGCCGCTGCCGTAGCGGCCGGCCTCGTAGCCCAGGGCGCCGAGCACGTGCTCGGGGTGGTCGAGGAAGTACTGGTTGACATTGGCGGTGCCGGCGCCGAGGTCGACGGGGGCGGAGTGTTCCCAGTCCGGTTCGGGCCTGGTCTCGGTGCCGTCGCGGCGGCGCAGGACGAGCAGGTCGGTGATCACGTCGGTGCCGGCGGTGCGCTGGTGGGCGCCGTTGGGCAGGCGCAGCGCCCCGAGCAGCACGGCTTGCTCGGCGATCGCCCGCCGCGCGGCCGGGTTCTGGGCGTCCATGGTGTAGCGGCTGGTCAGGACCATGACGGTGCCCCCGGGGCGGGTCAGGGCCAGGGACTTCACGATGAAGTGGTTGTGCATCGCCAGGCCCGCCGGGTTGTGCACCGCATCGTGCAGGGCAACGTTCGCGAAGGGCACGTTGCCGATGACCGCGTCGACGCTGCCCTCGCGCATCCGGGTGTCGGCGAAGGACTCCGCCCGGATGTCGGCGTTGGGGTAGAGGTGGGCGGCGATCGCGGCGGTGGTGGGGTCCAGCTCCACCCCGATCAGTCCCCGCGACCACAGTGGGGCCGGCGCGAGGCCGAGGAAGGTCCCGGACCCGCAGCCCGGCTCCAGGACCTGCCCATCCTCAAAACCCAAGGCGACCAGGTTGGCCCACATCGCGGAGACGATGACCGGGTCGGTGTAGTGGGCGTTGATCGTGGTCCGCGACGCCGCCGACCACTGCGCCTCGGTGAGCAGGCCCCGCAGCTCCGTTCGGGCGGTGGCCCAGGTGGGGTCGGTCTCGTCGAAGACCTTGGGGACCGCACCCCAGGAGGACCACCCGGACAGGACTTGCTGCTGGGCCTTCGTCGCCGGTTGGTCACCGGCCCGCAGCTCAGCCAGGACGCGCAGCGCGGCGATGTTGGCCTGCACCCGGGCCCGCGGCCCCGACGGTGCCGAGGGCTGCGACCGGTGCGGGTGCCACGTCAGGGCCTGCCCCGCCCGGTCGGGGTCCACCCGGCCGGCGTCGCCGGCGGGCCCACCGGTCTGCACGAGAGCCAACGCCCGACGGACTCCGGCCAGCGCCGCGTCGTCACCGTCCCCGGCGCCCGGCTCGGCGACGTCCAGGTCGTCCTCGCCGCTGCCCAGGTTCTCGGCGACGTCCTCCTGGGCGACCCAGGCCCGCGGGGCGCGAGGTGCTACCGGCGTTGGGCGTCCATCTCCTCCTGATCCAGCTGCTCGTTGAGCTGGGCCCGCGTCGCGTGGATCTCCCGGGTCATCTGCATCAGCTCCCGGCTCCTCGGCGAGAACCCTTCCTCCTCCTCGTCGCCGGTCTCCGGTGGGGTGCTGTAGAGCAGGTCGGCCAGGGCGATCTCCTGGGCCTGCAACCGAGCCATCCGCAGCCGGCCGACGTGCTGCAGGTAGGTCTCCCCCACCGGGGCGGGCCCCGCGATCTGATCCTCGCTCTGCTGCACCTGCTCCTCGATCAGCGCCCCCAGCTGCCGGAAAAAGTCCTCCGTCTCCTGCGGGTTCCCCAGGGCCTCCATCGCCAGCGGTCGGTGCTCGGTGTAGTAGCGGCGCACCGTCTCGGTGTAGATCACGCTCATCAGATTCTCCTGTCTGCGTCCCGGCCCCCGGGGTCCCGGCGACTTGCTGCTCGCGCTCGACCCGGCCGTCGCCGACGCCGAAGCCGTTGGTGCTGTCGTCGGCTCCCCACAGGAAGTCCAACGACATCTGGTCGTCGCCGGTCCGGGTGGGGCGGCCTCGACGGGCCATGCGGGGCTCCTCGCTGTCCGGGACCCCGCTCTACGTCCCGCACACACCCCGATTAGCCACCCACGACCGTTCATAACGCTAGTAGCCCATGCCGGACCGACGGTTTCCCTCGGCGGCGCTGTGCCCGGTGTCGTGGCCGTAACCGTGCTCGTCGGTGATCCCATCCTGCGACGCCACGGTGTCCTCGACGCGGTCACGGCGGACCGTGCGTTGCCCCCGCAGGTGCGCCAGCCGACGCTCGACCTCAGTGAGCCGGGCCGCGACCGCGCTCCGGGTGTCACCCGCCCCGGTGGTGGAATCGGAGGTGGGATCGGGGCTGGTCATGGTGGTCCTCCACTGCTTAGTGACCGCTCGGTAGACTGGCGCCTGCTCGGAGCCCGCGGCGGGTGCTGCCCCCAGGGGGGTCAGCGGATCCGTGGTGGTGACGTTGAAGGTCACCCGGTAGACGGAGACCGCGGACACGGTCTGCTCCCACTGCGCGGCCCGCGCCGGGTCGGTGGGTCGGGGGCCGAGCAACCGCCGCCACCCCGACTCGACCGGTGCGGGCACCACCGGACCCGGCACCACGGTGCGGGCCGCCGTCGTGGCGTCCGCAGCGGTGCGCGTCGGCGCTGCCGTCTCGGTGCCGGCATGATCCCTGGTGGGTGGGTCGACCACGACCGTGGTGCCCACACAGGCAGGGTGTCCACCGGAGTCGGTGGTGGCCGCGCCTGCCCGCGGCGGTGTGGTGTTCAGCGCGATCTGGGTGCGGGCGTGCTCATGGGCGGCGCGGCTCTCCGCCCGAAGCAGGGCCCCTTCCAGGGCGCGGACGGTCTCCCGGCGCTCGGTGAGAGCGTGGGTATCGAGTGCGTCCGCGGTGAGGCGGGCCTGGTCGACGTCGCCACCGGTGATGATCCCTTCGGGGCCGGCGGCGGTGAGCAGCGCACCGCGGGCGGTGTCGAACTCGGCGCGGCGGGTGGCCACCTCCTCGCGGGTGTAAGCAACCAGGTCCCGCGCGGAGGCGAGCTGGGGGGCCAGCTCGTCGACCAACCCGGCACCCGTGCCCGCGGTCGCCGCGGCCAGTGCGCGCTGCAGGGTGGCGGCGCTGTGCTCGGCGGCCTCCACCGCGTGCTCGGCTCCGATCCACAGCTCGTGCGCGGCCGCATCCACGGCGGCCAGGGGGCGGAGCCCGTCGGCCCGGGTGCGCATCGCGATGAGCATCGGCATCACCGCCTGCGGGTGCGGGGAGGTGTCGGTGAGCAGCTCGTGGCGGGCGGTGCGCACCGAGTCCCGTGCCGCCTGCAGGTCTGCGCTGATCTGGGCGACCTGCTCCTCGGCGGGCAGCCCGGTGTAGGGCAGCTCGAGCAGCAGCGCCCCGTCCCAGTCCGCGGCGGCCTCCAGAATCGCGTCCTGCCCGGAGGGCGTGCCGGGCAGCGCCACTCCGAACCCGGTGTCCGTGAGCGCACCATCGTGGAGGTCGTCGGCCGTGGGCACGGTGTCGAGCAGGGACAGCAGGTCCTCGTCGACCTGGTCGACGACACCGCCGGCGCCGTGGCCGAGATCGGTGTCCAGGACGGTGTGCGCGTCGTCGGGGGCAGCGTTCTCGGGGGCGGTGTCGTAGCCGCTGTCGGCGTTCTCGTCCGGCTCGACGAGGTGCTCGATACCACCGTCGTTGGCGGTCGTGGAGGTGGTGTCCAGGAGGGCTTCGACCCGCCACACGAGGGCGGTGGTGAGCTCGTCGGCCCGCACCCGGGGGACGTCGGTGTCGGTGTCGGTGTCTGAGCGCAGCAGCTCGGCGGCGGTGGCCAGGACGTTGGGGGCGCTCCACCCGGCGTGGGTGGCGGTGTCGACGGCGGTGACCAGGCCCGGCCAGGCGGGGTCGGCGAGGACCCGCTGAGCCAGGCTGTCACCCAGGATCGTGGTGAGGGTGAGGGTCCAGTCCGGTCGCAGGGTTCGGGCGGGGCTGGCTGTGGCGGCTTCGATGACCGAGGGGGTCAGGTGCTCCGCCAGGCGCCACCACAGGGCGGCGGCGGGCAGCTCGTCGGGCAACGGTCGCAGCCCGGCCGCGGTGACGGTGAGGGCGCCGATGTCGATCCCGGCCCGCTCCGCGGCGAACATGCGGTCGGCCAGCACCGGCCAGTACGGGTCGGTGAGCACCCGAGGCTCGAGGGTCCGCAGCAGGGGCGCCCATCGGGCGGCGGCACCGTTCGGGTCCCCGAGCACCGCCTGCGCCCGGTCGTCCAGGGCACGCTGCTGGCGTTGCTCAGCGACCCGGAACACCTCAGGGCCGGTGGGCCTGCGGTCGGCGTCGGCGACCCCGGTGGCGGCCCGCCACACCGCGAGGTCGGCGAGCAGCGCGGGGTCCTCCCCGACGAGGGGCCGCGCCCACAGGGGGGCGGTGGTGGGGGTGAGGGCCGCGGCTTCCGCGACGACCCGCGCGGCAGTGATGCTCACCTGCCGGTGTCGGGCGGCCAGGTAGGGACCCCACATGGGGTCGGTGGCCAGGGCGGTGGGGATGGCCGGCAGCCACGGCAGCGGACCAGTGCCCACCGTGGACCGTGCGGTGGAGTGCTGGCCGGTGGGGTCCAGGCGCCAGTCCAGGACGGCGGCGGGGTCGGTCGCCGATCCCAGTTCGTGTCTGCTGGCGGCGTCGCGCAGGGCTCGGGTGGGGTCGGCCCCGTCGAGGGTGAGCAGCGCCAGGTGGGCCCGCAGCGTCGGGTAGGCGGGGGCCTCGGTGAGGCCGGGGTGCACCTTCTCGGCGGCAGTGTCGATGGCCTGCAGCGTGGTGGCCCCGAGGACGGTTTCGGCGGCGACGCCGAGGGCGTCGTCGTAGGCGCCGGCGGCGTGGTGCAGGAGCGGGGTGGGGTCGGTGAGGGTGCGGGTGGTGGTGGTCGCCGACTGCTGGGCGCCGTCGTAGCCGACCATGCGGGTCAGGACGTCGACCGCGGTCGGGGGGCGCAGGAGGTCGGGGGTGAGTTGGGTGTGCGGGTCACCGTCGCCGACAGTCTGGACGTACAGGTGGTTGTGGGTGCGCCCCCGGGTCATCGCCACATACAGCAGCTGACGGGACTCCGCGCCGGTGGCCACCGTGTGGCAGGTGTCGGCGGTGAGCCCTTGCGCGGAGTGGATGGTGCGGGCATAACCCAGGTCGACATGGGCGGCGACGTAGCCGGCGGGCAGGGTGATGACCCGGCCGGTGCCCAGGTGCCGCACCCGCAGGGACCCGTCGGAGCGGACGTCCAGGACGTGCCAACGGTCCCCGTTACGCACCCAATCATTCGCCGTCAGGGCGAGGCGCCGGTCGTTGCGGCGGGTCGTGATGACATCCCCCGCACTCGCGGTAGCACCCTCCCGCAACGCGACTTCCCGCCCAAGGGGGGTGGTGTGGGCGGCGAGCCGGTCCGCGCGGGCACGGGCGTTCAGGGCGGCCACGGTGGTGCGGGTGGGGGCCAGCATCACCGCGTCCAACCCGGCGGCCCGGTCAGCGGCCCACGCCCGGTAGGCACCGTCCACGACCGTGACCGGGTCACCCACATGCACCCGATGGTGGTCGAGGTAGAACCCGATACCGGCGGTGTCCCCGATGCGCAACGCCAACGACGCCGACCCCTCAACAGGGTCCGCGAAACGCACCACGTGCGACAGGGTCACCGCACCACACGTCTCGGCGATATCCCGGACAACACCACCCGCAGACACCGACGCGAGCTGCTGATCATCACCCACCAAGCGGACGCTGCCACCACGGCCCAAGACGAAGTCCACGGCGGTGTCGAGTGCCCCGGTGGCGGCCATCGCAGCCTCGTCCACCACCACCAAGGTGCGGGGGCCAATGTCAGCGACCCAGGCCGGGACCCGCACCGCCCGGTCAGCATTAGCCGGGTCGCGCAGCTGCGTGATGGTGTGCACCAGCTTGTCGAGGGTGTCCGTGGGGGCCGCGAGGTCGTCACGAAGGACCGCGGCCGCCGCGGCGGTGGGGGCGAGACCGAGGACACTGCCCCCGCCCTCAGCCCAGGCCCGGGCCAGCACACCCAGGGCGGTCGTCTTCCCCGTCCCGGCCGGCGCGAGGGCCACCTGCAGCCGGGCCCCGGAGGTGGCGAGCTCACGGACCAGGGCAACCTGCCCGGGGTTCAGCTCACGGTTGTTAGCGGTGGACTCCAACAGGGCCATGCCCACCGCCCCGGTGGTGGTGCGGCGTCCGTCGGTGCGGTGCGCCGCGGTCAGCAACCGGGCCTCAGCATCGATCACATGCTGGCTCGTGAACAGCTGCGTGCGGGCCACCGTGTACACCGACTGCCCGTCGGTGCGGCGCAGCACCGCAGGTTCGGCCACCCCGAGATCGGTGGCCCGGCTCAGCCGCACCGAGGACCCGGTGGCCAGTGCCTGGGAGACCACGGCGTCCACAGCCTGGTCGACCGCAGCATGGTTCACCCCGGCCGCCCGGGCTGCGCGTTCCGCTTCCGCCCGGACGTGGTCGGCCTGCCAGGTCGCCCGCGACCGGGACACCACGGTCAGCACCCCCGCCGCAGTGTCCTGCACCCACTGAGCGGTGACCTGCGTACCCGCCTCAGGCCGGGTCCCGGGCACGGCCTGGTGCACCATCGCCGCCAGGGCGCGTTCCCCCCCGAGCACGGACACGGCCTCGGTGCGCCACTGCTGGCGCTGCTCGGCGTGCGAGCGGGGCTCATGCTTGGCCGCCCTCGTCTCCAAGGTCGCCTGCTGGGACAGCGCCAACGTTTCCACCACCGACGGTGCCCGCCCGTGCCGGGCCTGGAAGCCGGTGACCAACTCGGCCCGACGGACCTCGATGCTGGCCCGCCGCGACGACCACACGCTGTTCAGGGCAGGGTCGACCCCCACAATCTCCCGGACCGCACGCTTACCACCGTCCCCGGTCTCCCGGTCGGCGAACCGCACGCCGAGCCGGGCCACAAGCTGGGCTTCCAGGCGGGTGTTGTACCGCTCCGAGGCGGCGACCGCGGCCTTGTGCAGAACCCGCCCATCCAGGGCCAACCACCGCCCCGGTGCACCGTCGACCCCCAGGGTCTGGACCTTGTTGCTGATGGCGACGTGGGTGTGTAGGTCCGGGTCCCCGGCGCGGGAGTCGCGGTGGGTGAACACCGCCCCGATCAGACCCCCCGTGTCGACCTGACGCACCCCCCCAGCCCCCAACCGGGTGTAGGCCGCATGCGTCTCCAACCAGGCCACCGTGTCGGCCACGGCGGCCTGGTGGGCGGCCTCGACCTGGGCGGCGATCTCCCGGGGGGCGCTCGCCCACAGGGCGGACACCGACTTCACCGGGGAGAACGTCAGGTCATAGCCGGCAACGGCGGTGGTCGCCTGCCGGGAACCCCGGGCCACGAACCCCGACAGCTCCCGCTCGTCGGCTGGGGGTCGCCCGAACTCCGCGGCGAACATCTCCCGGGCGACCTCGGTACGGATGGCCGCCCGCACCTCCTCGGGAATCGGGGCATCACCCCTCATGCCCCGGGCCACGTTGTGGGCGACGAACCGCTGCGCCACCGCCTGCCGGTACGGGGTGGACCCGGCGAAGGTCAGGTAGGGGCTGCCCAGACGGGTGAAAGCCAGCGCCTCCGACGGGTGCGCACCCCCGCCGATCATCCGCTGCTCGATCACGGTCGCGTCCGGGTGCCGCCCCTCCCCGAACAGGGCCAGCATCTGCGCCTCCGACACCTCCGCGCCCACCTCAGCGACAACCACCCCGTCAGGCCCGGCACTTAACCCCCGCAACCCGGTCCCCATCCAGCGCCCGGGGGACTCCCCCTTCTCGGTGTAATAGTCCCCCAGGCTCGCCGTCCCCCGCTCCGTCGCATCCATCGCCGCCACCTGCCGGGTCAGGTACGTATACCCATCCCCCGCAGTCAGCTTGTGCAGCGACATCACCAGGATGACGGTAGCAGCCGTGACCAGTTCGTGACCATAGTGCAAGAGGTGTGAGGCACATAATCTTGTGTTTGTCTTTGGCTTGAGACACATTATGTAGTGTGTGATGGGGTCAGGCGGCGGCCCCGCCGGAGCCGTGCGGCGACGCTCGGATTGCCGGAACTGTCGGTCCGGATTCGTACTGTCCTGGCTCTCGACGACGAGGAGTGCAGCGATGGACAGTCGGCGCGACATCTCGAGATGTCGATCCCGACCGGTGCTGGTCTCGCGGGCCAGCATGGCGTGGGACAACCTGTCCCCTCGCCCGCCTGGTCCACCTGCCGCACCCGGGTCGTCGGTCCGGGCGCACGTGGTGGCGGAGCGCGCCCGCCGCCGGCGCGGGACCGGCGGGCGGAACGCTGCAGCCGTGGTCACCGCCGTCGGCGCACTCGGAGTGCTCGGCTTGGCGGTGACCGGTGGCGGCCTCGCCACTCTCGCGGTCGCGCTCTGCGTCGCCGTCCTGCCCGGCGTGGCGGTCCGTCGAAGGGCGGACGGGGCGGTGGTTCGTCAGCTGCGTCACCAGGTGCGCGACGAGGTACGGGTGGCGCGGACCCTCGCGCCCCTGCAGTCCGCCGGCTGGACCCTGCTGCACGACCGGGTGGTGGCCGCGCACCGCGTCCCGCGCATTGTGGTGGGGCTGCCCGGGGTAGTGCTGGTCTACGACCACGCAGTGGTCGGACCGTTGAAGTTCCCCGCTGGGCGGGCCCTGGCGTTGTTCCGGGGATTGCTGCGGCTGGCGCTGGCGGCACCCCTGACGATGCTGCCGGCTCGTCGTCGCCGGCATCATCCGGCAGTCGGAGCGGGGCCTGGTCGCGACGTGCTCGACACCGCGGCGTGGGCGAGCGACGGACTGGCTGACCGGCTGCGGCGTCGGCCGGACCTCGACAGGTGGACGGTGGCGGTCTCGCCGCTGTTCGTGGTCCTCCGCCGGCCGGGTTCCCGGCCGCTCGACCGACCTGCGGGCGTCGCGCTGACGGACATCGGCTCCAGCACGCGGGTGCACCTGCAGTGCGGCCGAGCGGCTGGACTGAGCCGGGAGTCCGCGCACTTCTTGGCCTCGGTGGTCGACGAGGTCTGCCCGCCGGCATAGCTACGTGGTGTCGTTGGTCCGTGGCCGGCCGGCGGTGAGGTTGGCGGATCCGAGGTCGGGCAGGTCGATGACACCCCGTTCAGTCTTGGTGCGCTCCACCCCTGCGAGCAGCGCGGCCTCGACCCAGGCGCTGAACGTCCGGTAGCGCTCGGCGTCGAGGGTGTAGGCAGCCTTCGCGGCGTCGATGACGTCCTGCGAGGCCCGCACGGTGAGCTTCGGGTACCGGGCGGGCCCTGCCGCGTCCCCGGTCGGGCTCACGGGGTGAGCCCGTCGGTCGCGAGGTGGTTGTCCGTCCACATCTCGCGCAGCTGCTCGAGCGCGGTGCTGACCTGTTCCATCCGTGCCTCCGGTTCTGCTGGAGGCATCCGGACGACCATGGGCTCGGCTCCGTCGATGCTGAGCCGAGCGACGATCGTTACGCCGGCGCCCTCGACCAGGCTCACGGCCTCGATCTCGGCGCACCCGGCGAGCAGCGCGTCGTACTGGGTGCCGGCGGTACCGGCGCGCGTGAGCGAACCACAGGTCATCGACCACGCGCTAGACATCGCGCCGCTCCTCTCGGTCGTGCCGCATCTCCGTCATCTTCCATCGTGGCCCATCCCCCGCCCTCCTCCGCACGGATGTCCCCACCCTGGGGACAAGCCCGGGGATGGGGACAACTGCCGGGGCACCTCCTCGCCGCTACCGGCGGACGCAGAACGTGGTGCCGGCGACCGCACTCAGGTCGGTGACGGTGGCCGTCGCCGAGTCGGACGCGAGGCGGTCCAGCAGGCGGAACATGACTCCGCCGAGCCGGAGGTCCACCCACCGCGTCGGGTGGGCCCAACCGCCCTGCGTCTCCGCGCTGCCGGGGCAGATCACCGCGGTGGGTGCCGCGGTGAAGACCACGCTGACCGCCGGCATCATCGCCGCGAAGTCGAGCGCTCCGGCCACGACGCGGGGGTCGACAACGGCCGGGAGCACCCGCGCTGCGTTGCCCGCGTCGACAAACGCCTCACGGAACGCCTCGACCTGCAGCCTCGACCTGAACGTCAGCATGACCGAGTCCCAGGTCAGCACCACGCGGGCGTCCGTGGTGCGCGCGTGCTGGGTGGAGAGGTTGGGGTACTGCTCCCCCGCCAGCAGGACCGTGACCCTGGCGATGCTGGTCGGGCTGTCCATCGTGTGCCTCATGATCGAGCCTCTCCTCGGCCTTCCGTAATGTCGACAATACAGTATGTCGACATTAAAGGCAACACTTCGAGCAACATTGAAAACGCCGCCCCACAGGCTGCGTAGCCCGCCCGCCTGCGCGGTACGACCGTCTGCGCCCGTCGATGTCACCTGCATTCGGGTTCCCGCAGGACACTCCGCGTTACGAGATTCGCTTCCGAACGCGAGTTATAAGCGCGGCGCCGGGTCGGGCATCGTGCGATGCAAGCATCTGCTCGATCCGCTCCCAAGGCACTACAGCGCGAAACGCTGCACACTGTCGGGCGGGGTTTGGTCCGACCGCAGCCACGGCCACGCACGCCTCGTGCAAGCGCACCGCGTCCTCGCCGAGCCCTTCCGCCAACCACAGAAGGGCCGGCGCGCATTTGAAGTGCGTGTAGAAGTGCCGGGCGTCTTGGCCAGGTTGCTGCCGACTGTAGAAGCCTGGGGTGTCATATTCGTCCAACCACCCGTCGAGATGCTGCTTCTGGCGGCCCGTCCAGCCCCCCGTTTTGTTCGCTCGAACTCGTCCGTAATCGTTAGCCGGTCGGGCAGGGACCGGACAATCCGACGAAGTTCCGCTGCCTTCATCTTCTGATTGTCGACGTGACCGAGGATCATGACAACGCAAGCTCAGCGTGTTTTAGCAGTGGCCAGGAAAACGGGCATTCACGGCACGAGATTTGCGCACCGCCCGACCTTCGGGGGGTTGGAGTCGGACGGTGCTCTGTCACGGTCGGCGTCGACAGGCCGCAGCGAGCGGCATCGAGCGATCAGGCTGTTCGGCGTGTCCGAATTGCAGCGGTCGGGACGACGGCGAACAACGCATCAAGCTCGGCGCGGTCCACCCTGAGCAGACGCGGACCCACGCGATAGCCGGCAAGCCGGCCATCGGCGATCCACCTCCTGACGGTCCGTTCCGAAACTCCCGCCCGCTCCGCCGCAGACGCCAAGCTGTCGTACGCGCGCCGCTCCCGCGGGGCGGCGGTTGAGGACGTCGCCTTCGGTCTGTACATCGTGGACTCCATCGGTAGCCACAAGCTCCTCAGGCGGCGTGGGCCGCCATGTTCGGACACTTCCTACGTTCGCCCCGGGGCTGTCTGAGCCAGGCATTAGGCCAGGACAGATCAGGCCTCACGGGTGTTCACGAGCAGGACGCGAGACGATGACGGAGCGAGGCAGATTCGAGCTCAAGACGAGCGAAGCGTGCTACCGGGCAGGACAAGGTCGGAGAGCGCACGAGCGATCGCCTGGTCGCGCCCCTCGGCGGCATGTTGGTAGCGCAGTGCCGCGGCCGGGGTGGAGTGCCCGAGCCTGGCCATTAGCTCAGCAAGCGTGGCTCCGGTACTGGCCGCGAGCACGGCACCGGTGTGTCGGAGATCGTGCCAGCGAAGATCGGGTCGACCTGCGGAGACTCGGGCGACGTAGAAGTGGCGGTACAGGGCGCTGGGGGCCAAGTGCCCCCCGTGCTGCCCCGGGAACATCAGCACGTCAGGACCGCAGTCCACGTACTCGTCGAGATGGGCTCGGACCGCCGGAAGAAGATGCGGCGGAACTGCAACGTCACGCACACCTGCATCTGACTTCGGCGTTCCTACTACGAACGCCCCGCCCACCCTGACCACGGCCCGCCGGATGTGCAGCACGCCGTCTCGCAGGTCTATGTCCTTCCGGCGCAGCTCCGTGATCTCGCCGTACCGCAAGCCGCACCACGCTGCGAGCAGAGTCATCACGCGAAAACGTCCCGGCATCGCCTCGACCAGTGCCTGGAGCTCGACAAGCGTCACCGGCCTGATCTTGTGCACCCGCTTGGCGTTGCCTGCTCCACGGATGCTGCACGGATTCGCGGCTATCAGCTCGTCGGAGACGGCCGTGGCCAAGATCGAACGCAACAGGCTGTAGGCATGGGCTCGCATGGTGGGTGTTGTCACCGCGGTGCTCGCATGCCAGCTCCGAACCACTGCTGGAGTGACTGCGGTCAACGAGAGCTCCCCGAGCACCGGCAGGATCTGGGTCTCGAGCAGCCGGCCATAGTGCTCGCGGCTGCGGGGCTTCAAGGGCCGGTCGCGCAGCCACAGATCGGCGAACTGCGTCACGGTCACGGCCGAGCGACGGGGCCCCGCCGGTGCGGGCGACCACACGTCGCGATCGATCTCGCGACGACGATCCGTCAACCACGCCTCAGCGTCGAGCTTCGCCTGGAACGTGTCGGGCGCAAGATGGACCTGGGCATCGGGTCCGGTGTAGCTCGCTTGCCACCGACCGGAGCGGAACTGCCGGATCCGACCGAAACCGCGTCGGGACGCCATGGGTCTCCTGCCCGCGCGCAACATACGCGCAACTGGAGAGTACGCGCGTGGCTTCACATGGCTGCCTGTGTCACTACTGCCGAACCCCTATACCCGCAGTTCAGGGGCCTATTTTTGATACCTGGAATAGAATGCTGAAGCCAGAGTGGGACTAGTTCAATCCCAGTATCGCGCACCAGCAATAACGGCCCCTGACCAGCGAGGACGCGTTACGTTGTGTCTAATTCACGTTCCGGCGTGCGATCCCCGTGAGATCAGCGGACCGATGTGCAAGCTGCGACGTGCCCTCCGGACGTTCACGATGATGACGAAGCTGCACTCGCACCGGCCGAACCACCGATCGAGCACGCCGCCCCTGGGGGCTGCTGCAGGGAGGGGTGACATCTGATCTGGGTGCCGAGGTGCCGCTGGCTCTGAATCCACGTCGATACGCGGCTGCCGAGCCGGCCTCACAGACGACTCCCCCAGAGGGGTTCTGACCGGCCCGCCTGGACACCGATCGACCCGCGGGTTTCTGGACCCTCCTGAGGAGACTGGTGCCGCGTGGCTACCCGCGAAGTGCCTCCTGGTGCCGAAGTCCTTCCCACCCCGAGTTCCGTCGGCAGGCTCGGGACACGATCGACGTCGCGGTCGTGGTCGTGGTCCCGCCCGCGCGACGGGCTCGCGTCGGCCGCGGGGTAGTTCTGCTCAGCACGCGGGTTCAGCTCGCCAGCCACAGGCCAAGTCGGAACTGCGGGTCCATCCCCCCGCGCTAGTGCCACTCGCGTCAGTGTGGTGGGGCTGTCCGTCTGCGCGGGCCGAGCCGAAGCGGACGAGTCATCCGACGCGGGCCGCGGCCTGCGCCCGGAGGATGTCCTCGACCCGGTCCTTGGCGTCGCCGAAGATCATGGCCGTGTTGTCGCGGAAGAACAGCGGGTTCTGGACCCCGGCGTACCCCGAGGCCATGGACCGCTTGAACACCACGACCTGCTTGGCGTCCCACACCGTCAGCACCGGCATTCCCGCGATGGGGCTCGTGGGGTCCTCGGCCGCGGCGGGGTTCACCGTGTCGTTGGCGCCGATCACCAGGACCACGTCGGTCTCGGCGAAGTCGTCGTTGATCTCCTCGAGCTCGAGGACGATGTCGTAGGGCACCCTCGCCTCGGCGAGCAGCACGTTCATGTGCCCGGGCAGGCGACCAGCGACGGGGTGGATGCCGAAGCGCACGTCGACCCCCCGCTCGCGCAGCAGCCGGGTCATCTCCGCGACCCCATGCTGGGCCTGGGCCACGGCCATGCCGTACCCGGGGGCGATGATGACGCGCTCAGCGTCGAGCAGGAGGTCGGCCACGCCCTCGGCGGTGATCTCGCGGTGCTCCCCGTAGTCGGTGTCATCACCGCCGGCGGCCACGATGCCGAAGCCGCCGCCGATGACGGAGAGGAACGAGCGGTTCATGGCCTTGCACATGATGTAGCTGAGGTAGGCACCCGAGGACCCGACGAGCGCCCCGGTGATGATGAGCAGGTTGTTCTCCAGCAGGAAGCCCGACGCGGCGGCGGCCCACCCGGAGTAGCTGTTCAGCATCGACACCACGACGGGCATGTCCCCGCCGCCGATGGAGGCCACCAGGTGCCAGCCCAGCGCGAGGGCCACCAGGGTGACCGCGACCAGCAGCCACAGCGCGGGTGAGACGACGAACCACGTGGTGAGTACGACGAACGCGACCAGGGCACCGAGGTTGAGCAGGTTCTTGCCCGGCAGCACGAGCGGGGTGGAGCTGATCCGGCCGGACAGCTTGCCGTAGGCGACGACCGAGCCGGTGAAGGTGACGGCGCCGATGAAGACCCCGATGAACACCTCGCCGTGGTGGATGCCCAGGGTGCCGACGGCGTTGAGCGCGGCGGCCTCCGCACCGTCGGGGTGGGCCTCGACCTCGAGGTAGCCGTTCCAGCCGACGAGCACGGCGGCGAGGCCGACGAAGGAGTGCAGCAGGGCGATCAGCTCGGGCATGCCCGTCATCTCCACCGAGCGCGCCCGGGTGATGCCGATCGCCGCGCCGATCGCGGTGGCCAGCAGCAGCAGGCCCAGCCCGAGGCCGGACAGGCCCCGGTCGATCGCGAGCATGACGGTGGCGACCAGCGCCACGGCCATGCCGAGCATGCCGAAGCTGTTGCCGAGCGTGGCGCTCTCGTGCTTGGAGAGCCCGGCCAGGGCGAGGATGAACAGCAGCGCGGAGACGATGTACGCCGCGGACGCGGCGGTCTGGATGGTCATCGGGTGTCCTGTTCTCTCGGCCGGGCTCAGCTGCGGCTGAACATGGCGAGCATCCGGCGGGTGACGGCGAAGCCTCCGAAGACGTTGATGCTGGCCAGCAGCACCGCGAAGAACGACACCACCGTGACGACGGTGCTACCCCTGCCGATCTGCAGCAACGCCCCCACCACGACGATGCCGGAGATCGCGTTGGTGACGCTCATCAGCGGGGTATGCAACGCGTGGTGCACCTTGCCGATGACGTAGTAGCCAACCACGATCGCCAGCGCGAACACCGTCAGTGGTCCCAACAGAGCGGGCGGGGCCACCGCCACCAGCAGCCCGAGCAGCACCGCGGCGACGGTGACCACGGCGAGCCGGCGAGCCAGCGAGGCCGGCGCCTTCGGCTCGGCCACCACGGGCGCCTTCACCGGGGTCACGGTGGCGGGCGCGGCCGAGACCTGCACCGGCGGCGGCGGCCACATCAGCTCACCGTCGCGGACCACGGTGATGGTCCGCTGCACGACGTCCTCGTGGTCGAGCACCAGCTCGCCGTCGCCACGGGGCGTCATGAGCTTGACCAGGTTGACCAGGTTGGTGCCGTACAGCTGGGATGCCTGAGCGGGCAGGCGGCCGGCCAGGTCGGTGTACCCGATGATCGTGACGCCGTTGTCGGTGACGACCGCCTCGCCCTTCACGGTTCCCGCGACGTTGCCGCCGTTGGCCGCGGCCATGTCGACGATGACCGAGCCGGGCTTCATGGAGGCGACCATCTCCGCGGTGAGCAGGCTCGGCGCCGGGCGGCCGGGGATGAGCGCGGTGGTGATAACGATGTCCATGTCGGGCACCGTCGCGGCATACAGGGCCTCGGCGCGGGCCGCGTAGTCCTGCCCCATCTCCTTGGCGTAACCGGTGCCCGGGCCCTCGCCGGTCGCGTCGGGCACCGCCACGGCCAGGTACTGCCCGCCCAGGGACTTCACCTGGTCGGCCACCTCGGGGCGCGGGTCGGTGGCGTGGACGACCGCACCCATCGCACCGACGGCCCCGATCGCGGCCAGGCCGGCGACCCCGGCCCCACACACCAACACCTTCGCCGGGGGCACCTTCCCCGCGGCAGTGACCTGGCCGGTGAAGAAGCGGCCGAAGACGTGGGCGGCCTCGACGACGGCGCGATAGCCGGCGATGTTGGCCATCGAGGACAGCACGTCCATCGACTGCGCTCGAGAGATGCGCGGGACCGCGTCCATGGCCAGCGCCGTGATGGGCCGCTGCGCCAGGTCGGCGACGAGCTCGGCGTCCAGCGCCGGGCTCAGCAGGCTCACCAGCGTGGTCCCGGGACGGAGCCGGTCGAGCTGGTCGCGCGAGGGCGCGTTCACCCCGAGCACCACGTCGGCCTGCGTCGCGTCGCCACTGGTCGCGCCAGCCTGGGCGTAGGCCTCGTCGGTGAACGTCGCGGCCTCCCCCGCCCCGGCGTCGACGACCACCTCGTAGCCCAGCTTCTGCAGCTGCACCACCGTGGCCGGGGTGGCCGCCACCCGGGTCTCGCCAGGCCGAGCCTCCTTGAGCACACCGATCAGCACGGTCGTTCCCTCCCGGAGTCGTGGTCAGAGACACGCAGCCATCGGGAGGATAACGACCGGGGCCGAGTCGATGACACGCACGAACACGCCGTCGCCGTCCGGATCAGGCGTATTACTGCTGGTGGCACGGAGATCCACCTCGTGCCGACGGGCGAGCGGCACGTTCCGAGCTCGACAACGCGCCACGACGCGACCGGCGAGATGTGGTCGCTGGACGTCAGGCGGCCGAAGCGGGGATACCGGACCCTCCGCATCTCGTGATCGCGACCGGCCTCAACGACACGGCCCGCACGCCCCAGGTCGAGTGCCGCGCAACCGTCCTGGTCGTCCTTGTCATCGGCAACGAGGGGCTGGACGAGTTCCACGCGACCTGCTCGGCGACCGCGTCGACAGGCTAGCTCGACTCCCTCATTGCACTCGGCTACCGGACGGCCGCGCACGACCTGGCCACCGACCTACCGGTGGAAAACCGCCCCAGCAGGACGCGCCAGCCGGGGCGGTCCTGCCTCGACGTCGTCGACAAGGCCGGAATAGACCCAACCCCGCTCGACCTCCTCGCCGACGGAGGGCCGAGCCCGGTGCGTGGAACGGTGGCGGGGCTCCTGGACCGCTTCCCTGGCGGCCAGGATCGTGCTGCGATAGGTCTCCACGCCCCTGATCGATCAACTGGAGGTCGACAGGACGTGCGCACCGTCTACCTCGTTGTCCACCCCGAGGCCGAGCACCACGTCCAGGGTCTCGTCGGCGGTTGGCACGACTCGCAGCTCACAGCTGTCGGCGAGCTTGGTGCGCAGCGCATCGCCAAGAAGTTGCGGGCCACGATTCCCCGACGGGAGCAGGTCGCGGTTCAGTCGTCAGACCTGAGTCGGACCTGGCGCCTCCGTCGCCGTCGTACCCGAAGCTCAAGGTGGCGACCACGCACTGAGTCTCTCAGCCGGTCAACATCGGCGCGTACCCACCTTGAGCTACCCGCCGACTGATCGAGTACCGGTGCCCGGCTCAACGTGTGTGCGCGAGACTTCGGTGCGTGCCACTACCGCAGAACGATGCCCGCGACCATCTGCCCCGCCTGTGCACTGCGTGCGTGCTCCGCGTCGAGGAGCACGCGTGTGAGGTCGTGGACGCCGACGGCGTCAGGATCGTGCGGTTCGCGCCGATGTTCCCCTCGCCTCGGCTGGACCGGGTGTCCCCCGGTCACCTGGTGGCGGTTGCCTCCGCACCACAGGGCGATGACGCCGTGGTCTGGCGGTGGTACGACGCGGTCGTGCTTGGACCCGAGGGCGACGGCTCGGTCCGGCTGTGGGAACCGGGCCACGGCGAGGTCGTCGCCCGAGCGCGCCCGTCCTACGCGGAGCAACCTCCAGGGGCACGGGCGTACGCCTCCGCCGGTCTTCCGGGCGCGCAGTGGTGGGTGGCCGACAGCACCGCCCGTAGCCTCGCGGCCGTCGTCGAGCTGGACGACGTCAACTCGCTCTACACCGAGAACGGACTGTGGGCCTCCGTCTTCGACCACAGGACCTGACCCCAACAAGGACCATCCCGTTGCCGAACATGGTGGCCGCCTCTGAAGGCGACTAGAGGTCACCCAGATGGTCAAGGAGGGTGTCGACGGTCCAGGTGGGGCAGCCGCAGCCGAGGACGTCGTGGTCACCAGTCAGGATGGCGGCGCCGATGGCGGGGGAGAGCGCGACCAGGGGCCAGTCTCGGGGGTCGCGCGGGACGCGTCGTCGCGCCGTAGCTTCGTGGTTGGCGTAGACGGTTCTCGGGATGACCTCGATCGCCCGGTTGTCAAGAAGGGCCTGCACTGCTTGGTGGAGTTGGTGGGCTTGCCCAGCCGTGATGCGGCCCTGCTCGACGATGATCGCGAGGCGGCGTGCGAGTTCGTGCTCAGTCTCGTCCCACTGCTCCTCGGCCACGACCACCCGCAGGTCGGGCCGGGCGAGCAGTGCCCGTCCACGGCGGCGGAGGAGTTCCTGGCCGCGACCGTGCTCGGGCTGGTCGGTCCCCGCCTGCAGGCGGGCAGCGTCGTGCACTTCGACGAGTCCTACAACTACCCAGGGTGGCAAGCCCACGAGCTGCGGGCGTGGACCGAGTTCGTCGAGAACTCCGGGATGGAGTTCAGCTACCTCGCCCACGCCTACAGCGACTGTCAGGTTTCGGTGCGCATCACCGCGACCGGCCGCGGCTGAGCGGGCTGGAGCAGGTGCGCGAGCACCGGGTTGCCGGGCGTACCGCCGGCGCGGCCGCCAGGTCCTGCCAGTGGACCGCGGGCCGGTGGGGGACCTCGTGGGCGTGGCCGACACGACATGGGTACGGTCCGGGACCAGGGCAGTCACCGGGCTGCGTGTGGCCGCGGGGTCGGGTTAGGGCACGAGGGCGATCAGTCGCCGCACGTTCGGCTTGAGCAGCCTGTGGTGGTTGACGAGCTGCACAGGCCTGGCAGCTGGGCAAAGGTGGCGCGATTCGGCCGTGGGGGGATCGCGGGAGGTCAGGTCGGCGGGTTGCCCTACCGGGACGTCGAAGACTGACGCCACGTGGTCTTTCCTCCCTCAACCGACTTTCGGTGCTACGCCGGCAACGGCACACAGCCCGTCGGTGGCGTCCAGCGCCCGCTTCAGGCGTGCCGGATCTGCGGAAACCACTGTGGTAACCGGGTCGGCCCCGGGCGGCAGCCCGGCACTGAGCTGGGTGGCCAGGTCGTCGACCGATGCCACCAGCTCGGCGAAGGCCGCGCTCAGCGCAGGGTCGGCCGGCAGCGACACACCGGCGGCGATGGTTCGGAGGTTGACCAGCGCAAGCGCGGCCGCGGCGCCCGAGATGGGCTTGGTCGATGCCGTCGTGACCACCTGACGGGGGTTGGTCGTGGCGTTCGCGTAGCTGGTGCACGCCGCGACGGACGCCCCCGCAGCCTGACTCGACGGGTTCGCGCTGGTTGCGGCTGGGCTCTGGCTGGCGGGGGCCGAAGTCGTCGCCGCCGGTAGCGCAGCCGTTCCGGTGCAGCCGACCGCTGCCAGCGCAACCACCGCGTTGGCGAGCACTGCCGCTCCGCGTCGGTTCACGCATCCTCCTGTCGCGGGCGGACCGCCAGCTGTAGCGACCCGGGATTCGTCGCCAGCCTGCCATGAGCTCGGCGCCGGGCTGCCAGCCGGGGCGCGTGCCAGAACAACGATCAACCGTCACAACCCGCCAGGACGCAATAAAGTGATGCACTCAACGGGAGTTGCCGGCTAAGTCGGCGGCGCATCCGCGGCTAATCTGGCTGGCATGACGCTAACCACGAGCCTATCGGCCGACCTGATGGCCCTTGACGAGCGGTGGAGCGCCCACAACTACCACCCGTTGCCCGTCGTCATCGCCGAGGCCGAGGGTGCCTGGGTAACCGACGTCGAGGGCCGGCGTTACCTGGACTTCCTCGCTGGGTACTCGGCGCTGAACTTCGGGCATCGCCACCCCGCGCTGGTGGCAGCAGCAACGGAGCAACTGGGCCGTGTGACGCTCACCAGCCGAGCTTTCCACCACGACCAGCTGGGGTCGTTCTGCCGGGAGCTGGCCGAGCTGACCGGCACCGAGATGGTGCTGCCGATGAACTCCGGCGCTGAGGCTGTCGAGTCAGCGGTGAAGGTGGCGCGCAAGTGGGCCCACCAGGTCAAGGGGGTGCCCGACGGCGCAGCCGAGATCATCGTGATGGACTCGAACTTCCACGGCCGCACCACCACGGTGGTCAGCTTCTCCACCGACCCCGCCGCCCGCAACGACTTCGGTCCCTTCACCCCCGGCTTCGTCACTGTCGCCTACGGGCCCGACGATCCGCAGGCAGTGGCCTTGGAAGCGGCGATCACCCCGCGCACCGCAGCCGTGCTATTGGAACCGGTGCAGGGTGAGGCCGGTGTCGTGGTGGCGCCGGCGTCCTGGCTGCGCCGGGTACGCCAGCTCTGCGACACCCACAACGTGCTGCTGATCGCCGACGAGATCCAGTCCGGATTGGCCCGCACCGGTGACCTGCTGGCACTGGACGCCGCCGGAGTGCGCGCCGACCTCTACACACTGGGCAAGGCACTGGGCGGGGGCATCGTCCCGGTGTCTGCCGTGGTGGGCAGGGCGGACGTGCTGGGTGTACTCAAGCCCGGCGAGCACGGCTCCACCTTCGGCGGCAACCCGCTGGCGTGCGCGGTCGGCCGGGCGGTAGTGCAGCTGCTAGGTACCGGTGAGTACCAGGCCCGCTCGACCGAGCTGGGTGCTCACCTGCACAACAGGTTGACCGCCCTGCTCGGTCGCGGGGTGGCGGCGGTGCGCGGACGCGGATTATGGGCCGGGGTGGACCTCGCGGCGGGGGTCAGCGGCCGGGCCGCGAGCGAAGGCCTGATGGCTCGCGGGGTGCTCTGCAAGGAGACGCACGGGTCCACCCTGCGGATGGCACCGCCGCTGGTGGTGACGGCCGCCGAGATCGACACCGCGGTGGACGCGCTTACCGACGTGCTGGGCGCCTTCTAGGCTGGTCTGCGTGCAGATCCGCGTCGCCGGTCCGGACTGTGCCGTGGCCCTGGCTGAACTCGCCGCCGTCACCTTCCCGCTCGCCTGCCCCGCCGACGAGCCACAGGCGACATCGTCGCCCACATTGCCACGGACGCACCGCATCAGCCGCAGTTGGTAGCGGTTACGGACCGCACCTGCCGTAGTTGGTGGTACTTGCAGTACCCCCGTCAAGGTAGCCGCGCTAGCGCGATCAGCCGCGACGTAGCCCGCAGGTACTTCTTCCGGTACCCCCCGGCCAGCATCTCCTCGGTGAACAGCGCGTCCACTGGCGCACCCGAGACCAGTACCGGGATGTCGTGGTCATAGAGCCGGTCGGCTAGCACCACCAGCCGCAACGCCGTGCTCTGCTCGCGCGTCGGGTGCACCCCCCTCAGGTGTACCGCGCTCACCCCGCGCACCAGCACCCCGTACCGGGAAGGATGCAGCGTGGCCAGGTGATCGCACAACCGGTCGAAGTCGTCCACGGTCGAGTCCGCCAGCTCGTGCGCATGCGCGATCAGGGCCTGCTCGGACATCGGCGCCGGGGCGGGCGGTGCGTCGCGGTGACGGAAGTCCGGTCCGTCCACCCGCACCACCTCGAACCGCGCGGCCAACGCCTGGATCTCCCGCAGGAAGTCCTCGGCGGCGAAGCGACCCTCACCAAGCTTGCCCGGCAGGGTGTTCGAGGTGGCCGCGACGCTCACCCCACCGTCGACCAGCTCACCCAGTAGTCGGCTGATTAGCACCGTGTCACCCGGGTCGTCGAGTTCGAACTCGTCGATGCAGACCAACCGGTGCTCGGCCAGCCGGGCCACCGCGGTGCGGTAACCCAGCGCCCCGACCAGGTGCGTCAGCTCCACGAATGTGCCGAACAGCTTCGGTTGGCCCGCCGCGTGCCAGAGCGAGGCCAGCAGGTGGGTTTTGCCCACCCCGAACCCACCGTCGAAGTACAGCCCGCTGCCACCCGGGCGCTGGCTTGCCCGACTGAGCAGGCGCCGGCCGAACAACCCGGTTCGCATGATGCCCGCCGACGCCACCGCGTCAGCGAACTGTTCGGCCGCGGCCAGCGCCGCGGCCTGCGACGGCTCCGCCGGATCGGGCCGGTAGGTGGCGAAGCGCACGTCGTCGAACATCCGGGGCGGCACCATGCCAGCAACCAGTTGCTCCGGCGCCAACTGCGGAATGCGGTCCACCAGTCGCCGGGGCATGCGCGGGAGGGTACCGACGTGCTCTCATCACCACCGTGCAGCACCTCGGCGTACCGAACGCGCAAGTCCCCGCCCCCCCACCTGAGCTGTCCGACGACGAATTGCGCCAGCTCTACGCCTACCCGGCTGGCCTGCTGGAGCCGTTCGTCAGGGTCAATTTCGTCGCCAGCATCGACGGCGCGGTGAGCATCGACGGAGCCTCCGCCGGGTTGTCCTCCCCCGGTGACAAGCAGTTGTTCGGCCTGCTGCGGGAGCTGGCCGATGTGGTGCTGGTGGGGGCGGGCACGGTGCGCGAGGAGAACTACCGGGGTGTGCGCACCTCCGAACGCCGTCGCACCGCCCGGCATAGCCGCGGCCAGTCCGATGTGCCGCCGATCGCGGTGGTGACGGCTCGGGCCAAGCTGGATCCGCGCTCGGCGCTGTTCACCGACACCTCCGTCGCGCCCATCGTGCTGACCACCGAGGACGCCGACCCCGGGCGAACCAGGTCATTGGAATCTGCTGGTGCCACCGTTATCGTGGTGGGCGAGGACCGAGTGGAACCGGCCACCGCCGTGGCGGCCCTGTCCCAACGGGGTATGCCCAGGGTGTTGTGCGAGGGCGGACCGGGCCTGTTCGGCGACCTGCTGGCCGCGGGTCTGGTCGACGAGCTGTGCCTGACCACCGCGCCACTGCTGGTCGGGGGCGCGGCCGGGCGCATCGCGCGGTCGGCCAGCACTGCTTCCCAACGGCTGCGGGTCGCGCACGTGCTCACCGATTCCGACGGTGCGGTGTTCACCCGGTGGGTGCGCCACACCTAGCCGACACCTGGCCGCCGGCCGCCCCCGGCCATGACGAGCGCCACACCGCAGTGCTGCGATGCTGAGGCGGTGATCCGACCTCCGGTGCGCCTACTCGCGATCGCCGTGACCACGGTAACCGTGGTGACCGGGTGCAGCGCCGGGCCCTCCACCCGACCCCCCCTGGCCGTGCTCGACGCGGGTATGCCGCCACCGGTGGTCAGCAGCGACGCCCGCGCGGGTGCCCCGGTGCCGCCCCCGGTACCCCCGCTGCAGGCACCCACCGCCGAGCTGTCCTGGTCGGACTGCACACTCGCCACTCTCGGCCGCTTGGCGTTGGCGCCCGGCGCGACCGGCCTAATGTTGGAGTGCGCCGGCATTGCTACGCCGGCCGACGCGGCGATACCCACCAGGATCACCCTGGGACTGCTGCGTGCCCGGCTGCCGCAGACCCCCGCTGGCGCCGCCCCGCTGGTGCTGCTCTCCGGCGCCGACGAGCCGGCGACGACGGTGCTGGCCAGGTTGGCCGCCGGCGGGGGCGGCGGTCTGCTCGACCGTGGCCCGATCATCGCCATGGACCGCCGCGGCAGCGGCAGATCCACGCCCATCAGCTGCCTCACCCGTGCCCAGCGCGCCGCGCTGGTCGACCTCGATCCTGCCGACCCGGCCGGCACGGCACGTGCGGACGCGCTGCGACTGGGGGAACTGGCGACGCTGCGGTGTCGGGACGTGCTGGGTCGCGCGGACTTGACGTTCGACGCTGCGCATGCCGCCGACGACGTGCAAACCCTGCGCAGCGCGTTGGGGGTGCAGACGCTGGCCGTGCTCGGCTCGGGCGGTGGGGCGCAGGTCGCGGTGGCCGCCGCCGTCCGCGCGCCCCAGCGCTTCTCGCGGCTGATCCTGGACTCGCCGACGTCCACCGGCGCCGACCTGATCACCACCGCCCAGGCGCAGGCCCGGGGCTCGGAAGTGGCGTTCTCGGCGTTTGCCGCGGCGTGTGTGGCAGCCGGGTGCCCGGTGACCGATCCGCGTCAGGCGGTGTTGGACCTGGCGCAGCGGGCCCGCTCCACCGGCGGGCTTGCGGCCTCCGGCGGGCGGCGGGTGTCGGCGGGGGCGGTGTTGTTCGCGGTGCGCCACGCGTTGCGCGGCGACACCGGGCAAGCACCGGCCGGCCTGGGCGGTGCCTTGGCCCAAGCTCAGGCCGGTGACGCCACCGGGTTGGCCAACCTGGTCGACGACGCGACCGCAGGCCCGGTCAGCTCCGCAAGCTCGCGCGGGTTAGATGCGGAGTTCGTTGCCGGGTGCAGCGACGCTGCGCAGCGCCCCACCCCGGCGCAGGTGGCCGACCTGGCGCCGGGCTGGGCGCAGGACAACCCGCTGTTCGGCGCGGACGCCGCCGTCCGGTTATTGCTGTGCTTGTCGTGGCCGACGATGCCGGCCCCGCGCGCACTCACCGGGCTCGCCGCCCTGCCAGCCGTCTTGGTGATCGGTTCGGTCAGCGACCCGGTGCACGGTGCCAACGCGGCCCGCGAGACCGCCGCTGCGCTGCGGCAGGCGGGTGCGGGCGCCGGCTTGCTGCGCTGGCAGGGTGTCGGCTACCCGGTCCTCGGCTCCTCGCCGTGCGCCTTGGCCGCCGTACTGCGCTACGTCACCGACACCGGGCTTCCCGAGGTGGGCACCCGATGCCCGGCCTGACACCGCCAGAGCTGCACTGGTTACCGCTACCGTGGTGGCATGAGTTCGGACCGTCACCGGCCAGGTGAGCCGCCGCAGGACCCGCGGCTGCCGCCGGGCCGGTTCGCCGAGGACCTGGTGGGGCTGGACCCCGACGACCCGGAGGCGCAGGCGTTCGCGGCACACCTGGATCGGGTGGAACGTCCGTCCCCCGGTTTCACCGTGGAGGGTTACCTCGCCGGGGTCGGCGATTTCGCGGACTCCGCGAACCGGGCGGCCGGGTTGCGGCGGGCGGCGGCGGTCGCGGTGGTCGCCCTGATCCTCGTCGGCGTGCTGTACACGGTGTGGAACGCCTTGGGGTTCGTCCTGGCGACGTTCCTGTAGGCCAACTACCGTGGGGGTCATGACCCCAGTGACCGGTTCCACCCCCGCCGTGGTGCGCTCGGAGCAGCAGTGGCGCGAGCAGCTCACCCCGAAGGAGTACGCGGTGCTGCGCGACGCCGGCACCGAGCCTGCGTTCGTCGGCGAATACACCGACACCACGACGACCGGTGTGTACGAGTGCCGCGCCTGCGGGGCGGAGCTGTTCCGCAGCGACGCCAAGTTCGAGTCGCATTGCGGCTGGCCATCGTTCTTCTCCCCGCTGGCCGGGGACGCGGTGATCCTGCGGGAGGACCGTTCGATGGGCATGCGCCGCGTGGAGGTGCTGTGCGCGAGCTGCCACAGCCACATGGGTCACGTCTTCGAGGGCGAGGGGTATGACAACCCGACCGATCAGCGCTACTGCATTAACTCGATCTCGGTGCGACTGGTGGCGGACCCGGCCTGAGCAAGGGCAGCAGCTCAGGGCAACAGCTCAGGGCAACAGCTCAGGGCAGTGAAGCGACCAGCTCGCTGATCGCCACCCTGGGTCCGGTGAAGAACGGGACCTCCTCGCGGACGTGGCGACGGGCCTCGGTTGCCCGCAGGTCCCGCATCAGATCCACGATGCGGTGTAGCTCGGGTGCTTCGAAGGCCAGCAGCCACTCGTAGTCGCCGAGCGCGAACGCCGGCACCGTGTTGGCCCGGACGTCGGCGTACCCCCTGGCGGCCTTGCCGTGGTCGGCGAGCATCTGCCGCCGGTCGGCCTCCGGCAACAAATACCAGTCGATGGAGCGCACGAACGGGTACAGGCACAGGTACGCGCCGGGTGCCTCCCCGGCGACGAACGCTGGGACATGACTCTTGTTGAACTCCGCCGGACGGTGCAGAGCGACGTTGCTCCACACCGGTGTGCTCGCCCTGCCCAGAGCGGTGTCCCGCCGCAGCGCAGAGTACGTCGACTGCAGGACCTCCACCGTCGCCGCGTGCGTCCAGATCAGCCAGTCGGCGTCGGCCCGCATGCCGGAGAGGTCGTAGGTGCCGCGGACGGTGACCCCCTTGTCCTCGACCTGCTCGACGAACTGCGCCGCCTCCGCGCCGGCCGCACCACGGTCGGCGCCGAGCGCGCCGGGCTGCGCCCGGAACACCGAGAACATGGTGTAGACGACGGTGGAGTTCAGGGCTGCGTAATCCAGGTGCGCCATGGGTTCATCGTGCCACCGCCTCGCCAGCCGCGTCGGGCGTGTTGAGGTAATCAACGACCGACCGTGCCGCGGACCACCCGGTGGCGATGCACGCCCCCACCCCCACCCCGTGCAGTACGCAGCCGGCGACGGCCAGGCCAGGGTGGCGGGCCACCGCCTGCTCCAATTGGGCCACCCGCTGACCGTGAGCCGGTCCGTACTGCGGCAGCGCGGCAGGCCAGCGCGCCACCACCGCGTCCAGCGGGGTTGCGCGCAGCCCGTGCACCGAGGCGAGGTCGGCCCGCACCCTGGCCACCAGCTCGTCGTCGTCGACGTCACCCACGTCCGGGCCACCGAAGCGACCCACCGAGGCGCGCAGCAGCTGCGGTGCGCCGCCCAGGTGCGCCCACTTGCGGCTGGAGTGGGTGAACGCCTTGGCGTGCAACCCCTCCCCGGTCGCGACCAGCAGGCCGGACGTCGCAGGAAGCTCAGCAGCCGCCTGGTAGGCCAGTCCGACGACCGCGACCGAGGCCAGTGCCACGCCGGCGACCGCGGCGGCCGCCGTGAGATCCACCTGGGTCAGGAGCGTGGCCAGCGTGGGGGCGGGCACCGCCAGCACCACCGCGTCGTACTCCTGGGCCCGCCCGTGCACCGTCACCGCCCACCGGCGGCCGGCGCGGACGACACTGGTCACCGGTGCGCGGAGCGCGACGGCGATGTCGGTCACCAAAGCGCGCAGCAGCACCTCGTACCCGCCCCGCACGGCACCGAACACCGGCACGTTGGGGGTGGGTGGCCCGAGTGCGGCAGCGGCCGCAGCCAGCAACCCCGGTGCACCGGCGTCCAGGGCGGCGGCCAGTGTGGGCAGGGTGGCCCGCACGCCGAGGGAGTCGGCGGAACCGGCATACACCCCGCCCAACAATGGCTCCACTGAGCGCGCGAGCACCTCCGGACCCAGTCGCTCGGAGACCAACTCGCGCACCGTCAGGTCGGCCCCGGCCTGCCACGACCAGGGCCGTTGCGGCTCGGTCGCCACCCAAGCCAATGCGTCCGGCGACACCAGTGCGCGCAATGACCGCGCCGAGGACGGCACCCCCAGCACGGTGCCGCCCGGCAGGTCGCGCACGTGGCCACCGGCCAGCACCGCTGGGCGGGCCGGGCCGGGGTGCACCAGCTGATCACCCAGGCCCAGCTCGTCGAGCAGATCCATCATCTCCGGTCGCCGCGCGAGGAACGCCTCGGCCCCGACGTCGTAGGCGGTGCCGGCGAGCTGCACGGTGCGCAGCATCCCGCCCACCCGGTCACCGGCCTCCAGCACGGTCACCGTCACCGAAGGCCCCAGCAGGGTCCGCACCCGATGCGCCGCGCTGAGCCCGGCAATCCCGCCGCCCACCACGGCCACGGACACCGCCCTCACGAGGTGTGGACCAGCTCCACGACCCGGGTCAGCACATCCGGGTCGGTCTCGGGCAGCACCCCGTGGCCGAGGTTCATCAGGTGGCCCAGTGCCCCGTGCTCTCGCACCGCCGCCCGGCCTTGCGCCAACACCCGGGTCACCTCCCGCGCCAGCACGTCCTCCCCGGCGAACAGCACCGCCGGATCGAGGTTGCCCTGCAGTGCGCGTCCTGGGCCTACCCGCACCGCGGCGGTGTCCAACGGCACCCGCCAGTCCACACCCACGACGTCCGCGCCCGCCTCGCCCATCGCAGCGAGCAACTCCCCGGTCCCCACCCCGAAATGGATCCGCGGCACCCCCGAGCTGGCCACCGACTGCAGCACCCGCGCCGAGTGTGGCGCCACGAACTGCTGATAGTCGGCCAGCGACAGCGCCCCTGCCCAGGAGTCGAATAGCTGCACGGCGTCGACTCCGGCGTCGATCTGCACGGTGAGGAAGGTGGCGGTCAGGTCGGCGAGGTGCCCGAGCAACGCATGCCACGTTGCCGGGTCGGAGTACATCAGCGACTTGGTGCGCTCATGGTGACGACTGGGGCCGCCTTCGACCAGGTAGGACGCCAAGGTGAACGGTGCGCCGGCGAAACCGATCAGCGGGACGTCGCCGAGTTCGGCGACCAGTGCGCCCACCGCGTCCGCCACCGCCTGCACCTGCTCGGGGTAGAGCCGGGGCAGGGCAGCCACGTCGGCCGCGCCGCGCACCGGATGGGCAATCACCGGACCGGTACCGGCCACGATGTCGAGATCGACGCCCGCGGCCTTCAGGGGCACCACGATGTCGCTGAACAGGATCGCGGCGTCCACCCCGTGCCGGCGCACCGGTTGCAGCGTGATCTCGGTGACCAGGTCGGGGGTGAAGCAGGCATCGAGCATGTCCGTTCCCGCCCGCACCGCTCGGTACTCCGGCAGCGACCGGCCGGCTTGCCGCATGAACCACACCGGGGTGCGGCTGGGGGTGCCACCACGCGCCGCCACCAGCAGCGGGGCGTCGGGCAGGTCCCGGCGGACCTTCGGACCGCGCCCCGTCGCAGCGGTCGTCGAGCTGGCCTGGGTGGCGGGGTCGGCGTCGTTGCTCATCTCGAGAATCATCCTGCCTCACGCCGTGCTCGGCAGCGGCGCGCCTGCGAGAACAGCCGCATCGGCACGGCTACCGTCGGTTGCTGTGACCGTGACGCAGTCCCCCACCGCACCCGAGGACTTCCGCCGGGCCGTCGACGGGTTGGCCAGCGTGTCGCCCCGGTCCGAGATAGCACTGGGGCCCATCCGCGCGCCCCAGCAGTTGGCGCCGTACACCTACGCCCTCAGCGCCGAGGTGGCCGCAGCGGAGGTGGAGGCGTTCGGTCGGCTCATCCTGCTGCACGACCCGGATGGTCACGAAGCGTGGGAGGGCACCCTGCGACTGGTGGCGTTCGTCCAATCCGACATCGACGCCGCGGTCGCAGCCGACGCCTTGCTGCCCGAGGTGGCATGGAGCTGGTTGGTCGACGCACTGGAAAGCAACGACGCCACCAGAACAGCCCTCGGTGGCACGGTGACGGCAACATCGTCGGTGCGTTTCGGTGACATCGCCGGCCCACGGCGCACCCATCAGGTGGAGCTGCGGGCGTCGTGGACGGTGCTGGGGGCCGGCGAACACCCGCCAGACCTCGTCGCGCACGGTGCGGCGTTCTGTGCCCTGCTCGCCGAAGCGGCGGGGTTGCCGCCGGACGGTGTGAGCCCGCTGTCCGGGCGACGTGTGCGCTGAGCGGCGATCGGTGTCCAGGCGCCTGGTCTACGATCCGCTGATCGGGTCCCGTGACTAGGAGGTCAGCGTCATGATCACCAGTCCGGTGAGCGCTGCGGCCCACCCGGTTGGGGGGTGCGGTCGTTGGTGACCGTGCAAGAAGGTGTCTCGCTGACCGCGGCCATGCGGGACGGGGCGCCCGCAGCACCGTGGCCACCCCTGCAGGGCGCCGATCGGACCGCGTGGGTGCCGTTCAGCGCCATGGTTGTCGCCCACACCCCGGGTGCTCGTGCCGCGCTGGCTGCGGGCCTCGTCGGTTTCGGGGCGGATCCCGTCCACGAGGCTGCCAGTGCTGGCGAGGCGCTGATCTGCGCCCGCACCTGGGGTCCGTGCGACCTGGTGGTGGTCGACCTGGACTTGCCCGACGGTCTGGCGTTGTCCCTGATCACCGACCTGCGGGGGTGGGGGTGGGAGCGGATCATGGTGCAGGCCAGTACCACCGAGCCGGCACTGGCCGAGGCGGCCTTCCGGCTGGGTGCGCAGGGCTATCTGATCAAGGCTGCCCAGGGAGCCCTTGGCCGACTGCACCGCACCTTCATCGACTCCGAGAACCGGTTGCGCGACAGCTTCGTCGGTCCGGCGCAGGTCCGCAACGCCGAAGGCTCGAACCAAGCACTATCCGGGCGCGAGGTCCAGGTGTTGCGGCTGGTCGCGCACGGCGAGACCAACCGCGAGATCGGTGTGCGCCTCGGGCTGTCTGCGCTCACGGTGAAAAGTCACCTCGCCCGAATCAGCCGCAAGCTCGGAACTGGGGACCGCGCACGGATGGTGAGCCTGATGATGCGCGCCGGCGTGCTCGAGTGAGACCCCCCGCCCCACTGGTACCCGATCCCGCTGTGCCTGATCCCGCTGTGCCTACTGCCGTCACACCCCTGCTGGTGCCCGCCGACGGGGTCCCGGACCTGCTCGACACCGCTGGCGGCGTCATTGGCGCGGCCGCCAAGCTGGGCTCGGGGTTCGGGCCGGTCGCCTTGGATGCCGAGCGGGCCAGCGGGTTCCGCTACTCCCCCCGGGCCTACCTGGTGCAACTGCGCCGGGCCGGGACTGGCTCGCTGTTGATCGATCCCATTCCGACGGCCGGGGCCATGGCCCCGCTCGCAGCTGCGCTGCATGGCCCGGAATGGGTGCTGCACGCGGCCAGCCAGGACCTCCCGTGCCTGGCAGAACTGGGGCTGCACCCCACTGCGCTGTTCGACACCGAGCTGGCTGGGCGGTTACTGGGCCACGAGCGGGTCGGGCTGGCGGCGATGGCGGCCAACGTCCTGGGCGTCGGGCTGCAGAAGGGGCACGGCGCCGCTGACTGGTCCACCCGCCCGTTGCCAGCCGACTGGCTGGTCTACGCGGCGTTGGACGTCGAGGTGCTGCTGGAGCTGCGCGAGGCCCTGACGGCAGAACTCGCCGCGCAAGGCAAGACCGAATGGGCGTACCAAGAATTCGAGCACGTCCGGCTGGCCACGCCCGCCTCGCCCCGCCCCGACCGCTGGCGACGCACGTCGGGAATCCACGACCTACGCCGTCCCCGACAGCTGGCTGCGGTCCGGGAGCTGTGGCTGGCCCGCGACCGGGTGGCGGCGAGCAGGGACATCGCCCCCGGCCGGGTCCTGCCCGACGCCGCGATCGCCGCCGCCGCCGCGCACAACCCTGCCGACGTGACAGCCCTGACGTCACTACCGGTGTTCGGCGGACGCATGCAGCGCCGCCAGGCACACACCTGGCTGGCTGCCTTACAGCGAGCCGGAACGCTGCCCGACGACGAGCTCCCCCCGGCCCTGGCCCCGCATGATGGTCCGCCGCCGGTGAGCCGATGGGCCGAACGGGAGCCCGAAGCGCATGCCCGACTCGTCGCCGCCCGGATGCTGATGGCGGCCCTGGGTAGCGAGCACCGGGTCCCGGTGGAGAACCTGCTGCTGCCCGACCTGCTGCGCCGGCTGTGCTGGAACCCACCCGAGCAACTCGACGCCGACGGCGTCGCCGATGCCCTCGCTGCGGGCGGAGCGCGGCCTTGGCAGCGGGAGTTGCTGGCCGCTGGACTTGGACGTGCATTGCAGGTCAGGCCCGACCGGACGAAACAACCCGCGGCCGGGTGAGCAGGTCGGCTGCCTGAGCATGTTACCGATGGGTAATATCGGCTAGTGTTCAGCGACCCACCGCTAGCCAGGAGGAACCCCGCGTGGCTGCACCCGTCACCACCCCCGCCGCCCGAAGCACCGCCGCACGGAGCGTGGTGTTCGTCGACGGCGTGCGCACCCCGTTCGGCAAGGCCGGACCGAAGGGTTTCTACGCCGAGACCCGGGCCGACGACCTCATCGTCAAGACCATTCGGGAACTGCTCCGCCGCTATCCTCAGCTGCCGCCGGAGCGGGTTGATGAGGTCGCCATCGCCGCCACCACCCAAACCGGGGACCAGGGCTTGACCATCGGGCGCACCGCGTCGCTGCTGGCCGGGTTGCCGCAGTCGGTGCCCGGTTTCGCCATCGACCGGATGTGCGCCGGGGCGATGACCGCGGTCACCACCACCGCCGCCGGTATCGCCTTCGGTGCCTACGACGTCGTGATCGCCGGTGGGGTGGAACACATGGGGCACCATCCGATGGGCGAAGGGGTCGACCCCAACCCGCGGTTTCTCAGCGACAAGCTGGTCGACCCCTCAGCGTTGGTGATGGGCAACACCGCGGAGAACGTGCACGACCGCTACCCGCACCTGACCAAGGCCCGTACCGACGCCTACGCCGCGGCCAGCCAGCAGCGTTTCGACGAAGCCGTGCGACGCGGGGACATCGAGGCCACCCTGGTGCCGGTCGCCACCCGCTCCGTCGCGAACGGCTGGGGCCTGGCCACCACCGACGAGCCCCCCCGGCCTGGCACCACCGTCGCCGACCTGGCCGTGCTGAAGACCCCGTTTCGTCCGCACGGGCGAGTCACCGCGGGAAACGCCGCCGGGCTGAACGACGGGGCAACCGCATGCCTGCTCGCCGGCGAGGATACCGCCGCGGAACTGGGCCTGCCGGTGGGGATGCGCCTGGTGGGGTACGCCTTCGCCGGCGTCGACCCGGCAGTGATGGGAATCGGCCCGGTGCCAGCTACCGAGAAGGCACTGGCGCGCGCCGGGTTGAGCATCGACGACATCGGTTTGTTCGAGATCAACGAGGCTTTCGCCGTGCAGGTGCTGGCGTTCCTCGATCACTTCGGTATCGCCGACGACGACCCCCGGGTGAACCCGTGGGGTGGGGCAATCGCCTGCGGGCACCCACTGGCCAGTTCGGGGGTCCGGTTGATGACGCAGCTGTCCCGCCACTTCGCCGCTCGACCCGACGTGCGTTACGGCATCACCACCATGTGCATCGGGATCGGCATGGGCGGCACCGTGATCTGGGAGAACCCGCACTGGGTGGGCACCGACGAGCCAGGAGCAACGCTGTGAGTACCACCACCGCAGACACCGACATCACCGCTGCCTTCAGCGACGAGGTGGTCACAGCCGCCCACACCCGCATGCTGCGCGTGCCCGGGGTGCCCGGGCAGGTCGCGCTGATCACCCTGGACAACGGCCACGACCACACCAAGCCCTCCACCTTTGGTCCGGCGGGACTGCTCAGCCTGGATGCCGCGCTGGACGTGGCTTTCGCCGCCGACCCGGTGGCCATCGCCGTCACCGGTAAGCCGTTCATCTTCGCGGTGGGAGCCGACCTGAGCGGGGTTCCCCGGGTTCGTGACCGGGCCACCGCGCTGCAGATCGGCCAGCTGGGTCATCGGGTGTTCCGCCGGTTCCGTGAGTCGTCGGTGCCCACGTTCGCCTTCGTCAACGGGGCCGCGATGGGCGGTGGGTTGGAGCTGGCGTTGCACTGCCACTACCGCACCGTCGCCGACAACACCGCGGCGTTGGCACTGCCGGAGTGCTTTTTGGGCCTGGTGCCCGGGTGGGGCGGTACCCAGCTGTTGCCGAACCTGGTCGGGGCGTCCACCGCGGTGACGGTGATCCTGGAGAACGCGCTCAACCAGAACAGCGTGCTCACCCCCGCCAAGGCCGCGCAGTTCGGGATCGTGGACGTGGTGCTCAGCTCCGCCGACTACCTGGAGCAGTCCTTCGCCTGGATGGCGCAGGTCCTGAAGGGATCGGTGGTACCCGAACGTGCGGAGATCGACCGGGGTGCGGCGTGGGAGCAAGCGGTGGCCCGCGGCGCCGGTGCGGTCGCCGCCCGCACCCACGGATTCGCCCCGGGTCCGATGCGGGCACTGGCCCTGCTCGAGCACGCCCGCGGGGTGGACCTCACCGACCCCGCCAGCCTGGACGCCGCGTTCGCTGCCGAAGACGAGGCGCTGGCCGACCTGCTCTGCTCCGACGAGCTGCGCGCCGGGCTGTACAGCTTCGACCTCGTGCAGAAGCGGGCCCGTCGCCCGGCCGGGGCACCCGATCGCGCCTTGGCCAGGCCGGTCACCACCGTCGGGGTGGTCGGTGCCGGGCTGATGGCCAGTCAGCTGGCGCTGCTGTTCGTCCGCCGACTTGAGGTCCCGGTGATCCTCACCGACACCGACGCCACCCGACTGGACAAGGGGGTGAGCTGGGTGCACCAGGAGATCGAAACCCTGCTCGGCAAGAAGCGGATCTCCCCTGACAAGGCGAATCGGCTGACCGCGCTGGTCACCGGATCCCTGGACAAGGCCGACTTCGCCGCAGCGGACTTCGTCATCGAAGCGGTCTTTGAAGAGATGGGCGTCAAGAAGACCGTGCTTGCCCAACTCGAGGAGCACGTCAGCCCGCAGTGCGTGCTGGCCACGAATACCTCGTCGCTGTCGGTGACCGAGATGGCCGCTGACCTCGCGCACCCCGAACGGGTGGTGGGGTTCCACTTCTTCAACCCGGTCGCGGTGCTGCCCTTGCTGGAAGTGGTGCGCGCAGATCACACCGACGACGCCACCCTGGCCACGGCTTTCGCTACCGGCGCCACGCTGAAGAAGAGCTGCGTGCTCGTCAAGGACCGTCCGGCGTTCGTGTTCAACCGGTTGATCACCCGGGCCCTGGGTGAGGTGATTGCTGCGGTCGACGAGGGCACCCCGTTCGAGCTCGCCGACGGTGCGCTGGATGCACTGGGCATGCCGCTGAGCCCGTTCACCCTGCTCCAGCTGGTCGGCCCGGCCGTGGCGCTGCACACCGCGGAGTCGTTGCACGCGGAGTTCGGCGACCGCTTCGGTGACTCCCCCGGGTTCCGGGCGTTGGTGGACGCCGGCAAACCCGGTGTCTGGGTGTGGGGCGCCGATGGCAGCCGCACCGTGGACCCGGAGGTGGGCGTCCTGTGGCCGCAGGGTGCCAGCCCGGCCACCGCCGAGCAGGTACTCGATCGGGCCCGCCGTGCGTTGGCCGAGGAAATCTCGCTCATGCTGGCGGAGGGGGTGGTGGTGGCCGCGCAGGACATCGACCTGTGCCTGCTGCTCGGTGGCGGCTTCGGGTTCTTCAACGGCGGCATCACGCCCTACCTGGACCGCACCGGGGTGTCCGAGGCCGTCACCGGTCGCCGATTCCACCCGCCCGGGGTGGCCTCCATGCCGGCGTGACCCCGCAGCACCGCCAGAACCGCAAATAGCGGGCTACTTGCGGTTCTAGGGCGCTTTCGACGACAGATAGCCCGCTATTTGCGGGGGCGCGGGGGGCGAGGTGGAGGGCGCGACGGTAGCGTCACCGTGACAGCCAAGCCGCCACCGGCGACCGGCTCGGCGTGCACCGTGCCGGAGTGGGCGGCGACCACCGCGCTGACCACCGCCAGCCCCAGCCCGGAGCCGCGGTGCCCGGTGCGCGCAGCACCACCCCGGCGAAACGGCTGGAACAGTTGCGCCACCGTCGCGGGATCCACCGGCGCGCCCGAGGAGGAGACCACCAGCGACTGCGGGTCGCTGCGCACCAGCACCCATCCGTCGTCGTGGTTGTGCCGCACCGCGTTCTCTACCAGGTTGCCCACCACCCGCTCCAGCAGCGCCGGGTCACCACAGGTCCACAACGGCGCCAGCTGACATTGCACCTGCAACCGCCGGGCGACCACCTCCGCGCGCACGGCTTGCAACGCCCCCGGCACCAGCGCCGCCACGTCCACCCCCTCCCGGACATCCAGCCCGGTCGCCCTGGTCCGGGCCACCACCAGCAACCCCGCGACCATCGCCTCGGCCCGGTCGGTGGCCGCCCGCAGGACCACGCCCATCCGACGCAGCTCGGCGACGTCGGCGTCCGGGTCGGCCAGGCTCACGTCGACCTCGGTGCGCATCACTGCCAGCGGTGTGCGCAGCTCGTGACTGGCGTCGGCGACGAACCGTTGTTGCGCATCGAAAGCGGCCTGTAACCGGTCGAGCATGGTGTCGAAAGTGTCGGCGAGCTCTCGCACCTCATCACGCGGGCCGTGCAGGCGGATCCGCTCGGCCAGACTCTCTTGCGACAGCCGACGCGCGGTGGCCGTCACCTGGTGCAACGGGCGCAACGCGCGACCGGCAAGTACCCAGCTCAGCAGTGCCGCCGCGGCCACCAACAAGGGAAGTGCCACCGCTGCGGTGCTGAGCACTGCACCCTGCGCCTGCCGGTGCACGGTCGCGGTCAGCACGGCCGCATCTGTCACCACCCCGTCCACCACCACCGGGGTGCTACCCGGCAGCGCGGCGCCGCCGGTAACCAGCTGCCCGGCCAGCACCCAGACCAACAGCATCAGCAGCGCAGCAGCCGTCGTCACGACCGCGGTGGACAGCAACGTCAGCCGCATCCGGAGCCCGAGTGCCGGCACGCGCACCCTCAGCCCGGGGTGGGGACCCGGTAGCCGGAGCCGACCACGGTCTCGATCAACCCGGGCTCACCGAGCTTCTTGCGCAGCGTCATGACCGTGACCCGCACAGTGGTGGTGAACGGGTCGGCGTTCTCGTCCCAGACCCGCTCCAGGAGTTCTTCGCTGCTGACCACCGTGCCGGCGGCTGCCATCAGCACCTCCAGGACGCCGAACTCCTTGCGGGTCAGCTCCAGGCGGCGCCCTCCTTTGGTGACCAGGCGACGCGCCGGGTCCAGCTCCACGTCACCGCTGAGCATCATCGGCGGGGTGGCCGGGGTGGCCCGGCGACCCAGGGCGCGGACCCGCGCCACCAGCTCGGCGAACGCGAACGGCTTGGTCAGATAGTCGTCAGCACCCAGCGACAACCCCGACACCTTGTCGGCGACACTGCCGCTGGCGGTCAGCATGAGGACTCGGCTCAGCTCGGCGTTGCCGGTGATCTGCCGGCACAACTCGTCGCCGCCCATGCCCGGCAGGTCGCGGTCCAGGATCACCACGTCGTAGCGGGTGATGCTCACCTTCTCGTGGCCGGCGTCACCGTCCAGGGCGACGTCCACAGCCATGCCCTCGCGTCGCAATCCGCGGGCGACCGCGTCGGCCAGCGCCGCCTCGTCCTCCACCACCAGTACCCGCACCGCGACCAGAGTACGGACAACGGACCCGCGCCGGGATCAGCGCAGGTCGGGGTCGGTGACCGGCATTGCCCGCTCGGTGGCACGGGGGGCTGGCCCCGGGTCGTCGGTGGCCATCGCCGCGACCCACCCGGTGATCCGCCGGGCCAGGTCCTGGGCGGTCAGCCCCAGCCGGTCCAGCAGTTCCACCCGGCTGGCATGTTCGAGGAACCGTTGCGGCACACCGAGGTCGCGGCACACCACGTCGATCTCCGCAGACCGCAGCACCGCCGATACCGCCGACCCGATGCCGCCGTGCGTTCCACCGTCCTCCAGGGTGAGTACCAACCGGTGCGTCCGGGCCAGCTCCAGCACGTCTGCACCCACCGGCAGCACCCAGCGCGGGTCCAGCACGGTGACACCGATCCCCTGCTGGGCCAACCGCTGCGCGGTGGCCAACGCCAGACCGGCCAGCACCCCGACGGCGATGAGCAGCACGTCGCTGGCCTCCCCCTCGGACGGGCGCCGCAGCAGGTCGGCGCCACCGGGCAGCCGTTGCAACGCCGGGACCTCGTCGACGACCGCCCCGGTCGGGAACCGCAGCACCGTCGGCCCGTCATCGACGGCGACCGCCTCACCCAGTTCAGCACGCAGCGTGGCGGCGTCGCGCGGGGCGGCCACCCGGATACCGGGCACGATGCCCAGCAACGACAGATCCCAGACGCCGTGGTGACTGGCCCCGTCCGGGCCGGTGATCCCGGCCCGATCCAGGACCACAGTCACCGGCTGGCGCAGCAGCGCCACGTCCATCAGCAGCTGGTCGAAGGCCCGGTTCAGGAAGGTGGCATACAGCGCGACCACCGGGTGCATGCCCCCCAGGGCCAACCCGGCTGCGGAGGTCATCGCGTGCTGCTCGGCGATCCCCACGTCGAAGAAGCGCCGCGGGTAAGCCTCGGCGAAAGCGGCCAGCCCGGTCGGACCCGGCATGGCCGCGGTGATGGCCACCAGGTCGGCGCGACGATCACCCAGCGCAACCAACTCCGAGCTAAACACCGAGGTCCAGCTGGGCAGGCTGGCGGCCAGGGCAGCACCTGTCCCCGGGTCGATGACCCCGGTGGAGTGCATCTGGTCGGCCTCGTCGTTCTCCGCAGGCGCGTACCCCATGCCCTTCCGGGTCACGGCGTGCACGATCACCGGGCCGCCGAACGCCTTCGCCCGGCGCAACGCGGCCTCCATCGCGGCCAGGTCGTGCCCGTCGACCGGCCCCAGGTACTTGATGCCCAGATCGGAGAACATCACCTGCGGTGTCATCGCGTCCTTCAGGCCCACCTTCAGCCCGTGCAACATGGTGAACAGGCTCGCCCCCACCAAGGGCAGCCGCTGCACGGTGTCGCGGCCCCTGGCCAGGACCTGTTCGTAGCGCGGTTGCAGCCGCAACGCGCTGAGGTGATCGGCCAGGCCGCCAATGGTGGGCGAGTACGAGCGGCCGTTGTCGTTGACCACGATGATGACCGAGCGGTTCTTGCCCGCGGCGATGTTGTTCAGCGCCTCCCAGCACATGCCACCGGTGAGCGCACCGTCACCCACCACAGCCACCACATGACGGCGCTGACCACGCAACGCGAACGCCTTGGCAAGTCCGTCGGCGTAGGACAACGCGGCCGAGGCATGACTGGACTCCACCCAGTCGTGCTCGCTCTCGGCCCGGCTCGGATACCCCGACAGCCCACCCTGCTTGCGCAGCGTGTCGAACCCTGCCTGGCGACCGGTGACGATCTTGTGGACGTAGGCCTGGTGGCCGGTATCGAAGATCACTGCGTCCGAGGGCGATTCGAACACCCGGTGCAGCGCCAGGGTCAGCTCCACCACACCGAGGTTGGGTCCGAGGTGCCCGCCGGTGGCCGAGACCTTGCGGACCAGGAAATCCCGGATCTGCTGGGCCAGTTCGGCCAACTCAGCACGGTCGAGGCGGCGCAGGTCGGCGGGCGAGGACACGCTCTGCAGCAGCGACAACTCCGGTCACGACCTCTCGCCTAGGAATCTCTCACCAGAGGCTCTCCCGCGGGCCTTACGCGAGGGCCTCTGGACCAACACAGCGCTCCTCAGTCTACGGAGGACGCTGAACTTTGCGGGGTGAACAGGGCGATGCACTCCACGTGGTGGGTCATCGGGACTACGTGCCCTTCGGCTCCGGTGCTGGTCAGCAGCTCGCAGCCCCCGCGGGTGCCGTGCTCGTGCGTCACTGGTGCGTCATGGTAGACCACGCGCTGGTCACCGCGGCGTGGTTGTCAGGCGCCAGATGCGCGTACCGAATGGTCATCTGGATGCTGGAGTGGCCGAGCTGCCGGGCGACCTCGAGCAGCGGCACCCCGGCCTGCACGAGCCACGACGCGGCGGTGTGCCGGCACGTGTGCGGCGTGCCGTGCCGGATCCCCGCCGCCGACTTCGCGGCCTCGAACATCACTCGCCAGTTCGCGCCGGACAGCGGCCGCGCCTGCCGTCGGGTGGTGAACACCAGGTCATCATCGCCCCGACCGTCGACGAGCACGCTGATCTGCTCGCCGAGCCACCCGGGGATGGGAACCTCCCGCACCGAACTCTTCGTCTTCGGCCACTCCTTGATCCCGTCGACCTGGCTCATGGCCCGGCGGACGTGCACGACGCTGCGCAGGGCGTCGATGTCTCGCACGCGGAGTCCGGCGGCCTCCCCCCACCGGAGTCCGGCCCAGCACATGAGCCGTGTCATCACCTGGTCGGGGTGGTGGCGCATGGCGGCGCAGAGGGCGTCGACCTCGGCGTGGCTGAACCAGTCGGGAAGCTTCTCCCGGGTCGGCGGGGGGCTCACAGTGCGGGCAGCGTTCGCCGAGACGACACCTTCGATGACAGCACCCTCGAGGAGCACCTTTAGGTAGTCCAGGGCCTTCGCGGTGGCCACGGGCCGGGCGCCGGCGTCGAGCCGTGCGCGGACCCAGGTGGCGACCTGTGCCCGCCCGAGCTGGCGCAGCGGCACGTCGGCGAACGTGGCCTGCAGGTGGTTCTCCCACGAGGACCGGTCTCGACGGCCGGTTTCGGGCTCGACGACGCGACCGGCGGACCATTCGGCCTGCCATTGTCCGACGGTGAGCGCTCGCCGGGTGGGCTCGGTGTACTCCCCGCGGTGGGCGGCTGTCTCGGTCTCCTTCGCCCAAGCGGTGACGACGGCCTTCAGCGGGTCGGTACGGGTGATGCGGCGCCCGTCGGGTAGGCGGACCGTGGCCTGCCACAGCCGGGATGGCAGCCGCCGATAGGAGGCCACGTCAGCCAGCCTGCTGCTCGGTGCTCATCGGGACCTTTCCTCCAGCTTGTCGTCGATCCAGTGCCGTTCTTCGTCGGTGAGCCCGCGTACCCGCACCAGCAGTGCCACCGGGTCCACCTGCAGCTCGTCGGGGTCGGGTTCGCCCTGTCCCCACTGGATCGCGTCCAGTAGCTCGTCGAGCGGCATGAGCCGCTCGGCGGCCTGCTGCTCCACCTGCAGCTCGTGCCCGGCAAGGTGCGCCCGGCTCATCCCGCACGTCTCCCCGCGCTCGAGGTGCACGAGCTCGTGGGCGATGGTGCTGCGCCGCTGCGCCTGGGTGAGCCCGGGTCGGATCCCGAGTCCGGCCCGGTGCCACCACCCCAGGACTCCGCCGGGGACAGGCACGTGGAACGTGACGTGGACGTCGGGGTGCTCGTCGCGGAGGTGACGCCAGGGGTGGTAGCGGGGCATGAACCGAACCATGCGGACATACCCCGACGAAACGTCCCCGCTTAGCCCAACGTCGCCCGGAAGGCCCCAGAGGTGGCTTGCTTGGCGCTCACAGTGATCTTGCCGCGGCGACCGACCTCCACCTGGTAGAAGTCCGACCCCTTCGGCACCTTGTACACCCGCACCTCGAACCTGCAGCTGAGCAGAAGGGGAGGGCCTCCACCGGAGAGTTCCGTTCCGCGGCCCTCACTGGACTCGAGAGATCCGGTTGCGACGATCTTCCCGCCAGCGTCGTAGACAGTGACGCCGAGCCCGACGCTGAGGTCGTTATAGCCGCCGGTGCCGTAGCAATCAGTCGCGGTGCCACGGATGCCGGAGTCGGAGAGCGTGATCCCCCCGGACAGCGTGAAGGTAGCGTCCTGTGCAGCGGGCGTTGACGTGAGGTCAGCCGCATCCTGTAGCGGGCTAGTCCCCCGCTCCGAGGGGTTTTGCTTCGTCGCATCCACTGCCACCCCGACGCCGATCGCCAACGCGCCAAGCACGCCGGCGGCGATCCACTGCTTCTTGCTTCGCCAATTCGACGACGCCGGGGGCCGGTCACGCGCGGCCGCCTGCCGGCGCTCGCTGAGCTCGCGGCGCGCCCGCGCCTCGTCGTCCTCCGGAACCTCTGGCGGTGTGCTGGTCATCTACTCCTCCTCGCGCTGTTCATGCCCCGTGTTCGGGACCCGTCACTGCTCGGCGCTGACGAGCGCGCCGATTAGCGAGTTAATCTGTATCCCACCGATGGTGAGCATGGCCGTCGAGCACTGGAGTTTGCTGGCACCGTCAGCCGGAGCCCCGGCGTAGCAGCGCAGTGAGGCGTATTTGGCCGAGGCGTCGTTGGAGACGTTGATCGCCGCGAGCGCCTGCGCGTACCTGCCCGGGCCGCCCGGTGCGGAGCTGATGGCCTCTTTTACCTTGATCTCAAGCTTCACGATCGCGGTCAGCCTGGCGGCGCACACGGAGCCGAACGCCAGGTCCGGATTGCCGCACGGTCCGGTGCCTGTCGGGTCTACCTTCAGCGCGGTGAGCTGTGCCGTGTAAGCGTTGGCGATGCTCGCGACGGCGGTCGCTGATGCGGTGTTCGACGTCGGTCTGGACGTCGTCGCAGGAGCGGCTGTGGTTGATGTGGTCGTGGTAGCCGGCGCTACCGTCGTTGCAGTCGCCGGCGGCCCAGCCGCGTCCGAGCCGGAGCAGCCCGCCGTGAGCGCCACCACCGCAGCGGCAGCAGCCGCGATCATTCGCTTCATCTTCGTCTCCCCGTTGAGCTGTTCATGCCCCGTCGTCGGGACCCGGGTCGTCCGGTCGTTCTGCATCCCTGTCGGCCGCTTTGCGCATTGTGTCCGCTGTGCTCTCGCCGCGCCGAGCGGCGCGGCCGATTCCTGCGTCGTACTCGTCTTGCTGGCGCTGGCGGAACCGGCGCTCAGCCAGCGCATCGAACCGTTCGAAGCCTCCGAGGAAGCGCTCGTAGCGCGCATCCTCGTCCACCTTGGTGGCTCGCGAGCCCGCGTCCCAGCCGGCCGTCGACACCCCGGGGTCGAGCAGCGCGCGGATGACCGTGATGACGGCGGCGCGCTGCTTCGGGGTGAGCTTGTCAGCCTCGGGCGGCAGCTCGTCGGCGAAGGGTCGGTTGCTGACGATTTCGCCAGCAGCGGCGTAGGCCACCGCCGGCGCAACGCCGGCGAGCCAGGCGAAGGCATCCAAGGTTGCCTTGCCCGGACGGCTCCGATAGGTACCGGCCAGGATGTGGTTGATCGTCGTGCTCGCGATGGTGAAGCCTGCATCGGTCGCCTTACGTGCGAGCTCTCGACCGGATGCGCCTTCATGGCGCGCCACTGCGGTGGTCGCGAGGTCGTATAGGGACCTCGGCTGCTCGTTCACGGCACGAACCTCCCTGACTACTGGTCGCTGGTTGAAGTCCCCGCGCCAGCACTCGAAACAAGTAACTCGGCACCTTACGGGTGGCGTACTGGACTTTCTCCACTCATCAACTTGACGAGTAATCGCGCATGACGCATGCTTCGCTTGTCATTCCGACGACAGAGGAGCACAGTGGCGAATCTCAGACGACGACCCCCACGACGACGACGGGAGATCTGGATGCGCGTCAGGCAACCGGACCAGGTCAGACGCTGGCGCAAGCAGCGGCGCTACTCGCAGCGCGAGCTTGCGATGCTCTGTCGCTGCAGCCAGTCGGCCATCCACCTCATCGAGACCGGGCAGCTCCGCAACCTCACCGAGGACCTGGCCATGAACATCGCCAGCCGTCTCGACGTGCCGTGGGAGGACCTCTTCGAAGAGCGCGAGGCTGTGCCTGTGCCCGCTGCGACAAGTGGTGCTCACTCCATGTCTCAGAAGGTCCCCGCGTGACCACCGTCCCCCGTGCCCTGTCGGTGGCGAACGCGGCGAAGCACCTCGACTGCGGCCGCACCCACGTCTACGACCTGATCGCCGCGGGCGAGTTGCGGTCCTTCGACGCGGGGATCGGCCGGGTCATGACCCGGATCCCGGTGGCGGAGCTGGAGAAGTACATGGAACGCCGCTTGCGCTCCGCGCCGGCGCGCACGGCCTGACCCGATCGCATCCACGAGAGAACCCCCGCGCGCGCGAACGCCGGGGGCACGACCCACCAGGAGGAATCTGATGAGCACCACCGAGGTTGCCACACACCAGCCGCGCGAGGGGCGCACCGTCCCGTGCGACGGGTGCAGTCGCCCGACGCTGAACGTGCATCGTGTGTGCCGGGCGTGCGACGCCCGCGCCGCTATCAGCGAGCTGAGTGCGACGTGCGAACGGTGCGCGGGCGACCCGATCGCGGCGGTGTGGCCCGAGCACGCGCCGGAACCGCAGTGGTCCGACGACGCCGGGGTGCGGCTGACTTGGTCGCCGGCCGCGCACGCACCTGGCGGGGGCCACGGCCGAACGCGGGTGACCGCGTGATGAGCGACCTTCTCCGCGTGCTCGACGAGGTCGCGGTCGAGCGTGAGCGTCAGGACGCGCGGTGGGGTGAGCAGAACTACCCCGATGTGGTGGGTACGTGGCTGTCCCACCCGTCGAAAGTGTTGAGCGTCCTCGCCACGGCGGAGGCCCACCTGCTGCCATCGGCGTCGGCCGCCCGCACGATCTGCAACCTGGCTTTCGGCGAGGACGTGGGCGCGTGGGCGCACATCGCCGTCGAGGAGCTCGCCGAGGCGGTCGAGGCGGCCGCGCTCGGTGACACCGCCGCGCTGCGCACCGAGCTGGTGCAGACCGCGGCCGTGCTGGTCGCGTGGATCCAGGCGATAGACCGTCGGGCGGTGTCCTCGTGAGCCGCCCAGAAGACGGCCCGCGCCGTCATCTTGGGTGTTGTCCAGGACCACATGTGGGACTACGACACGCAAGCGTGCGCCTGCGGCAAGCGCCGCGGCGCTGCCGGGCACGTTGCCGACGAGGCCCTCACCGCCCTACGCGACGCCGGTCTCGTCGCGGTCGACCGCACCGACCTTGCCGCCGTCCTCGGATCCTGGGGCACCGAGCTCGGCGACCAGCACGACGTCGACGCGGCCGCCCGTCTGGCGTGTGCGTTGTGAGGTACCAGACCGAGGCGCTGGCCCGCTGGCCGCACCCCGAGACCACGGATCGCCGCAGCGCTCTTTCCTTCCGTGCAAGTCACAAGGAGACCCTGCAGCTGCTCGACACCGAGCTTGAGCATCTGGGTTGCACCGGTACCCCCGTGATCGGCGTCGTGACCGGCAACCCAGGTGACGTCCGGCTAGACGGCATGCTGCGGGCCAAGGCGCGCATCGAGCACCCCGGTGTGCAGCTCGCGGTCGTCACGGCTAGCGGACCCCGCTCGTGGGCAACCGACACCTACGAGCGGCAGTACAGCCACGGCCTGGAATCCTGGCAGGCCAACCTCCGCGCGATCGCCCTCACCCTCGAAGCGCTCCGGGCTGTCGGTCGGTGGGGCGCCGCGCAGGGCCAGCAGTACGCCGGGTTCCGGGCGATCGAGGGTCCGGGCGGGAACGCGCCGTCGGCGGTGCCCGGCTTCGCCTCGGCGGACGATGCGGTGCGCTGGCTGCTCGAGCTAACCGGCGAGTCCGCTCTCGTCAGCAACCGGAACGTGCTGCGCGCGGCGAAGCGCGCCCACCACCCCGACGTTGGCGGTGACCCGGCGGTCTGGGCGCGCATCGACGTAGCGGAATCCGTGCTCCGTGACGGCGGCCTGCTGTGACGGCCTGGGCGCTGCTCGTCGTGCTGCTCGCCACCACCGGCGCCGTGTGGTGGCTGTGCTTCCTCGTGCTGTCCCTGCTGATCGCCTCCGAAGTGCTGGCCGACCGCAGTCGCCAGGCCCGCCGTGACGACCACACCCCCGACCTCGATCAGTGGGCCGACGAGCTCGCAGCCATGAACCAGGAGAGGACTGACAGACCGTGATTAGCGCCCGCGAGCAGCTCATAACCGCCGTGGTCGATACGGGCGGCGCCGCCGTGTGCATGTGCGACCACCCGGCCCGGGATCACCTTCACCGCGACGAGAGCGCGACGTACTGCGGCTGGTCGTCGACGTGCACGTGCCCGTGGTTCGAGGACGGCAGCCTGCCCGTCGTCGACGTCGGCCCGCTGTGGCGCGTGGTCGCCGCGCTGGCGTGCTTCGTCAGCGGCGCCGTGCTCGCCGCTGCGTACTGGTGGGCGGTGAACCGGTGAGGGGTTTCCACACGGGCAAGAGCGCGCCGAAGCCCGCGCCGCTCGTCGGGCCGATGATCTTCCAGCTCGGCGCCTACGTGACACCGCTGGCCTCACACGAGCTCGCACTCCGATGCCGCGTGTGCAGCGAGGTGTTCCGCAGCAGCGAGGACGGCGAGACCCACGGACTGCTCCGCGCGCACTGGACGACCGGGCACGCCGAGGCCCTAGCCGTGCTCGCGCCGAAGCCCGCGCCGAAGCCCGCCTCAATCCCGGTCGAGAAGGCAGCCACGCTGCGCTTCAACGGTCTGGGCCGTGTCACTCCGGCGGCCCCCGGGCGACCAGCCCGGGTGCCGTGCACCACCGTGTTGCGGCAGGGCGCGCGAGCGGGGCAGACCTGTAACCGCCCAGTCAAGGCCTCGATCGGTCTGTGCGACAACCACGACCCGAGCCGCCACTCGCAGGCCGAGCAGCAACGCAAGTACCGCCGTACACAACGCGAGCGCACGCCGGACTGCCTACCCACCACCCAGGAGAGCTGATGCCCGTCTTCGCACCACCCGTGCGCCGGAAGAACCACGGCCGCGGCCACTCCTACGTCGACGCCAACGGGGCCAAGGTCCCCGGCGTCACCACCATCATCGGCGACGGAATCCCCAAACCCGCCCTGCTGAACTGGGCTGCCAACACCACCGCCGAGTACGCCGTCGACCACTGGGACGAGCTCGGAGCGTTGCGCGGGACCGAGCGGCTCAAGCTGCTGCAGAAGGCCCGCTACGCCGACCGCGACGCCGCCGCGAACAAGGGCACCGCGGTGCACGCGCTCGCGGAGAAGCTCGCGCTCGGCGAAGAGATCACCGTCCCCGAGGAGCTGCGCGGCCACGTCGAGTCCTACGTGCGCTTCCTCGACGAGTGGGACGTGCAACCCGTGCTCGCCGAGGCCGTCATCGTCAGCCACAAGCACGGCTACGCCGGGACGCTCGACCTCATCGCCGACCTGGCCCACCCGTTCCGTGCGGGCGCCACCCAGCGCTGGCTACTCGACGTAAAGACCTCGAGGTCCGGCGTGTTCGGCGAGACCGCGCTGCAGCTCGCGGGCTACCGCTACGCCGATCGGTACGTCGACGACCAGGGCGAGGAGCAACCCGTACCGACCGTCGAGCGCACCGGAGTCATCCACGTCCGCGCGGACGGGTACTCGCTCGTGCCCGTCGAGGCCGGCCATGTTCAGTTCCGGTCGCTGCTCTACGCCCAGCAGATCAAGGCCTTCTGTGACGAGGCCCGCGACCTCGTCGGCGAGGCCCTCGAAGCCCCCCCACACACCACCGAGGAGAAGATCGCATGACCGAGCTCGTTACCTACGGCGCCCGACCAGTCGCCACCGCCGCCGAGCAGAAGTTCGCCCAGCTTGACTCCTGGATGACGGCCATGGCTGACGTCGTGAAGCTCAGCGAATACATCGCCGAGACCGACTTCGTCCCGGAGGCCATGCGGCGCAAGCCCGCCGCCGTCGCCGCGGCGATCCTCACCGGCCGTGAGATGGGCATCGCCCCCATGGCCGCGCTGCGCCACATCCACGTGGTGAAGGGCAAGCCCGGTCAGAGCGCCGAGCTGATGCGGGCTATGGCCCAGGATGCCGGCCACGAGATCCGGTACATCGACATGACCGACACCAGGGTCGTCGTTGAGGGTCGTCGTCGCGAGCAGTCGGAGTGGACACGCGTCGCCTTCACCGCTGACCAGGCGCGCAGAGCGAAGATCGACCTCGGCGGCTACCCCGAAGACAAGCTCGTCGCCCGCGCCACATCGCGGCTGTGCCGCCGGTTGTTCGCCGACGCGATCGCCGGGCTCTCCACGATCGACGAGCTCGAGGACGGCATCGAGACGGCGGGCCAGGCCCCCGTTGTGGCCCAAGCCGAGCGCGCCGACGGCCCCGTTGCCAACGAGCCCGCCGCCACGGCCCGTCGCCGCACTGCCCCGCGCAAGCAGGCGCAGCCCACCAAGGCCATCGAGACCCCCGCCGAGCAGCCCTCTCAGGAGGCCGAGACCGCGGGTCCGCCTCTGCCGGGTGAGGACGGCTACGACGAACCCACGTCGGAGGACCAGCAGCAGGATGCTGCGGCCGGTGACACTGCGGTCACGGAAGCGCAGCTGAAGAAGATTATGGCCATCTTCAACGAGGTGGACCTCGAGCCGGTCTGCCAGGACGCCGGGCTCAGCCCGCGCGAGGGCCGCATGACCGTAAGTAGCCACATCGTCAACCGCGAGCTGACCTCCGCCAACGACCTCACGAAGACCGAGGCATCCGTGCTCATCGACACCCTCGAGGAGCTCGGCCGCAGCGGCGACCTGCTCGAGGCGCTGACCGGTCTGCTCACACCCACCACTAAGGAGAACTGATGACCACCAATCCCCCACCCGAAGCCCTCATCGACGCCCACCGGATCAAATTCGCCGGCATGGGCATGGACCAGCTCGACGACGCCCCAGCCCTCGACGAGAAGAAGGTCTTCACTGTCGAGGCCACGTGCACCGCGGTCACCCGGGAGCGCATGAAGGACGGCGAGATCCGACACGTCGCGCGCATGACCGTCGACAGCGTGTGGATCGGGGACAAGAGCGACCGACCAGCAGAGCCGCCCGCCCTGTTCCCGGTGGGCGACGGCGACGGGCAGGTCGGCGACCCGGACGACCCGTTCAACGACTGAGCCCCACGGCTGCCCGGCGGGCGAGCGCCGGGCTGCCGTGCGCGGTCGCCACCCAACCTCGAGAGAGACGTACCCATGCCCCGACCCGAGAACCCCCTGCAGTACCGGCTCGCGCTGCGGCAGCAGATGCCCGCCGAGGCGCTCACCCAGCACGACCGCGGCCTGCTCGTCCGTCACCTGCACGGTCAGGGGCTGTCCCTCGCCCAGATCGCCGACTGCACCCGCGAGACGCCGCTCGTCGTGCTCCGCATCGCCCGGCAGGAGAACCTGCCCGTGCGCGTGCAGACCGTCCGGGCGCGTGGTGCCGTATGAGCCTCTGCTGGAAGTGCAACGGCGAGCGCCTGGTACTGGACCCATCCCGACACCGATCAGCACCACCCGGGCGACCCCCTGGACTACCAGCCGGTGCAGCGCGGCGACCGCTCATGGAAGGCCGACGGGCGCCCCGCCGACCTCTGCGCCGGGTGGGCCGCCACCGCCGGGACACGACCAGTACGACCAACGGAGGAAGCCCCATGAATAGCCCCATGGATAGCAATAGAGGGCCGCGCACGCCCGAAGAATGGGCGGTGGACGCCCGGTGAAATTGCCCTGGATCCGCCTCGACACCGCCATGTTTGACAACCCAAAAGTGCTCGATTTAACCGAGGATGGGGACCACCGCGCGGTCGTCCTGCACCTCACGTCCATGTGCTTCGCAGGGGCACATGGCACCAGCGGACACGTTCCAAGAAACGTCCTTCGCAGGCTCGGCGGAACACGCGCTGACGCCGTGAAGCTCGTCAAGGCGGGGCTTTGGGAGATGGACGCCGACGGCTACCGAATCCACGATTGGGACGAGTATCAGATGTCTGACCAGGAGTCTAAGGGCCGGAGGATGCGCGCCAAGAAGGGCGGGTGCGTCAAGAACCACGGCCCCGCGTGTGGTTGTTGGCAGTACGAGGAGCCCTCGTGAGAGCACGTGCTCAAGCAGTGCCCGAAGCACTACGGGAAGCAGTGCCGCTAGCACGTGCTTTAAGCACGTCCCTAAGCAGTGCACGGTACGTAAGTACTACGTACTTAACGGTACGTAAGCACTTCGTGCTTAACGGTACTTTACGAGACGAAGTGCATTACTTACGCTGCGAGATAATCTTTCTGCTGAGTTACGCGCGCGATCGCGTACGCCAATCTCCCTCGATTTCGGGTTGTTTCGCAGCAGCGCTGACGCGACTGCCACGCAACAAACCCGTCGGCGGCCACCGATGACGACCCTGCAGCTCGCCATGGACCGCGCCCGGGCCAACGCCGTGCCCTGTCGCCACTGCGGCGCACCCACCGGCCAGACCTGCCAGCGGTCCGACGGTGCCGACCTCGAGCACTTCCCCGCCCACATCGATCGACTCGCCGACAGCAATCCGACTGGGGGCTGGGCATGAGCACCGTGATCGGCCTTGACTGCTCGCTCACCTGCACAGGCGTCGCCGTCATCCACCGCGACGACCTCACCCCCGAGCTCCACTCCGTGCGCAGCACCGGCAAGGCCGGCGACAACCTCGCCCGCCGCGGTGACCGGATCCGGGCCCTCGTCCGCGGCGTGCTCGCCCACGTCGAGGCCGACACCGCCCTTGTGATGATCGAGGCGCCCAGCTACGGCAGCACCGGCGGCAGCGCGTGGGATCGGGCCTACGTCTGGTGGTCGATCGTCAACGGCTGCCAGCGCCGCGGCGTACCGATCGTCTCGGTCAGCCCGAGCACGGCGAAGAAGTTCGCCAGCGGCTCCGGCCGCGGCGACAAGACCGACGTGGCCGCCGGGATGGCCAGGCTGTGGCCGTCCGCCGAGCCGCACGGCGGCGACGAGTGGGACGCGCTCACGCTCGCCACCATGGGTGCTCAGCGCCTGGGCTGGGACGTTCCCAGGCTCGCTCGGCACGAGGACTGCATGCGGCCGATCCAGTGGCCGGAAGAGGTGGCCCGTGGCTGAGCGCATGACCCTGCTGCCGCTGCTCGAAGCCGTCGCGCTGCTCGAGGACACCGGCCACACCACCTGGGAATGCGAGCTCTGCGACGCCATCGGCGGCGGACGCACCGCCCTCGAAGCCGAGCAGCGCGCCGTCGAGCACCTGCGCCTGGACCACCGAGGAGTCACCAGCCGATGACGCCAGCGAGCACCGTCGAGTGCGGGCACTGCTCGCGTCCGGTGAAGGACGGGCTCGGGCTGTGCACGACCTGCACCGACGCCCTGGTCCGCGACCTGCGCGCCGTGCCTGGACTCGTCGACGACCTCGGCGTGACCCGGGCCGGTCAGGCCCGCACCAGCAGCCCTCAACCCGGCGGTCGCAGCGCTGACACACCGCTGCCCATCCGTGTCGGTACCGGGCGTGTGAGCCGGCGCGACTACTGGCCGATCGACGAGCGCGTCGCGGCGCTCGGGTTGGTGCTGCTCGAGGTGGTCGACCGGCTCGAGCGGGCGCAGCACGTCGTCGTGGCCAGGCCCGTGGTCGTGCGCGCCCTCGTCGACCTCGGACGAGGCAACGTCCGCGACCCGGCGGCGCTCACGGCCGATGCCGCCAGCAGTGTGCAGATCGCCGCAGTGTGGCTGGCCGAGCACCCGCTGGCGCTGCGCCGGCTGCCCGACGTGCTCGAGGTGCACGACCGGATCACCGACGCGGTCGCCTCGGCTCGCATGCTCATCGACATCCGACCACCGCTGGCCTACCGCGGACGCTGCGACTGCGGCACCGAGCTCTACGCCCTGCCCGATGTCTCATACCTGCGCTGCCCACGATGCCTAACCCAGTACGAGTCGGCCGACCTGCGCGACCGCATGCTCACCGCGGTCGCTGACCAGCTCGTGCCCGCGCACATGCTCAGCCGACTGCTTCAGGATCCCCACGGCGAGCCGGTCAACGTGCGCACCATCCGCTCGTGGCACGCGCGCGGCCAGCTCACGGTCCGGGCGTGGGCACACGGCGATCGCGTCAGCCCCACGCGCATCGAGCCCAGCGACCAACCGCTGTTCCGTGTGGGCGACGCTCAACGCCTCGCTTCGAGAGAGGATCCCCGCATGACGATCGTCGAGTTCTTGACCGCCCGCCTTCGCGAGGACGAGGCCCTAGCCGTGCGGATGCGCGACGCAGTTTGGCCGACCGAGGTGGCTATCACGATCAAGCCCGATACGGGAGACGTTGATCCGGGCGAGCCGAGGCCGAATGTCGCAGTGTCGTCCCAGGCCGGCGGCAAGGACTACCTCCGGGTCTGGGCGCCCAGCGCCAGCGGGGAGAGCGCAAGCGTTGATGCCGGCTGGCGGTACCACGAGTCCGCGGTCGTTGTGTGGTCGGCGGGGATCGCCGCGCGCATGCTGGCCGAGGTCGCCGCCAAGCGCGCGATCCTGGCGGACTACACCCGGCAAGGTGGACGGGGTGCATCCGCCCGGTTCCTCGCTGGTGTCTACGCCGACCACCCCGACTTCGACCGGGCGTGGCGGCTCTGATCGTGCGTCGGGTTGACAACGCTCTAACCTGCATGCATCCTCTAACTGCCAGCGGAGAACGTGTGTCCACATCCCGTAACGCAGGCATCCATCGATGACCATCCGCGGCAGCCACCGCCGCATCTGCTCCGGCTGCGGCCGTCTCACCGCCGGCCAGCTCTGCCCCGCGTGCCAAGCCAAGCTCCCCACCACGACACGCCGGGGCTACGGCCGCGAGCACCAGCTCGAGCGGCAGCACTGGGCGCCGCTCGTCGAAGCCGGTGAGGTCCACTGTCGACGCTGCAACGAGCGCATCCAACCGGGCGCGACCTGGGATCTAGGCCATCCCGACGCCCAGTCCCCCGGTCCGCGTGCACCCGAGCACCGGGCGTGCAACCGGGGTGCCACGGCAGCCGTCCGGGGTGCGTGACCCGGGGGGGTGGGTAAAAGTCCCTGACCTGCGACGATGTGTGACCCGTCCCCGCCATCTTTTTTGGTGGTACCAAATCGCGATCGTTTCGTCCTTGAGGTGGTGAACGCGCGATGCCTCGCTCGAAGAAGCCCGCGGGCACCGCGGTGGACCGCCGGAACGGTCAGCAGGCGCACGCGGCAGTGCTCGTCGGTGCGAAGGTCACCCGCCCGCCGATGCCGACGAAGCTGCGGGCCGAGGCGAAGCGCCAGTGGACCGCGTACTGGGATGACGCCGTGGCTGGCATCGTCCAATCGGCGGAGGTTCCGCTGGTCGTGCGGTGGATCAAGAACTTGAACCGCTACCTGATCCTGCTGGCCACGGCCGATGCCGAACCGCTGGTCTCCGGCAGTACCGGCCAGCTCACGGCCCACCCGATGTACGCCGTCGCGTTCAAGCTCGAAGCGTCGCTGCGCCTGGACGAGCGGCAGTTGGGACTCGGTCCGAAGAACCGCGCCGACTTGGGCCTGGCCGTGGTGACCACCGGCCGCAGCCTGGCCGAGCTGAACGAGCGCTACGGGGGTGGTGACGACGACCTCGACGTTGGCGACGAGCCCGATCCCCGACTCACTGTCGTCGACGGGGAGTACTCCGCCGGCTGACGGCTGTCAGCGATGTGGGTGGGAGCCGGAGTCCGGCGGGATGTGGCCATCGCTCGGTGGGATCGCGGTCCGGTGGATCCAGGACAACCTCATCCTGGGTGAGGGTGATTGGCACGGCCGGCCGTTCCTGCTACGCACCGACCAGAAGCTGTTCGTCTACCGCTGGCACGAGTTCTGCCCGCGGTGCGACCAGTGGCGCTACGACGAGGCCATGCGCGCTGCGGCCACCGGCGACGGCAAGACCCAGTTCGTCGCGGCGCTGGTGATGCTGGCCTTCGCCGGGCCGTCGTCGATCGCGCCGAAGTCGCCGGTGATCCAGGTGGCCGCGGCGAGCTTCGAGCAGGCCAACCGGCTGTTCTCTGCGGTGCAGATCATGTGCGGCGGCCGCGACGGCGAGGTCACCTCGGCGCCGCTGCTCGGATTGTTCGAGGTCTACGACACGGAAATCAAGTTCGCCGACGGGCGTCCCGGCAGCATCAGTCGCCTGGCCGCAGTCGCCGGGACGAACGAGGGCGGCCTGCCCAGCCTCCTAGTCTGCGACGAGCTGCACGAGTGGGGCGACGTCGGCGACCCGAAGGCACGCGTGCGCACCGTGGTCGGCAAGTCCACGCGCAAGCGCAACACCCGTCGCGGGTCGGGGCGGATCATCAACCTGTCCACCGCCGGCTTCGACAAGGACAACTCGCTGCTCGGGAAGATGTACACCCTGGGCCAGCGAGCGCTGCGGGATCGGAGCCTGGCCCCTCGGCTGCTGTTTGACTGGCAGCAGGCGCGCGACGGCCTGGACTACCGGCTGCGCGAGCACCGAGAGATCGCGGTGCGCGACGCCAGCAAGGCTGCTGACGTGATGTGGTCAGTGGCCGACCGGGTCAACGACTGGGGCAAGCCCGAGTGGCCCTCGCACGAGTGGATCCGCTACTACGCGAACCGGTTCGTCGACATCGCCGACGATTCCTGGCTGGCCGAGCACCCCACGTCGTGGGCCGACTGCAAGGGCACGTGGGAGTCCTCGACCGAGCACCCCTGGGTGCTCGTGGTCGACATGGCCCTGAAGCAGGACTCGGTGGCCGTCTCGCGTATCGAGGCGCTACCCGATGGTCGCTACGCGATCACGACCCGGATCTGGCGGGCCGCGGACAGCGGCGGCCGCATCGACCACGTCGAGGTGTGGGCCTACATCCGAGGTGCCGCGTTGGGCGGAGGCTTCATCGGCGTGGTGTACGACCCACGCTTCTTCGAGGTCCCGGCGCGGATGCTCGAGGATGACGGGATCCCGACGGTCGAGTTCAACCAGGACCCTTCGCGCATGGTCCCGGCCTGCGGGCTGGCGTTCCAGATGATTCTGGCCGGGACCATCGTGCACGACGGCGACGGGCAGCTTGCCGCACACGTTCTCGCGGCGGTGAAGCGCCAGCAGGACCGGGGCTTCACGTTGTCGAAGGGCAAGTCCAAGAGGCACATCGACGCCGCGATCACGCTCTGCATGGGCGTGCACGTGCTTAGTCAGGCCACCAGCGACGACTTCTTCTACTGAGGGTGGGTGGTGCTCGTGCTGTCCACCACCATTGGCATCCTGGGTGCAGCGTGCGTCGTGGCTGGGGTGTTCTTGCTGGCTGGGCTTGGCTGGGCTCTAATCGCCGCCGGTGTACTGCTGCTAGCCGCGTGCGTTGGGCTCACCCGCGACGAGCACTTCCGCAGCCCGGCCCCGGCGGGTGAGCGCCAGTGAGGGCTGTGCGTGGCCTGCTGCAGCGTTCGAGCCCATTGGAGAACCCCGCCGTCCCGCTGACTCTGTCGTCGGCGTCCGCGTCGGATCTGTGGGGGCCAGGTGTACCGGGTGAGGGTGCGCCGCTCCGCATCGGAGCGGCGTTCCGGTGCGCGCAGATCATCGCTGGTGCGATCGCTGGGTGCCCGCTGCGGGGCACGAACCGGGACACCCGGGCCCGGGTGGAGCTCGACGGGCTCCCGGGCACGGACTCAGTGCTCACGCGTTACGGGCTGATCGAGACGACGGTGCTGCACCTGGTACTGCACGGCAATGCGTTCGGCCGGACGTGGCGTGCCCCGTCGCTGCGGGTCGTGGAGACGGAGCCGCTGCTGCCGACGTCGGTGACACCGGAGGTGTACCGCACGCCCGAGGGGCGCCGCCGGGTTCGCTTCCTGTACAACGGCGAGACCCTGTCCTCATTGGACGTCTCGCACACCGCGGCCATGAGCCACGACGGCGTGCGCGGGCTGTCGGTGGTGGCGCAAATGCGCCGAACGTTCGAGCTTGCTGCCGCCGGGGAGCGCGCGGCTGCCACCCTGTTCGACCGCGGCCTGGTGGCGCCGGTGGCGCTGACGACGGAGGCGCGCCTCGCCCCCGAGGTCGCTGCCGAGATGGAGACGAAGATCCAGGCCCGCCTGTCGGGCACCGATGGGGTCGGCCGCGTCGCGGTGTTCCACTCCGGGGTCAAGCCGTACCCGCTGAGCATGAGCTTCGCCGACGCGCAGTTCCTCGAGCAGCGGAAGTTCTCCGTCACGGAGATCGCCCGGCTGTACGGGGTTCCCGGCTGGATGGTCAACGACCAGGAGAAGTCCACAAGTTGGGGCTCCGGCATGGAGCAGCAGTTCACCAGCTTCGTGGTGCTGACCCTCAAGCCGTGGATGCAGCGGCTGGAGCAGCGCATCGCCCGTGACTACGTCCAGGACGACCGGGTGAAGGTCGAGTTCGACGCGAACGGCTTGCTGCGGGGCGACTCCCGGGCCCGCGCCGCCTTCTACAACGCGGGCATCACCGGCGGGTGGCTCGTCCCGAACGAGCCGCGTGCCCTCGAAGATCTGAAGCCCGTGCCGTGGGGCGACGAGCCGTACCTGATCAACCACGGCGGGACCACCGCTGACACCTCAACCGACCAACCCCAGGGAGCCCCTGATGCCACCATCCAGTGACGTCGCCGTGCGGGAGGTCCGGGACCTCGGTCTGAGCGACGCCGGGCTGCATGTCGTCCGGGCCGCCGACGACGCTGTGCCACCCCGCTTCACTGGGCACGCCGCCGTGTTCGACTCGCGCACCGCCATCGGCAACCCGCTGCGGTGGGGGTGGTACGAGGAGATCGACCGCGGGGCCTTCGCGGACACCCTGGCCGAGCCCAGGGTGTGCATGCTCGTCGACCACGACACCAGCCTGCTCGTATCGCGGATCGCGGCCGGTGACCTGTCGTTGTCGACAGACGCCACCGGGTTGGCCACCGACTCCGAGCTCGACCAGGAGCTGAGCTACGTCCGCGACCTCACCCGCAACCTGGACCGGGGCCGCATCACCGGGATGAGCTTCGGCTTCCGCGTCATTGACGACGTTTGGACGATCGAGCGGGTTTCGACGAGCGACGGACAGGAGGCCGAGGTCGAGGTCCGCCGGATTCTCAAGGTCGAGTTATTCGAGGTGTCGGCGGTGACGTTCCCCGCCTACGAGGCCACGGACGCCGGGCTGCGTTCCCTGGCCATCGAGGTCCGCCGGGCCGCTGGCCGGCCGGAGCTCGCCCCGGCCCACGACTCCCCCGCCGCCGGCGGGGACACCGAGCGCCCCACCCGGGGCTCCCGGACCAGCCACGACGCCGTTCCGGGTGTCGCTGGACACCTGGACCGTCGCGCGTCCGCGCTGTCGGCCCGCTTCCGACTCCCGAAGGGATCCTGATGAACGAGAAGCTGCGCAAGCTGCTCACCCAGCGCGCCGCCGCGTGGGACAAGGTCAAGGAGTTCGACTCCCGCGCCGCCGACGCCAAGATGTCACCCGAGGATGACACCGCGTACCGCGCCGCCCTCGACGACACCGAGCGCCTCAGCAACGACATCGAACTCGTCGAGCGGGCGATCCGCCAGGAGGCCGTCATGGGCTCCGCGTCGGCCAACCCCGGCGACAACGACACCACGGACCGCTCCGGCGCCGGCGCCAAGGCGGAGGACCCGGAGGCCACCTACCGCGAGGCGTTCTCCAGCTTCATGCGCCGCGGCCTCGGCCGGCTGAGCGGCGACCAGCAGCGCGCGATGCAGGACGGTTACCAGGAGCTCGAGGGTCGCGCGCTGGCCGTGGCCACCGACGCTGCCGGCGGGTACATGGTCCCGAAGGATTTTTGGGACAAGATGACCGAGAGCCTGAAGGCCTTCGGCGGCCTCATCAACGAGGCGACTGTGCTGCCGACCGGTACCGGCGCCGATCTGTCGTGGCCGTCGAACGACGACACGAACAACACGGGTGCGCTGCTCGCGGAGAACGTGCAGGCGGGTGAGCTGGACTTCGCCTTCGCCACGAAGATGCTGAAGGCGCACATGTTCACGTCGAAGATCACACGCGTGTCCCTGCAATTGTTGCAGGACAGCGTGTTCAACCTCGACGCCTGGCTGCCCGTCAAGCAGGGTGAGCGCCTCGGCCGCGCACTGGCGCCGTACCTGATCAACGGCACAGGTGTTGACCAGCCGCAGGGACTCGTCCCGGGCCTGGCCGCGGTCACCACCGCCACGGTCAACAAGATCACGTTCGATGACCTGATCGACCTCGAGCACGCGGTGAACTCGGCCTACCGGAACCGCGGCATGTACGTCCTCGCTGACTCCGCGCTCAGGGAGCTCCGCAAGGTCAAGGACACGCAGGGCCAGTACATCTGGCAGCCCGCGACCGCCGCGGGTGTGCCGTCGGCGATCAACGGCCGGCCGTACGCCATCGACGAGAACATGGACGTCTTCGGGCTCGGAGCCAAGCCTGTGGTCTTCGGCGACATCAAGCGGGCCTTCATCGTCCGGGAGGTCGCTGGGTCGCAGCTGCTGCGTCTCACCGAGCGCTACGCAGACTTCCTGCAGGTGGGGTTCCTGTCCTTCGCCCGCTACGACTCGCGGGTGGACGACGCGGCTGCCGCCCGTGCGCTGACGATCAAGGCTGTGTGACCCCGTTCGGCGGGGCGTGACGAGCGCCCCGCCGGACGTGCCCCACCCCATTTCCGTTCCACACCACCGCCTGAGGAGGCAGCGCCATGGCGCAGAGCACGAACACCAGCAAGACCAGCACCACGCCCGACGTCGACCCAGCCCTGGACGTCTCGGGAGCCACCCCCAGTGAGGTGCCCGGCGCCGCGGGCTTCCTCACTGGCAAGGACACCGAGGATCTGTCCAAGCGCCTGGGAGTCGCGAAGACTGTCGACGTCGTTGCGGTCGCCTCGGTGCGGACTGACGGCACCGCCGACCAGACGCCGGGCTACGAGAAGATCGCCGGCGCGGTACAGCGCGGTGGCGAGGTAGTCGAGACCCGGTGATCGTCACAGCCCAGGACCTTCGGGTGCACCTGGGCATCGCCGGGGGGCTGGACGCGGCCAGGGATGCCGCGCTGATCCGGTGTTTCGATGTGGGGGTGGCCACGGTGGCCGAATGGTGCGGGCCGCTGGCACCGCAGGCCCGCACCATTCGCCGGGAGGTCACCAGTGGGAACCTGCTGTGCCTACGGGTACGGCCGGTGCAGTCCGTGACCTCAGTGGCAGGCGCCGCTGGTCCTGTGGTTGTGGACCTTGACCGCTCGGATCTCGGGGCTGGTGTCGTCGCACTGAGGGGCAACCGGGGGGTCGGTCCAGGCGAAGGTCGAGGCGCCACCTTCTACACGGTGAATGCCGTGGTCGGTTGGAACCCAACCCCGGAGCCGCTGAACACGGCGGCCTTGATCATCGGCGGGTGGACGTGGTCGACGATCTACCGGGGCGGCAACTACGACGCCGGTGGTGACACGGTGCAGCTCGGTGGTTTCGCCGTTCCCAGGCAGGCGGACCAGCTCATGAACCCCTACAAGATGTGGTGACCGGTGGCGATCTTCGTTTCTCGAATGAACTCAGTACTGACGGCGATGGTCACCGGTTTGCAGACCGCCCTCGTCGCGGAGCCGCTGGTCAGGGTGCACGACGGACCTCGGGCGTACCTGGACCTGCCCGACGACAACATGATGATCGGCCAGCCGCTACCGGACCTTGACGTGACGACCAACCTGCTCGCCGAGGGGCTGTCCCCCCGTTACCGGGAGACCATCACGATCCCGGTCATGATCACGTCCAAGGGTGGGGATGACTTGGCGGCCCGCCGCGACAGGGTGCAGGTGATGCTCGGTCACCTCGCCGGGGTGGTCGACGGGCTGCGCGCACTGGGCGCCGATCCTGTTCTCGGCCCTGACTGCACGTTCGCGCAGGACATCCAGCAGGGCCGCGGCGCCATGGTGGTCATGACGCTGGTGGTCACGGTGGTGATCGTGTGAGCACCCCGCCTCTGTTCCAGCCGCCGACCTTCGCGGCGGTCATCGCCCGGGATATGCGGGCTTTGCCCGAGGCGACGCGGCGGGCTTTGCGCCCGAAGCTGCGGGCCGCGGGGCAGGCCATCATGCGGGACGCCATGGGCCGCGCATCGTGGTCCACCCGCATCCCCGGGGCCATGCGGGTCACCACCAGCTTCCGGCAGGGACGGGAAGGCGTGAAGGTCACGGTGAATGGTCGGATAGCCCCGCACGCCAGGGCGTATGAGGATTTGACCACCCGCGGCCCCGAGTTCAAGCACCCCGTGTTCGGCCGCAAGGGCGCGCGGGCCATGCAAGCGACGCGGCCGTTCCTGCTGCCCGCCGCACAGGCGGCGGCACCGACCGTCAATCAGATGATGAGGGACGCCCTCGACGAGGCCGCCCAGCAAGCCCAATCAGGAGGACAACCATGACGACGAAGGCACGCAGGGTAGCCACCGACAAGCAGATCGCGGACGCCTCCGAGGACGGTGGCTTCGTGTGGATGGAGCACCCCGACATCGGCGCCCCAGCACGAGTACCCGCGGAGGGTGTCCGCCACTACGAGCAGTCCGGTTGGCGCCTCGCCGGTGAGGCGGGTTCGCTGCGCGACGAGCTCGACGGCCAGGGCGAGACGCCCGCGCAAACCAAGCCAGCCACCTAATCCCCGCCGCCCATCCCCCGGAGGACTGACATATGCCCATCGCCCCGTCCAAGACACCCACCACCACCCGGTTCTTCCAGCGCGGCCTGTCGAAGGCCATCTTCTGCCCGACCATGGTCGACTACAAGGCACCCACGTTCGCGGAGTTGAACGCTGGCACCGACCTGTCCGATGAGCTGGCGGACTGGAACGGGTGGAGCACCAAGACCAACTTCATCGACACCCCCAGCCTGGGAACCACGTTCGACGGCAAGATCATCGGCACGAGCGTCGCCGACGACTCGTCCCTCACCCTGTACGTGGACCGGTTGGGTGTGGACTCGCGGGTGATCCTCAAGGAGGGTGTCACCGGGTTCATGGTGTTCCTCGACAACGGTCTCACCTCCACCAAGGGCGACATCTTCCCGTGCGCGGTAGGTGGCACACCGAAGCAGCGCAGCCTGTCGGCGGCAACCACCCGGCGGGTGGACTTCGCGATCACCCGCAAGCCCGCCGAGGACGTCACCATCCCGACCGTCTGATGAGTCTCCGTGAGCGCCTGCAGGGCCGGGCCCGGCGACGGGCGTCGGTGCTCGTCCAGGTGGAGGACACCGCGACGAGTAGCGAGCTGCTGGCCGCCGCACGCATCCGGCTGAACAACACCCTTACTGCGCTGGACGATGCGCGGGCCGGTGACGTGGACGAGGAGGATGTGGCCCGCCTCCAAGCGGAACTGGACCCGCTGCGCGACGAGGTGCAGCGGGCGCTCAATGCACAAAGCGCGTGTTACGCGGCCATCGAGATGGTGGCGCTGCCCGCACCGGAGTGGGAAGCCGTCGTTGCTGCTCACCCCGCTGAGGGGGACGACCAGTGGATTGATTGGCAGCGTGCGCTGCCGGTGATCCTCGCCGCGTCGTGCGTCGCCGAGGACCTGCAGGACGAGCAGTGGTGGGGTGAGTTCCTGGCCTCGCCGGCAACCACCGCAGGACAGCGGGACACGTTCCGGGCACAGGTCACCGAGCTGAACCTTCGCCCGTTCGATGTGGCGGCCGACCCAAAAGGCTGAGCCGGGACCCGCTGCACGCCGCCCGCATGCGCTACTGCGGCCCCCTCGGCATCCCCCTCAGCGTCTTCCTCTCCTGGTCGATCTTCGACCAGGATGCGGCCCTCGATTACCAGGGGTTCGAGGCGCGGCGGTGCGGCTCGTGCGGCACGCACCCCGACGACTGGGTGTCGGACAGGACCGCGTTCCACGCCGAGTTGCACCAGTGCATGGGGTGCGTGGAAGCCGAACGCACCGCCGACACGCTGCCCGATGATGAGCGGCCCCGCGGGCTGCAGATCCGGCTAGTGCACGGCGGGGCGGGCCGTTGCCCCCGGTGCGTGGCAGCGACGATCGACCAGGAGTGAGAGGAGGCGGTTGTGGTGGCGACGAACCTCAACTACCGGATCGGCGTCGACATCGACGAGCTGCGCCGGTCGATGGAGCAGGCGGGGACACTCACCCGGCAGATGGCCCGTGACCTGGCGGCAGCCCAGAAGCAGCAGGACGCTTCCCGGCAGGCAATCACCGACCTGGGCACCGCGATGGTGGCTTTCGGGGTGGCCGGCGCCGCTGGGTTGGCCGTGTCAGCGAAGGCGGCAATCGAGTGGGAGTCCGCTTTCGCTGGTGTTCGAAAGACCGTGTCCGGGTCGCCGGAGGAGATCGCCAGCCTGGAGAAGGAGCTGCGCGGGCTGGCGTTGACGCTGCCGGCGTCGCAGACGGAGATCGCGGGTGTGGCTGAGGCGGCGGGGCAGCTGGGGATCAAGCGTGAGGACGTCGCCCAGTTCACCAAGACCATGATCAACATGGGTGAGGCGACGAACCTGACCTCCGAGGAGGCCGCCACCGGCATCGCCAAGATGTCCAACATCATGGGCGTGGCCAGTGGTGACGCCGACCGGCTCGGGTCGGCGATCGTCGCGCTCGGCAACTCCGGTGCCTCCACCGAGCAGGACATTCTGGCGATGGCTTTGCGCCTCGCTGGCGCGGGGACCACGGCTGGGCTCACCGCCCCCGCCGTGCTGGGTATCGCCTCGGCGCTGTCCTCGGTGGGCATCGAAGCTGAAGCCGGCGGCAGCGCCATCTCGAAGGTTGTCATCGACATCGCGCAGGCCGTGCGCAACGGGGGCACCAGCCTCGACGCGTTCGCCGCGGTAGCCGGGGTGTCCGCTGAGCAGTTCCGCCGGGCCTACGAGGTGGACGCTTCCACCGGCATCCAGAGTTTCGTGAGCGGCCTCGGACGGATCCAGGCGGCTGGCGGCGACACGTTCGGCACCCTCGACCAGTTGGGTTACTCCGAGATCCGGGTGCGGGACGCGTTGCTGCGCAGCGCGAACGCGGGCGACCTGCTGACTACCGCGATCAAGACCGGTAATCAGGCGTGGTCGGAGAACACCGCGCTGACCAACGAAGCCAACGCCCGGTACGCGACCACCGCATCGCAGCTGGCGATCGCCCGTAACGCCGTGTACGACGCCGCGATCAGCATCGGCCAGGTGCTGCTCCCGGCGATCGTCTCCGCCACCGAGGTGGTGCGCGACCTCGTGCGGTTCTTCTCCGACCTACCCGAGCCGGTGCGGAACACGGTGCTGGTGCTGGGGATCACCGCGACCACAGTGGGCCTGGTGGGTGGCGCGGCGCTGATCGCGATCCCCCGGGTCCTGGCGTTACGGGAGCAGCTGACGTTGCTGACTTATTCAGCGGGTGCTGTGGGTGTCGCTGCGACGGCCGCGTCGCGGGCGATGGGGCTGCTCGGCGGTCCACTGGGCATCGCCCTGGCCGCGATCACCGTGGGCCTCGGCGTGTGGGCGGCGGCCAGCGGCAAAGCGTCCGGTGCCCAGTCGGAACTCCGGGACCGGGTGAAGGACCTGTCCGCGGAGATCTTGAAGAACGACGGCGCGATCACCGCGAACACGCGGACCCTCGCAGCGAATGCGTTGGAAGCGACGAAAGTCGGCGACTCGCAAGACTCGGTGCTGAAAACGTTTGAGGCCCTGGGCATCTCGACGAAGGACGCTACGGACGCCCTGTCCGGCAACAGTGAAGCGGCGGGCCGTGTGGACGCGGCGTTCGCGAAGCTGCGCGCCACGTGGAGCGACATCCCCGCCGATGCGGCGGCCGTCGGCGGCGTCGGCGCGGAGCTGGAAAGCCAGTTCACGGCTGCGAATGCCGCCCAGGACGCCTTCAACGGGTTGGTCGGTGCCCGCAACTCCGACATTGATGCTGCCCGTCGGCAAGCTGCCGCCGCCCAGGACTCGGGTGCTGTGCAGGAGACCAGCGCCGACCGGGTGGCGAAAGCATTGGGCATCACCACCGCGGAGGCGGCGAAGCTCGGCGCGTCGCAGGACACCGCATCCAAGTCGTCTGCGGACTCCGCGAAGGGCCTCGACAAGGTGCAGGCGGCAGCGCTGGACACTGGCAAGGCCCTTGACGACCTGGTGAAAGCCCTCGACGCCTACAACGGGCGTGCACTGGATTCCCGTGCGGCGCAACGCGACTACATTCAGCAGCTCGCCGACACAAAGCAGCGTTTGGGTGACATCGCCGCGGGAACCGAGGGGTACTCCGCGGGACTGGACATCAACACCAAGGCGGGTCGGGACAACGCGGCCGCCCTGGACGATCAGGCGAAGAAGGCGGGTGACCTCGCCGACGCGATTTTCAAGGAGACAGGGTCGGAGGCGGCGTTCCGCAACTCGTTGACGGCGAGTCGCGCTGATCTGGTGGCGACCGCTGTGCAGTTCGGGATGAATCAGCAAGAGGCGCAGCGCTATGCCGACAAGGTGTTGGCCATCCCCGCCAACGCGATCACGAACGTGGCCACCCCGGGGTCGCAGCAGTCGCAGGCCGAACTGGCCCGTGTGCGGGAAGCGGCGAACGCCGTGCCACCCAGCGAAACCGTGAACGTCGGGGTCATCTCCGACGCCGCGATCGCGGCACTCCGCCAGGTGGGGTTCACGGTGACCACACTGCCGGACGGCACCGTGAACGTTTCGGCGAACACGTCGGCGGCGAACGCTGCGCTGGCCGAGCTCACCCGGCCGCGCAGCGCCAACATCGAGGTGACCTACACGCTGCCGAACGGCGACATCAAGGTGCCCGGCGGGACGCTGACCAAGGCGGATGGCGGGATGGTCCGCTACTACGCGGGCGGCGGTGTGGAGTCCCACGTGGCTCAGGTGGCACCCGCGGGCGCGTGGCGGGTGTGGGCAGAACCGGAGACCGGGGGGGAGGCGTACATCCCGCTGTCCCCGGCGAAGCGGGGACGCTCAGCTGATGTGCTGAGTGATGTAGCCGCCGAGTTCGGCTACACCCTGGTGCCGAAGGGCCGCCCGGTGATGGCCTTCGCGGCCGGCGGCATGTACGCGTCGGGCACCCCGCGCGCACCGGCCTCCACCGCCGAGGGTCGGACCGTTGTCGCCGAGGGCGGGATCAGTGTGAGCATCGACGCCCGCGGCCGCACCGACCGACCCTCGGATGTCGCTGACGAGTTGCTGTTCGCGTTGCGCCGCACCAACCGCGGCGGCGTTTACCCGTGAGCGACGACTACGTGTTCACCCTGGGCGCAGTGAGTTTCGGCGATGGCCAGCTGGTGACCGTGGCCGGGTTCGACCCTGGCGCTGCGGCGTGGCGCACCCAGGACACCCCGGAGCCCATGGGTGACTCGGTGGCGTTCGGCCGCGACTACCTCGAGGGCCCCACGTGGGCGTTTCAGATGTTGGTGAAGCGCCCCATGGACCCTGTCGCCGCCCTGGCCGCGTCGGAGCAGCTCGCCGGTGTGTGGCGGAATCAAGCGGGGCGCCACACACCGGGCGCGGTGCTGGCGTTGCGGTACGGGTTGCCCGGCCGGGTGCGGGTCGTGTACGGCCGCCCACGGCGCTGGGCCGCATCGGTGGACAACCGGATGGTCAGCGGTGTCATCCCCATCACCGCCGACTTCCAGTGCGCCGACGCACTGCACTACTCCGACGTCGAGGACCGGGTTGATGTGGGCTTGGTCCCCGCCAGCTTCGGTGGTCTGGTCAGCCCCTTTGTGTCGCCGTTGACGACGGTGGGGGGCAGTACCCGCACTGGTGTGGTGGACGTGGGGGGGACAGCACCGGCGTGGTGCCGGGTGCGCCTCACCGGGCCGGGCACCAATCTCCTGGTGCGGGTGGGCGCATGGGAGTTCGGCCTGGCCGGGTCCCTGGCGGCCGGGGAGTGGGTGGAGGCCAGCGGGGCACCGTGGGCGCGGATGGTGCTCCGCCAGGACGGCACCAGCGGCGGCAGTCTCCTGACCCGTCGCACCCGACTATCGCAGCTGCAGCTCACGCCCGGTCGCACCGAGGTCCTGTTCACCGGCATCGACGCGACGAACACCGCGAAGGCGTCCGTGTGGTGGCGCCCCGCTTACCACTCACTGTGACCCGAAGGGTTGTGCCTCATGGCGTTTGACGTTCCATTTTTGGTGGGTGGTGGGGCTGAGCACAACGCTGAGGTCTTTCGGAGGTTGGCTTACGCCGCGACGCAGGGGGCGGAGGGAGTCGTCAGTCCGGGGGACTTCAAGATCACAGCCCTGGGTGTCCCCGGTGGGGCGGTGACCATCGCGGCAGGTTCAGCGCATCTGTTGAACCGCTCGGTGGGCGGGGCGCAGCAGACCTACAGTTTCGGGCGGCCCGACGCTTTCGACGTGCCCATCGCACCCACCACAGCAGCCGGCCCCCGGTCCGACCTGGTCATCATCGATGTGGAGGACCCGCAGTACTCACCGTGGCAGACGCCAGGCACTCCGGGTCGACCAGGCACCGTGAAGGCCGGTCCTTACGTCTACGGGCGGGTGCTCAGCGGGGTGCCCGCTACTACCCGGACCGCCAAGGAGCTGAACCTCGGGTACCCGGCGATTGCCCTGGCACGCATCGACATTCCCGCTTCCACGGGTGCGATCACGGCCGCCATGATCACGGATCTACGGAAGCTGGGTCAGCCTCGCAGCCACCGCGAAACCGCCTCCACCGGGTTCGCCACGGCGGCCGCCACCACCGTCACCACCGAGGTGTACACGCGGTGGCTTACCCAGTTTCAGCCGAGCATCCTTATCCCGGAGTGGGCCACGGAGTGCAACATCTTCGTGCACATGTCGGGGGTGGTGCGCACCGGCGGCCCGGTAGGGACCGAGCTGCGGGTGCTGTTCGGGAGTGGGGTGTCCGGGGGGGAAATCCTGGAGTTCGACTCCGAGCCGGCGCCGGCCGCGAACAGCACGGGCCGCGAAGCGTTCACCCTCACGGGCGGGGCATTCTTCACCGCGGCGGAGCGCGGCACCGTGCAGGACGTGGTGGTCGAGGGGCGCATCCTGTTTCCCGCCTCGTTCCCCGGGCGCCTGCGAGTCGAGGACGGGTCGCAGGCGGCTGTCGACGTGCAGTTCTATGAGCGGGCGGTCTGAGTGGCGTGGCGGTACCTGGCGCAGCGTCTGTCGGATGGGGTGTGGTTGGACACCGACCTGCCCCTGGGTGGAGTGCAGATCACCGACACCCTGTCCGGCCCGGGTGGGTTGTCGGCGACGATCACCCCCGAAGTGGCCAGGCTCAAAACCTCCGACGGGTCACCGTTGCTGGTGGAGTGGTCCACCGCCGTCTACGCGGAGGCCGACGGGCAGATCCGGTCGGGCGCCATCCTCACCTCGTCGGCGTTCGGTGCTGCGGGTCAGTGGAAACTGGACTGCACAGGGTTCGCCGGGTACCCCCAGGGCATGCCCTACGGCGGGGACGTCTCGTTCGTCGACGCTGATCCCCTGGACATCGCCCGCCACATCTGGGTGCACCTGCAGTCCCAGCCGGGTGGTGACCTGGGGGTGCAGGTCGACGCGACGGTGAGCCCGGTGCGGGTGGGTGAGCCGGTGCGCGACGTCGCGTTCACTACCGGTGCCGGTGTCGCGGTGGGGTTTCAGGCCGGTCCCCGGAAACTCAACTGGTGGTCGACCGACGACCTCGGGAAAGAGCTGGACAACCTGGCGAGGGAAACCCCCTTCGACTACCACGAGGAACACCGCTGGAACGGGGAGCGGGTCGAGCACTTCCTGCGCCTGGGGTACCCGCGGCTGGGACGACGGCGCACCGATCTGCGCTTCGTCGTGGGCGAGAACATCGCGGTGCTGCCGGAACCCACCCGTGACGGCGCCGGGTTCGCCAACACCGTGGTCAGCCTGGGGTCGGGTGAGGGCCGGGACATGGTGCGCGGCGCCGACGTGAGCGTGGCCGATGGGCGGGTGCGGCGGGTGGCGGTCGTCGCGGACAAAGCCCTCCGCGACCCCGCTCAGCTCACCGCGGTGGGGCGCCGCGAGCTCGGGGTGCGTCAAGGCCTCCTCGACGTCACCCGGGTGGTGGTGCGTGATCACCCCAACGCCCCGGTGGGTGCGGTGGCGGTGGGCGACGAGATCCGGGTGGTGGGCGAATTGGGGTGGGTGGACATGGACCTGTGGTTTCGGGTGGTGGCCGCCACCATCACCCCCGAAGCGGCGGACACCGCCGCATACACGGTGGTGCGCTCCGATAAGGCGGCGTTGTGAGCAGCGTCGACGAGTTGGCCCGCACCATCGCGCAGGTGCAGCAGCGGCTGCGGGACTTGGAGCGGAAACCGCAGCTCGCGGATTCGTCCATCGAAGACGGGGGGATCAACGAATACGACATCGATGGCCGGATCGGCTCGCGTCTTGGCCAGCAGTTCGACGGCACCCACGCTGCGATCAGCCTGTCGGGGCCGAAGCCGCCTACGCCGACCGCTGCGACGGTTACACCGGTCTTGGGTGGCTTGAAGATCCACTTCGATGGCACGTTCGCTGGCGCGATCGCGCCCATGGACTACGCCCGGGTGGAGGCGCAGGCATCCACCGACCCGACGTTCCCCGCGACGTCTGCTGTGACGCTGCGAGGAACGTTCGAGTCGCCCCGGGGTGGAGACATCACCGTGTCCCTGCCGCCGGTGCCGCACTATGTGCGCCTGGTGTGCCGGTCCCTCTCCGGGGGCTTCTCCACCCCGTCCGCGGCCGTTGCCGGCACTCCCATTGCGTTCGGGGATCTGCTGTCGGATGGCCGGCCGCCGGCTGCGTCGCCCACCCCAACGCTGACCGGGGGCATCGGCACCCTGTTCGTGGTGTGGCCGGCGGAGGCCAACACCGACCAGGTCACCTACGACGTGCACCTATCCGCCGTCCTGGCGTTCGTCGCGGTGCCGGCGACGAGGGCGGTCACCACCACCGGGACCCAGGCGGTGCTCCGCACCCTCCCTGACACCACCCCCCTGGTCAACGGGGTGACCTACGGGGTGCGTGTGGTGGCCCGAGACCGCGACGGCGTCGCCCCCCCGGGCCCGGTCGTCACCGGTCAGATGGCTCTGCTCAATACCCCCGACATCGCGCCGGGTGCGATTGACGCCCCACAGCTCGCTGACTTCATCCTGACCGCCCGCAAGTTCCGCACCCAACAGCACCTCCTCTACTGAGAGGTACCGCAGATGTTTTTGCCAAAGACGATTATCGAGTTCCTCCCTCAGCGGCGCCGCGGATTGACCGCGCATGACGTGCGAGCCATCGTGCACGGGGAGATGGCGCACTTCCTCCGCGACGTCGAGTTCCGAGTTGCCCAGGCTTACGACGTGGAGCGTCGCACGGGTTCCGGAGGCAAGGTCTACGCCGAGGATCTCGTGCTGCAGCGCCACGCGCTGACGGGTTACACCGTCACGAACAACACCCCGGCAGCCGGGAGCATCGCCTGGACCTCGCTGCACGTCGTCTACAACGGCACCGATTACCTGCTGACGGACGGGAACACCGCGGCCCGCTACGCCTGGTTCGCGCCCGGAACCAGCGCGACGATCATGCAGACCTCGAACGTGAAGCCCACCCTGCTGGCGTCGGACACGCTGGTCTTCGTCAACGACGGCGGCATTGCCAGGGTGGCCGTGGATTCTTCGATCCCGGCTGCGGTGGGGAACAACTCGATCGACGCCGCCGCCATCCTCGCCGGGGCGGTGGGCGCAGCTGCCATCGCCGCAGGCGCGGTCGGCGGCGCGGCCCTGGCGGCCGGAGCGGTTGGTGCGGGCAAGATCGCGGCTGGCGCGGTGGGCAGCCCGGAGCTAGCCGGTGGCGCCGTGACCCTGGGGAAGATTTCCGGCGGAGCGGTCGAGGCAGGAAACCTGGCTGGCGGTTCCGTCACAGGAGCTGCGCTCGCCGCTGGCGCCGTGGGCACCACCGCCCTGGCCGATGGGTCGATCACTGGCCCGAAGGTCGGCGTGGGGCAGATCGGGGGGGCTCAGATCGCCGATGGCAGCGTGTCCACCGCCGAGCTGGGTGCCCAGGCAGTCCAGGCCGGGAACATCGGAACCGGCCAGGTCGGCGCCACACAGCTCGGGGCAGGCGCGATCACGGCGCCGAAGTTGAACATCCTCAACCACGTCCTCTACTGAGCCCAGGAGTCCCCATGTCGGAGAAGAAGACTGCTGCGCCCGTTAAGCCGAAGAAGGCGCCGGTGAAGCCGAAGTTGGATCGGACGGTGCAGCCCATGCCGCAGCGTGAGCAGCCCGACCCCGAGCACGGGCACAAGAAGTAAGCGGTGGCCGCACCCACGCTCACCGCCAACACCCCGCAGGTCGGGGCGATCACCTGGTCGGCCTTCACCATCCAGTACGCCGGAGTGTCCTTCCCCATCCCCACGGGGTGGACGGGCAACAAGCTTGTGTGGTGGCTGTACAACGGCGGTGCCGGCGGCCCGTTGCAGGCCGGGGATATCCTCCCGACGCTCGGTGCCGACGACCTTCTGCTGTTCCTGAACAAGAACGGAACGCCGGTTAACGCCGTCAGCGCGTCCATCGTGGACGGTTCGATCATCGTTACCGGGTCGATCCTGGCGGACGCCATTGCCGCGAACACCCTGACCGGCGGGAAGCTGATCGTCGGCGCCGTGTCTGCCCGCGAGGTGGCAGCCAATGCGATTACCGCGACGCAGCTCGCCGCGAACAGCGTGGTCGCCGACAAGCTGGCCGCGAACAGTGTCATCGCCGGCAAGGTGGCGGCGGACAGCATCACCGCCACGGAGATTGCGGCCCGGACGATCACCGCGGCGGAGCTGGTGGTCGGCACCATCACCGCAGCGAGCGGAATCCTGGCCGCCCTGTCGGTCACCGATGCGAACATTGCCAACCTCAGTGTCGGCAAGCTGGTGGCAGGTTCACTGACTGCAGACATCACCCTATCGGCGCAGATCAAGACTGCGGACACAGGCGCTCGCGTAGTGCTGAGCGCACTGGGCCTGAGGGCTTTCAATGCTGCGGGCGCTCTGACCGTGGCAATCAACACGGATGGCACCGCATCGTTTACTGGCACCATCACTGGTTCCAGTATTTCGGGGTCCCGCTTTGCCACCTCAGCCGGTCCGCTGAACAGTGAGCAGTACATCGAGATAGCGCCAAATACCGCATATGTCGGTGCACCGATTTTGCAAGCTATTCGCTTTAGCATGGGTAGTAACGGACCGGAAGGAGTTAACTGGACAGTTGGCGAAACGGTTTATAGTGGACGCTTGACTCATTACTATGACCTCGCTTCTCCAACCAAAACCGTGGATATGCAAATAGGTCCGGGTTTCGATACTCGGGTACATTTGTATGAAACTTTCATGAAGATGACTAATGATACCTCTGGCGGGAAGATTTTCGCTCAAAGCGCGTCTATAACTTTGCGCGGCGACGGTGGGACTGGAAGTATTGGCCTCAGTAATACTGGGGTCGAGATTAATGCATTCGGTGCTAACGGAAACATAAGCCTTACAACCTCGGGCAAATCAATACTTCTTAACGCCCGCGCAGATGTTACTCTGTATTCCGATAAGGTATTTATTGGCAACGGGTTGCCGCTAAGTCGTATTCCGGGTCAGAGGCGGAATCAACTCTACGCCTTGTTAGTCGGGGGTAATAACATTGCGGATAATACATACCAATCGGATGGGGCCATTTGCCTGGGCACCACCCTGGTTGATGTTCAAGCTCGCTATGAGTCGCACAACAACTTGGATTCGACTGCGGGAAACGGTGGTAGGTGGGCGTTCTTTCGCGGAGCCGGATTTGCCGTGCAGTCCGATGAGCGGTCTAAGACTGGCATCGAAAGCCTGGAAGATATGGACGTGCTCCGTGTGCTCCGCCAGGCGCCCGCTACTCGGTGGAAGCGGAAGGACAACGGCGAGCGGGCCGAACTCGAAGATTCCGATGGCAACAATATCCCGGGACCACCGCCGCTGGACATCGTTCACCTGAGCCCGATGGCTCAGGACATACCCGCCTTTTTGCAGCGCCCCATGGGCATCACCGGCCTATCGGACGGTCTGGGCTACGACCTGGGAGACATGGTTGGCCTGCTTTGGGAGACCTGCCGCCGTCTTGACCAAGAGCTGGACCAATTCCGCAAAGTGAAGCCACGTCGCCAGCACGCCACCGATGTGATCGCTCGCGCCGAACGAGAGAATGGATACACCGCATGAGCGCACAACCGGACGGCGCCACCCGTTGCGACCGGTGCGGCACCGACGTCGGCAACGGTGGCATCGACCGCGCGGTGGTAGCCGCCGACCACACCGCCGGTGGCGGAATGGTGACCTACCACTTCTGCCGCGAGAACGGGTGCGCGAGAACCGTGCTCGACAAAACAAACCTGAAGGCCCGCAAAGCATCCGGGCAGGAAGTTGGGGTGGCCACATCATGAGTGAAGTGAACGCGCAAGGCCCGGTGAGCATCGACCCGCAGCTGTACGCCGCCAGGCTGGCCGAGGCCTACCAGGAGCAGCTACATGCGGCATTGGACGGGCGGGCAAAGTTCGCCGCCCTGGCGGACATGCAGGCCACGCGCCTGGCCACCGCCGAGACGGAGCGAGACGCGGCCCGCGCCGAGCTGGACGAGCTGCGTAAGGAACCGACCTGATGCTGTGGTCGTGGCCAGGCTCCACGATCACCCGTGTCATCGACGGCGACTCGCTCACCGCCCGGCTCACCCGCGACATCGGCTTCCACGGGATCGTCACCTTTGAGCAGCGGCTGCGCCTGTGGGGCATCAACACCCCGCCGGTGAAGAGCGTGCAGGGCGCTGCCGCCACAGCCCTGGTCACCGAACTGGTGACAGGCGCCGCGGTGGGTATCGACACGGTGAAACCGTACAAGTACGGCGACGAGTGGATGGCCGTGATCACGTTGCCGGATGGGCGTGATGTGGCCACCGCCCTCATCGACGCTGGCCTCGCAGTTGCGTGGGATGGGCGCGGTCCCCGCCCCGGCGGGTAACACCGCGCAGGGCGCCACCACCGACGAATCCCTGGCCTCCTATATCGAGAACATCGCGTGGCTCGACACGAAAGGACTCTGAACGGTGACGATCTTCGGCCCCGACATCGCCAACTTCCAGGCCGGCCTGAACCTCGCGCAGGTCAAAGCCGAAGGTTTCGATTTCGTGTTCTGCAAGGTCTCCGAGGGCAACTACTTCCAGGACCGCACCTGGCCCGGTTTCCGCGACGCCGCCCGCGCGAACGGTCTGCTGCTCGCCGGGTACCACTACGTGCGCGGCGACAACACCCCGGACTCACAGGCGGACACGTTCGTCCAGCAGCTCGGGGACAACAGCATTCCCGCGATGCTGGACTTCGAAGCCAACGGCGGGAACATCGATCAGTTCTGGGCGGTGCTCAACGCCATCCAAGCCCGGGGTGTGCACGTCGCCCTGTCCTACATCCCGCGGTGGTATTGGCAGCAGATCGGTTCCCCCAACATCGCCGCGGTGCCAGGCCTGATCCAGTCGTCGTACGTGTCGGGGTCTGGTGTTGCGTCGGCACTGTACCCCGGTGACCAGGCTGGGAACTGGGCGGGGTTCGGTGGTCGCAACGTGGACATCTTGCAGTTCACCGACGCCGCCAGCATCGCCGGGAAAGCCGTGGACTGCAACGCGTTCCGTGGCACCCGTGACCAACTCGCCGCCCTCCTCGGCGGCGCCACACCCGCAGTAATCACCCAGGAGGATGACATGGCAGTGACACCCAGCTTCGAGCCTGACGTACGCGGCTCCCTGGCCGCCATCAGCAAGGAGGTGGCAGGGCTCAGCCAGCTCAACAGAGACCTTCGCGGTGACTTGGCGCAGAAAACCGCTCAGATAGCGCGCCTGGAGGCGCTGCTCTCGTGGGGCGTCGGCCGCGACCCCGCCGCCAACCCGCCGACCTTCGACGGTGTCCCTTGGGTTGGGTCCCCTCGACAGATCGCCACCGCCGCCCTCATGGCAGCGGAGACCGCCGCGGCCCGGGCCGCTGACTGCTCCCGCAAGCTCGACGCGATCCTCGCCGCACCGGCCGGTGTGCCCGGTGCAGCCCCCGATGTGACCGCGGCGTTGAAGAGCGCCCTGGCCACCCTCACCATGAAAGCGAGCACCTGAGATGGACTACTTCCGCCGCAACTTCAAGGCCATCGCCGGCGCCCTGGTGGGCGTGCTGTCTGTACTCCTCCCCGCCTACGCCACCACCGGCACCATCAGCCCGCAGGATTGGGGTCTGGCCGTGGTCGCCCTGATCGGCGGGCACCAGATCGTGTACGCCACCCCGGCCAACAAGGTCACCGTGGAAACCGCGCTCGGGGTGGTGGTGCCGGTGCTGAGTAAGCGGTCGCCGTACGCTGCCGAGTCGCTGAAAGCTGCGATCAGCGCTGTGCCGGAGTACGTACCGACCGCGGTGGTTGCGAGCCCGCCCGCCCCCGAAGCTTTGAAGCCCGCCCCGGTGCCCGACGCGCCTGCCCCGGTGGTCCACGCCGGGCCGATCACCCCCCCGCCCAGCGTGGACGTCGTGACCGCGGTGCGCCCCCCGAGCCCGGTGCCGGTGGGGAACACCGCCGCCCCCGCCCCGCCTGTCTCCGAGCCCGTGGGAGCCACCGCGGCACCCGCGCCGTGAAGAGGGCACGGTTCCGCCTCGTAGAGCACCCCCGGCTGTGGCTCAAACGCCCAGCATCCCGCCTGGGGCGGCGGGGGGGTGTGCTGCTCATCCTGGGCGTCATCTGGTTTTTCATCGGCATCTCCACGATCACCGACCCGTACGCCGCGGGCGGACCGCAGCTCGGTTTGTTCCACCAGGCGCTGCCGTCGTGGCTCAACGCCGGCCTGTGGTTGGGGACCTCCCTGCTCGCCCTGTCCGCTGCGTGGCGGCCTGCTGGGCGTCGCGACGACTGGGGGTACATGGCCCTGATCTTGATGCCCATCGTCCGCACCGCCTCCTACACCTGGGCGTGGATCGTCCACTTGGTCCCGGGAGGGCCGGACGGCGCCCCCAACGGGTGGCTGGGGGCCATCGTGTGGGCCACCGTTGTCATCCTCGTTTTCACCATCTCCGGGTGGCCAGAAACCCCGTCCTTCATCCTCCCTATAGAAGGGGAAGATTCTGATGTCGTGGAGTGAAGTCCTCGCCACCCTCGGCGGCGTCGCCGGAGCTGTCTTCACCTACCTGGGGGTGCGGTACACCGGCCGGCAAGCTAAGGCCGCGGCGGCCATCACCCGCGCCGAGGACAAAGCCGTCATCGTCTCCCACGACGACGTGGAGCGGCGCAAAGACGCGATGGACGGGTACGAAACCCTGTCCAACAGTTTGCTGAAACGCCTCGGCAACCAAGACGAGCGGATCACCGAGATCGAGCTGCGGCAGGCGGCCACCGAACGGAAGCTTTACCAAACGCAGCGCGCCCTGCACAACGCCATCGCCTACGTCGAGCGTCTGCTCGACTTCATCAGTGCGCAGCTACCCGGGCACCCGAGCGTGCCACCGATGCCCACTGATGTGCGAGAACAGATGCGAGGGGAACACTGATGACCCTGCCCGCGAGCGTCCCCACGGTCCCGGAGTGGCAGCTGTGCCGGGTGCGTTGGTTCATCGGTGGCTACGGCGGCACCGGTGTGGTGGGCGCCACCGTGGCCTTCAGCTCCCCGGTGGAGAGGGTGTCGGCGCTCGCGTCGGGGAAAACCCTTGTGCGCGAGTTCCCGCCAGCTGGTTCGTACGTCGCCAGCCGTGTCAGCCGAGGACGTCGTAACCCTTCTGCCGACTCATACGCATAGCGGCAGCGATGTCGGTGACCGGACGCCCCTCGGCGCGCGCCTCGCGGGCAAGGTCGCGCCGCTGCTGGAGCAGCTGGGACACCTCGATCTGCGCCTGCTCCAGTGCATCGGCGAGCAGGCGCAGCGAGTCGAGGGTGGTCGGTGGCGACACGATGCCGGTCACCGCGTCACCACGTCCAGGGTCGCGGTGACCGTCCCTGACTTGCGCCCGTGCCGCCGCAGCACCACGTGCTGGCCGTCAACGGTGGCTGCGACGACAGCCCACCCGGTTATCGACAGCCGCTCCGCTCGCGCGGTGAGCGCGGCCACGGCCACTGCGGCATCGGGGTAGGGGGTTGGGGTGATCCCGTGGATGCCGCTGTTCTCCAGCAGCACGGCCGGGGTGGTGTGGTCGATGGTGGTGGTCATGGCTGGCTCCCTCTGCGGTGGTGCGGGACGTCTGTCCCGATGAGAGAAAGTATGTCACCCCATGGTGACAGTGTCAACCCCCCGGGACATCGTGCGTCATTGGTGCGTCACCATCTCCGATCTACAGCGGTTTCCAGCGAACACCGGCGGACGGCAGGAGCGTCGCGTCGGTCGGAGTAGTGCCTGATAGGAGTGCTTTAGCGGGCATCGGCGGGCACCGGCGTGAACAGGGCGATGCACTCCACATGGTGGGTCATCGGGAAGGCGTCGAAGGCCCGCAACGCGCTGAGCTGGTAGCCCTGCGCGGCGAACAGCGCGACGTCACGCCCCAGTGCGGCGGGGTCGCATGCCACGTACACCACGGTGGCCGGGCCCGCGGCGGTGATCGCCTCGACGACGGCTCGACCCGCCCCACTGCGGGGTGGATCCAGCACCACCGTGTGCACCGGGCGGGGCAGTCCGGCGAGCGCTGCTTCCACCGTGCCCGTGACGAACCGGACCTGGCCAAGATCGGCCAGCGCGGCGGTCGCGTCGGCCACGGCCAGCTTCGAGGACTCCACCGAGATCACCTGCCCGGCTGGCCCCACCTGCTCGGCCAGCACCGCGGCGAACAACCCCACCCCCCCGTAGAGATCCCACGCCGTCGCGCCCACCGGTGCGCTCGCCCATTGCGCGACGACCTGGCTGTACACCGCCGCCGCCCCCACGTGGCCCTGCCAGAAACCGGTGGCCAACACCTCCCAATCCCGGCCCGCGGCCTGCTGCACGGCCCGCCCGGTCCCGACGACCACCCGCGGACGGGTCCGCGGCCGCGTTCCACGCCGGGGCCGCCGCCCGGGTGCGTCCGCCACCGCGACCAGCTCGACGACGTGCTGGGCGCCGGCGGAGTCCGACACCGCGGCCACCTCCGACCCCGGGGTCCAGCTCCGTTCCAAGACACCCGCCAACACCCCGGGGGCAGCCTGCGGGCAGTCGGGTATCGCGAGCACCGTCGCACTGCGGTGCGCGTGCAACCCCGCGTGGCCGTCCGCGCCGACCGCCAACCGCACCCTGGTGCGCCACCGGAGACCGTCCACACTGCCGGGCAGCTCCTCCACCTCGACGTCCTCGGCGGTGCGATCCAGACCGCCCAGGCGGCGCAGCTGCTCGGCTACCACCGCCGATTTCAGCTTGCGCTGGGCGGCTGGCGTCGCATGCTGGAAGTCACACCCCCCGCACCGGCCGGGCCCGGCCATCGGACACGGCGGCGAGACCCGGTCGACGGACGCGCGCAGCACCGCGACCGCGTCGGCTCGGCAGAACGACCCCCCGCGGTCCTCGGTGACCCGCACCCGCACCCGCTCACCCGGCAGACCGTGACGCACGAAGACCACGCGGCCCTCGTGGCGGGCCACGCAGAACCCGCCGTGGCCCACAGCCCCCAGCTCCAACTCCAGCTCGCGGCCCGTCCAGTCCAACCGCACCACCACGTCGCTCACGACCGACGGTCTCCGTCGTACCCGCGGCGGAAGGCACCCGGTGCCAGCTCGGCCCGCTGACGGGCGTCGGTGCCCTCGGAGGAGGACAGCTGCCAGGGCACGCTGGTCACCATCACCCCCGGCTGGAACAGCAACCGGCTTTTCAACCGCAGCGCACTCTGGTTGTGCAGCAGTTGCTCCCACCACCGTCCGACGACGTACTCGGGAATGAACACCGTGACCACGTCCCGGGGAGAGTCCTTGCGCACCCGTTTGACGTAGTCCAGCACCGGCTTGGTGATCTCCCGGTAGGGCGACTCGACCACCTTCAGCGGCACCGGAATCCCCCGCTCGCTCCATTCCCGCACGAGTGCCCGCGTGTCGGCGTCGTCCACGTTCACCGTCACCGCCTCGAGCACATCAGGTCGACTGACCCGCGCATAGGCCAATGCCCGCAGGGTCGGCAGGTGGATCTTGGACACCAAGACGATGGTGTGGTTGCGGCTGGGCAGCACCCCGTCCCATTCCTGCGCGGCCAACTCGGCGGCGACCGTGTCGTAGTGCTTCCTGATCAGGCGCATCAGCACGAAGATGGCGGTCATTGCCACGATCGCGATCCACGCGCCCACCAGGAACTTCGTCACCAGCACGATCACCAGCACCGTGCCGGTCATCGCCAGGCCGATGCCGTTGACTACCCGGGCGCGGGTCATCCGCCGGCGGGCCTCGGGGTCGGTCTCGGTGCGCAACAACCTGGTCCAGTGCCGCACCATCCCCGTCTGGCTGAGGGTGAAGGACACGAACACCCCGACGATGTAGAGCTGGATGAGCTGGGTCACCTCGGCCCGGAAAGACACCACGAAAGCGATGGCACCGCCGGAGAGGAACAGGATGCCGTTGCTGAACGCCAGCCGGTCCCCGCGGGTGTGCAGTTGACGGGGCAGGAACCGGTCCTGGGCCAGGATCGAGCCCAGCACCGGGAAGCCGTTGAACGCGGTGTTGGCGGCGAGGACCAGGATCAGCGCCGTGACCGCCGCGATGAAGTAGAAACCGACCGGGAACCCCTGGAACACCGCCTCGGCCAGCTGGGCCACCAGGGTCTTCTGCACGTAGCCAGCGGGCGCACCGACGAGCTGGACCGCGGGGTCCTCGGCGTAGTTCACCCGCAGCGCCCTGGCCAGCACGATGATCCCCATGAACAAGGTGATGGCGACGGCGCCGAGCAGCGCCAGGGTGGTCGCGGCGTTACGGGACTTGGGCTTGGTGAAGGCCGGCACCCCATTGCTGATCGCCTCGACCCCGGTCAGCGCCGCGCACCCGGAGGAGAACGCCCTGGCCACCAGGAACACAAACGCGATACCGACAAGATTGGTGTTCTCCGCGCGCAGCGTGAACCCCGCCGACTCCGCTCGAACGTCCCACCCCAGCACCATCACCTGGGTGAGCCCCCACCCGAGCATGATCACCATGCCCGCCATGAACGCATAGGTGGGGATGGCGAACGCGGTGCCCGACTCACGGACCCCGCGCAGGTTCGCCGCGGTGAGCACCACGATCGCTGCCACGGCGAAGATCACCTTGTGCTGGGCGATGAACGGCACCGCCGAGCCGATGTTCTCCGCCGCCGCGGAGATCGACACGGCCACGGTGAGCACGTAGTCGACCAGCAGCGCCGCACCGACGGTGAGGCCCGCCCCCGGCCCCAGGTTGGTGGTGGCCACCTCGTAATCACCCCCACCAGAGGGATAGGCCCGCACGTTCTGCCGGTAGCTGGCCACAACCACCAGCATCACCAGTGCCACCCCCAGCCCGATCCACGGTGTCAGCGCCACCGCCGACACCCCGGCAACGGAGAGCACCAGGAAGATCTCCTGCGGCGCGTAGGCGACCGACGACATCGCGTCGGAGGCGAACACCGGCAGCGCGATCCGTTTGGGCAGCAGGGTGTGCCCGAGGCTGTCGCTGCGAAAGGGCCGCCCCAGCAGGACACGCTTGGTGACGCTGGCGAGCTTGGGTCGGGAACCGGTGGCCACGACGACGCAGCGTAGGCGCCCGCGCGCAGTTGCCGGACACGATGTACCGCCGAGGCGGTAGCGTCAGCCCGGCCATCCGCTCCAGCGTCGGTGAGGGGTCTGCTCAGTGCACGTGGTCATCATGGGATGTGGCCGGGTCGGGTCATCGCTCGCAGCGAGTCTGGAACGGCTCGGGCATGAGGTGGCGGTCATTGACCGTGACGCGTCCTCCTTCCGAAGACTGGGACCGGATTTCGCCGGCCAGCAGGTCGCCGGAATGGGTTTCGACCGCGACGTCCTGCTCGCCGCCGGGATCGAGCGGGCCGGGGCGTTCGCGGCGGTGTCCAGCGGGGACAACTCCAACATCATCTCCGCGCGGGTGGCCAGGGAAAGCTTCGGCGTGGATCGGGTGGTCGCCCGGATCTATGACGCGGGGCGGGCCAAGGTGTACGAACGCCTCGGCATCCCGACCGTGGCGACGGTGCCATGGACCACCGACCGGTTCCTGCGGACCCTGCTCGACGACAGCAGCGCGCTGGCCTGGCGGGACCCGTCGGGCACCGTCGCGGTGGTGGCGGTGGACCTGCACGAGGAGTGGGCCGGTCGCCGGGTCAGTGAGCTGGAGCAGACCCTCGGCGCGAGGGTGGCCTTCATCGTCCGGGTCGGCAACGGCGTTCTGCCCGACCGGCACACCGCCGTGCAGGCCCAGGACCAGGTCTTCATCGCGGCCGTGTCCGGCACGGTGGCCGAGGCCAAGGTGCTCGCGACCCAGGCACCGCCCACCGACTGATGACCGCAGAACAGGAGCACCACCCATGAGGGTGACCATCGCCGGGGCCGGGGCCGTCGGCCGCTCGATCGCCCGTGAGTTGCTCGACAACCACCACCAGGTCATGCTGATCGAACGCAACCTGGCCCACATCGACGGCGAGTCGGTACCCGCTGCGGAATGGGTGAACGCCGACGCCTGCGAGTTGGCGTCGCTGGCGGAGGCGGGGCTGCAGGACAGCGACGTGATGATCGCAGCCACCGGCGACGACAAGGTGAACCTGGTGGTCAGCCTGCTGGCGAAGACCGAGTTCGCGGTGCGCCGGGTGGTGGCCAGGGTGAATGACCCGCGCAATGAGTGGCTCTATACCCCGTCCTGGGGGGTCGACGTTGCGGTGTCCACCCCGCGCATGCTGGCCGCCCTGGTCGAGGAGGCGGTGTCGGTGGGCGACCTGGTACGGCTGATGACGTTCCGCCAGGGCCAGGCCAACCTGGTGGAGGTGACGCTGCCACCGGATACGGCGCTGGCCGGGCGTGCGGTGCGCTCCCTGAACCTGCCACGCGACGCGGCACTGGTGACGGTGCTGCGCGGCGGGCGGGTGATCGTGCCGCAACCCGACGACGCAGTCGAGGCGGGCGACGAGCTGCTGTTCGTGGCCGGGGTGGACGTCGAGGACGAGATCCGCAAGGTCCTCGGGCTGTCCTAGATCGCCGTGGCCCCTCAGGGGTCGGGCGATTGCGCTGTGAGCGAGGCCCGGGCAGCTGCGGCAGCAGGATCGGCGCGGCGCACCACCCAGACCGTGATCAGCAACGCCAACCCGGTCAGTGGCCACCCCATAGCGATCCTGGCCGCCGCCAACCACCCCGTCTGGTCGTTGTTGTACAACCAGAACTGCACCACGAAACGTGCCCCGAACACCGCAGCCCAGGCCAACGTCGCCAGGTCGTAGGCACGCACCAGGTCACGGCGGCTGCGCCACCCCCAGCCGTGGCCGTTGAGCAGCGACCACGCCACGCCGACCAGTGGCCACCGGATCAGCACCGACAGCGCGAACGCGGCGCCGTAGGCCACGCTGGTCCAGATCCCGAACAGGAAGAAGCCCTTCGCCGATCCCGTCCGGTAAGCCAGATACGCGGCGACCCCGACGCCGATGAGGCCGGACACCGCGGGTTGCAACGCCTGCTTGCGGAGCAGCCGCCACACCGCGACTGCCAGCCCGGCGCCCAGTGCCGACCAGATCGCCGGGGTGAGCCCCCAGACGGAGTTGACTCCGACGAATACCACCACGGGAACCGAGGACGCCACCAACCCGGAGAGCCCACCGAGCTGCTCAAGCACCGTTGGAGCGGGCGCCCGGGCAGTCTCCGGATCAGTCATCGGCCGGTACTCGGGCCAGGGGTGCTCATAAGGTGCACTGCAGCTCGTATGCCGGGTTGTAGAGCACCTTGCGGCCGTCGCGTTCGGCGAGGCGGCCGTGCACCCGGATGGTGCGCCCTGGCTCGATGCCGGGGATGCGCCGTCGTCCGATCCACACCAGGGTCACCCCCTCGGTGCCGTCGAACAGCTCGGCCTCCAACGTCGCGTTGGCGGACTGGGGGCACACCTCCACCGACCGCAGCCGGCCCAGCACGGTGACCTGCTGCCCGCGGGTGCAGTCGCAGGCGCGTTGCGCCCCGGCCGCCTCCGCGGTGGCCGACATCTCGTCGGCGTCGAGGGTGTCCACGTCAGTGGTGAGGCGCCGAGCGAGTCGGCGGAAGTAGCCGGCCGCGTTGCTGGCCATGGAACGCTCCTGGACAGAGGGGACCGGGGTATCCGGTCGATGCCACACCAGCGTAGCGCCGTAGGCGAACCGGGTGGCCAACACGCAACTCATCACCTTTGCCGTCGGCGATGGCCCGTTCAGCGGGAGGGTTCGCTGCCGGGTCGGTTAGTCAGCTCCTGCATCGCGGAGTACCCGCCGCCCACCTGGCCCGCCTGCTCCACGGCTTGCTCGGCAGCCTGCTGGCGCAGCAGTGCCAGTTGCTCAGCCAGCACCGGCGGAATCGTCACCGCCAGGGCGGTGCGCACCGGCAGCGGCTCGTCCCCGCGGACCACCACGGTCTCTCGCAGCACCTGCCGCGCAGTCTCGCCCAGCGCGGTCGCGGCGGCATCCGGGCCAGCCGCGACGCACCGCACCATCCAGCGCGGACCGTCCGCCCCGAGGAACCGGATCGCACCTGCCTGGTTCACCCCGAGCACCTCGCGTCCCCAAGGCCCGTCCTCGATGCTGACCTGCGCTTCGTCAGCGCGGAGCCCTTGGGCCAGCTCGGCGGCGACCTCGCGCCACAACCCGGCACTGCGGGGCGCAGCGAAGGCAGCCACCGTGATCCGGCCGTCCTCGGTCACCAGGTGTACCGAGCTCACCGTCCCGGTGGGCTCCACCTCCACCTGGATCTGGGCGCCATCGGGGATGGGCACCCGAACTGACCCCAGGTCGAGCATGCCGTCGCCACCCTCGGGCGGGTCGGGCACCTCCTTGCTGTCCCACGGGCCGTGCTCCTCACCGACTTGCTCGGAGTCCGGTTCCCGGGCCTCGACGACGGCATCGGACCCTGATGCCCCGTCCGCTGCGGCGTCGTTGTCTGGCCGGTCCGCGCGCTTGGTTCGTCGCCGGAACATCCTCAACGCCCCGCCCCGCCGTCGGCGTCGACGGTGTCGGGGCCGCCGAAACCGTCGTGCAGGCTGTGGTGTCCCCCGCTGGAGCCGTGCCCGCGGGCTCCCCGCGGCGATGCCGGCAACTCGTCAACGGGGACCAGCTGGACGCGCTCGACTCGTTGCACGACCAACTGCGCGATCCGGTCACCCCGGCGCACCCGCACCGGTGTGGACGGGTCGTGGTTCACCAGGCACACCATGATTTCGCCCCGGTAACCGGCATCCACCGTTCCCGGAGCGTTGAGTACCGTCAGCCCGGTACGCACCGCGAGACCCGAACGCGGGTGCACCAGTCCTACGCATCCTGGCGGCAGAGCCAACGCCACCCCGGTCGGCATCAACGTCCGGGCACCCGGGGGGACGAGGACGTCGGTGCGGGCGCACAAGTCCAGTCCTGCGTCGCCGTCGTGCGCTGCCTGGGGGACCCCCAGCTCCGCGTCGAGCAGCACCACCGGAATGGGCAGTGTCGGTGGGGCCGATGCAGCGACGACGTCGGGTTGCACAACAGGTGGGGACACGCCGGGCGAGACTACTCTGACGGCATGGTCAACGGTGCTGCACCACCACGCTCACCACGGGTTCCGGCCCCGGCCGCCGTGGCGCCGCGCTACGACGAGCGGCTGCGGGTGCCGCTGTGGTGGTGGGCGGTGGGTCTGACCACGACCTCCATCCTGGCGGCGGAGGTGCACATGGGCCGCCCCGGCATCCCGGTGTGGTTGCCCTACCTGGTGACGGTGCCGCTCACGGTGTGGGCGTTGCTGCGCCTGGGCGGGCTGCGGCTGCAGATACGCGACGGTGAACTGCGGGTGGGTCAGGCGCACCTGCCGCTGACGGTCCTCTCGCGGATCGCGGAGGTACCACCGGCTGCCACCAGGTCGGCGCTGGGCCGCCAGCTCGATCCGGCGGCCTTCGTCCAGCACCGATCCTGGGTTCCGTCGCTGGTGCTGCTGGTCCTGGATGACCCCACCGACCCCACGCCCTACTGGCTGCTCAGCACCCGCCACCCGGCAGAACTGGTGGCCGCGCTGCGCGCCGAGGGCATCGGTCAGGGAAGCTGACGTCGCCGATCAGGCAGCGCAGTCCCGGCAGATCGGCATGCCCCTGCGGTCTCCGGCATAGCGGCTGCGGTGGTGCACCAAAAAGCAGCTGGAGCAGGTGAACTCGTCGGCCTGCTTGGGCACCACGCGAACCGACAGCTCCTCGCCGGAGAGGTCTGCGCCGGGCAGCTCGAAAGACTCCGCCGTGTCTGTTTCGTCGACGTCCACCGCCGAGGACTGCGACTCACTGCGGCGTGCCTTCAGCTCCTCAAGCGAGTCCTCGGAGACATCGTCGGACTCCGTCCGGCGCGGCGCGTCGTAATCCTGTGCCATCTCATACCCCTGTCCTGCGCGGTGCGCGTTCTCGAACTCGAGCTGTGGTCTGCATCGTGCGGCTGCACAACGTGCAACGGGGTGTGGTTGTGCCCGGCGGTGAACTGTCGTCGTTGTGACCTACAACTCACCCGGGCCGCGGGGTGATCGGCGTCAGCAGGCTCCCGCGGCGGCTGGACGATAGCCGACGGGGTGCCAGGTGGGCGCAGCGGGGCGACCGCCGCGCCGCCCGGTTGTACGGTGCGGCGGTGAATCATGAGCGAAACCCGTCCGCGGCCAGCACCCCGACGACTGCGCTCGACACGGTCGCAGCAGGGGCTCCGCCAGCGGTGGTCGGCCCCTGGCTGGCCAGTCACCTGCACGATCAGGTCTGGGCGGATTGCACGCTGGCGCCGATCGGCGACGGCCGTTCCAACTTGACCTTTCTGGTGCGCAGCCCAGCCGGGGCGCTGGTGCTGCGCCGGCCGCCGCTCGGTGCGGTTGCCGCCACCGCGCACGACATGGGCCGGGAGCAGACGGTGCTGACCGCCATGGCGGGCACAGCAGTGCCGGTGCCGCGCGTGCTGGCCGGAGAGCCGGACGCCTCGGTCCTGGGCGCGCCCTTCTACGTGATGGAGTTCGTGGACGGCATAGTCCCCCCTGGCCGGCCCGACCAGCGGTGGGCGCTCAGCCATGAACAGCGGTGGGCGGCCGGTATCGCGATGGTGGACGTGCTGGCCGATCTGCACGACGTGGACCCGGCCGCGGTGGGACTGCAGGAATTCGGCCGTCCGGCGGGCTTCATGGCCCGTCAGGTGCGCCGCTGGGGCACGCAGTGGGAGACGTGGCGGGCGGGTTTCGCCGCTGCTGACGCAGACGACGATCCCGGCACCGACCAAGCCCGCCCGGAACTGACCCGCCTCGGTGAGCGACTCGCGGCCGCCGCGGGCGCCACCACCGACCCGGGCGTCGCCTCGGTGGTGCACGGGGATTATCGCCTGGAGAACCTGCTGTTCGACGCCACCGAGCCGGCCAGGGTGCGTGCCGTGCTGGACTGGGAAATGTCCACCCTCGGCGACCCGATCGCCGACCTCGGGCTGCTGCTCGTCTACTGGCACCAGGCCGACGAAGCCGCCGTTTGGAACGCCGCGCAGTACCTGCCTGCTGCCAGCAGCGCACCCGGCTTTCCTACCCGGGCACAGGTGCTGGCGCGGTACTCCGAACGCCGCGGGCTCGACCACGACCGCCTCCTGGCGGAGGTGCCCTTCTATGTGGGTTTCGGGGCGTTCAAGCTGGCCGTCGTGCTCGCCGGGGTGGTAGCCCGGGCGAGCGCCGGGGCTGCCGACGCTCGAACCGGCGCCGGCTTGCGTGGGGCGCTGGACCCGTTGATCGCACTCGGCCACCACGTGCTTGACGTCGGCGTCGGCGACGAGTGACCGGCCGCAACGCCGTGTCCGGCGCGGCAATCGGGGTGGGTAGCTGACCGCGTCCTACTGTGGGGAGGCTGGCCCGCGCGGTGCGCTGGCGGCGGAGGGAAAGGTCCGGGCACGCGGTGGCAACGATGTCAGATGAGCGGTCGGCGGGAGGGCGAACCTACCGTCGGCGCAGACCGCTGCCCGCGCTGGCCCTGCTGGTGCTGCTGGCCGTGGTGGTGACCACGATATGGATGCGGGTACTGGGCAGTCAGGCCCAGCTGACCGGTGCCATCGGCTGCCCACCACCGGCGGCGACTCCCCCGGCGGTGGCTCCCCCGGCGGCGGCTCCCCCAGCGGCTCCGGGCCCCACCGCCGCGCCAGGCACCCCGGTGGCACGAACGGCGCTGGCCGCTGCGACACCCGCAGCTCCGATCGACGTGGCAGTGCAGGTGCTGAATGCCAACGGGGTGCGCGGGCAGGCGTCGTTGGTATCGGCCGAGCTGGTGCAGCTGGGCTTCACCGCTGCCAAGAACCCGGCCGGTAACGACACCGTGTACGCCGATCAGAACATGCAGTGCGTCGGCCAGATCCGGTTCGGGGCTGCTGGCCTCGCGCAGGCGCGCACCCTGCAACTGGTGGTGCCCTGCGCGGAGCTGGTGCAGGACGCGCGCACCGACCCCGGACTCGACCTCGCGCTGGGCACCACGTTCGGCCAGCTGGCTCCGGGCGGTGCCACCACGACCGTCCTCACCGCCCTCAACGACGCCAAGAAATCCCAGACCCCACCGGTGGTGGACAAGGCCACCTTGGACGCGGCGACCAACACCCGCTGCTGAGCCGCACCAGGGGTCAGCCGCGTCCGGGGTCAGCCCAGTGGGGGGTCAGCCCAGTGGGGGGTCAGCCCAGTTGGGGGTCAGCCCAGTTGGGGCGGGGTGTGCCGGGCAAGCAGCGTGCTCAGCTCGGCGTGCACCCCGGGGGCCGCGGCCAGCAGTAGCTGCCCAGCAGGGCTCAACGCGTCAGGTGCCGGCAGGGTGAGCGTGGCACCGGCCTCCTGCGCGATCAGACAACCGGCGGCCCAGTCCCACGGGTTCGTGCCGTGCTCGTAGTAGGCGTCAACCCACCCGGCAGCCACCGCACAGAGGTCCAGCGCTGCCGACCCGATCCGCCGGACGTCGCGCACCTGCGGCAACAATGTGGCAAGCAGTTCGCCCTGCAGCGTCCGCCGCGGCACCGAGTATGCGAACCCGGTGCTGACCAGAGCCATCCTGGCCGAGGTGACGCCGCTCGCGCGCAGGGGCGCGCCGTTGCACGTCGCGCCACCACCCAGCGCGGCGGCGAAGACCCGGCCGCCCGGCACGTCCACCACCGCACCGGCGACGCTGATCCCGTCCCGCTGCACGCCGACCGACACCGCGTAGCTGGGCAGCCCGTAGAGAAAGTTCACTGTGCCGTCGATCGGGTCGAGCACCCAGCGCAATCCCGCGACGTCGGCGGGGTCTCCCCCGCCCTCCTCACCCAACACGGCGTCGTGCGGCCGTAGTCGGGCCAGCTCGGCCCGCAGCAGCTGTTCGGATTCGGTGTCGACCACGGTCACCGGATCGGTGTCGGTGGATTTGGTAGCGACGGCCGCGCCGTTTGAGTCGGCGGGCTGCTGCCCGCCCAGGTCCCCGAACACCTCCCGCCGGCGGCGGCGCACCAGCGTTGCCGCGGTGCTCGCCAGGTGCACAGCGATGTCCCGCAACTGCGCAGCAGTGGGGTTGGTGCCGGTGTCGTCCACCCGCCCACCTCAGCACACCACCGCCCGGCATGGCCGGCCGCACTAGGGTTCCCCCACGCACGCGCGTCGCAGCACGCCAACACCGAGGAGGGTCGGGACCATGTCACGAGCAGGGGCGGCGACGCCAACGGGGCCGGGGGTCGCTGGGTGCGCCTTCGGTGTCGACGTCGGCGGCAGCGGCATTAAGGGCGGATTGGTCGACCTGCGGACCGGGGAGCTGCTGGGGGAGCGAGTACGCATCGACACCCCGCACCCGGCGACCCCACAGGCAGTCGCCGACACCGTCGCCGAGCTGGTCGGCAAGTTCGACTGGGACGGTGCGGTCGGACTCACGCTACCGTGCGTGATCAAGGGGGGCACGGCCCGGACTGCGGCCAATGTCGACCCGGGGTGGATCGGCACTGACGCCGTCGCATTGTTCTCCGCCGTGCTCCCTGGCCGCACGATCACCGTGGTCAACGACGCTGACGCGGCCGGGATGGCCGAGAACCTCTACGGTGCCGGCAAGGACGTCGATGGGGTGATCGTGCTGCTCACGTTCGGCACCGGCATCGGGTCCGCGGTCATCCAGGACGGGGTGCTGCTCGCCAACACCGAATTCGGCCACCTGCAGGTCGACGGGCAGGAAGCCGAGCATCGCGCAGCGGCATCGGTGAAGGACGAGAACAACCTGTCGTGGAAGGAATGGGCGCCGCACGTCTCCAGGGTGCTGCGGACGCTGGAGGACCTGCTCTGGCCCGACCTGTTCATCGCCGGTGGCGGGGTCAGTCGCAAAGCCGACAAGTGGATCCCGTTGTTGGGCAACCGGACGCCCGTCGTTGCCGCGACGTTGCGCAACACCGCTGGCATTGTCGGCGCCGCGCTGGCGGTAGACACTGGCGTCCGGCCCTGAGGGAGAACCACCCAGCCGAAGTGTCGTTACAATGATTGCGAGGGCGAGGCTCGCAGCCAGCCCAACCACACGACCTCTCCGCCAAGGCCACCACCTCGGCGTGACGCCGCACGAGACCGTCGCGAAAGGGCGTACGTGGCAGCCACCGATACCCGCCAGGACACCACAGCCTCCACCAGCAACGCAGCCTCCACCACGAGCGCGACCCGGAGGGCGTCCGCGAAGAAGGCCCCCGTCAAGAGCGCGGCAGTCAAAGGCGCGGCAGTCAAGAAGGCGGCGGTGAAGAAGGCCCCGGCCAGGAAGGCGGCCGCGCCGAGCAGCTCGGCCGCAGTGGCCGCCCCGCCTGCCCCGGACGCTGCTGTGGATGCCACCGAGGTCGTCGACCTCGGCGCGGAACCCACTGCGGCGGAGTTGGTGGGTGACCCCTTGATCGACAGCGACGTCGTCGAGGTGGTCGCCGTCGGCGCCGCCGGCGACGACGACAAGGACGAGGTCGACGCTGAGCCGTCGGACAAGGACAAGGCCTCCGGCGACTTCGTCTGGGACGAGGAGGAGTCCGAAGCGCTGCGCCAAGCCCGCAAGGACGCTGAACTCACCGCGTCCGCCGACTCGGTGCGTGCCTACCTCAAGCAGATCGGCAAGGTGGCGCTGCTCAATGCCGAGGAGGAGGTGGAGCTGGCCAAGCGCATCGAGGCCGGGCTGTACGCCACCGAGCGGATGCGGGTCATCGCCGAGAAGGGCGAGAAGCTCGGCGTTCCCATGCGACGCGACCTGACCTGGATCACCCGGGACGGCAACCGCGCCAAGAACCACCTGCTGGAAGCGAACCTGCGCCTGGTGGTGTCGTTGGCCAAGCGCTACACCGGCCGCGGCATGGCGTTCCTGGACCTCATCCAGGAGGGCAACCTCGGGTTGATCCGCGCGGTGGAGAAGTTCGACTACACCAAGGGCTACAAGTTTTCCACCTATGCCACCTGGTGGATCCGCCAGGCCATCACCCGCGCCATGGCCGATCAGGCCCGCACCATCCGCATCCCGGTGCACATGGTGGAGGTCATCAACAAGCTCGGCCGTATCCAGCGCGAGCTGCTTCAGGACCTGGGCCGTGAGCCCACCCCGGAGGAGCTGGCCAAGGAGATGGACATCACCCCGGAAAAGGTGCTGGAGATCCAGCAGTACGCCCGGGAGCCGATCAGCCTGGACCAGACCATCGGCGACGAGGGTGATAGCCAACTCGGTGACTTCATCGAGGACTCCGAGGCCGTCGTCGCGGTCGACGCGGTCAGCTTCACCCTGCTGCAGGACCAGCTGCAGTCCGTGCTGGCCACCCTGTCCGAGCGGGAAGCTGGGGTGGTGCGGTTGCGGTTCGGTCTCACCGACGGTCAGCCACGCACCCTGGACGAGATCGGTCAGGTGTACGGGGTCACCCGCGAGCGGATCCGCCAGATCGAGTCCAAGACGATGTCCAAGCTGCGTCACCCGTCCCGCTCACAGGTGTTGCGCGACTACCTGGACTGACGGGGTTGGGGCCTACCTCTGGGCGAGCAGGCAGGCCTCACGGCCGTGCCGGGGTGTCCGGGTGCGACCCGGTGGCCTCCGCCGAGTGCGGCGCCACGGCCGGCAGCTGGGTCGGCGGCCGGAACACCCCGTCGGCACCGGGCAGGTAGGCGACCACGGCCACCGCCGCCGAGGTGGGCAGCGGGCCGTACAGGTGCGGAAAGCGCATCGACCCAGGATCCGTCGCGACCCCCGGCTCCCAACGCACGTCCCCGCCCAGCTGTGCGGGATCTAGGCACACCAGCACCAGGTCGGTGCGGCCCTGATACAGCCGGTTGGCCGGCAGGTGCACCTGCTGCGGGGTGGACAGATGGACGAAGCCCTGGGTGTGCAGCGAGTCCGGGCGCAGCTCACCGACCCGCAGTGCGGCGCGCCATTGGGCGACGGTGCTCATGTGCAGCAGTGCTTCGGATGTCATCGCCCCAGCCTGACAGAGCCGCGCAGGACCGTTTGGGACCCCCGATTCGACGGGATCTGCGCGCTGCGCTCGACCGGTGAGTACCACCGCGGCCACCACCAGGGTGATGCCGGCTGCTTCCGGCCAGGTTGGCACCTGCGCCAGCACGAGGAGCCCAACGACGGCGGCGGTAGCCGGCAACAGCGCCAGCAGCAGGGCGAAGCGCGCCCGGCCCACCCGCGCCAGCACCACCTGGTCCAACGCGTAGGGCACCACCGAGGACAGCACCCCCACCCCGACCCCAAGCACCAACAACCACGGTGACGTCCACACCGCCCCGGTGCCCGCCGCCAGCGGACTCAATACCACGGCGCCGACGGCGAGGCCGACGGCCAGGTCGTCCAGGCCCGACCCGCCGTCGGACACCCGCTTGCCCAGCACGATGTAGCCCGCCCACAGCGCCGCGGCGAGCAGGATGAACACCAGCCCCGCCGGGTTGGCGGTGAGCTGGACGTCGGCGATCATCGCGACCCCGGCCACCACCATCGTCAACGCCACCACGTCGCGTGGGCGACGCGAACCCAGCGCCGCCACCGCGATCGGGCCGAGGAACTCCACCGCCACCGCCGTGCCCAACGGGACCCGCGCGATCCCCTCGTAGAACACCACGTTCATCCCCGCGGCGACGGTGCCGAACACCCCGGCCAGCAGCACGCGGCGCCCCCGCCACGCGGCTCGGCCAGGTCGCCGCCACGCCAGCAATACCAGCGCGGCGCCCGTGGTACGCAACCACGCCACGCCCGACGGGCTCACGGTGTCGAAGAGGAATACCCCCAGCGACGCACCCAGGTACAACGAGGTGCCGCCCAGGACGAACAACACCGGCGCTGGCACCTGCCCGCGCGTTCTGCCCACCGCCTGCACCCGAGCGACCCTACGGGCGCAGGTTGCAAGTGGGTGACAACACGTTGGCGGCCGTGGGGGAACACAGCGGCCACGCCCAGCGTCTGACAGAGTACTTCTACGGAGTCGTCATGACTGCGGTGGAGTGAGCACCACTGACGGCGTCCGCTTACGCGGACGTCAGGACGGAGGAGTCATGACCAGCACACTGACCATCCCCGAGATCACCACTGCCGACCGCTGCGACCGCTGCGGCGCGGCTGCCCGTGTCCGCGTGTTACTGCCCTCTGGCGGCGAGCTACTGTTCTGCGGGCACCACGGCAACGAGCACGAGGCCCGGCTGCGCGACCTCGACGCCACGATCGTGGCAGGTGCCCCGGTGGGCTGAGCACCAACCGACCCCGCTGAGGGCGACCACCGCACCGGTGGTCGCCCTCAGTGCATCTAGGGATTGCCCTGCTCACCACGCCCGCAGCGTCGCGATCCGGGCGCTGAGCTGCTCGGCCGTCGCCATCGGGGTCGGCGGCCCACCGCAGCGGCGCCGGATCTCGCCATGGATGGTGCCGTGCGGCTGACCGGTGCGGTGGTGGCGCATCGCGACCAGGCTGTTCAGCTCGCGGCGCAGGGCCTGCAGGCTCGCTGACACCCGCGCCGGGGGCGCCACGGGGTGAGCGATCGTGGTGGACGGTGTGGGTTGCACGGCGGCGTCGAGCTGGGCAGCCTGGCGGGTGCGTAGCAGTGCCCGCATCTGCTCGGGGTCCAGCAAGCCGGGCAAGCCCAGGTAATCCTGCTCCTCGGCGCTGCCGGTGAACGCGGCCGTGCCGTAGGTGGCGCCGTCATAAATCAGGTGATCGAGTTCGGCGTCGGCACCCAGCGACGTGTACGCCTTGTCCAGCTCGCCCGGTTCGTCCTGCCGGGCGTTGGCCTGGGCCATGAGCAGCTCGGCGAAGTCCTGGGCGTCGCGGTGCGGGCGGCCCAACACATGGTCGCGCTGGGCCTCCAGCGCACTGGCCAGCTCCAGCAGCACCGGCACCGACGGCAGGAACACGCTGGCGGTCTCCCCCGCCCGGCGGGCACGGACGAAGCGGCCCACGGCCTGCGCGAAGTACAGCGGGGTCGCCGCACTCGTCGCGTACACCCCGACCGCCAACCGGGGAACGTCGACTCCCTCACTGACCATCCGTACCGCGACCATCCAGCGTTCCTCGCCGGTCCGAAACGCCTCGATCCGCTCCGAGGACCCAGGGTCGTCGGAGAGCACCAGTGCCGGCGCGACACCGGTCAGCGACCCCAGCAGCCCGGCATACGCCCGCGCAGTCGGCTGGTCGGTGGCGATCACCAGACCGCCAGCGTCGGCAACCCCCCCGGCGCGCAACTGGGTGAGCCGGGTGTCGGCGGCGTGCAGCACCGCAGGCACCCAATCCCCGGTCGGGTCGAGTGCAGTGCGCCAGGCGCGGCCAGTCTGCTCGGCGGTCAACGGCTCCCCCAGCCGCGCGGTGAACTCCTCCCCCGCGCTGGTACGCCACCGGGCCTGCCCGGAGTACGCCAGGAACACCACCGGCCGCACCACCCCGTCGGCGAGTGCGTCGGCGTAGCCGTAGGAGTGGTCGGCCCGGGAACGGGCGAAGCCGTCCAGGCCCGGCTCGTAGGACACGAACGGGATGGCGCTGTCGTCGGAACGGAACGGGGTCCCGGTCAGCGCCAGGCGCCGGGTAGCGGGGTCGAACGCCTCGCGCACCGCGTCGCCCCAGCTCTTGGCGTCTCCTGCGTGGTGTATTTCGTCCAAGATGACCAGGGTGCGCCGGGCCTCGGTCCTGGCGCGGTGGCGGGCCGGGTGGGCGGCGACCTGGGCATAGGTGAGCACCACGCCGGTGTAGTCCCGCGACGTCTGACCGGTGGAGTTGCTGAACCGGGCGTCCAGATCGAGGCCCACCTCGGCCGCAGCCGCCGCCCACTGGTACTTGAGGTGCTCGGTGGGGGCGACGACGCTGACCTGGTCCACCGTGCGGTCGGCGAGCAGTTCGGCTGCCACCCGCAGACCGAAGGTGGTCTTGCCGGCACCCGGGGTCGCCACGGCCAGGAAATCCCGCGGCGACGTGGCCAGGTAGCGAGTCAGTGCCCGCCGCTGCCACGCTCGCAACGGCGTCGCTGCCGCCACCTCGGGGTCCGACTCGTACTCCGACACCGCCGCTCGAACTGGCCGCACCCGCACCCCCTTCACTGCACATCGGATCCGGGGCCAGGGTATCGGCGCCGGCCCGGCCCCCCACGCACGACCACCCCGCCCCGCCCCCGCGCGCCGCAACCCGCTGAATCAGCGCTGATGAGGCAGGCTGGCGTGGGAGATGACCGAGTACCGACCCAACACACCTAGGAACCCGCGCCGGCCGCCGGGCTCGCCCACCGCGCTGCGGGTCGCCGGGCGCACGATCAGCAAGGCGTGGGACGACTCTATCTTCGGGATGTCCGCACAGGCCGCGTTCTGGCAGACGCTGTCGCTGCCCCCGCTGCTACTAGGCCTGCTGGGCAGCATCGGGTACGTGGGCACCTGGTTCGGCCCGCGGACCCCGGCCATCGTGGAGGACCGGATCCTGCTGTTCTCCCGCAGCGTGTTCAGCCAGCCGGTGGTGGATCAGATCATCGCGCCGACGGTGCGCGACATCCTGCAGGAGGGCCGCGGTGGGATCGTGTCGGTGGGCTTCGTGCTGTCGCTGTGGGCAGGTTCGTCGGCAATCTCGTCCTTCGTGGAGTCCATCGTCGTGGCCCACGGCCAAGACAGCCACCGCCACCCGGTGTGGCAACGGATCTTCGCCCTGTTGCTGTACGCGGTGGGTCTGCTCCTCGCGGTGTTCACCCTGCCGCTGGTCGCTGTCGGGCCCGACTTGCTGTCCGCGGTGCTGCCGGACTCCTGGCAGGCCGGCACCGACACCCTCGTGCAGGCGTTGTATTACCCCGCGGTCGTTGTGGTGCTGCTGCTCGCCCTGACGTCGCTGTACAAGCTGGCGCTGCCCCGCCCGCTGCCGTGGCACCGGCTCGTCGGGGGCGCCGTGCTGGCCGTGGTGTTCTTCGTCGCCGCCAGCGGTGTGCTGCGGTGGTACCTGGCATGGGTGACGAGCACCGGGTACTCCTACGGCGCGCTCGCGGCACCGATCGCCTACCTGCTATTCACGTTCTTCCTGGGCTTCGCCATCGTGCTCGGCGCCGAGTTCAACGCCACCGTGCAGGAGTTCTGGCCGGCCCGAGCCACCCGGCTGGCGATTCTGCGCGAGCGGGTGCAGCAGGAGGCCGCAGGGTCGGACGCCGTTGCAGTGCCGCGAACCGGCCCGATGACGGGCCCGCTGAGCACCCACATGGTCCGGCTCGGCAGCAAAGTTCCGGCGTGGCGCGCCCGCCCTTCAGGTGCCGAACCGGCTCAGCCGTCACCGCCGGAACGCAGGCCGTCGTAGATCTTCTTGCAGTCCGGGCACACTGGCGACCCGGGCTTGGCCGACTTCGTCACCGGAAACACCTCACCGCACAAGGCCACCACATGCGTTCCCAGCACAGCGCTCTCAGCGATCTTGTTCTTCTTGACGTAGTGGAACACTTTCGGCGTGTCATCACCGGTGGAGGTCTGCTCGTCGGTGTCGGGCCTGACGATCGTCTGGGTGCTCACCGCGACCATGATGCCGCAGCCACGGCCAGCAGTCGACCGCTCAACCGTCGATGACGTTGCGCTGGGCGGGGGCGATGGCTGGGGGGGCGGGCCGGTCGCCGTAGCGATACCGGTTGACCTCCTCGGCGCTGCGCGGCGGTCGGTCGTTGGCGATGAGGACTGCCATCCAGGGCAACGGGATTGAGGCAGCGACGATGATCAGCGGCAGCCACCAGACCATCGTGGCGCTGTAGACGACGGTGGCCAAAATGAGCGCCGGGATGCGGAAGGCCATCAGGATCGTGTACTTGCGCACCCTGGCGCGGTGCTGCACGTCGTAGGAGGCCTGCGCCGCGGTGATGAGCACCGTCTCCTCGTGGTACGGGCTCTTACGGGTCGTCGAACCCCGGGGGGTCGCGCTCTCGACTGCCATGGCGTCAGTGTGCGCTCTCCCGTCGACGCCCGCAGTGCTCTGGTGGTCTCGGTGGCCCTGGGGCGGACAGCGGCCCCTGGGAAGATGGGCTGGTGTTGTCCCCCACACCGCGTTGGCTGCCGTTCGTCGGTCAGTTGCGTAGCTGTTTTGTGCGCACCGGCTACGACGCCGGTGGAGCCGGTGTGAATGCGGCCCCGGTGGAGCCGGTGTGATCGCTGTCGTGTCCCGGGTACTCAGTGCCCAAGTGTCAGTCGATGGCGCGGTGCTCGGCGAGCTCACCGCACCCGGGTTGCTGGTCCTGGTGGGGGTGCATACCGGGGACTGTCCTGCGCAGGTCGCACTGCTGGTGCGCAAGGTGGCCGAGCTGCGCCTGCTGCGTGGCGAACGATCGGTGCGCGACGCCGGGGCAGGTGTGTTGCTGATCAGCCAGTTCACCCTGTGTGCTGACACCCGCCGCGGACGCCGCCCGTCGTTTATGGCTGCGGCCCGTCCAGAGGTGGCTGAGCCCCTGGTCGAGGCCGTGGTGCAGGGTCTTCGGGGGCGCGGTGTGGTGGTGAGCACCGGCCGCTTCGGCGCGGAGATGACCCTCACGTCGGTCGGCGATGGGCCGTTCACGGTCCTTGTGCAGACCTGATTTCTGCCACTGCACACCTGCCTGTGCTCCCCGCTCACCCGGTGGCGACCCCGCACCACCGTCGCTCGGCAACTTCCCTCAGCAACTTCTCAGCCTCACTGGCTGGTTTCTGCTGGTCAGAAGGGTGCCAGAGGCCCAGGAGCGGGAACTGCGGGCCGGGTCCGCACGTTGACAGCGTGAGACCCACAACCAGGAGGCACGCACCATGAGCATTGCCACCATCGAGCGCCCGACCGCCACCGAGGCGGATCTGGACGCGCAGAGCCCCGCCGCCGACCTGGTCCGCGTGTACCTCAACGGTATCGGACGCACAGCGCTACTTACCGCCGCCGACGAGGTGGAGTTGGCCAAGCGCATCGAGGCGGGACTGTTCGCCGCCCACCTGCTGGAGGTCGGGGTCAAGCTCAGCCCCACTCGCCGGCGGGACTTGGCTGCGGTGGTTCGTGAGGGGCACTCCGCGCGCCAACACCTCCTGGAGGCGAACCTGCGCCTGGTCGTGAGCCTGGCCAAGCGTTACACCGGGCGTGGCATGCCGTTGCTGGATCTGATCCAGGAGGGCAACCTCGGGTTGATCCGCGCCATGGAAAAGTTCGACTACGCCAAGGGGTTCAAGTTCTCCACCTACGCCACCTGGTGGATTCGACAGGCCATCACCCGCGGGATGGCCGACCAGAGTCGCACCATCAGGCTGCCGGTGCACCTCGTCGAGCAGGTCAACAAGCTGGCACGGATCAGGCGGGAACTGCACCAGCAGATGGGCCGGGAGGCGACCGACGAGGAACTCGCCCTGGAGTCCGGCATCCCGGAGGACAAGATCGCCGACCTGCTCGACCACAGTCGGGACCCGGTGAGTCTGGACATGCCGGTGGGCAGCGACGAAGAAGCACCGCTGGGGGACTTCATCGAGGACGCCGACGCCACCGATGCCGAGAGTGCGGTGATCTCCGGGCTGATGCACACCGACGTTCGGTCGGTGCTGGCCACCCTGGACGAGCGCGAGCAGCAGGTCATCCGGCTGCGCTACGGCCTGGACGACGGTCAGGCCCGCACCCTGGACCAGATCGGCAAGATCTTCGGTCTCTCGCGTGAGCGGGTCCGTCAGATCGAGCGTGAGGTGATGGGCAAGCTGCGCCAAGGTGACCGGGCCGAGCGGCTGCGCTCTTACGCCAGCTGACGTGCTACCGCAGGCTGTTGTCGACTGCCCGCTACCGCAGGCGGCGGGGACCCAGATCGGGCCGGGAGGGTGGCGGCGCAATGTACACCCGAGCGCCCACCACTGCCGTCACCGATGCCGTCGCCAGCACCGGTTCGCAGCAAAGCTCACGAATTTCAGGTCGGTCCTCGGCGAGGGTGGCTACCCGCAGCAGCACGTCCTGCAGGGCGTCGAGGTCAACCGGCGCCGTTCCACGGTATCCCGAGAGCAACGGCGCGGCTTTGGGTGCGCGCAGCAGGTCGTGCGCGTCGTCTGCGGTCAGCGGCAGCACTCGATAGGCGCGGTCCTCCAGCAGATCGGACATCATCCCGGCCAGTCCGAAGGACACCAGCGAACCGAACGACGGATCGTCCTGAACCCCGATGGTGCAGGCGACCCCCTTGTTCGCCATTCGCTGCACCACAACCTGCTGCTGCCCGGTCGCCGTCGATAGCTCCTGGTAGGCAGTACGCACGGACTCCGACGAAGCCAGGTCGAGGCGAACCCCCACAAGATCGGGATAGTGCTCCCAGCGCTGTCCGACTGCCTTCACCGCGACGGGCAGGCCGAGTTCCTGTGCTGCCGCTGCCGCGCGATCGGCACTGTCTACCCGGCGGAAGTCGGTGACCGGCACGCCGTAGGCCGCCAGCAGTTGCACCGCCTCCTCGTCGGTCAGCCACCGGCCGTCGGGCGCGGCCCCGAGCCACCCCCGCACGAGGGTCGCAGCGCTCGCTGGGTTCAGCCCATCGGGGCGGCGGATCTGCGGCACCGGTCGCTGACACCACTGCGCGTAACGGACCGCTCGAGCCAGGGCCAGCACGGCACGCTCCGGCCCAGGGTAGGACGGCACCGAGCCGCGGACGGCAACCCCGTCGGCGCCCCGGACGACCAGCGACTCCGGAATGCCCTCCGCGGCCAGGAATGTCGTCACCACCGGTTTGCTGCTGCCCGCCACGACCTCCCGCAACGCCGCGGCATAAGCCGCCCCGGTCGTGGCCACCGGCGGCACGAATACCGCCACGAGCGCGTCCACCGTGTCCGCAGTCAGCGCCGCGGCGACGGCCGAAGCGAACTCGGCCGGACTACCCCCAGCTCCGACGTCCACCGACTCACCTACCACCTGCAGGCCCTGGCTGCGGGCGGCGTCCACCGCGAGTACTCCCAACGCACTGGAATTGCCCACCACCGCCACTCGACCGCCGGCCGGCAGCGGCTGGTAACTCAGCAGCAGCGCGCAGTCGAACAGCTGCGCGATGGACTCCACCCGAATGACCCCGGCCTGCTCGAACAGCGCCTGCACGCTGGCCTCGTCGATGGACACGCTGCTCGCCGCCAGACCTGGGCTCAGCGTGTGGCGGCCACTCTTGACCGCTACGACCGGCTTGGTGCGGGCCAGGTCACGAGCCAAGCGGCTGAACTTGCGCGGGTTGCCGAAGCTCTCCAGGTACAGCAAGACCACGTCGGTGGCGGGGTCAGAGTGCCAGTACTGCAACAAGTCGTTGCCGGACAGATCTGCCCGGTTGCCCGCCGAAACAAACGTGGACAGCCCCAGCCCGCGCTCAGCCGCGGCGGCCAGGATCGCGATCCCCAAGGCACCGGACTGGCAGAAGAAGCCCACCCTGCCACGACCGGGCAGCACCGGGGCGAGGGTGGCGTTCAGGCGGATGTCCGGGTCGGTATTGGCCACCCCCAAGGCACTGGGCCCTACCACGCGCATCCCGTGCGCGCGGGCGGCGTGGACCATCCGCCGTTCGGCGTCCAAACCGGCCTGGCCGGCATCGCTGAACCCCGCCGATACCACCACCAACGCCTTCACCGCCTTCGCCAGGCAGTCATCCAGGACCGCAGCCACCCCATGGGCGGGTACCGCCACCACCGCGAGGTCGACGTCGTCGGGGATCTCCCGCACCGATGCGTAGGACCGCACCCCCTGCACCGAGCGATGCTCGGCGTTGACCGGGTACACCGGGCCGGTGAAGACGCCTCGCAGCAGGTTGGCCAGCACGGCGTGACCCACCTTGGTGGGGTCGGTGGAGGCGCCGATCACCGCCACCGATCGTGGCGCGAGCACGTTGCGAACGCTGCGCGCCTCGGAGGCGCGTTCGCGGGAGTTGCGCACCGACAGCAGGGTCTGCTGGAAGTCGGCGTTGTCGGGGTCGATAGCGAACTCGAGGTGCAACACGCCGCCGTCGAAGCTGCGGCTGAGCTGGTATCCACCGTCGCGGAATACCCGCACCATGGCCTGGTTCTCGGCCAGCACCTCGGCGACGAACCGGCTCACCCCGGTGTCGACGGCCGCCGCGGCGAGGTGCTCCAGCAGTACCGATCCCAGCCCGCGGCCCTGGTGGGCGTCCGCCACGACGAATGCCACCTCCGCGGAATGGCCGTCACCCACGGCAGACAGCCGGTCGTAGCGACCGACGGCGATGATGTCCTCGCCCAACACGGCGACGATCGCGACCCGGTCGTGGTGATCCACCGTGGTGAAGTAGGCGACGTCACGGGGTGGCATCCTCGGGTAGGGGCCGAAGTAGCGCAGGTATCGGGTGCGCTCGGACAACCCGGCATGAAAGGCCACCAGCTTCTCGCCGTCCGCTGGAGTGATCGGGCGCAGGTGGACTGTCCCACCGTCGGCGGCCAGCACGTCGGCGGCCCAGTGCGTCGGGGGTCCGGTGGGGGTGGGCGGTGCGGTCATCGTCAGTCCCTCGGGTCGTCGGGGTCCAGGCCCAGCAACGGGAACGCGGCCCGCCGCGTGTCGGTGACGGCGGCGTCGACCCGGGCGGCCGGCGCACTGGCAGCCTCACCCAGACCGCCACCCCACGGCTCATATTCGACGTCGCCACCCTCACCCATCGTGGCGGGCAACTCGACCGTCGGCCACCGGCGCGCCACATCAGCGAGCCACTGCCGGGGCATCGGCGTGCTGGGCGCGATGTCGCGGTCCAGCATCGTGGCCAGCAGATGGGTCCACGAGCGCGGCACCACCCGGACCAGCCCGTACCCGCCGCCGCCTAGGGCCAACCAACGCCCGCCGGCGACATCGTTGGCAAGCTCGCGCAGCGCGCCGAACACCGCCCGATGTCCATCCACGGTCAGTCGCAGGTCAGCTAGTGGATCCTCCCGGTGGGTGTCCACCCCGCACTGGGTCACGAGCAGCTGCGGGCGGAAGGCCCGCACCGCGCTGGGCACCACGGCGTGGAACGCGCGCAGCCACGCCGCGTCACCGGTTCCGGGGAGCAGCGGCAAGTTGACCACGGTGCCGGCGGCGGCGCCATCACCCACCTCGTGCGACCACCCAGTGCTGGGCCAGAGGGTGGCCGGGTGTTGGTGCACCGAGACGGTCAGCACCCGGGGGTCGTGCAGGAATGCCGCCTGCACCCCGTCACCGTGGTGCACGTCGACGTCCACGTAGGCGATGCGCTCGAAACCGTGGTCGAGCAGCCACGCGATGGCCACCGCCGCGTCGTTGTACACGCAGAACCCGGACGCAGAGTCGGCCATTGCGTGGTGCAGGCCGCCGCCGATAGTCACCGCCCGTCGGGTGCGGCCGTGCGCGATCTCCCGTGCGGCGGCGATCGAGCCCCCGACCAGCAGCGCGCTCGCCTCGTGCATCTGCTCGAAGACGGGGTTGTCCGCCGAACCCAGACCGTGCCCTACCGCCTGCAGCTGACCGGGTGCGGACTTCACCGCCGCGAGGTAGCTGGGGGTATGGATACGCAGCAGATCGGAGTCCGCGGCGGCGTGCGGGGTGAGCAACTCCACCCCGTCCAGCACCCCAAGCTCGGTGGCCAGGCGCATGGTTAGGTCCAGGCGCACCGGATCCAGCGGATGATCGGCGGATAACCGGTAGCGCAGGTAGTCCGGGGTCCACACGACGGCGGGCGCGGTCATCGACAGCGGCGGCGCACTCATGGCGGCCAACGGTACTGCCGCTGCTCCGGTGGCCAGGACCTGGCGACGATACGATCTGCGCTGAGGAAGGGGTGTGCGTGTGAACGACCTGGTCGACACCACCGAGATGTACCTGCGCACCGTCTACGAGCTCGAGGAGGAGGGACTGGTCCCACTCCGGGCCAGAATCGCCGAACGACTCGAGCAGAGCGGGCCGACAGTGAGTCAGACGGTGGCCCGGATGGAGCGCGACGGACTGCTGTCGGTCGCCGGTGACCGGCACCTGGAACTCACTGTGCATGGCCGTGCCTTGGCCGTGGCGGTGATGCGCAAGCACCGCCTAGCTGAGCGTCTGCTGGTCGACGTGATCGGGTTGGACTGGTCCCAGGTGCACGCCGAGGCCTGCCGCTGGGAGCACGTGATGAGCGAGGCGGTGGAGCGCCGGTTGGTCGAGGTGCTGGACCACCCCACCACCTCGCCGTACGGAAACCCCATCCCCGGCCTCGCCGAACTGGGCCTGCACCGCAGCGACACCCCGATCGGTCCGTTGGTGCGACTGTCGGATGTCGCCGCACCCGGGCTGCCGGTCGCCGTGGTCGTCCGGCGAATCGCCGAGCACGTGCAGACCGACGTGGGGCTGATGTCGCGGCTGCAGCAGGCCGGCGTGGTGCCCGATGCCCGGGTGACCGTGCACGCCGACGAGGACGGGGTGCTGATCAGCGTCCCCGGCCACCCCGGCGAGCACCTGTCAGTCACCATGGCGCACGCGGTGCAGGTGGAGCGAGCATGAGCTCGGGCTCGGGCTCGGGCGATCGAGGCCCCCAGCCGCGTCGGTCCGCGGTTGTGACAGGCTCGACCAGGTGAAGCTGCTTGTCACCGGAGGGGCCGGATACGTCGGCAGCGTCACCGCCGCCCTGTTGGTGCAGCGCGGGCATCAGGTGACCGTGCTCGACGACCTGTCCAGCGGGCACGCCGACGCGGTACCTGCTGGGGCGAGTTTCGTGCGCGGGGACGTCGCCACCGATGCCGCAGCGGTGTTGTCCGACGCGCATTTCGACGGCGTCCTGCATTTCGCGGCTCGTTCCTTGGTGGCGGAGTCGGTGGCCGAGCCGGCGAAGTACTGGTTCGGCAATGTGGTGACCACACTGCACTTGCTGGAGGCGATGCGTGCCAGCGCAACCCCCCGCCTGGTGTTCTCCTCGACCGCCGCGACGTACGGCGAACCGGAGTCCGTGCCGATCACCGAGGATGCCGCCACCGCGCCGACCAACCCCTACGGCGCGAGCAAGCTGGCGATCGACCACGCGATCGCCTCCTACGCTGGCGCCCATGGCCTGGCCGCGATGAGCCTGCGCTACTTCAACGTCGCCGGTGCCCATGGTGCCCAGGGCGAGCGGCACGCCACCGAGACACACCTGATCCCGCTGGTGCTGCAGGTGGCGCAGGGTCGACGTGCACAGGTGAGCGTGTTCGGTGACGACTGGCCCACCCCGGACGGCACCTGCGTGCGGGACTACGTGCACGTGCTGGATCTGGCGCAGGCGCACCTGTTGGCGCTGGAACGGGCGGCGGGTGGTCAGCACCGGATCTTTAACCTCGGCAGTGGCACCGGCTTCTCGGTGCTGGAGGTGGTGGGCGCCTGCCGACGGGTCACCGGGCACCGGATCCCCGTGCAGGTCGCTGCTCGCCGTCCGGGTGATCCAGCGGTGCTGGTCGCCTCCAGCGCCAGGGCCATCGCCGAGTTGGGGTGGCGACCCGAGCACACCGACCTCGACGGTGTCGTCGCAGACGCCTGGACGTTCGCGCAACGCGCTCCGGTGGACCGCTGAGCTCACCGGTCGTGCTCCCAGCGCAACGGCGGCAGGCACACCCCCAGGTCGGCGGCGATTGCGCGGGCCGTTTGCGCGACGTCGCGCACGGTCTCCGGCGGCAGCGCAGCCTGCAATGCCGAGTTCAGCAGCGCAGCCATTCGGTGGCCTGGGTCGGCGGCCAGCGCCACCTGGAGCGCCACGCCGGCCAACGGCCCGTGCCCGCGGGCGTAGCTGCTCTGCGCCAGCAACACCGCCGGGTGAGCGCGCTGCGGGGCGGGCAGGTTCCGAACCAATGTCGTCCACAACCGCTCGGCCGCGTCGGCGAAGCAACCACCAGACAAGGCGAAGCACGCGTCTCGCACCGTCAGCTCGCCGAGCGCCACCGCCACCTCCGCCAGCTCGGGCACGGTGAGCTCCGCAGTTTCCGCGCCCTCGTCGCAGCGGTCGACTGCGGCCAACACAGTCTCCAGCAGCCCGCGCGCGGCGAGCCCGCCCGGCACGCTGGCCGACTCCAGCCGCTGCGTCACGGTCTGGAGCGCGCGATCCACCTCGCGGACCCGCTCCGGGGTGGCTGGCTGCAATGACGCGGCCAGTTCCGCGCGGGAACGGTGGATGACCCGACCGGCCAGGACGTGTTCGGCAGCCACCGCACACGCCCGCGGGTCCGGTAGGAGGCCCTGCGCGTCGTCGTCGTAGCTGCACCAGCGTTGTCCCGCCAGCAGGCGTACCACGTGATGGGCTGCCACCACGGCAGTACCCGACGACCCGCAGGCGCGCTGTAGGTCCGCGACCAGATGCCGGTGTGGCGGGACACCGCCGCGCCCGGGGTCGACACGGTCCTCGACGACCACCACCACCGCGGCCGGTGCCGCCCGGCTGGCGCAGATCGCAGCGAGCTGCCCGGCGATCGCGCGCCGTGCCGCGACGTCCCCTGGTGGCGGCAGATCCACTCGCGCAACCAGACCCATGGTGGTGGCGCGCTCGCCTTCCAGGCACAGCAGCACCAGCGATCGCTCGGGGTGAAAGCCCAGCAATGCTGGCACCGCCGCCATCACCTCAGCCGGGGTCCGTAGCCGCACGGTGGCGGTCGGGGTGACCGATCGCGGTGGGGTGTCCGATGTCGTCATGGGATGCACGGTGCCCGGCCGGACGGCCCCGCGGGAGCCGTCGAGGCATTCTGTGGAAAACGTCAGTGGATGTGCACAACCGGGCTCCGGGTAGCGCCACGAGGTCAGGGTTGTCGGTGAGGCGTGCTGTGCCCACGCGAAGTGGCACCATGCCCAGCACCGCACCCGCACCAGAAGGGCCCCAACCGTGAGCTTCGACCTCCTCGACCCCACCCCGGAGGGCTCCGACCCCCGGCTGGCGCGGGCATTTCCCGCTGATTTCGTCTGGGGAGCGGCCACCGCCGCCTTCCAGATCGAGGGGGCCACCACCGCGGACGGGCGTGGGCGGTCCATCTGGGACACCTTCTGCGCCGAGCCGGGACGGGTGGCCAACGGTGACACCGGCGAGGTGGCAGTCGATCACTACCACCGCTACCGCACCGACGTGGCCTTGATGAGCGAGCTGGGTCTGGCCGCCTACCGCTTCTCCTTCGCCTGGCCGCGGCTGCAACCGAGCGGTGCCGGAGCCGTGCACGGTGGCGGCGCCGGGTTCTACGACCGGCTGCTGGACGAACTGCTCGGGGCGGGCATCACCCCGTGGGCCACCCTGTACCACTGGGACCTGCCGCAGGCGCTGCAGGACGCGGGCGGCTGGCCCAGCCGCGATACTGCATACCGCTTCGCCGACTACGCCGCAGCCACCCACGAACGCTTCGGTGACCGGATCGGGCGGTGGGCCACGCTCAACGAACCGTGGTGCTCAGCTTTCCTGGGCCACCAGTCCGGGGAGCATGCCCCCGGCGTCCGCGACGCCCGGCAGTCCGTGCCCGCCGCCCACCACCTGCTACTCGGGCACGGCTTGGCGCTGCAGGCGATCCGCTCGGCGAGCCCAGACCCCACCAGCCTGGGCATTGTGCTCAACCTGGCACCGGTGTCCCCGGAAACCAACCACCCCGACGACGTGGCGGCGGCCCGACGGGTGGACGGGGTGCACAACCGGCTGTGGCTCGGACCGCTCACCGACGGGGGTTATCCCGAGGACCTGCTCGCCGACCTCGCGGAGCTAGGTGTCGGCCAGGAGCACATTCGGCCCGCTGACCTCGACATTATCGGGCAACCGCTGGACTGGGTGGGGCTGAACTACTACAGCCCGTCGGTGGTGGCTGCTCGACCCGGGCAGTCCGGCCGCGGCGCACCGGCTGAGGCGTATCCGGGCTGCGCACGCGTGCGGATGGTCGACCGCGACAGGGAGCAGACCGCGATGGGATGGGAGGTCGATCCGCAGGGCCTCGTCGACACCTTGGCCATGCTGAGCGCCGCCGCCCCCCGGGTACCGATCGTGATCACCGAGAACGGTGCCGCATACCAGGACACCATGATCGACGGGGTGGTCGCCGACCCCGAACGGGTGCAGTACCTGCGCACCCACCTGGCCGCCCTGGCACGGGCGCGCGCGGAGGGAGCGGATGTACGTGGGTACTTCGTCTGGTCGCTGCTGGACAACTTCGAGTGGGCGCATGGCTACGACCGGCGCTTCGGGGTGGTGCACGTGGATTTCCAGACGCAGCGACGCACCCCGAAGACCAGTGCGCACTGGTACGCGGGTCTGCTGACCCATCACCGGGACTTGGGGCACAGTGTGACCAGATTGTGACCGGCATGTTTGCGGCGCAAATGCCCGGCCCCGGGAGTTGGCTAGCCGGTGCGCACCCGGCCCCATCACCGGTCCGAGAAGGTTCGCGAAGGTCTACGACTTCTGCACGAAATGCTATGCATCACAAAGCATTGCGGTCCACGGTGGCAGCCCAGAACCGAAGGTCCGCGCCGCGCGTGCGCCCGCCCGGTAGGGCCCACCGCAGCCCCGGCGACGCCGGAACACGCCGTGCGGGAGTTGGTTGTGAGCCGGGTCACTGCTGGGTACTGTCCCCGCACTGGGCAAAAGCGTTTTTACATTCCGTCGTGACCCACAACGAAGTGGCCCCGAACGCTGCGCGTGTCCACGCATCAGCCGGGGTAGCCAGAGAAAGGTAGGAGCATGGCTTTCCGCTCCCGAACACCCCGCACGGCGAAGGCTCTCGCTGGCGCGCTGAGCATCGGGCTGCTGGCCAGCGCCTGTGGCGGCGGCGCCAGCAGCACGAGCAGCGCAGCGGGTAGCTCGACCGCCGCCGACTGTGCGGCGTACTCGCAGTACGGCGACCTCAAGGGTAAGACCATCAGCGTCTACACGGGCATCGTCACACCGGAGGACACCGCATACATCGACTCCTACAAGCCCTTCGAGCAGTGCACCGGCGCCAAGGTCACCTATGAGGGCGACAAGTCCTTCGAGACCCAGATACTGGTCCGGGCCAAGGCGGGAAACCCGCCGGACCTCGCGATCGTCCCACAGCCCGGGCTGCTCAAGCAGCTCGTCGCCACCGGGTCGGTGAAGGAAGCACCTGCCGGGGTCGCCGCCAATGCGGACAAGTTCTGGAGCCCGGAGTGGAAGGCCTACAGCACCGTCAACGGCAAGTACTACGGCGCACCCTCCGGGGCCAGCGTCAAGTCATTGGTCTGGTACTCCCCCAGTGAGTTCAAGTCCAGCGGATACCAGGTGCCAACTACCTTGGACGAGTTGAAGAAGCTGTCGGAGAAGATGGTGTCGGACAAGAAGAAGCCCTGGTGCGCGGGGATCGCCAGCGGTGAGGCCACCGGGTGGCCGATCACCGACTGGATGGAAGACATGATGCTGCGTACCGCCGGCCCGGCGGAGTACGACAAGTGGGTCAACCACCAGATTCCCTTCAACTCCGCCGAACCCACCGCAGCGCTGAACCTGGTCGGGGACTACCTGAAGAACCCCGCGTACGTCAACGGTGGCCTCGGTGACGTGAAGAGCATCGCCACCACCACGTTCCAGGACGGCGGGCTGCCGATCCTGGACGGCACCTGCTCCTTGCACCGTCAGGCCAGCTTCTACGCGGCGAACTGGCCCAAGGGCACCAAGGTTGCCAAGGACGGCGACGTGTTCGCCTTCTACCTGCCTGGCAAGACCGCCAGCGACAAGCCGGTGCTCGGTGGCGGCGAGTTCAACGTGGCCTTCTCCGACCGGCCCGAGGTGCAGGCGTTCCAGACCTACCTGTCCTCGGACACCTGGGCCAACAACAAGGTTGCTTCCAGCCCCGCCGGCGGCTGGGTCAGCGCCAACAAGGGCCTGGACGCCAGCAAGCTGACCAGCCCGATCGACCAGCTGGCCGCCACGTTGCTGCAGGACCCCAAGACGGTGTTCCGTTTCGACGGCTCCGACCAAATGCCCGCAGCGGTCGGTTCCAACTCGTTCTGGAAGCAGGCGACGAACTGGATTACCGGGCAAAGCACCACCGACACGGTCAACGCCGTCGAGGCGTCCTGGCCGGCGTCCTGAGTTGAGTTCTGCGCGAGGTGGCCTGCAACTGTTGCAGGCCACCTCGCGCACCCCGAAAACCCACAGGTCCATCGGAGGTGACGTCACCACATGAGCACAGCTGAGAAGTTCACCAGCACGGCCGGTGCGGTCCTGCTCTTCGTCGCAGTGATGGGGGTCATCCTCTTCATCGCCGGTCGGTTCGGGGAACGCCGGGCGGGCCGTCCCGTCGCGTACCTGTTCCTGCTGCCCACCGTGCTGCTGCTGCTGGTCGGCTTGATCTACCCCGCAGTGCTGACCATCTTCCAGTCGTTCTTCGATGCCGCCGGGTCGAAGTTCATCGGGCTGGGCAATTACGGCACGATCTTCACCTCCAGCGAACAAGTCATCGTGCTGCGGAACACGGTGCTGTGGGTCCTGGTCACGCCGTTCGTGGCCACCGCAGTGGGCCTGCTCTATGCCATTCTGGTCGACGGCGCGCGTATGGAGTCCTTCGCGAAGTCGTTGGTGTTCCTGCCGATGGCGATCTCCTTTGTCGGCGCGTCGATCATCTGGAAGTTCGTTTACGAGTTCCGACCCGACCAGGCCAACGTCAAGCAGATCGGCCTGCTCAACCAGGTGGTGGTGTGGCTCGGGGGCAGGCCGCAACAATGGTTGGTCAACTCACCGCTGAACACCATCTTCCTGATTGTCGTGATGATCTGGATCCAGGCGGGGTTCGCCATGACCGTGCTGTCCGCGGCCATCAAGGCCATCCCGGCTGACGTGGTGGAGGCCGCCCGGCTGGACGGGGTCACCGCACTGGGAATGTTCCGATTCGTCACCCTGCCAACTATCCGGCCCGCTCTGGTGGTGGTACTGACCACCATTGGCATCGGCACACTGAAGGTCTTTGACATCGTCCGCACCATGACCGGTGGTCAGTTCGAGACGAGTGTGGTCGCCAACGAGTTCTACAGCCAAAGCTTCCGCAGCGACAACCAAGGCCTTGGGGCCGCACTGGCGGTATTGCTGTTCATTCTGGTCGTCCCGATCGTCGTCTACAACGTTCGCCAGCTGCGCGCCCCGGAGGCCCGATGAGTACCGCCACGCCCGCCCTGACCAGCCCGGCCCTGACGCTGCCCCGCGACTCCGACACCACGGTTGCCGCCACCGCTCGCAAGCGGCTGTCGCGACCGTGGGCGTCGGTGGCCGCGGTCGTCATCGCCGTGCTCTGGACCATCCCGTCCTTCGGGTTGCTGATCTCCTCCGTCCGACCCGAACGTGCGGTGAAGACCTCCGGCTGGTGGACGTTCTTCACCAATCCCCAGATCACTCTCGACAACTACCGCGCGGTGCTGAGCAGCGACAGCTCGGCCGGCCTCGGGGCGTACTTCGTGAACTCCTTCGCCATCGTCATTCCGTCGGTGGTGATCCCGTTGGTGCTGGCCGCACTAGCGGCCTACGCCTTCGCGTGGATCGAGTTCCCGTTCCGCAATGTGCTGTTCGTGGCGGTGTTCGCCCTGCAGATCGTGCCCATCCAGGTGACCCTGATCCCACTGCTGAGCCTGTACGTCGACTACGGCGTGACCGGATTCCCCACCATCTGGTTGTCGCATTCGATCTTCGCCCTGCCGTTGGCGATCTTTCTGCTGCACAACTTCATGCGGGAGATCCCCAAAGAACTCATCGAAGCGGCCCGGGTGGACGGGGCCGGTCATGTGAAGATCTTCTTCTCGGTGTTGCTGCCGCTCCTCAAGCCAGCGATCGCGGCCTTCGGCATTTTCCAGTTCCTCTGGGTGTGGAACGACCTTCTCGTCGCATTGACCTTCGCCGGCGGAGGTGCCGACGTGGCCCCGTTGACGGTGGCCCTGGCTAACCTCAGTGGCACCAGGGGTACCGCTTGGCACCTGCTGTCCGCCGGGGCTTTCGTCTCGATCATCGTGCCGGTGGTGGTGTTCCTCAGCCTGCAGCGCTACTTCGTGCGGGGCCTGCTCGCCGGCGGGCTGAAGGGTTAGCCCCAGTACCATCCGCGACGTCGCGCAGGCAGCGGGAGTGTCCATCGGCACGGTGTCGCGGGCGTTGCGGGGACTCGACCGGGTCAACGCCGACACCCGGGCCAGGGTGCTGGAGGCTGCGGCCGTGCTGGGTTACGTCGCTTCGCCTGCTGCGTCGAGCCTGGCCAGCGGGCGGACGATGACGGTCGGTGTGGTCGTACCGCACGTGACCCGTTGGTACTTCGCGAGCGTCGTGCAGGGGGCCGAAGTGGCCTGCCGGGAGCGCGGGTACGACCTGCTGCTGTACGGGCTGGGTGAGCAGGTCGACGTGGCCCGGCGGCTGACCGCGATCGCCACCCTGCACAAGCGGGTCGACGCCGTGCTGGTACTCAACCTGCCCCTGGACGGTCCCGAGGTGGACGTGCTGCGCGGCCTTTCGGTGCCGGTGACGCTGGTGGGTACGCACGTGCCGGGCATGACGAGCGTGCGGATCGACGACGTCGCGGTCGCCAGGACCGCCACCGAGCACCTGCTCGCCCTCGGTCACACCCGGATAGCGCACATGGGCGGTTTAGCCGGGGAGACGTTCCACTTCCCCACCCCGCACGATCGTTACGCCGGGTACGTCAGCGCGCTGCGCGAGGCCGGCCTGCAACCGGATCCGCTGCTCGACGTCTCCGGCGGGTGGTCCATCCGCGGCGGGTCAGCGGCGATGGACAGGCTGCTGGACCTGCCAGTGACGTTGCGTCCCACCGCACTGTTCGCCAGCTCCGACGAGATGGCGATGGGTGCGTTGTCCTCGGCCCGCCGCCACGGTGTCGCGGTGCCGCAGCAGCTGTCCGTGGTCGGGGTCGACGATCACGAGATGGCGGAGTTCGTCGACCTGACCACGGTGCGGCAGAACGTGCAAGAACAGGGGCGGACGGCGGCGACGCTGCTGCTGGACGAACTCACCGGCCACGTCACCGTCGGCGGCACCCGCGTCAGGACGGTTCCCACCACACTCGTCGTACGGGGAACCACGGGCCCCGCGCCGGACCTGGTGCAGCGGTCAGGACCCGGCGTTGACCTTTTGGACGGCCTTGATCAGCAGTTCGTCGAGTAGCGCGGGATCGACATCGGCACCGCTCGTCCCTGGTGTCCCCGTCACTGTCACCTGAACACCTTTGAGCTCAGCCCGCAGCGACAGGAACGAGGTGTTCTTGGTCTTGCCCCCTGAGGTCACCACGCTGGTGGTACGCAGGGCGCGAGCCTGTTCGGCGTTGACCTGCGGGGGCGGCAGCAGGGTCAGCGAGGTGCGCGCGGTGGGTCCAGCCGGCACGGTCACCGTGAACATGGCGCACTGTGCAACGACCGAGTCAAGCTGAGCGAGCGACGTACTGACCGGCGCCACGGTGGCCACCAGCAGTGCCTTGGTAGTGGAGTTGACCGCGATGGCCACGCCGGTCGTTGCCGCGTCGGCCCCCTGGGGGAGAACCTCGCTGGCCCCGCAGCCGGGCGGGTCGAACACCGCCCCCTTGACTTTGCCGGCCGCGCCTTCCAAAGCGCCGGGTGGCAGCGCCCGGTAGACGTAGGGGGCCGGGAAGTCCGCGGCCGTTAGAGCCAGGTCCTTCACCGCAGCTGCGGGCGGTGAGCTGGTGGACGAACCCGGCTGGCCGGTCGCCGTGGCCGCAGCAGGAGAGGCGCCGTTGCTCGGCGTTGACGTCGAACAAGCTGTGACCACCAGGCCGGTCGCGAGCAGGCTGGCTACGGTGATAACGGTGCGGCGCATGGGTCCCCTTGATCGCAAAACGCTGGCGGTCGGTATCGACGGTGCGCACTCCACTGTGCCATCCGCGGCGCAGGGCAGCGCCATGGTGCACCATTCGGGACCGCTCAGAGCCGCACCGTGCGGCCGGTCGTCTAGCGGCCGACCTGCCGGGTCACCCGTACGTCGGCTCCTGCGGCCAGCACCGCGGGGTGTCCTCCCAGTCCTGCTGACGGCCGTAGACGCTGCGGTCCATGATGTGGGCGACCGGCAGGATCGCCTCAGTTCCGCGCGCGGTGCTCATGTAGGTCAGGTAGGGCTTGCCGTCCTTGCGCAGGTAGTAGGAGTAGCCGGGCAGCTGCCGCTCCTCGCCGCTCTCCTCGGTCTGGGTCCACCCCCAGTCGTTCCTGAGGCCCAACACGCTCGCTCAACCTCCCTTCAGGGGGTCCTGTGCCGGTCACTGGGTCACGGTTGTTGGACGAGGGTGGCGAGGGTGGCGAGGAGGCGGTGGAGGATCGCGCGTTCGTCCGCGTCGAAGCCGGTGTCGAGGGTGGCGATGACTCGGGTGATCAGTGGGCCGAAGAAGGATTCTCCGAGCTGCTGTGCTCGCTCGGTCACGACCAGCAGTGTGCGTCGGCGGTCGCTGGGGTCGCCGTGTCGGGCGATCAGACCGCGTGTCGTCAGCCGGTCGATGAGGGTGGTGGTCGAGGCTGACGTCATCTGTAGCTGTGAGGACAGCCAGCCCGGTGTCGCTGGCGTGGCGGTGCGTTCGGCGTCGAGCAGGGCGATCAGCGCCCGCAGGTCGCTGCCGTTGAGGTGGTGGAGGCGGGCGAAGCGGGCTGCAGCGAGATCCAGCTCGACGGTCAGCGCTCGCAGTAGGTGGACCAGCCGCATCGATGAGTCTTCTTCAACCACGAGGATAGGATACTCTCTCGTTTATCGAGAAAGCAGTAAAGCGAGAGGATGATGGTGGGGCAGGACTTCGAGGCTGCGTACACCGCTCTGCTCGCGCGCTGGCCACAGCCAGTGCAAGCACTCGATATCGACACCCAACTGGGCAGAACCCGGGTGCACTCCGCCGGGCAACCCGAGGCGCCACCGATGCTGCTCATCAGCGGCGGTGGGGCCTGCTCACCGGTTTGGGCGGACCTCGTCAGCGCTCTGGTGCCGAGCCGTCGGGTGCTCGCCCTCGACGTGCCCGGTGACGCGGGCATGAGCGCGTCCCCCACTCACCAGCCCCGCAACCCCGCGGAGGTCGCTCACTGGCTCGAAGAGGTCCTCAGCGCGCTCGCTCTCGAGCGCACCGTTGTGGTCGGACACTCCTACGGCGCGTGGCTGGCGCTGACCCACGCGATCCACCACCCCGATCGGCTCAAACACCTCGTGCTCGTGGACCCCACCGACTGCTTCACGAGGCCGGCACGGACCTACCTCGTGCACGCCCTGCCTCTGTTCCTAGCCCCATCCACGAGCCGCCGCCGGGCTTTCCTGAGCTGGGAAACCGGTGGTCGTGGAATCGACCCGGACGCCACTGCGCTGTGGGCCGACCAGGGACGCCCCGCTGTGCTGCTGCGCCCGACCCTGCCATCAGCGGCGGAACTCGGGGAACTACGGGTACCGGTCAGCGTCCTGCTCGCCGAACACAGCCGGGCCCACGACGTCGCCGCTGTCGATCGACACTTGCGAACGCGGCTACCTGATGCGGCGATCAACACCCTGGCCGGAGTCAGCCACCACGCCATCCCCACCGAACACCCCAAACAGCTCGCCACACAGCTGCTCCAGACCACCACCAACGACCGCTGACAACAGGCTGCAGAGCACAGGTATCGCACTCACGCGCCGTCGGGTCCAACGCGCCACTTCCGGTTGGAGATTGGCCACGGTGACCGGCTCATGGTGTTCAGGCTCGACGACATGCATCCAGGCGCGCTTCATGGGTCGTCGGCCGATCTGGACAGCGATGATCTGCTCGCGTAGTTGCGCACCGCCTTGACCAGGCTTGCCGTCGGCGAACTGTCTCGTGCGCCGACGCACATCACCGCAGGCGGCGCGCACCGGGGATGATGGGCGCGGACGGGACGCGGTGCGCGCGGAGGGGCTGTGCGGCTGAGCAGGCCGCAGGTCGAGCTGCATGACGATCAGCGCGACCTCGGCGAGGAGGGCGTGTGAGCCTACGCTGCGCTGCTTGCCCAGGTGTTCCGCGGGACCGTCCTCGTCGCCGGTGACGGAAGCGGACGAGTCGGTGCGGTGCTGGAGGCGCTGGGTGCCTCGCCGCTCCTGATCGACCTCTCGGCCGACATGCTCGCCGCCGCCCCGCGATCCATGCCCCGGGTGCGCGCGGACCTCACCGCCCTACCCCTCGCGGACGCCAGCCTCGACAGCGTCCACGCCGCCTACGCAATTCAGAACGTCCCGCAGTGGCGCACGGCGGTCCGAGAGCTGGTCCGGGTGCTGCGTCCGGGTGGTGCGCTGCTCGTCACGTGGGGCAGCGGCCAGCCGGACCCGCTCGTGCGACGGGTGCGCGAGCACTACAGGGCCGAGGTTGCACCATGGGCCGGGGTCACCGCCGAGCGATCACCCCTCCCCTCCGACATCAGAGGGAAGAAGTCGAGTCCTCGCTAATCAACTTCGCATCCTCAGGCCCGTGCACCGTCAGCGGTTGCAAGAAGCGCGGACGACGGGAAGGCAGCCCCGGCCGTGGATCGTCCACCGGGAAAACTGTTAGGGCTGCTCGTCTCTGGTTCAGGATCACCGAGGAAGCGCACGTTGAGGGGAGTCTCGACGGCGGTTCTGTCGTTCCGCGCAACGCGGAACGCCTGCCCGTCAGGTCGCTCACTCACCGCCTCGACCAACTCACCGTCCTGCCACAGCAGGGCAACACCGTCATCGACGGCGTACCCGTCGGATAGCTCACCGGACGCAACCATCCCCAGGTAGGCCGCTCGGCGGTCTGCCTCGGCAAAGTAGTGCGGGCAGGCCGAGCCAGGAAGGAAGCCCAGCCCGTCAGTCAGCGGGGCAAGAGGGCCCAACGAGTCTGTAGACGAGCCCTCGAACCAGCAGTTCATCCCCGCCGAGATGCCGGCCAGCACCGTTCCCCGCGCCGCCGCCTCCTCCAGAACGGTGACGAGCCCGTGCAGCCGCCACACCGCGAGCAGGTTCGCTGTGGACCCCCCACCGACGTAGACGACATGGTGCTCGAGGACCCGTTCGAGCTGATCGACCGGGATTGCCCCCTCGGGCTCGGAATTGAACAGGGCCAGCACTGTGGTGTCCGCTCGACCGCGGAAGGCTGAGTGAAACTTCTCGACGTAGCTCGCGTCGTCGCCACTCGCCGTCCCGACGAAGCACACCGCGGGCGAGGCCTTCCGGTCAGGGTGGTCCTCAGCGAGGGCGCGAGATCCACTCCTGCAGGTGCGGTGACTCGGTGCCGACGGTGGTGCCGTCGCCGTGGCCGGTGTGCACCGTGGTGTCCTCTGGCAGCGCGAACAACCGGTCGCGGATCGAGTCGATGATGGTGTCGAAGTCGGAGTACGAACGCCCGGTGGCACCGGGCCCGCCCTGGAACAGCGTGTCCCCGGTCAACAGCGCACCGGCCTCGGGCAGGTACAGACACGTGCTACCCGGCGAGTGCCCCGGGGTGTGCAACATGAGAATCTCGGTGCCAGCGACGGTGATCCGGTCACCGTCGGCTAGGCCGTGGTGACTAACCCCGGGGTGGGTCATCTCCCAGAGCACGTCGTCGGCCGGATTCAGCAGCACCGGGGCATCCAATTGCACCCCCAGCGCGGGTGCCACCGTCACGTGGTCGTCGTGGCCGTGGGTGCAGACCACCGCGACCACCGACCGGCCGTTGACCGCGTCGATGATGGGCTGCGCGGTGTGGGCAGCGTCGACCACGACAACCTCGTCGTCGTCCCCGATCAGCCAGATGTTGTTATCGACCTCCCAGGTGCCACCATCCAGGCTGAAGGTGCCCGAGGTGATCACCCGCTCGATCCGGAAGTTGCCGGCCATCAGGACACCACCACTGAGCGCAGCACGCCGCCAGCGTGCATGGTGGTGAACGCGGCCTCCACCTCGTCCAGGGCGATCCGTTCCGTCACGAACTTCTCCAACGGCAGGCGGCCCTGCTGCCACAGGTCCACCAGCATCGGGAAATCCCGTTCAGGCAAGCAGTCGCCGTACCACGAAGACTTCAGCGACCCCCCGCGGCCGAAGAAGTCGATCATCGGCATCTGCACCGTCATGTCCGGCGTGGGCACGCCCACCAGCACCACAGTGCCGGCGAGGTCGCGAGCGTAGAACGCCGCTTTCCACGTCTCCGGTCGCCCCACCGCGTCGATCACCACGTCCGCACCGAACCCTCCAGTCAGCTCCTGCACCGCCGCCACCAGGTCCACCTGCGCGCTGTTCACCGTGTGGGTGGCGCCGAAGTCCTTGGCCCACTGCAATTTCTGGTCGTCGCGGTCGATCGCGATGATCGTCGAGGCGCCGGCCAATCGCGCACCCGCGATGGCGGCGTTGCCGACACCGCCGCAGCCGATCACCGCCACGCTGTCCCCGCGCCCGACGTTTCCGGTGTTCACTGCAGCTCCCAGCCCGGCCATCACCCCGCAACCCAGCAGCCCCACCACCGCGGGGTCCGCTGCCGGGTCGACCTTGGTGCACTGACCCTCGTGCACCAAGGTCTTGTCGGCGAAGGCCCCGATGCCCAGGGCGGGGGTGAGCTCGGTGCCGTCGGTGAGCGTCATCTTCTGCTGGGCGTTGTGGGTGTTGAAGCAGTACCACGGCCGGCCGCGCTGGCACGCGCGGCACTGCCCGCACACCGCACGCCAGTTGAGCACCACGAAGTCGCCCACCGCGACGTGGGTGACCCCTGCGCCGACGCTTTCCACCGTCCCCGCCGCCTCGTGGCCGAGCAGGAACGGGAACTCGTCGTTGATGCCGCCGTCGCGGTAGGTCAGGTCGGTGTGGCACACCCCGCAGGCCGCCACGGCCACCACCACCTCACCGGGCCCTGGGTCGGGAATGACGATGGTGACGGTCTCCACGGCAGCACCTTTGCTGCGCGCGATTACACCTCGTACCTGCTGCGGCACTGGGCACTACCTTTCGGATTCTGGGTTTCGCCGCAACGGTGCGGCGGTGCGAGCGTATCCGGCTGTCGCCCGACGTCCTTGCCCAGCCGTGCCGCACCGGACAGGCTGGCAGCTATGACGGCAGCGACGAGCGACTTCGACCTGGTGGTGTTGGGTTCTGGACCCGGCGGGCAGAAGGCGGCCATCGCGGCGGCCAAGCTCGGCCGATCGGTCGCGATCGTGGAGAAGGGGCAGATGCTGGGCGGGGTCTGCACCAACACCGGCACGATCCCGTCCAAGACGCTGCGCGAGGCCGTGTTGTATCTGACCGGGATGAACCAGCGGGAGCTCTACGGCGCGAGCTACCGGGTGAAGTCCGACATCACCGTCGCCGACCTGCTCTCACGCACCCAGCACGTCATCGGCCGTGAGGTGGAGGTGGTGCGCGCCCAGCTATTACGCAACCGCATCGACATCCTCACTGGCACCGCGCGATTCCTCGACCCGCATACCGTTGCCGTCGACGACCCGGTCCGCCACGAGCGCACCACGGTGCGCGGCGAGCGGATCGTCATCGCCACGGGCACCTCGCCGGCCCGCCCACCCAACGTGGAGTTCGACGAACGACGGGTTCTAGACTCCGACGGCATCCTCAACCTCGAGTTCATCCCCGGGTCGATGGTGGTGGTGGGTGCCGGGGTGATCGGCATCGAATACGCCTCGATGTTCGCCGCGCTGGGCACCCGGGTGACAGTGGTGGAGAAACAGGACACCATGTTGGAGTTCTGCGACTCCGAGATCGTCGAGAGCCTGAAGTTCCACCTGCGTGACCTCTCGGTGACATTCCGGTTCGGCGAAGAGGTCACCGAGGTCGCCGTCGGCTCGCATGGCACCGTCACCACCCTGGCCAGCGGCAAGCGCATCCCCGCCGACACCGTGATGTATTCCGCCGGACGCCAGGGGATGACCGAGGAGCTCGATCTCCCGGCGGCTGGGCTCGCCGCCGACCGCCGTGGTCGGATCAGCGTCGATGACCACTACCGGACCGCCGTCGAGCACATCTACGCCGTCGGCGACGTCATCGGCTTTCCCGCCCTGGCAGCCACCTCGATGGATCAGGGTCGACTGGCCGCTTACCACGCGTTCGGTCAGGCCAGTCGCTCGATGATGGATCTGCAGCCCATCGGCATCTACTCCATCCCCGAGGTGTCCTATGTCGGCGCCACCGAGGTGGAATTGACCGGGTCCGCCGTGCCCTACGAGGTCGGCACCTCGCGCTACCGCGAGCTGGCCAGGGGGCAGATCGCCGGCGACTCCTACGGCATGCTCAAGCTTTTGGTGTCCACAGTGGACCGCACGCTGCTCGGGGTGCACCTGTTCGGCACCTCCGCCACCGACCTGGTGCACATCGGGCAGGCCGTGATGGGCTGCGGCGGCACCGTGGACTATCTGGTAGACGCGGTGTTCAACTATCCGACGCTCTCGGAGGCATACAAGGTTGCCGCCCTGGACGCCACCAACAAGATCCGCTCCCTGGAGTCCTTCGGCCGCGACGCTGGGCCGGACGCCGGCGCTGACCCGGACACCAGTTAGCGCCCAGGTCACTGCCGGCGCCGCAATGCTTCGCGCAGCGGGGGCACCCGCACCCCCTCAGCCGCCAGCACCGCCCGCGCCTGCCGTCTGGTTACGAGCACCCCGAGCACCGCGAGCAACCACACCGGGTATTGCACCAGCCAGGCCAGCCGGAAGGCGGCAGGGGTGTAGCCGCCGGTCGCTCCCAGCACCAGCCCGATGGCCTGCACCACCAGTAACGACGCCGTAAACCCACCGACGTTCACCATGCCCTGCGCGGTGCCCATCCGCCTGCTGGGGTTGAAGGTGCGGGCGTAGTCAAAGCCGATCACCGAGCCCGGGCCCCCGACGGCGAGCACGAGCACCAGCACGATCAACAGCCACAGTGGTGCCCGCCCGGGCTGGGCCAAAACCGCCGTCCACACGGCCGCCGTGACCGCGATGATGGTCAAGACCAGCCACGAGCGGCGCAGCGGGTGGCGCGCGGTGAGTTCCCCGATCACCGGGCCGGCCACGATCCCCGCCAAGACCAGCAGCGTCAGCAGGGCGCTGGCTTGCCCGGTGGACAGTCCCTGCCCGGAGATCAGGTAGGGCACCCCCCACAGCAGCGCGAACACCGTGCCGGAGAACTGCGTTCCTAGGTGGGTGAAGAACCCCAGCCGCGTCCCCGGCTGCGACCACGCGGCGCGGACCAACCCCGGAACGTCCGCCGGGCGCAGGTCGAGCCCGGTGGACGATGCCCCGGCGGGGGCGTCGCGCACTACGGCGAGCACCAGCACCGCCACCACCGCACCCATGCCCGCCGCCGACCCGAACGCCACGGACCACCCCGGTCCGTGCAGCAGTGCCACCAGGGGCACCGCGGAGAGCACCTGGCCCAGCTGACCGACGATGCCGGTGAGCTGCGTGACTACGGGCACCCGACGAACCGGGAACCAGGCCCCGACCAGGCGCAGCACGGAGATGAATGTCAGCGCGTCGCCAGCACCCACCAGCACTCGGGCGGTGTAGGCGAGGGTCAGCGAGGTGCTCAGCGCGAGCAGCAGCTGACCGGCGGCCATCACCAAGGCTCCGCCGGCGATCAGCCGACGGGAGCCGTAGCGGTCCAACAGCAGCCCGACCGGCACCTGCAGAGCGGCGTACACCACCAGTTGCAGCACCACGAACCCCGAAAGGGTGGCGGGGCTCGCCTCGAACCGGGCAGCGGCGGCCAGCCCGGACACCCCGAACGACGTACGGTGCAGCACAGCGGTGATGTAGGCCAGCAGCCCCACAACCCAGATCAGCCAGGCGTGCGGCGAACCCAACGCCGGGCACTCACCGGGTCGTTGTTGGGCCACGATGACCGACCATATCGCTGCGGTGCGCGCCGGGATGGCGAGCTGGCGACGGGAGGACACCGATGGTGGCGGCGCGCCAGGTCGTGGTGATGGGGGTGTCTGGCTCGGGCAAGTCCACTGTGGCCGCGCTGATCGCGGCCAGGATCTCGGCGATCCTGGCCGACGCCGACGACTTCCACCCCCAGGCCAACGTGGCGAAGATGGGCGCTGGCCGGCCGCTGGACGACGACGACCGCGGCCCTTGGCTGGCGGCACTGGCCGGGTGGCTGGCGCAGCGCGCAGCGGCCGGTGAGCGGGCGGTGCTCAGCTGCTCCGCGCTGCGCCGGTCCTACCGTGACGTGCTGCGTGCCGCGGGCACCGGGGTGGTGTTCCTGCACCTGGCTGGACCGCGGGAGCTGATCGCGGACCGGCTGCGGCAGCGGGCCGGGCACTTCATGCCGCCGGAACTGCTGGAGTCGCAGTTCGCTGCGTTAGAGCCGTTGGAGCCCGACGAACCGGGTATGACGCTGGACATCGGAGCCGGCGCACGAATCCTTGCCGACCAGGCGGTCGCCTACCTAGCGGCTACGGCGCCGCCCGGCGCAGGGTGAATGGTGTCAGCCGGTGGAACCCGCGAACCCGACGCGCGCGCAATGGACGGAGCACGCAACCGGGTTCGGTGGCCAGCGCTGCCGCCAGGTCCCGGTCCACCAGCACCGTGTCAGGTTTGGCCGCCGCAGTCAGCCGCGCGGCGAGATTCACCACCGAGCCGTAGGCGTCGCCGAAACGCACCAGCACCTCCCCGTAGGCCATGCCCACCCGGATACCGGGCAGCTCGGCGTCGGCCACCACCCGCTGGTGCAGGTCCAAGGCGATGCGCGCCGCTGCAGCCGGGTCCTCGATGGCGAACATCACCTCATCACCCACCGTCTTCACCACCCACCCGTGTCCCAGCGCCACCGCGCCCATCGCCGCCGACTCGAACCGTTCCAGCAACTCGGTCAGCTCAACGACCTCCAGACGCCGGGTGAGACTGGTGTAGCCGACGAGGTCGGCGAACCCCACCACCAGGGTGCGCCGGGTCAGCGCCTCCCCCGGTGCCAACAGGGCACGACCGGCCGCCGCCGCCAAGTGGCGGCGCCACACGTAGGACTGCAACGCCGCCATGGTGGGCACCACGCTGTGCGCGGAGCTGGTCATCTGCGGCGTCACCATCGCCACCTGCCACTCCGCCAGCCGCGACAGCGCCTGCCCCATGGCGCGGGTCACCGCCACTTCGGCAGCGGGATCGATCACACCCTCAGCCACGAGTGCGGCGAGACTGCGCAGCGCGTGCACGTCACCCCAGGTGAACATCACCGCCTGGTGGTCCTCGCTCTCCGCGAACCCCATCGCCACCCATAATCGGCGGGCGCGCTCCAGTGGTACACCGGCGAGGTCGGCCACCTCGTCGCGGTTGAACTCCCGACGGCCACCGAGCAGCTCGTCCTCCAGCGCCTGCGACGTCGACGATTCGTCGGGCCCGCTCACCGAACGGTGTGCACGATGAGGACGTCGCAGGTGGCTCGGCGGGCGGTGTCGGAGGGCACCGAACCCAGCAGCCGCCCCGTCAACGTGTTCAACCCCCGGTTACCGACGACCACCAGGTCAGCGTGGTGAGTGTCGAGCAGGCCCAGCAGTGCCTCGACGGGCGAACCCACCACGGGTGCACGGACGACGTCGCGGGCACCGGCAGCGGTCGCACGTTCGTGAGCGGTGTGCAGGGTGTCCTCCGCTGGCGCCGAGCCCACCACCTGGTAGCCCTCGTCGCGCAGCACATCGGCGGCATGGGCCACCTCCCGTTCGGTGGCCGGGTAGTAGGCACAAGCGATCACCAACCGCGCCCCGGCGTCGGCAGCGATGCTCGCCGCGCGGTCGACCGCTCGCATGGACGAATCGGAGCCGTCGGTGCCGACGACGACGGTGCGGTAGGCGCTCACCGGGTTCCTCCTGCTGATGTCGGGGTGTCGTCAGAGTCAACGCGTGCCGAGGAAGACCGTAGCGGCACGGCGCAGACCAGTGCAGTTACGCTGGCAGCCATGGTTACCGAGATCGCCGACATCACCGTAACCCCCGGATCGGCCGACCAATTCGCCGCGGCCTTTCACCGCGGCGCTGTGCACCTCGCTGGCGCTGCGGGCTTCCGCGGCGCGCGGCTCACCCGCAGCGTTGAGTCCCCCGAACGGTTCGTGTTGTTGGTCGAGTGGGACACCCTGACCGACCACACCGAGGGTTTCCGGAGCTCGCCGGCCTTCCAGAGCTGGCGCGCCGAGGTGGGCGGGTTCTTCGCTGGACCCCCCACTGTGGAACACCTGCGCGAGGTAGCGCACACCCCGGCGCCGGGCTGAGTCCCCGCACCTCACCTACCGTGTGGTGGTGCCCCCCCGATCCCGCTGGCGCCCACGTCGCCCGCTTGTCCTGATCACCGCCCTCGCTGTGGTGGCGGTGGCCGGCGTGGTGGGCATCACCGCGACCCGTCCGGCTGCACCCGCACCGGCGGCGCAGCGCAACCTCACCCTCGATGTCACCGCGGCACCGGGCAGCGCGGACACCGTCCGCCTGGACGCGACGCTGTACACCCCCACGGTCGTGCCAGCGCCGGCTGTGCTGCTGGCGCACGGCTTCGGCGGCAGCAAGGATTCCGTGGCGGCCCAGGCCCGTCAGCTCAGCGCCGACGGATTCGTCGTCCTGGCGTGGAGCGCCAGGGGCTTTGGGGCCAGCACCGGGCAGATCGGGCTGAACGCCCCCGGCGGCGAGGTCGCCGATGCCCGCGCGCTGGTCGACTACCTTGCCCAGCAACCCCAAGTACAGCTCGACCGCCCCGGTGATCCGCGGGTCGGGGTGGCTGGCGCCTCCTACGGTGGGGCGCTGGCGCTGTCGCTGGCCGGCACCGACCCGCGGATCGACACCGTGGCCGCGGCCATCACCTGGAACGACCTGGGCCAGGCACTGTTTCCCAACCTCGCGGCCGGGCAACCCCCTGCCGCCAGCACCCCGGCCGCCGGCGCCACCGGTCCCGACGGGGTACTTAAGCGCAGCTGGGCGGGGATCTTCTTCGGCTCCGGTGCCAGCCCCGGCACCGGGGGCAGTCCCGGGGCCGGGGCCGCTGGCGGTCCCGTGCCTGGGGCGAGGCCGCCCGGCGACGGCGTATGCGGCCGGTTCACCACCGAGGTGTGCCAGGGCTATCTGGCCGCGTCGCAGGCCGGCCGACCCGATCAGGCGCTGCTGAACCTGTTGGCCACCAACTCCCCGACACGCACCAACGCCGGGGTGCGGGCACCCACTCTGCTGCTGCAGGGCGAGCAGGACACCCTGTTCGGGTTGGACCAGGCAGACGCGAACGCCCGCCAGATCGCGGCGGCGGGCGCCCCGGTGACGGTGAGCTGGTTCGCCGGCGGACACGACGCCGGGGGGACCAACGCCGGTGCCGACGCCGAGATGAGCGCGTTTCTGCAGCAGCACCTGACTGGTCGCGGCGCCGACGGAGGCAACCGGTTCTCCTACCAGGTCGCCGGTTCGGTCAACACTCAAGGCGCGGTGCGTACCCGCACCGTCGTAGCCGCCGACTACCCCGGCCTGGGCGGGGCGCCCACCGATAACCGGGCCATGGACCTGCAGGGTTCGACCCAGCCGGTGCAGCGCCCACCAGGTGCCTCCCCCGCCGCCATCAGCACCGTCCCGGGGCTGGGCAGTGCGCTGGGCGGTTTGGCATCCGGGGTCGCCGGGCTGTCCGGGTTGGCCACGGTCGACGTACCCGGGCAGGTCGCCCGGTTCAACACCGCCCCGCTGACGGAGCGGCTGACCGTCACCGGCGCCCCCCAGGTCCGTCTCACCGTCGGTGACCTCGGCGGCAGCGGGGAGGCTGAGCTGTTCGCCAAGTTGTACGACGTGGCGGCGGACGGCACCCGAACGCTGCCCGGCGGGGGGGTGTCGGCGTTCCGGGTTACCGGGCTCACACCAGGTGCACAATCCACCGTGACGGTCACCCTGCCCGCCGTCGTGCGACCGGTCGAGGCCGGGCACACGCTGCAGCTGGCGGTGTCCACCACCGACCAGGCCTACGCGATGCCGTTGACCCCGGCGGCCTTCGCGGTGGGACTGGCCGGACCGGCCTTGCTGTTGCCGGTGGTGACAGGCGCGGCAGCAACCGCGTCGACCGTTCCGCTGGTGCCCGTGACCGGCATCGCGCTGATCGCCCTCGCTGTGGTGGCCGCGGCGGTGGTGCTGCGGCTGCGCCGGCGCGGCGCGGACGTGGTCGACCCCGACCTGGCCGCGACACCGTTGGTGGTGCGCGGGTTGGCCAAGTCCTACGCCGACGGGTTCCGCGCCGTGGACGGGGTGGACTTCGAGGTGGCGCAAGGTCAGGTGCTGGGACTGCTCGGCCCCAACGGCGCCGGCAAGACCACAACGCTGCGCATGCTGATGGGCCTGATCAAGCCCAGCGAGGGCGAGATCCGGGTGTTCGGGCACCGCGCAGGTCCCGGTGCTCCCGTGCTGAGCCGCCTCGGGTCGTTTGTGGAGGGATCCGGATTCCTGCCGCACCTGTCGGGCGCCGCGAACCTGCAGATGTACTGGGCAGCGACCGGCCGGGCTCCCGCAGACGCGCACTTTGCCGAGGCCCTAGCCATCGCCGGTCTAGGTTCGGCAGTGGACCGCAAGGTCCGCAGCTACAGCCAGGGGATGCGTCAGCGGCTGGCGATCGCGCAGGCGATGCTGGGGATGCCCGACCTGTTGGTGCTCGACGAACCGACCAACGGGCTGGACCCGCCGCAGATCCGGGCTATGCGCGCGGTATTGCGGGACTACGCGGGCACCGGGCGCACGGTGCTGGTGTCCAGCCACCTGCTCTCGGAGGTGGAGCAGACCTGCTCCCACGTGGTGGTGATGCACAAGGGCAAGGTGGTGGCCGCCGGGACCGTGGCCGACATCGTCTCCGCCGACGGTCGCGTCGAGCTGCGAGTCGACGAACCCGGGCGGGCGGTGGACCTGCTCAGCGCCCTGCACGGGGTGGGTCAGGTGTGGCTGGCCGAGCCGGGCAACGGTAGCGGACCTGGGTCGGTTCAGGCCGATCTCGATGCCGTGTCCCCGTCGGAGGCGGTACGCACCCTGGTCAGCGCCGGGGTGGCGGTCAGCGCGGTGTCGCCGCGCAACCGGCTGGAGGACGTGTTCCTGGCCCTGGTGCAAACGCCGAATGGAGACGGTAACGATGGGCCAACCCATGACTGAGCGCACCGCGGGCGTCGCCGTTCCCGACGGTGGTGGCCCCCTCAGCCCCGCCGCCGATGGCCGGGCGCCCGGGTATCACCCCGGGCGGACATTGTCGGTGCGCACCGAACTCCGCCGGCAGCTGACCCGTCGGCGCACCCAGATCAGCCTCGGCTTCCTGGTGCTGCTGCCGTTCCTGTTGGCACTGGCATTCACCTTCGGGGACAGCTCCGGATCACGGTCGGGGGGCTTCGTGGACCTGGCCACCAGCGGCGGGCTGAACTTCACGGTCTTCACCTTGTTCGTCTCCACCGGCTTCCTGCTGGTGGTGGTGGTGTCGCTGTTCTTCGGTGACTCGGTGGCCAGCGAGGCTTCCTGGTCGAGCCTGCGCTACCTGTTGGCCATCCCGGTCCCCCGCGCACGGTTGCTGCGGCAGAAGGCGCTGGTGGCAGCGTTGGTGGCATTATTCGGGTTGGTGCTGCTGCCGGCGGTCGCGCTCACGTTAGGCACCGTGCTGTACGGGGCGAATCCGGTGCTCAACCCGGTCGGGGAGGCGCTGAGCTACCGCCTCGGGGTGGCGAGGTTGGCGATGGCGGTGCTCTACGTCGCGGTGGCGCTGTTGTGGGTGGCAGGTCTCGCGCTGGCGTTGTCGGTGCTTACCGACGCTCCACTCGGCGCGGTCGGGGGGGCGGTGATGGTGACCATTCTCAGCCAGATCCTCGACGCCATCCCCGCCTTGGGCGCGATCCGAAACTGGCTACCTACCCATTACGACACCGCGTGGACAGCCTTGCTCTCAGCGGACATCGACTTCGATCACATGGTGCGGGGCGCGTTCTCCTCGCTGGCCTACGCGACCGTCTTCGGGGTGCTGGCCTGGCGCCGCTTCGCCACCAAGGACATCACCAGCTAGCGGGAGCACGGTAGGCCCGGCACGTCCACCGTGCGGGCCCAACCCGGTTCAGCTCACCCCCGCAGCGTCCATCCCCCGCAACTCCTTCTTGAGATCGTGGATCTCGTCGCGCAGTCGCCCGGCGAGCTCGAATTGCAGATCACGTGCGGCACTCATCATCTGGTCGGTGAGCTGTTGCACCAGGTCGGCCAGTTCGGCTCGGGGCATGGAGGTCACGTCCCGGCCCTCGACCACTCCGGAACTGCTGGCCCGACCGGCCTCACCGGGGGCCCGTTTGCCGCGGCTGGAGTTGCGCCCGGAGCCACCCACTGCCAGTACGGTGTCGGTGTCCTGCGCCTCCGCGTACACCACGTCCAGGATGTCGGCGATCTTCTTGCGCAGCGGCTGAGGGTCCAGCCCACGCTCGGTGTTGTAGGCGACTTGCTTCTCCCGGCGGCGGTCGGTCTCGTCGATGGCCTGCGCCATGGAATCGGTCAGCTTGTCGGCGTACATGTGCACCTGTCCGGAGACGTTGCGTGCTGCCCGGCCGATGGTCTGGATCAGCGACGTGGCGCTGCGCAGGAAACCTTCCTTGTCGGCGTCCAGGATCGCCACCAGCGAGACCTCGGGCAGATCCAGCCCCTCCCGGAGCAGGTTGATGCCCACCAACACGTCGAAGTCGCCCTGGCGCAGCTGACGCAGCAGCTCCACCCGGCGCAGCGTATCGACCTCGGAGTGCAGGTAGCGGACCCTGATGCCCAGCTCCAACAGGTAATCGGTGAGGTCCTCGGACATCTTCTTGGTCAGCGTCGTGACCAACACGCGCTCGTTGCGCTCGGCCCGAAGCCTGATCTCGTGAACCAGGTCGTCGATCTGGCCCTTGGTGGGCTTGACCACCACCTGCGGGTCCACCAGACCGGTCGGCCGGATGACCTGCTCGACGAACTCTCCACCGGCCTGCGCCATCTCATAACGCCCGGGGGTGGCCGACAGGTACACCGTCTGGCCGATGCGGTCGGTGAACTCCTCCCAGCGCAGCGGGCGGTTGTCCATGGCGCTGGGCAGGCGGAAGCCGTGCTCGACCAGGGTGCGCTTGCGGCTCATGTCCCCCTCGTACATGCCACCCACCTGGGGCACCGTGACGTGGGACTCGTCGATCACCAGCAGGAAGTCGTCGGGAAAATAGTCGAGCAGGGTGGCCCCGGCCGATCCCGCCGCCCGGCCGTCCACGTGCCGGGAGTAGTTCTCGATGCCGGAGCAGAAGCCGACCTGCCGCATCATCTCCAGGTCGTAGGCGGTGCGCATGCGTAGCCGCTGCGCCTCCAGCAGCTTGCCTTGGCCCTCCAGTTTGGCCAGCTGCTCGGCCAGCTCGGCCTCGATGTCGCGGACCGCCCGCTCCATCCGCTGCGGTCCGGCAACGTAGTGGGTCGCCGGGAAGACCCGCGTCTCCTCGACCTGGCGAACCACGTCACCGGTCAACGGGTGCAGGTAGTACAGCGCCTCCACCTCGTCACCGAAGAACTCGATCCGGACGGCTAGCTCCTCGTAGGCGGGAATGACCTCCACGGTGTCGCCCCGCACCCGGAAAGTGCCGCGGGCAAAGGCCAGGTCGTTACGGGTGTACTGCACGTCGACCAGCGCGCGTAGCAGGGTCTCGCGCTCCAGATTATCCCCGACGCGCAGGCCGATCGACCGGTCGAGGTACTCCTGCGGGGTGCCGAGGCCGTAAATGCAGCTCACCGACGCCACCACGATGACGTCCCGGCGGGTCAGCAGGCTCATCGTCGCCGAGTGCCGCAGCCGCTCCACGTCGTCGTTGACCGAGGAGTCCTTCTCGATGTAAGTATCGGTTTGCGGAACGTAGGCCTCGGGCTGGTAGTAGTCGTAATAGGAAACGAAGTACTCCACCGCATTGTCTGGGAAGTACCCGCGCAACTCGTTGGCCAGCTGGGCCGCCAGCGTCTTGTTCGGCGCGAGTACCAGCGTGGGCCGCTGCAGCCGCTCCACCAACCAAGCGGTGGTGGCCGACTTGCCCGTGCCGGTGGCACCGAGCAGCACCACGTCCGGCTCACCGGCCAACAGCCGCTTCGTCAACTCCTCGATGGCAGCGGGCTGGTCACCGGCCGGCTGGTAATCGCTGACCACCCGGAACTCCCCCGGCTTGCGGGGGACGTCGCTGACGGGTCGGAATTCAGAGTGCGACAGCACGTCGTGTTCGGCAGGGTGTGTCGCGGAGTCGATCGTCTTCTGGGCCACGACACCAGGGTAGGTGCGGCTACTGACAAGAACTGGGCCCGCAGGGGTCAACCTGGCCCAGGCGCACCGTTGTGGCGCAGGTCACCGAGCAGCAGAATGACGGCATGCACCGACTTGCCGTCAGCTACCACCACCCCGCCGACCCTGCCGCCTTCGACGCCCACTACACCGGGACGCACGCGCCGTTGGCCGCCCAGGTCCCCGGCTTGCGCTCGTTCACCACCGGACACTGCGAGTCGCTGGACGGTTCGCAGCCCGCCTACTACATGGTGGCCGAGCTGGTCTTCGACTCCGCCGCGGAGATGGCGGCCGGCATGGCATCCCCGCAAGGCGCCGCAGCAGTGGCTGACCTGCCGAACTTCGCCGGCGGTGGTGTGACGATGGTGCACTACGACGATGCCGACCGAATGGGCTGAGCGCCAAGACGCTGCGTTACCGTGACGCCGCATGGGGATGCACCCGCCCAAGGTGGAGCGCTTCGACGTCGATGCCGGCACCAACACCGACCCCAAGGGTGTGGTGCGCGCGGTGGACGAGTACCGAGTGCTGCCGTGGGGGCTGTACCTGGCGCGGCCGGCCGACCACGACAGTTTCCACTACCTGGAGTCGTGGATCTTGCCGGGTCCAGGCCTGCGAGCGACCGTGTTCCACTTCTCGCCCGGTCACGTCCGCGACCAGGACCACTACGTGGATGTGGGTGAGTACACCCGCGAGGGCGCTGTGTGGCATTCGGTCGACCACTACCTCGACCTGGTGGTACGCACCGGGGTCGACACCGTGCTGGTGGATACCGACGAGTTGCTCGCGGCGGCGGCCGAAGGGCTGCTCGACCCGGGCACAGCCGAACTCGCGGTGCGGCGGATGGTTCGTGCGGTAGACGGCATCGCCGCCCACGGTCATGACCTGGTCGGCTGGCTGAGCAGCGAGGGCATGCCGATCAGCTGGCGCCAGTCACCCAGCCCGTCGATCGCGCCCAGGCCAGTGCACGCGGGTAGACCGCATCGAACCACGGCTCCTTGACCGCCACGTAGTCCAGTATCTCAGCTGCGTCAGCCGCGGCGCGGCGTTTCACCGCCAGGTACTCCGACATCAACGCCGGCTCAGCTCGCAGCCAGTCCCGAAATAGCAGGGCGAACTCCTGCCCGGCCGAGCCTTGCACCCGGACGTGCACGTTCGCCGCCCGAGCCGGATCAGCGCTGACGTGCAACCGCTTGCGCCACTGGGCAGGATCCGGCCGTTGCGGTTTGGGGTTGTCCTGCGTGTAGACGTGGCGGGGGAATCCCGCGTCGGCGAGCTGGTCGACGAGTTCGTCCGCCTGCGCCAGCGAGGCCACGCTCACCTGCAGGTCCAGCACGTCCTTGGCGTCCAAGCCCGGCACGGCAGTGGAGCCGATGTGGTCGACCGACGCGGCCGCCGACCCGAATACCCGCCGAAGCCGGGCGATGAGCCGCTGCGCCTGCGCAGGCCAGGTGGGATCTGCCGGCACCAGAACGGGGTGGTTGCGTGCCCACGACCGACGGCGAACGTTGGCCTCGAACGGCACCAGCCGCTGCTGCCACACCGCGAGCACCGCAGCGGTGAGTGCCTCCGGGTGCGCGCCGTTGTCCAACCACACGTCTGCCGCCGCCCGCCGCGCAGCGTCGTCGGCCTGGGTCGCGATCCGAGCCTGTGCCTGCTCGCGGGTCATTGCCCTGCTGGCCACCAACCGCGCGATGCGTTGCTCTACGGGGGCATGCACCACCATCACCAGGTGAAAGGCCGCACCCATCCCATTCTCTACGAGCAGCGGAATGTCGTGCACCAGAACTGCATTCGGCGGCGCCGCGGCCACCAACTCACCGGTGCGGGCACCGATCAGCGGGTGCAGGATCGAGTTCAGCGTCCCGCGCGCCGCGTCATCGGCGAAGATCCGCTGCGCCAGCGCGGCTCGGTCCAGCGAACCGTCCGCTGCCAGCACGTCGCGACCGAACTCTGCCGCGACACTGGCCAACCCCGCCGTCCCGGGCGCCACCACCTCCCGGGCCACCACGTCAGCGTCCACCACCAGGGCACCCAGCTCGCGTAGCTGCGCCGACACCGTGGACTTGCCCGCTCCGATCCCGCCGGTCAGCCCCAGCCGTAGCACGCCCGAAGTGTGACACACCGCTACCGGCGCGCCTGCACCATCACCATCCGTCACATGCGTACCTTGTGCCACACAGTCCCGCGTCCCGGAGGAAGCCATGTCCCGCCGTTCCCGCAGCCCCGGTCGACACCGTCTTGGCGCGGCCGGACTGGTGCACTGCACCCAGTTCAGCGCGGTCGCCGGTGCATTGGTCGAGCACCGGCGGTATTGGTTCACTGCACTGCTCAGCCCAGCCAAGCACAGCCTGGCTGGGCTGCGCCGCCGCTCCGTTGCCCCCGAGCTCTGGTGGGCACCGGCGACAGCCAGCTGAGCGGCCCCGGCTCGGGCTGGATCAGACGCCGGCCTGGGCCAGCACGATCCCCGCTACCGACCCCGCCCGTGCCGGCACCTGATCGGGTGGCAGCACATTCGGGGCGACACTCACGGCCACGGAGTAGATGCCCGACGAGGCCACCACCAGGCCCCCCTCGGGCAACGGAAGGTAGCGACCGTCCACCCCGCCGGCGGCGATCATGCTCGATCCCACGCCGCGGCGCTCGGCGGCGGTCACTGTCACGGTGACCCGCTCTACCGCCTGCTGGGCGTTGGCGTAACTGTTCAGGCTGATCTCCAGCGGGTACACCCCCGCTACCGGGGCTCCGTAGCGGCAGGTGATCCGGCCGGTGCGACCGATGTTGGGCTCCGGCGCCCCGATGATCACGTTGATCACGGCCGAGATGGGCACCCCGACCACCGCGTTAAGCTGATCTCCGGGCACCATTGCGCCGCAGTTCGCCGGCAGTATCGGGGCGGTCGAGGTGGGCGCAGCAGCGGTGGTGCTGCTGGGCGGTGCAATGGTGGGCACGAAGACCGGCGGCGCGGCAGCGGGTGGTCGGCTGCAACCGGCGACGGCCACTATTACCGCGATAAGGGCAACCCGCCGACCGATCATGGTGGCACCGTAACCGTGCTCGACTGTCGGCGAGGCTCAGCGCACGACGAGTTTGCCGATCCGTGCCGCAGCCGTGATATCGGATGAGACGCCGACGCCCCGCCACCAGTTGCGGGGGCAGGGCGTCGGGGCTTACCGGATCGCTGCGGTCAGGACCCGCCGGAGAGCTTCTCCCGCAACGCTGCGAGCTGCGCATCGCTGGCCAGGGAACCCCCGCTGGCCGCCGGTGCACCCTCTCCCGGGTCGGTGACGTCAGCTGTTTCGGTGCTGACGCCGGTCTCGGAGGAGTAGTTCGTCTCGCTGGCAGCGTCGGCCTCGTCGCTGACTGACTTCTCCACCTGCACCTTGTGCGCAGCGTGTCGGCGCTCGGCCTCGGCGTAGCGCCGCTCCCAGTCCTCGCGCTGCTTCTCGAATCCTGGCAGCCACTCGTTGGTCTCGGAGTCGAATCCCTCCGGGAAGATGTAGTTCCCGACATCGTCGTAGGAGTCGGCCATCCCGTACTTGGACGGGTCGAACTCGGCCAGGAAGTCCTCGTTGGCCTGCTTGAGGCTCAGCGAGATCCGGCGACGCTCAAGGTCGATGTCGATGACTTTGACCATCACGTCGTCGCCGACGCCCACCACCTGGTCGGGAATCTCGACGTGCCGCTCGGCGAGTTCGGAGATGTGCACCAAACCCTCGATTCCCTCGTCGACGCGGACGAACGCCCCGAACGGCACCAGCTTGGTGGCCTTGCCGGGAACGATCTGACCAATCGCGTGGGTGCGGGCGAACTGACGCCACGGGTCTTCCTGTGTCGCCTTGAGCGACAGGGAGACTCGCTCGCGGTCCAGGTCAACATCGAGCACCTCGACGGTGACCTCGGTGCCGACGTCGACGACCTCTGACGGGTGGTCGATGTGCTTCCAGGACAGCTCGGAGACGTGCACCAAACCGTCAACCCCGCCGAGGTCCACGAACGCCCCGAAGTTGACGATAGAGGACACGACGCCCTTACGGACCTGGCCCTTCTGCAGCTGGTTGAGGAACTCGCTGCGCACCTCTGACTGGGTCTGCTCCAACCACGCCCGCCGCGACAGCACCACGTTGTTGCGGTTCTTGTCCAGCTCGATGATCTTGGCTTCGATCTCCTTGCCCACGTAGGGCTGCAGGTCGCGTACCCGGCGCATCTCGACCAGCGACGCCGGCAGGAAACCGCGCAGGCCGATATCCAGGATGAGGCCACCCTTGACGACCTCGATCACGGTCCCCTTGACCGGCTCGTCCTTCTCCTTCAACTCCTCGATCGTGCCCCACGCGCGCTCGTACTGCGCCCGCTTCTTGGACAGGATCAGCCGTCCCTCCTTGTCCTCTTTGGTGAGGACCAAGGCCTCCACCAGGTCACCGACGGTGACGACCTCGTTGGGGTCGACGTCGTGCTTGATGGACAGTTCACGGGAGGGGATGACGCCCTCGGTCTTGTAACCGATATCGAGCAGCACCTCATCGCGATCAACCTTGACGATGGTGCCTTCGACGATGTCACCGTCGTTGAAATACTTGATCGTGGCGTCGATCGCCGCCATGAAATCCTCTGCCGAGCCGATGTCGTTGATGGCGACCTGGGGGCTCGACGAGGTGAGGGTGGTGGTGGGCATGAGGTGAAGTGCTCCGGAGGGGTTGGCTGTCGGTTGGTGGTCTTCTGGCGGACGGTGTCTTCCAGCAGATGTGCTGCTTGCGGACATGCGCCGACCCAGAGCAGTTCCAGCCGGACAATCCCGCCTAGCACTCAGGGCACGCGCGCGCATTGACAGTACGCGTGCGGCGGATATCGCAGCAAACCGACGAAACCCTTCTGACGTGGAGTGATGATGCCCGAGCCAACCCAAGCAGCGGACGCCCACCGACACAGCGGTGCCACCCTGGCGCTGGGAGCCGCCCGGCCGGCTCGCGAGCCACTCTCCGCCGAGGCCAGCGTCGCGGCCAACCGGGCGTGGTGGGATGCCGACGCCGCCGACTACCACCTCGCCCACGCCGATTTCCTGGGAGTGGACAGTGCCGAAGGTGAGTTCGTGTGGTGCCCGGAGGGACTGCACGAAGGCGACGTGCGGCTGCTTGGCGAGGTCGCCGGGCGCGCGGTTCTGGAGGTGGGGTGCGGGTCGGCACCCTGCGCTCGCTGGCTGGCCGCCCATGGCGCACACGTGGTGGGTCTGGACCTGTCCCGCGCGATGTTGCAGCGGGGGCTGGCGGCGATGCGCTCCGGCGGTCCGCAGCCCTCGCTGGTCCAAGCCAGCGCCGATGCCTTGCCGTTCGCCGATGCCAGCTTCGACATCGCCTGCTCCGCGTTCGGGGCGGTCCCGTTCGTGGCCGACTCCGCTACCGTGATGGCCGAGGTGGCCCGGGTGCTGCGACCGGGTGGGCGCTGGGTGTTCTCGGTGAACCACCCGATGCGCTGGGTGTTCCCCGACGACCCAGGCCCGGCCGGGCTCACCGCGACCATCCCGTACTTCGACCGCACCCCGTACGTCGAAGTGGACGGCGGGGGCGTGCCGATCTACGCCGAACATCACCGCACCATGGGCGACCGGGTCCACGAGATCGTGGCTGCCGGCCTTATCCTGGTGGACCTGGTGGAGCCGGCATGGCCGCCGGGCTTGGAACGGGAGTGGGGCCAGTGGAGCCCGCTGCGCGGCGAGATCTTTCCCGGCACGGCCATCTTCTGCTGCCGCAAGCCTGGTTGACCCGCGGCTCAATGCGCGGCGGCGTCCCACGAGCGGCCGGTGCCGATCGACACCTCCATCGGCACCCGTAACTGGTAGGCCGCTGCCATTTGCTTGCGCATCAGCGCCTCCACCGCCTGCTGCTCACCGTCGGCGACCTCCACGACCAGTTCGTCGTGCACCTGCAACAGCATCCGCGAACGCAACTGCCGCTGCGCCAGCGCCCGGTGCACCCCCAGCATGGCCACCTTGATGATGTCGGCGGCGCTGCCCTGAATGGGGGCGTTGAGCGCGGCACGCTCGGCCACCTCGCGACGCTGACGGTTGTCCGACGTCAGATCGGGCAGGTAGCGCCGACGGCCGAAGAGCGTCGAGGTGTAGCCGTCCTTGCGGGCCTGCTCCACCACCGCGCGCAGGTAGTCACGCACCCCGCCAAACCGGGCGAAATACGCCTCCATCTGCTCTCGCGCCTCCTCGGCGGAGATGTGCAGCTGCGCCGCGAGCCCGAACGCGCTGAGCCCGTAGGCCAGTCCGTAGCTCATCGCCTTCACTCGGCGCCGCAGCTCCGGGGTGACCTCCGACAGGGGCACCCCGAACGCTCGCGCGCCGACGAAGGAGTGCAGATCTTCGCCTGTGTTGAACGCCTCGATCAACCCCTCGTCGCAGGACAGGTGCGCCATGATCCGCATCTCGATCTGGCTGTAGTCCGCCGTCATGAGCGTGCCGTAGCCAGCGCCGACCACGAAGCTTTGTCTGATCCGCCGGCCCGCGTCGGTGCGCACCGGGATGTTCTGCAGGTTGGGTTCGGTGGAACTCAATCGGCCGGTCGCGGCAATGGTCTGGTTGAACGTGGTGTGGATGCGACCGTCCTCGGCCACCGACTTCAGCAACCCGTCCACGGTGACCTTCAGCCGGGTGGCGTCGCGATGCGCCAGCAGGTGACCCAGGAACGGGTGGCCGGTGGCGTCGAAAAGGGTTTCCAGCGCCGCGGCGTCGGTGGTGTACCCAGTCTTGGTGCGTTTGGTCTTGGGCATTTCCAGTTCGTCGAACAGCACCACTTGCAGCTGCTTGGGCGAGCCCAAGTTGATTTCCTTGCCGATCTCGCCGAACGCCAGCGCCGCCGCGTCGGCCACCTGCCCGGCGAAACCGGATTGCAGGTCGGTGAGGTGGTCGATGTCCACCCCGATCCCGGCGGCCTCCACCTCCGCCAGGACCACCAACAGCGGCAGTTCCATGTCCGCGAGCAGGCTGGTGCTCTGGATCGCCGCCAGCTCGGTATCCAGCGCTGCGGCCAGGTCCACGACCGCGCGAGCCCGCACGATCTGCGCGGTGGCGGCCCGCGCCCGGTCGGCATCGACGTCGTCGAGCAGGGACAGCTGTCCGTCGTCGGTGTCGTCGGAGCGCAGTTCCCGATGCAGGTGCCGCAGCGCAAGGTCGGCGAGGTCGAAGCTGCGCTGGCCCGGTCGGACCAGGTAAGCCGCCAGGGCGGTGTCGCTGGTGGTACCGGCCAGCACCCAGCCCCGCCCGCCCACGGCGTGCAGTGCCCGCTTCAGTTCGTGCGCGGCCTTGGGCACCGCGGCGTCGGCCAGCCACTGGCCCAGGGCGGCGTCGTCGTCGGGGTCCATCTCCGCGGTGTGCACGAACGCGCCCTCACCGTCGCCGGCTGCCAACGCCACACCCGCCGCGTCACCACCGGTCGGGGTGGACACCCCGGTGACCGACACCCCCACCCGGCGCCCATCGCGGGCGTGCGCATCCAGCCAGGCCCGCACGGTGCCCGGCCGGAGTTCCTGTCCGCGCACGAGGAATCCCTCGTCGGCCTCAGGGCCGGCTGAGCTCAGCGTGTCGAACAACCGGTCACGCAGGACACGGAACTCCAGGTCGTCGAACAACCCATGGATCCGTTCCCGGTCCCAGGGCGCGAGTAGCAACCCGGCGGGGTCGTAGGGCAACTCCACGTCGCGCACCAGCTCGGTGAGCTGACGGTTGCGCAGCACCGAGGACAGGTGCTCGCGCAGAGCATCACCGGTCTTGCCCTTGACCTCATCGACCCGTGCCACCAACTCCTCCAGCGACCCGAATTCGGTGATCCATCGGACCGCGGTCTTCTCCCCCACCCCGGGAATGCCCGGCAGGTTGTCGCTGGGATCCCCGCGCAGCGCAGCGAAGTCGGGGTACTGGGCGGGGCTCAGGCCGTACTTGGTCTGTACCTCCTCCGGGGTGAACCGGGTCAGGTCGGACACCCCCTTGCGCGGGTACAGGACCGTCACGTCGTCGCTGACCAGCTGCAATGCGTCGCGGTCTCCCGTGCAGACCAACACTCGGTAGCCCTGTGCCGCGGCCCGGGTCGCCAGGGTGGCGATAAGGTCGTCCGCCTCATATCCAGGCAGGGCCATCACCGGGATCCCCATCGCGGCGAGCACGTCCTTGGTGATGTCGACCTGGCCGCGAAACTCTTCCGGGGTGGCGCTGCGGCCGGCCTTGTATTCCGGGTACGCCTGCGCCCGGAACGTCTGCCGGGAGACGTCGAAGGCGGCCGCAACGTGGGTGGGTTGCTCGTCGCGGAGCAAGTTGATCAGCATGGAGGTGAAGCCGTACACCGCGTTGGTGGTCTGCCCGCTGGTGGTGCGGAAGTTCTCCGCCGGCAGGGCGAAGAACGCGCGGTAGGCCAAGGAGTGGCCGTCGAGTAGCAGCAGGGTGTTCGCACCGGGACCAGCCACGGTCCAGAGTCTAGGGAGAGCCGCCGACAACAACGGCCACTCCCGTGGTCATCCAACTGTTACCGACCAACGACGGACTTCCTCGTCCGCTTACCCACCTGGCGGTTAAGGTCCGCACACCACACGAACACCGTGCACGTCCGGTGTACCGCCGACGAGCCTGCTCACCGAGCAGCCCACAGCCGAGGAGCCCGATGTCCCCAGCCCCCCCCGCAGACCGGCGGCACACCCGGGTGCAGCTGCTGGTGGTCTTGCTGCTCGCTGTCGTGGCCTTGCTCGGTGCGGCCGGGGCCGCCGCAGCACAGTCGAGCGCCCCGGCGCCGCCCACCGGCTCGGCAGCGCAGCCCGCTGACGGCGTGCCAGTCAGCGGCACCCTGAACAACCGGGGGCAGTTGCTGTCGGGGGTGGTCGTGCGGGCGCTGGACTCGGCAGGAGCCGAGGTGGCGCGCGCCACCAGCACCGACGTCGGGCGGTGGTCGCTGAGCGTCCCCCCGGGGACCTACACCTTTGAGGTGGTGGCCGACACCTTGCCCAGCGGGGTCAGCGTCCAGGGCACGCTGGCCAACCGTGAAGTTCAGGCGGGCCGGGTGACCCCGCTGATCTTCTCCTTCGGCGAACCGCGGACCGCCACCCAGGTGTCGCTGGCCGAACGGGTGTTGCGCCTGAGCGTGGACGGTCTGCGGTTCGGTCTGGTCATCGCGATCACCGCGGTGGGGCTGAGTCTGATCTACGGCACGACCGGGTTGACCAACTTCGCGCACGGGGAGTTGGTGACCATCGGCGCAGTGGTGGCGTTGGTCGTGAACGTGAACCTGGGCGTCCCGCTGGTGGCGGCCACGGCAATCGCCGTCGTGGTGGGTGTGGTGGTGGGAGCCTTGAACGACCTACTGATCTGGCGGCCGCTGCGGCGAAGACGATCCGGGTTGGTGGCGCAGCTGGTCGTGTCGATCGGCTTGGCGATCGTGCTGCGCTACCTCGTGTTGCTGTTCTTCAAGGGCAACTCCCGTGCCTTCGCCGACTTCCAGGGGCAGACGGAGAAGAGTTACGGCCCCGTCCGCCTGACCGATGTGAACCTCTCGGTCATCGTCATCAGCCTGGTGGTGCTGATCGGGGTGGCGTTGCTGCTGCAGCGCACCCGAATCGGTAAGGCGATGCGCGCGGTGGCCGACAACCGAGACCTGGCCGCGTCCTCCGGCATCGACGTCGACCGGGTGGTGCTGTTCGTCTGGGGTCTGGGCGGTGGGCTCGCCGCCCTGGGCGGGGTGCTCTACGGGCTGTCGGAGCTCGCCGGCACGGTGCAGTGGGAGATGGGCTTCAAGCTGCTGCTGCTGATGTTCGCCGGCATCACCCTGGGCGGTCTCGGCACGGCCTATGGCGCCCTGGTCGGGTGCATCATCGTCGGGCTGCTGGTCCAGCTGTCCACACTGGTGGTCAACCCCGACCTGAAGTACACCGGAGGGCTGTTAGTGCTCATCGTCATCCTGGTCCTGCGACCGCAGGGCATCCTCGGCTCACGCGCCCGGATCGGCTGAAACCATGACCATCCTGCAGAACGCGTTGGCCCAGTTCGTCGGGCCCAACGCCATCTTCTACGCGTTGCTGGCGATTGGGCTCAACATTCACTTCGGCTACACCGGGTTGCTGAACTTCGGACAGATCGGGTTCGCCCTGATGGGTGCCTACGGGGTGGGCATCATGGTGGTGGTGTACAACCAGCCGCTGTGGGTAGGCATCGTGGTGGGCCTGCTGGGCGCCGGGTTACTCGCCCTGGTCCTGGGAATCCCGACGTTGCGGCTGAGGGCGGACTACCTCGCCATCGTCACCATCGCCGCGTCGGAGATACTCCGGTTCGTGTTCCGCTCCACCGCCTCGGACTCCATCACCCGCTCCACGCGCGGCATCAACGGATTCAGCGCGTCCTTCGACTCGCTGAGCCCCTTCGACGGTGGTCGGCGGTACTCGCTGCTCGGGATCGGCTTCAGCGGTAACGATCTGTGGGCCATGGTGGTGGGTTGGACGTTGGTGGCGCTGTTCAGCCTGCTTGTCTTGATGCTGGTGCGCAGCCCGTGGGGGCGGGTGCTCAAGGCCGTCCGCGAGGACGAGGACGCGGCCCGGTCGTTGGGCAAGAACGTGTTCGTCTACAAGATGCAGGCGCTGGTGCTCGGCGGGGTGATCGGCGGGGTCGGGGGGATCTTCAACTCCCTCAGCATCAAGTCGATCAACCCGGACTCCTTCTCCACCACCAACACCTTCTACGGGTACGCCGCGCTCATCCTCGGCGGCGCAGCCACCGTGCTCGGGCCGGTGCTCGGCGCGATGATCTTCTGGTTCCTGCTCTCGTTGGCCGACAACGTGCTGCGAGAGCTGACCAACCCGGCCAACCCCACCATCACATTCATCACCGGTGACCAGGTGGGAGCGGTGACCCTGTTATTCGTCGGTGTGCTGCTCGCCCTGCTCATCGTGTTCCGGCCGCAGGGCATGCTCGGTGACAAGCGGGAGGTGCAGCTCGATGCCTGAGCAAACCGGGGCGCACGCCGCCCCCCAGGACTCGGCACTGACCGCCGCCCCATTGGATCCGTCGCTGGCCGCTACCGCGTTGTCGGCCCAGACCCGCCGGGCGCTATTCGCCGACGTGGCTCGCGAACCCGGTTCCCCCAAACCGGATCCGGCGGTGGTGGCCGACGGCATCACCCGCACCTTCGGTGGGCTCAAGGCCGTCGACGTCGCCCATGTGGAATTCCAGCGTGGCTGCATCACCGGACTGATCGGCCCCAACGGCGCCGGTAAGACAACGCTGTTCAACCTGCTTACCGGTTTCGATCAGCCCGACACCGGGACCTGGTCGCTGAACGGGGAATCCCTGGGCAGGCAGGCGCCGCACCAGGTGGCCCGCAGGGGTGTGGTGCGCACCTTCCAGCTGACCAAGGCGCTGGCCAAGATGACGGTGCTGGACAACGTCAAGTTGGGCGCCACCGGGCAGAGCGGGGAACGCATGCTCGGCGCCCTGCTGCCCTGGACGTGGCGTGCGCAGGAACGGCAGGTGACCGAACGCGCCAGGGACCTGCTGGCCCGCTTCACCCTGGACGCCAAGGCCGACGACTTCGCCGGCTCGTTGTCGGGCGGGCAGCGCAAACTCCTGGAGATGGCCCGCGCCCTGATGATGAACCCCCGGGTGGTGATGCTGGACGAGCCGATGGCCGGGGTGAACCCCGCGCTGACCCAGAGCCTGCTGCAGCACGTGAAAAGCCTGCGGGACGAGGGAATGACGGTGGTGTTCGTCGAACACGACATGGACGTGATCCGCGAGATCAGCGACTGGGTCGTGGTGATGGCCCAGGGTTCGATCATCGCCGAGGGTCCCCCCGAGGAGCTGTCCAGCAACCAGGCCGTCGTCGACGCCTACCTCGGTGGTCACCACGACCAGGCGCTGGAATTCGATGCGGACGGCAACCCGGTGGGTGAGACCGCCACCATGGTCGCGGAGATGGAGCAGGAGATGGCTGCCACCCTGCGATCGGGTGGCAGCCTCAGCGAGCCAGGCGCCAGCCCCGTCGAATCAGGAGAGGCCCACCGATGACCGGCACCGAACTCACCGCAGCCGAACGCGCTGCCCTGCCTGAGGAGCACAGCAGGCTCTCCGCTGGTGCCTTGCTGCGCGCCGACGACATCACCGCCGGCTACCTGCCCGGCGTCGACATCCTCAGCGGCTGCAACTTCTTCCTCAACGACGGCGAGATCGTGGGCATCATCGGACCCAACGGTGCTGGAAAGTCGACGCTGCTCAAGACGCTGTTCGGGTTGATTCCGGTGCGCAAGGGGGCGGTGTCGCTGCACGGCGACGACATCACCTCCGCGAAGGCACACGTCCTGGTCACCAAAGGGGTGGGCTACGTCCCACAGACCCAGAACGTGTTCCCCTCATTGACCATCGAGGAGAACATGCAGATGGGCATCTACTTGCGTAGCAAGAAGTTCGCCGAACAGTTCGACGTGGTATCGGGGATGTTCCCGCTGCTGGGTCAGCGGCGCAAGGTCAAGGCAGGGGCGTTATCCGGTGGGGAGCGTCAGATGGTGGCGATGGGTCGAGCGCTGATGATGGAGCCGTCGGTGCTGCTGCTGGACGAACCTTCCGCCGGGCTCTCGCCAATGTTTCAGGACGAGGTGTTCGTGCGTTGCAAGAAGATCAACGCTGCCGGGGTGTCGATCATCATGGTCGAGCAAAACGCCCGGCGTTGCCTGCAGATCTGCGACCGCGGTTACGTGCTGGACCAGGGCCGAAACGCCTACACCGACTCCGGACCCAACTTGATGAGCGACCCCAAGGTGGTCGAGCTGTACCTGGGCACCCTGGCCGGCAAGAGCGAGAAGCCCCGGGGTTCCTGAGTACCGATGCGACAACGACGGCGGGGCGGCAACCGATGTGGTTGCCGCCCCGCCGTCGTTGTCGTGCGAGCGTTAGCTCACTCGCCGTGCACTCACTTACCGACGACGATGAACGTCGGGTTGCTGAGCTTGTTGTCCGCCCCGAACGTCTGCACCCCGTAGGAGCCCACCGCGGGCTCGCCAGCAGCGGTGAAGTCGAGCGGCCCGGTGATGCCGTCGTAGTCCAGGTCGGTGCCCGCCTTGGCCAATGGGAGGCACTCGGCGTAGGTCTTGCACTTCTGGCCACCCTTGGTGATCGAGCTGATCGTCGCCGCGATGTCGGTGCCCGCGGTGGACTTCGCGAACTCCGCAGCCAGCGCAGAGATCACCACGGCGTCGTAGGACTCACCGGCGTAGTTGAAGTCGATCAGCGCCGGGTTGACCGCCTTGAGCCGGGTCTTGAAGTCCGCACTCGTCTCGGTCAGCGGGGTGGTGCCCTTCATGCCCTTGAGCAGGCCAGCAGGCAGACCCTCACCGAGGGCGTTACCCATGTTGCCGTCGACGCCGTAGACGAACCTGCCGTTTGCCGGGCCGATGCCCACCTCGGACATGCGGGTGAGGATGCGCTTGGACTCGTCGAACCCGATGACGCCAATGCCGTCCGGCTTGAAGTTCTTGACCTGGTCGATCTGGTCGTTGAACGACGAAGCATTCGGGTCGTAAATGATGGTCTGGATCTGGTCGGCCTTGATGCCGGCCGCGACCAGGTCCTTCTTGACGTTGTCGGCCAGCCCGGTGCCGTAGGGGTCGTTCAGCGCGAGCAAGGACACCCGCTGGACGCCATCGGTGGCCATCAGCTGTGCCTGTGCCTGGGCCTGCAGGACGTCGGCCGGAGCAGTACGGAAGTACTGGCCCTTGTCCTTGTAGCAGGTGAATTGGTCGGAGGTGTTAGCTGGGGAGAACTGCACCACACCGGCTGCGGCAACCTTGTCGATCACCTTCAGTGATACCGAGGACGACGCAGCGCCCACGATCACCTGCACACCGGCGGCCAGCTCGCGGTCCACGGTCTGGTTGGCGGTGTCGGTGGTGGTGTCCCCGGAGTCACCAGGGGTGAGCGCGACCGGCTGGCCGAGCACCCCACCGGCGGCGTTGACGTCGTTGATGGCCAACTGCACACCGGCAACCTCCGGCGGGCCGAGGAAGGCCAGGCTGCCGGTTTCCGGCAGCAGCGTGCCCACCTTGAGTGGCTTCGTGGAGGGGGTCGCGCCCTTGGTGGCCTGGTCCGGCGTGCATGCCGGGGTAGCGACAGCCGAGCTGCTGCTGGACGCGGCAGCGCTGGAGGTGGCCGGGGCGGAGGAGGCTGCGGTACCACTCCCGCCCGATGAGCCGCAGCTGGTCAACGCGAACGTAGCGGCGCCGGCGGCAGCTGCCACCCGCATGAGAGTGCGATCGGCCATGCATCGCTCCATAGTCTTTGAAGGTGTGGGACGCGCCGATTGGCGGGCCCACCGGGTGAAATGCGACCGTAGACCGCGGGCGGGCTCTCCGGAGCTGGTCCGGGCCTCTCGTGACGAGACTGTGACCGCGCGACACGCAATTGTGACCGCGCGCGGGGCTTCGGCTACCGAACGGCGTCGCCTTGATCAACCTGCACGCTGTCGAGCACCGCCTGGGCTACCGATTTCATCGTGGCGCGACGGTCCATCGCGGCCCGCTGGATCCACCGGAACGCCTGCGGCTCGGTCAGCGACTGCGACTGCATCAACGCACCCTTCGCCCGCTCCACCACCTTGCGGGTCTCCAACCGCTCGTGCAGGTCGGCGACCTCGCTTTCCAGCGCGGTGAGCTCGGCGAAGCGGGTGGTGGCAACCTCGATGGCCGGTACCAGGTCAGCCTTGGCGAACGGCTTGACCAGGTAGGCCATCGCGCCGGCGTCACGGGCGCGGTCCACCAGCTCGCGCTGACTGAAGGCGGTGAGCATGATCACCGGTGCCAGCCGGGCGGCGGCGATCTCGGTGGCTGCGTCGATCCCGTCCCGACGCGGCATCTTGATGTCCATGATGACCAGGTCGGGGTGGAGTTCGTTCGTGAGGTCGACAGCCTCCTGCCCGTCCCTGGCTTCACCGACCACGTCGTAGCCCTCCTCACGGAGCATCTCCACCAGGTCCAGCCGGATCAGCGCCTCGTCTTCTGCCACCAACACCCGGCGAACCGGACCGGCACCGTCGTCGGACACTGCATTTCGCGTGGTCACCGAGTGCCTCCAGGGCGTTGGGGGGAATGCTCAGACTACCGGTGGCCAGGGGCCGCCTCGGCGTCTTCTACAGTGACGGCGGTCAACACGCCCTCGTAGCCCAACTGGCAGAGGCAACGGATTCAAAACCCGTCCAGTGTCGGTTCGAATCCGACCGAGGGCACAGCGACGTACCTGCTAGCTGACCTTCTACAACGTCCAACGTCACGACTCGACCCCCAACCGCGCGTGGGATGCGAGGCAGGGCTGCCTGATCGTCAAGTCGTCGCCGTCACGTCAACGCAGCAGCGGTTGTCCGCGCAAGACGTAGTGCCGCGTGTCGATGGATAGTTTCCGGTTCTCCGGCTGCGAGAACGGCGAGTGCGCGTGGCTCGGTTGGTGGTGCGGCTGGGTGATCGGCAGGTGTTGTTGGCGTGGGTGCGGTCGAGGTCGATCCGGGTGGGGTTGGCGCAGCGGGCGAGGATCGTGCTGTTGCCCGCCGACGGGGTGTCGAAACACCGAGATGGCGACGTTTCGATAGACCAACCTCACCCGGACATCACTCGTACGATCCGGGCGCTGAGCTGTACGATTCAGGTATGGCCACGATGAACATCAGCCACGCGCGAGACCACCTGCCCGACGCGATCAAGACCGCACGTACCGAAGCGGTGTTTGTACAGCGTCGGGGTCGCCCGGCTGGGGTGCTGGTGAGTCCTGAGCGCTACGAGCAGCTGATGGCGGCCCTGGAAGACGCCGAGGATGTCGCGGCCTTCGACGAGGCGATTGCCGAGGAGGGACCGAACATCCCCTGGGAGCAGGTCAAGGCTGACCTCGGCTGGCAGTGAGCGCGTATCGCATCGAGCTTCGTCCGGCGGCAGCCCGCGCCTTGCGCAAGCTCGACCCTCAGGTTCGCCGTCGGGTCCAAGGCGCAATCGCGATGCTCGCCCAGGATCCGCGACCGCCGGGTGCACGCGCCCTCCAAGGTCGGCCAGGTCATCGTGTCCGGGTCGGCGATTACCGGATCATCTACACGGTCGAGGATGACGTGCTGTTGGTGGTCGTCGTGAGGCTTGGACATAGACGCGACGTCTACGACCAGTAGGCAGCGAGTGCGTCTCGCTGACCGATCAGCACACGGCACCGAGTGAAGGCAGCGCGGACCGAGCGGCTCTGTTTCTGTCGCCGTCGACAACAAACCGCTCGACGTCCTACCTCACCGCTGGACGCTCGAATCATGGATGAGCGAGTGAGCCGTGCGCTACGCGTTGGCGTAGGCACTCCGCGACTGCTTCGGCTCCGTTTGGCGGGTCAGCGATCAGGTGTCGCGGGTCGATTTGAGCCTGCGCGAACTGCTCGTGCATGTGTCGAGTCGCGGAAAGGTCGGTGAACCCGTGGCCGACCCGCGCCCGGACTCCGGCCATGCAGCGCTCGATCGACGGCAGCAGAATCACGTAGTTCAAGCGCGGCAGGCCGGTGGCGGCGAGGAAGGTGGACAAGAACCACGGGCCGACGACTCCGTCGTAGACAACCGTGCAGCTGCTCGACAACCGTCCAGCAGCTGCGGCGGCCGCCTGGATGACGACGGTGTTCTGGTCGTGGGCCTCCGGCTGCCAGGGTGGGATGAATCCCTGATCCAGGAACCGGAAGAACTCGTCGCCCGCGACGAGCGCGCTGCGCTCGAACCCGCCGGCCAGTACGCGGGCCACCGTCGACTTGCCCGCGCCGGGTGGACCCGTCACGACGATCAACTCAGACACAGTAACCATTGTCACCTGAGGTTCGCGCCGCAGCGGCATGGGTCATCAGGAACGGTTGATCAGGCTGGCGAGGGCTGCAGGAAGTCGCAGGAAGGCGGCCCAGTCGCTAACGTCGAAGTCTCGTGCCGCGTGTGATCTCTGAGCTCATCTGCTCCGATCTGGACGCCAGTCTGGCGTTCTACGGCCTCCTTGGCTTCACCACCCGCTATCAGCGCCCCGAAGAGCGCTTCGTGTACCTGACCCGTGACGGCGCCGCCCTGATGCTGGAGCAGCCATACTCACGACCGCCTCTATCCCCACAGAGAGGGAACTGGTCCAGCCGTACGGCCGGGTGATGAACCTAATCAAGTCAAATGTGACAGTTGCGGTCAGTCTTTTTGGGGTTCGACCTCCGGCTGGTTGATCCAGAACTGGGTCGGCATGACCGGCGGGTTCGGCCGGCGACTGAACCGCTCGAGGAAGTCCTCCCCACCTAGGCAACCGCCGCAGGGGCCGCGCGCTTTCACGTTCACGCCCAGCTCTTTGAGCTTGCGGCGCTGCACCGGATCCCGAGTGTTGACCCAATCTGGAAGCTTGAGGCTGCCCGCAGGGCGGCGTCCGCCCCGCTCAGGTCACGGACAAGGTCGACGACCTTGCGCTTTGTGATCAGCACTCCTGCACCTCCTCCTCATAGCTGCTGGCAACTCGTCGTGACCGTGCTGTGGTGGCGTCCGGGGGTGCTTTGCGGTGTTCATCGTCCAGCAAGCCAACCTGAGCTCGAAGCACGTCAGGTCAGGTGCGCACCCCACGTCGTGGTCTGTGATTGTCCAGGTGACGTGTTTCTGAGTTTGCGATAGAGATCCGCGTTGTATTAGACAACATCGCCGGGTCCCTGCTGGGGTGAATTCTCTCGTTGTTGGCGGTGTTGGGCAAGTCGGTGAAGTCGGGCTTGTTCGAGGCCTGCTTCGCGGGCTTTGCGGATCGCGGCTCCTCGTCCTTCGTGCTCGTCGTCGGGCGTCACGTAGCCCACTCCCTGATGAAGGCGGACGGTGTTGTAGTGCACCCGGGTGACGGCGATCTCGGCGCGCAGGGTGGCGGGGTCGGCGATCGCGAGCAGGTGCGGGTATTCGCCCTTGATGTGTCCGTTCAGGGACTCGATCCAGGCTTGGTCGGTCGGGGTTCCGGGCCGGCCGAAGTGCTGGGCGATCGCGCACAGGGCCATGAACTCCCTGGTCGACCCGGACGTCATCTGGGGTCCGTTGTCCGAGACCGCGAGCAGCACCGGCCGGGCCTGGTCATCGACGCTGATGTCGACCAACCCGTCGTCGTGACGGGCATCGACGCCGGCAAGCAATCCTTCGGCCGCCAGGGCTGCGGTGAAGCCGAGCTCGACCTGGGTGGAGGTCTCCTCGACCGAGACGATCTCGGTGATCCACTTGCGCGAGACCAGGTCCTCGATGATCAGCACCGCCATTGCTGCTCGCGGGAAGTGCGTCGTGTCGTAAATCCAGATCGAGTTGGGGGTGTAGTCGACCCAGGCGGGAAACGGACGCCGACGGGACTTACCCGGCTGGGGGCGTGGCCGAAAGTGCTTGTCGGCCAGGGAAAGGATCCTGCGCACGCTGGAGGGTGAGACCCAGAACCGGCCGAGGTAGGACCCGCGGTGCGCGAGCTTGCGGTGCGAGCGGTCGGTCTCGCCCCACTCATCGAACAGGGCCAGAATCTGCTCGGCCTCTTCGGGGAGCAGCCCGTGCATCGGGGATCCACCCGGGACACCGTCGGCGAGCCGGCCCCGACCTCGGCGGGCGAACCAGCGATGGACCCGGACCTCGCCGACCTCGAGCGCACCGCAGGCACGTCGGATCGTCCACCCGGCCTCGAGCGCGTCATCGACCAACCCCAACAGGGCCGCCTTGGTGGCCGCATCGACACGACGTGGGACGCGGCCACTTAGCCCCAGCCTCCTTTTCCCTCGATCAACGTCAACTTCACCGCGAGTTCCTTGCATGCCTCCGACAGCCGAGCGACCTCGGCGTTGGCCTGTTCCAGCTCGTAGTCGCGTGCCTTCGCCCCGACACCCGGTTTTGAGGCCGCGAGCGCCGCCAACGCGCCCTCCTTGGCCACCGTCCGGATACGGATGATCGTCGACCGATCCACCTGCTCGGTCGTCGCGGCCTCGGCGATCGTCACCTCCTGACGGACCAGCTGAAGGTAGATCTCGTACTTCTGCGACGGGCTCACGAACCGCTTCGCACGCCTCTTCGGTCGGGGTGCCACACCACAGTTCTCGGACATCTCCAGATCCTCCTTTTTGGAACGGAGGAACCGCCGGATGTTGTCTGATCGACACGCCGATCTCTATCGCGAAGTCAGGCGCAACACACAGGTTGCAACCGGATGACCTGGTCGCCGGTCTGAAAGGCGTTGGGTGGGCAGGTCATGGGTTCGGCGCCGAGACCGGTGCGGCGGCGTTGCGGGGCGAGGGTGTCTGCGGTGTAGAGCTCGAGGATGGGGTAGGTCTCGTCTACCCACAGCGCGGCGGTGGCCCCGTCGCTGCCGGTCAGCCGTATCCAGGCTTTCCGGTCGGCGTCGCGGGACAGTCCGGTGAATGCGAAGTCGACCTTGAGGCCCTTCAGTACTCGAGGCTGCGTGAAGTCGAAGGCGGTGCCGGCGACCAGTTCGCTGCCAACTGGTAGCTGACGCTGTGGGTCGGTGAGGATCCGGGTGTCTGCGCTGAACTGCAGCCTGCAGGCGTCGATGAGGCCTCGGCCGGGTGAGAGGTAGGGGTGCTGGCCGTGCCCGTAGGGGCATGAACCTGCGTTCCGCGTAATTCGGGTGGGCTAGAGGTCATGATCTATGGGTTGAGCTGGGCAGATGCAGCCACGCTCGCGTTGGGGGCGTTTCTCTAGGGGGGGTGTCGCTGCTGGTCAGCGGGTTGCGGGGGCGAGCTCGATCATCTGTTGGGGTGGGGTGATGTCGAGCTTGCTGAGCAGGTCGCGTTGGGGCTTGGACAGCTCGGTGCGTTGACGGAACAGCCCGGTGGGGCCGGTGAAGGTGCCCACGTGGAGCCGGTCGAGGTGGCGACGGATGGTGAACCAGGTGTCGCCGGTGGTGGTCTCGATGATGCGGATGAGCAGCAGCGCGAGCCAGCAGAGCACGACGTGGGCGCGGATGCGTTCTTCGAGTCGGTGATAGACCGGGCGCAGGTCGAGGATCTGCTTCATGTCCCGCCACCCGCGTTCGACTTCCAGGAGCTGTTTGTAGCCCAGGGCGATGTCGACGGCGGACAGGTGCGGGTCCGAGCAGCGCAGCATGTACTTGCCGTCGAGCTTCGCCTCGGAGGTGATCTTGGCCTTGTCGATGCGCAGCAGCCCGCCGGCGCTGCGGCGCAGGTAGCGGTTCAGGCCGGGCTTGGTGGAGATCTTCCCGGCCAGCTCGCCGCGCTTGGTCGCGCTGAGGGTGTCCGAGCCGGTGATGAGCTCGGTGAGCTGGGCGATCAGCTGGGTACGGATGTGGGCGTCGCGGGCCGCGGCGTCGGGGTTGTGGCAGATCACGAACCGCTCGGTGTCGCTGATCTTCACTTCCTTGACCCGCATGTTCTCGCTGATCTCGGTGTAGCGGCCCTGGCGGGAGAGCGCAGCGGTGATCTCCGGGCTGGTTGAGCGCAGCTTCTCCCCGATGATGTAGGCATGATCGCCCTGGCGCAGGTAGCGGCGGTTGCGTTCGGAGGAGAACCCGCGGTCGGCGACCCACACGATCTTCGACAGGGTCCAGTCCCGCATGTCGTCCTTGACCTGGCGGATCAGGGTGGAGTCGGCGGTGTTGCCCGGCCAGGACCACACCCGCACCGGGATCCCGTCGCGGGTGACAGCCATCCCGATCACGATCTGGGGCAGGTCGTCGCGGGCGTCCTTGGACTTGCCATAGGTCCGAAACCCCACCCCGTTGCCCCCGTCCTCGGTGCCGTTCTCACCCCCACCATCGCCGCGACCCTCGGTGGGGGGCATCGGGTGGCCATTGTTGTCGCGGGCCACGGGGGCATCGGGGTCTTCCAGCTCGAAGTAGGTGGAGGTGGTGTCGAAGAACAGCAGGTCGACCTCGAGGTTGAGCAGGTTCGCGACCTGGTGAAACACCCCGGCCTCGAGTTGTTCACGGACCTCGTGCAGCCAGTCCATCGCCCGGTAGCAGGCGTCGTCAGAGGTCTCGGGCAGCCCGTCGATGTGCACGTCGTGGTTGATCCAGTCCGCGGCGGCCAGCTTCGACGACGCGGCCAACGCCCGGTTGGCGACCAACCCGAACAGCACCCGCTCGGTCACCGCGACATCACGGGGGCGGCCACGACGCGGCGCGGCGCCCATGCTCGTGGCCAGGGTGTCGATGCCCAGACGCCGCCACAGCGCGTCCAGGACGAACGTGCCCCCGAACGGGCGTGACTCGCTGAACTCCAGGCCAGCGCCCGCGGTCGCGGCGAGCGCGTCGTCCGGGTCGAGCAGCCGGGACAGCGACGACACCAGCCGCTGCACCGCGTCCCGGTCCAGCCGGTCGGCGCGGCCGAACCCGTAGAGGATTTTCGGGACCGACCGACCGGCCACCGGGTCCCACTCGTTGTGCGCCAGGTGCAGGTAGCGCACCGGGCCGGTCTTGGTCTTCCGCTCCGTCGTCTTCACGTACATCGCTCTAGACCGTACACCCGAAACATCATCCCGCCACCAGTTACCTCAGAATACGTGTCTCTAGGCAATTCTGGGTCTCGTGACCCCCCGCAAGCCCCTGACCCGGGCATTCAGCCAGCCAGTACCTCCAGGCGGGGCGAATTACGCGGAACGCAGGATGGGGTGTCGCCGAGGTTTGTTGCCGTGGTGACCACGGTCAGACCGTGCGCGGTGAGCGCGTACTCGACCTGCACGCCGAGGGTGAACGGGTATCCGTGCAAGGGATGCAAGACGGTGGCCATCACCACCCGATCAGCGACGTGCTCGGTTGCTCGCCAGGAGCGCCAGCGCAGAAAACCGTGGATCGCGTTGTGCTTGCTGGGTTCGGTGAGCGCGACCTGGTAGTCCTTGCCGTCGAAGGTGTAGGACCCGTCACCCAGGCGGTTGGGCCAGGGCACCAGAGGGGTGCCGTGCGCCCCGTCGCACATGGTGTGCAGATCGTAGGGGTGCAGCACGTCCCGATTGCCGACGGTGTAGGTGCGTACCCCGCCCCCGACCTCGACGATCGTGACCCGCTGGTCTCCATGGGTGATCTCGAACTGCTGACCCGAGGGTGGTGCTGTCACGGGTGTCATCGATGAACCCTTCTGGTTGTCACCGATCTCCCCGTCACTGGGTGCGTCGTCGCAGGCGCAGGGTCAACAGCACCCCGAGCAGGAACCCACCGACGGCGGCCCGGGGCGGTGAGGTGCCGCGCCGTGACCTCTGTGCCGCATTGGACATGATGGGGCCCTCGGTGTTCGAGGTCCGCGCCCGCTCGAAGACCGAGGGCGTGGCGTCGGCACGCCGGCGGTCACGGGTGTGCGCCTGGACCTGTTCGGCGTCAGCGCCTCGGCCGAACCCGCCGAGCAGGTTGTCCCGCAGCTGCGCGAGCTGCGCTTCCGGGCTGCTTCCGCCCGGCTCGACAGGCTGTCCGGACTGTTGCGGGCCTGCGGTGCCGTGGTGCGCCATGCCGTTCTCCTACTCACCGTCCAAGACCACGGTGTTGTTCTCGCGGTCCCGACCAGTGTGTGGCACACTTTGCATAGACGCAACCATTGCGAGGAGATCGCGGGACGGGTAGGCGTCACACGAGGGCGCGGGTGGGTACCCGGTGCCGCGAGGAGGAGGTCGCAGTGCCGTCGTTCTTCCCGTGGTGGGTGGTGGTGACCCACTTCCTCAACCTGTTCTTCCTGCTGCTGCTGATGCGCTCGGGCCTGGAGGTGCTCTCCGCGTTCCCCAAGCTCTACTGGAACGACGACTGTCCGCCGGGGCGGGAGTGGGCACGCTTCTCGAAGAAGGTCTACGGGGCGGACTCCCGCAAGCCCTGGAGCAGCCTGGAGGAGGAGGAGTCCTGGTCGCCGGTGGTGGCGCTGCCGGGGAGGAAGAACCTGGGGTTGGGTCGGCACTGGCACTTCATGACGGTGCAGTTCTGGATCCTCACCGGGCTGGTGTACGTCGTGCTCGTGTTCACCACCGGTTACTGGCACTATCTGGTGCCCACCCACTGGTCGATCGTGCCGGACTCTCTCCGCGCGGTGGGTACCTACCTGAGTTTCCAGCTGCCGGAGAAGATTCCCGGTGAGCCGTTCGAGGCCGCTCAGAAGTTGACCTACTTCCTGCTCATCTTTGTGCTGGCCCCGCTCCAGATCGCCTCCGGCGCGGCGATGTCCCCGACGCTGCTGGCCCGGTTCCCGTGGTACGGCAAGCTGTTCGGTGGCAAGCAGGGCGCGCGGAGCGTGCACTTCCTCGGGTTGTGCGCGTTCGCGGTGTTCATCGTGCTGCACGTGTTCATGGTGCTCGTGCACAACCTGCCGAAAGAGTTCGTGGACATCGTGCTGGCCGGGCATGGCAGCCGCGCTCTCGCGCTCGGGGTCGGACTGGCCGGCATCTTCCTGGTCCTGCTGTTCCACGTCATCATCACCTGGTTCTCCCTGCGCTACCGGCGCAGGACGCAACGCCTGCTCGGGTTCATGGTCAACCCCTTCGAGAAGGTCATCTCCCACTCACTGACCTCGCGGGAGCACCTCACCGCCAGCGACATCTCCCCCTACCACCGGGTCAACGGCTACCCCCCGGTCGGAGACGACTACGACCGCATGGTCGCCACCGGGTTCCGTGGCTACCGGCTGGCCGTCGGTGGTCTGGTGGAGATCCCCACAACACTGTCGCTGGAGGAGCTGCGGGGCCTGGGCGCGACCAGCCAGACCGTCAAGCACCACTGCATCCAGGGCTGGACGGCGGTGGCCCAGTGGGCAGGGGTGCCCATGGCGGACCTCCTCGCGCACGTTCGCCCCACCGCCGAGGCCCGCCACATCGTGTTCTACGCGATGGACGACAAGGGGCTGACCGAGGCGGAGGGCCGGTACGGTTACTTCTACGGCTCAATCCCTCTGTACCTGGCGCGGCGGCCGCAGACCATCCTTGCCCTGGAGATGAACGGTGCTCCGCTTCCGGTGGCGCACGGCGCCCCGGTACGGCTGCGGGTCGAGACCCAGCTCGGCTTCAAGATGGTCAAGTGGGTCGTCGGGATCGAGCTCGTGCACGACATCGGCCCGATCGGGATGGGGATGGGCGGATGGCGCGAGGACCAGCAGTACTACGCCAACGCCGCCGGCATCTGATCGGACCCCCGTGTGCGCACACCCCCATCCTCGTCGTACCCCACAGCGCAACAACACTTCCCGATCCCACAATCTAAGGAGCACACCCCGATGAGCACCCCCCCGCCCGGACAGGTCGTCGTCATCACCGGAGCCAGTGGCGGCATCGGCCGCGCCACCGCCGCTGCATTCGGCGCCCGCGGTGCCACGGTTGCGCTGCTCGCCCGGGGTGAGGCTGGCCTGGCCGGCGCCGCGCGCGACGTCGAGGCCGCCGGCGGCCGGGCCCTGGTGGTGCCCACCGACGTCGCCGACCCTTCCCAGGTCGAGGCCGCAGCAGAGCGCGTCGAGAACGAGCTCGGCCCCATCGACGTGTGGGTGAACGTGGCGTTCACCTCGGTGTTCTCCCCGTTCGAGAAGATCGGGCCGGAGGAGTACAAGCGGGTCACCGAGGTCAACTACCTGGGCTTCGTCTACGCCACCATGGCCGCCTTGAAGCGGATGACCCCCCGCGACGCGGGGACCATCGTGCAGGTGGGGTCCGCGCTGGCTTACCGTGGCATCCCCCTGCAGACGGCGTACTGCGGGTCCAAGCACGCGATCCAGGGCTTCCACGAGGCGCTGCGCTGCGAGCTGCTGCACGACAAGTCCAACGTCCACGTCACCATGGTCCAGATGCCCGCGGTCAACACCCCCCAGTTCTCCTGGGTGCTCAACCGGATGCCCAAGCACGCGCAGCCCGTACCCCCCATCTACCAGCCCGAGGTGGCCGCGCGGGGCGTGCTCTACGCCGCCGACCACCCCAAGCGCCGCGAGTACTGGGTGGGTGCCAGCACGATGGGCACGCTCGCCGCCAACGCCGTCGCCCCCGGCCTGCTCGACCGCTACCTCGCCCGCACCGGGTACAGCTCCCAGCAGACCGACCAGGACCGCTCCCCCGACCAGGCCATCAACCTCTGGGAGCCGGCCGATGGCGCGGACGGCAAGGACTACGGCGCTCACGGGGTGTTCGACGCCAAGGCCGTCGGGCGCAGCGAGCAGCTGTGGCTGTCCCAGCATCACGGGCTGCTCGGCGTGGCAGCGGGTGCACTGGCCGCCGCCGGCGCCGCCGTGGGTGTGGCCCTGGGGCGCCGGTGAGGGCGCTGCAGATTGTCCGCGCCGCGTGGGGCCTGCTGCAGCTGGCCAACCCGGGGCTGGTCACCAACCGGGTACTTCGGGTACCGCTCGACCACCGCGCCGAGGTGGTCGCCCGGGTCCTCGCCGCACGGCAGGTCCTCCAGGCCGGACTCCTGCTGCGCACCCCTAGTCCGGTGACGCTGAGCCTGGGCGCCGGCGTCGACGGACTGCACGCTGTCAGCATGCTCGCACTCGCCGCCCTCAACGCCCGACGTCGCCCGCCGGCGCTACTGGATGCGTCCATCGCCGCGGCCTTCGCGGTGTCTGGCGCCGTCGGCGCCCGCCGCGCCATGCATCTCTGAGGGGGGCGCCGTCGAGCACACCGATGCCGCGCGGGTTAGGTGATCCAGAGCAGCGCATCGCCGGCGGCGGCGGCGGGGAGTTCGCCCGCGGCCGCGGCGAACGCCCGCAGGGCCGGGGCCAGCTCGGCTCTGTCCTGCGCGCTCATCCTGGACAGGATCGTCTGCATCGCCGCACGACGGTTCTCGATGACGGACTCCACGAGCTCCTCGCCCTGGGGGCTGAGGTCGAGCACCAGGTTGCGCCGGTCGGTCGTGGAGTCCCGCCGTCGCAGCAACCCGGCCTCCACCAGCCGGTCGCACGCGCGGGAGGCGTTGGAAGGATGCACACGCAGCTCGTCGGCGACCGAACCCAGGTTGACCTGCTCCCTGGTGGCCACCAGCACCAGGATCCGTAGCTGCGACATCGTGACGGTCGCTTCCACCTCAGCGATGGAGCGGGCGATCACCGCCACGAGTGCGCGGGCAGCGAGCATCACCGCATCCACCTCTGCGCGCTGTGCGGCTGCACTTCCCCGGCGTGGTCGAGAGGGTTGACGAGGCATAGCGGCAACGTAGCACTGCACTATCGCAATCATTGCGACGGTGTTCGGCGAGGTGTCGACGGTCCACACTACCCGGGCGCCCCCCTTCCGCCGGGGCTGGCGACGCCGTCAGGGATCGCCGTTGCGGCCCGCACTCGCCTGGGCCCGGCCCCTGCAGCACCCCGACCGGGCGGCAGCAACCCGACGCGAGCCCTCAACCATTGCAATATCGCAACCGTTGCGGCTAGTGTGGTTGTCGGGGGTCGTACCCGCTACTGGACACCACCGGAGGGACCATGGCAGCAGGCAGCACGGCAGACGGGGTAGAGCAGGGCATCGACCGCATGGTGCGCAACGTGCAGAGCGGCCACTTCGAGCGCAGCCTCGCCGCGCTGACCGCGGTGGGTTCGCTGGTCACCGCGGCCGAGATCTACTTTGAGCACGACAGCGCCAGCTTCGGGAACAAGATGATGTACCTCCCAGTGGCGCTGGGTCCGGTGGGTGCTGTCGCCGGGGTGGCCGGCTTCTTCAGCAAGCGGTGGGCGAAGACGGCACTGCCCGTGGCGTCAGCCGTCATCGTGGCCAACGGGATCCAGGGCACCTACCTGCACGGTCGGGGAATCGCCCAGAAACCTGGTGGCTGGTCCAACTTCCGCTACAACATGGAGATGGGGCCGCCGCTGATGGCCCCGCTGCTGGTCACGATGGTGGGCGGCATGGGTCTGCTCGCGGCGGTCCTGCGGCGCGAGCAGTGAGCGGGCGCCCCACCACCCCAGGGGGGTCTGACCACCGGTTCCCCGGTTTCGACGTCCTTGACAACGTCAAGCACTGGGACCAGGTCACCGCGGGGGTGGTGCTCTCCCGATTGAGCTTCCCCCCCGACGTCCGCTTCTTTACTCCGGCCGAGTTCGCGGTTGCCGAGGCCCTGGTGGACCAGCTGCTGGACCAGCACGACGACCCCAAGGTGCCGGTCGCACAGCTCATCGACTCGCGCCTGACCGAGATGCAGACCGACGGCTGGCGCTACGAGGACCTGCCCCACGACGACCAGGCGTGGCGCGACACCCTCACCCACCTCGACTCCGATGCCACCGCACGCTTCGACACCGGCTTCGGCGCGTGCACGCAGCCAGACCAGGCAGCCCTGATCCAGGCGGTGCAGGACCTGGGCTCCGAGCAGTGGCACGGGCTGAACGCTGCCCACGTGTGGAGCCTGTGGACCCGCTACGCGTGCACCGCCTTCTACTCCCACCCCTGGGCCTGGAACGAGATCGGCTTCTCCGGCCCGGCCTACCCGCGCGGTTACAAGAACATCGGCATCAACACCTTGGAGAAGGGCGAAGTCCGCGACGCCCACCCCTCGGCGGACCCGGCGAAGAGGGCCAGCTCATGAGCAACAACGTTCGCGACCGCAACGAGTCGGCGTGGCTGCTGCCCAACGATGGCACCCGCACCAACCACCAGCTGCGCACCGACATGCGCCGCTTCGCCGACACCGACGAGATCGACCTGGTCATCGTGGGCTGCGGAGCCGGCGGGTCGGTGATGGCCCAGCGCCTGGCCCGGTCCGGGTGGACAGTGGTGGCCCTGGACGCCGGCCCGTTCTGGGACCCCGACTCCGACTGGGTTTCCGACGAGGCCGGCTCGCACCACCTGTACTGGACCGAGCCCCGCGTCATCAGCGGCGGCAACCCGGTTCCGCTGGGCTCCAACAACTCCGGCCGGGGCGTGGGCGGTTCGATGGTGCACTACGCCGGCTACGTCCCGCGCTTTCACCCCAGCGACTTCCGTACCTACAGCGAGGACGGGGTCGGTGCGGACTGGCCCATGGAGTACTCGGACCTGCGCCGCTACTACGCCGACATCGAGGGTGAGCTGCCGGTCGCCGGTCAGGGCTGGCCGTGGGGCGACCCGCACACCTACCCGCACCGCCCGCACCCCGTCGGCGGCAACGGCCAGATGTTCCTGCGGGGAGCGGAGAAGCTGGGTATCACCGCCAAGGTCGGACCGGTCGCCATCAGCAACGGGCGCTTCGGCAACCGCCCGCACTGCATCTACCGCGGCTTCTGCCTACAGGGCTGCAAGGTCAACGCGAAGGCGTCCCCGCTGATCACCCACATCCCGGACGCGCTGGCCCACGGCGCCGAGGTGCGGGCCGACAGCATGGTCACCCGTATCGGTATCGACGAGAACAGCGGTCGTGCCACCGGGGTGCACTACGTGCGGGGCGGTGTCGAGCACTTCCAACGCGTCCGGATGGTGGCCGTCGCTGGTTACTCCATCGAGACCCCGCGGCTGCTGCTGAACTCTGCGACGAACCGCTTCCCGGACGGGCTGTGCAACGACTTCGACCAGGTCGGCCGCTACCTGATGGTGCAAGGCGCACCACAGACCGCCGGACGCTTCGACGACGAGATCCGCATGTACAAGGCGCCGCCGCCGGAGGTGAGCACCGAGGAGTTCTACGAGACCGACCCCAACAAGGACTACCAGCGGGGCTTTTCCATCCAGACCGTCTCACCCCTGCCGATCACCTGGGCCGAGCACGTCGCCGCGCAAGGGCACTGGGGTGCGGACCTGCGCGAGTACATGAGCGACTACGTGCACTGGTCCACCCTCGGTGCGCTGTGCGAGTTCCTGCCCCAGGCCCGCAACCGGGTCACCCTCGCCGAGCAGACCGACCGCCACGGTCTACCGGTCGCGGAGTTCTCCTACACCCAGTGCGACAACGACAAGGCTCTGATGAAGGCCGCCCAGACGGTGATGGAGGACCTGCTGCACGCCGCCGGGGCCGATGAGGTGATGACCATCGACCGCGCCGCCCACCTGGTCGGGGGCGCCCGCATGGCCACCGACGAGCACCACGGCGTCGTCGACAGTGACTGCCGCACCTTCGCCGTACCCAACCTCTACATCACCGACGGCAGCGTCCTGCCCACCCAGGGCAGCGCCAACCCCGCGCTCACGATCATGGCGGTCGCCGCCCGCGCCGCCGACCTGCTCAGCAACCGAAGGAGCGAGAACTGATGGCGAAGAAGGAAGTCTCGGACTACCTGCTGGAGCGGCTGCGCGACTGGGGGGTCGAGAACGTCTTCGCCTTCCCCGGTGATGGCATCAACGGCATGCTCGCCGCCTGGGGACGGGCGAGCAACAAGCCGAAGTTCATCCAGTCCCGGCACGAGGAGATGAGCGCGTTCGAAGCGGTGGGTTACGCCAAGTTCAGCGGTCGCCTCGGGGTGTGCATGGCCACCTCCGGACCCGGTGCCATCCACCTGCTCAACGGGCTCTACGACGCCAAGCTCGACCACGTCCCGGTGGTGGCGATCGTGGGTCAGACCAGCCGCAGCGCCATGGGCGGGTCCTACCAGCAGGAAGTCGACCTGATGAGCCTGTTCAAGGATGTGGCCAGCGACTACCTGCAGATGGTCACCGTCCCCGAGCAGCTGCCCAACGTCCTGGACCGCGCCATCCGCACCGCCCTGTCCCGGCGCTCCCCCACCGCCATCATCATCCCCTCCGACGTGCAGGAGCTGGAGTACTCCCCCCCGACGCACGCGTTCAAGATGGTGCCCTCCAGCATCGGGACGGACTGGCCCACCCCGGCCCCGGACGACGCGGCGATCGCGAAGGCCGCCGAGGTCCTCAACACCGGCAGCAAGGTCGCCATCCTCGCCGGGTCCGGTGCCCGCGGGGCCCGCAAGGAGCTCGAGGAGATCGCCGAGCTCCTGGGGGCGGGCGTCGCGAAGCCGTTGTTGGGCAAGGACGTGCTCTCCGACGAGCTGCCCTACGTCACCGGTTCCATCGGGTTGCTGGGCACCCGGCCGAGCTACGAGATGATGATGGACTGCGACACCGTGCTCACTATCGGGTCCAGCTTCCCCTACACCCAGTTCATGCCCGCCTTCGACCAGGCCCGCGCGGTGCAGATCGACATCGACGGCTCCTATATCGGGATGCGCTACCCCTACGAGGTGAACCTCGTCGGTGACGCCGCCGCGACCCTGCGCGCGTTGATCCCCAAGCTGCACCGCAAACCCGACCGCTCCTGGCGCGAGGGCATCGAGAACAACGTGGCCCGCTGGTGGGAGACCATGGCCATGGAGGCCGACGTGTCCGCCGACCCGGTCAACCCGCAGAAGCTGTTCGCCGAACTGTCCCCGCGCCTGCCGGACAACGCCATCGTCACCGCCGACTCCGGGTCCTCCGCCAACTGGTACGCCCGCCAGCTGAAGTTCCGGGCCACCATGCGGGGATCGTTGTCGGGCAACCTCGCCACCATGGGGCCGGGTGTCCCCTACGGCATCGGAGCCAAGTTCGCCTGCCCCGAGCGGCCGGTGATCGTGTTCGCCGGGGACGGGGCCATGCAGATGAACGGCATGGCCGAGCTCATCACCATCAAGCACTACTGGCAGGAGTGGGCCGACCCCCGCCTGGTCATCGCGGTCTTGCACAACAATGACCTCAACCAGGTGACCTGGGAGATGCGGGCGATGGAAGGCGCACCGAAGTTCAGCGAGTCGCAGTCCCTGCCGTCGGTGGACTACGCCGCCTTCGCGGCCAGCCTGGGATTGCAGGCGATCACCGTCACCGACCCTGGGCAGCTCGCCTCGGCGTGGGACCGTGCCCTGTCCGCGGATCGACCCACCCTGTTGGATGTGCACACCGACCCGAACGTGCCCCCGGTGCCGCCGCACGCCACCTACAGCCAGATGAAGGGGGCGGCCGAGGCCATGCTCAAGGGCGACGACGACGCGTGGGGCGTCATCAAGGAAGGCCTGAAGACCAAGGTCCAGGAGTTCCTGCCCCACCACCGAGAGGGCAGCAGGTGAGCGTTCGCGTCGACACCCCCATCGACACGGTCGAGGTGTTCACCTACACCGTGCCCACCGACGCCCCCGAAGCCGACGGCACCCTGTCCTGGGACGCCACCACCATGGTGCTGGTCCAGGTGCACGCCGGCGACACCGTGGGCACCGGCTGGACCTACGGCCCGCCCGCCTGCGCCACCCTGATCACCGACACCCTCAGCGGCCTCCTCACCGGGCGCAGCCCGCTCGACGTGGCCGGTGCGTTCCAGACCATGGTGACGGCCACCCGCAACGCCAGCCGCCCCGGCGTCGTCGGCTACGCCCTCTCCGCGGTGGACGTCGCCCTGTGGGACCTGAAGGCCCGGTTGCTCGAGCTGCCCCTGTTCCGGCTGCTCGGCGCGGTCCGGGAGGCCGTACCCGTGTACGGCAGCGGCGGGTTCACCAGCTACGACGACACCCAGCTGCGGGAGCAGCTGACCCACTGGGCGGTCGAGCAGCACATTCCCCGCGTCAAGATCAAAATCGGTGAGTCCTGGGGTACCGACGTCGGACGTGACCTACGGCGGATGGCCCAGGCCAGGGACATCGTCGGCACCGACGTCGAGCTGTTCGTGGACGCCAACGGCGGTTACGGGCGCAAGCAGGCCATCCGGGTGATGCACGCTGCCACCGAGCTCGACGTGGCGTGGGTGGAGGAACCGGTGTCCTCCGATGACCTCGAGGGTCTGCGGGAGGTCCGCAACGCGGTCACGCCCGACGTCGCCGCCGGGGAGTACGGGTGGGACCTGTACTACTTCCGGCGGATGTGCGCGGCCGGTGCGGTGGACTGCCTGCAGGCCGACGTCTCCCGCTGCGGTGGCATCACCGAATGGCTGCGGGTGGCCGCCGTCGCCGCCTCGTTCGGGTTGGCGATCTCCGGGCACTGCGCACCACACCTGCACGTCCATGCCGCGGCAGCCGTCCCCAACCTGCGCCACCTGGAATGGTTCCACGACCACGTAAGGATCGAGTCGATGTTCTTCGACGGCACGCTGGACCCCACCGGCGGGGCCATCCGCCCCGACCCCGATGCCCCCGGACTGGGCCTCACCCTGCGCACCGCGGACGTCCAGCGGTTCGCCAGGACGCCATGAGCACCGGGGAACGGATCGACGTTGGGCAGATGTTTCCCCCGCACGTCCTGCGGCAGTACGCGCTGCTCGCCGACGGTGAGCGGGGTGCCCTCATCGGGCCGCAGGGTGACATTGCCTGGATGTGTGCACCCCGGTGGGACTCCGAGGCCGTGTTCTCCTCGCTGATCGGTGGCGGTGGCACCTTCGCCGTCACCCCGCAGGACGTGCGCCACACCTGGGGTGGTTCCTACGAGCACGGCGGCCTCATCTGGCGGTCCCGGTGGGTCACCGACGACGGGGTGATCGAGTGCCGCGAAGCCCTCGCCTTCCCCGGGGACCCCGACCGGGTGGTGCTGCTGCGTCGCATCCTGGCTGTGCGAGGGGACGCCCAGGTGCGGGTGGTGCTGCAACCGCGTCCCGGATTCGGGCGGCACGGTCCCGGGAGGCTGCACCAGCAAGCGGGGGTGTGGAGCGGGCACAGTGGCAACCTGCACTGGCGCTGTGTCGGTGCCGAGGCCGCACACCCCCGCACCAGCACCCAGCCCCACGGGGAGTTGCTGGTACTGGAGCTGACCGTAAGGGCGGGCACGCACCACGACCTGGTGTTCGAGGCGTCCGCACAGTCACTCCCGGACAAGCTGGTTGACCCCGACACGGCGTGGTCGGCGACCGAGGCAGCGTGGTCGCGCAGCGTCCCCGAGCTGGGTTCCTCCCTCGCCCCCCGCGACGCCCGCCACGCCTACGCGGTGCTGCGCGGGTTGACCAGCTCCGATGGTGGGATGGTGGCCGCGGCCACCATGAGCCTGCCCGAACGAGCCGGACAGGGCGGCAACTACGACTACCGCTACGCGTGGATCCGCGACCAGTCCTACGCGGGGATGGCCGCCGCCAGCGCCGGCGCACCCGAGCTGCTCGACTCCGCGGTCAGGTTCGTCTCAGCTCGGCTGCTGGAGGACGGACCACAGCTCAAACCCGCCTACACCATCAGCGGCGGCGCAGTACCCGACGAGCAGACCCTTGATCTGCGCGGATACCCCGGGGGCAGCGACAAGACCGGCAACTGGGTCAACCAACAGTTCCAGCTCGACGCCTTCGGGGAAGCCCTGCAGCTGCTGGCCGCCGCCGCTCGCGCCGACAGGCTCGACGCCGACGGGCACCGGGCAGTGCACACCGCGGTGCAGGCCATCGCAGCCAGGCACACCGAACCCGAAGCGGGGATCTGGGAGCTGGACAACCGGAACTGGACCCAGTCCCGGCTGGCCTGCGTAGCCGGGTTGCGCGCAGTAGCGCCCCTGCCCGCCGCCGGAGCCGACCTCGCGGAATGCGCCACCCTGGCCGACACCATCCTCGCCGACACCGCTCGAACCAGCCTGCATCCGGGCGGGTACTGGCAACGGGCCCCCGACGACCCCGGGCTGGACGCGTCGTTGCTGCTACCACCGGTGCGCGGTGCGCTGCCCGCCAAAGATCCACGCACCCAAGCGACCCTGCGCGCAGTGCAGGACACCCTCTGCGACGACCACTATGTGTACCGGTTCCGTCACGACCAGCGCGACCTCGGCGACGCCGAAGGTGCGTTCCTGCTGTGCGGATTCATGATGGCCCTCGCCGAACACCACCAGGGCCGCGACCAGAGCGCCATCCGATGGTTCGAACGCAACCGCGCCGCGTGCGGGCCGCCAGGACTGTTCTCCGAGGAGTACGACATCAGCCAACGGCAGCTCCGTGGAAACCTGCCCCAAGCATTCGTGCACGCCCTCATGCTGGAAACCGCCACCCGCCTCGCGGAAACACCGCCCAGCAGTCCGGCCAGCAATGGGATGGGCTAGGTGTTCTGCCCAGGAAGGTTGGTGGAGTGGCCATCACCGTGCCCACACCCTCACCGAGTGGTGAACCGCGCACCAGCGGACACCAACCAGCGGCGGCGGCGAGTACGGCGGACCGCGCCACCGGCGATGCGGCTACCACAGGGCCGGTGCGCGACGCCGACGGCTACGTGCCCATCGGTGGCTACGGCATGCTCGGTGACGGGCGCAGCGTCGCCCTCGTCGCCGTCGACGGCCGGGTCAAACCCCGAGGCACCGCCTTGGGCCACACCCTCCTCGTCCTGGCCACCACCATGCCCGTCGCAGCAGCGCTGCTGCTGCGGACCGCGCGCCGCACCTACCCCCGCGACGTCGCCACCGCTCTCGCCACCCCCACCCAACCCCACCGAGGACACCCATGAGCACCACAACCCCGGACATCATCGAACAGCTGCACGCCACCCTCGCTGACAACGACGGACTGGGAGAGCTGCTCGCACGGTCCCTCGAGAAGGCCCGCGAGCGCGCCGAGACCGACCTCGACCCCGACCTCCGCGACGCCCTCGACTGGCCGGGCGACCTCGACTCCTACCAGCAGTACCTGGAGGACTTCCTGCGCTGGATCCCCCAGGAGACCGGGTCGAAGGCCTGGAAGAAGCAATCCGGGGGCACCACCTCGTCGCGTGAGGTCAGCGACCGGCTGGCCCACTTCTTCTGGCTTATCGACCAGAAGACCGGCCCGAACGGGACGGTGATCGGGGAGGACTACCCGGCGTTCCGGGAGTGGTGTACCCACTTCGCCCGGGAGTGGGGCGCCTTCCTCGACACCCCCGACTCCTTCAGCCCGGAGATCCTCAGCTCCTTCACCACCCACGCCCCCGAGTACACCGTCGAGGAGTCCATGGTCGACGGGAGACCCAACGCCCCCAGCGGGTGGCTCACCTTCAACCAGTTCTTCGCCCGCGAGCTCAACCCGGGGCGGCGCCCTGTCACCGAGCCGGGAAACAACCAGATCGTCACCTCCCCCGCCGACTGCACCTACCAGCACAGCTACGACATTGGCGGACAGTCGCAGATCCCGCCGACCAGCCTCAAGGGCACCCACACCTACGGCAGCATCAACCAGCTGCTGGAGGGCAGCCGCTACGCCGACACCTTCGCCGGGGGCACCTTCGTCCACTACATGCTCCCCCCGTGGGCGTACCACCGCTTCCACCTGCCGGTCTCCGGACGGGTGCAGGAGGCCTTCGTCATCCACGGCACCGTGGTCATGGAGGTCGACCTCGTCGACGGTGAGCTGGTCTCTAGCGACGCCACCACCACCGGCTTCGAGTTCTCCCAGACCCGCGGAGTCCTCACCCTCGACACCACCAGCTCACCGGCGGGCGACATCGGCATCGTCGCCGTGATCCCCGTCGGAATGTCGCACGTCGGCTCCGTCGTCCTCACCGCCACCACCGACACCCAGCTCAACAAGGGCGACGAGTTCGGCTACTTCCAGTTCGGCGGATCCGACATCATCATGCTGTTCCAAGCCGACGTCGAGACCCGCATCGACACCAACACCGACCCCCGCAAGGTCGGCTCCCCCGCCCTGCACGCCCGACTACGGCCCCGGTGACCGCCGTCGCCGAGGGAGCAGACACCACCGAACGAGGCTGGGGCGCGTGACACGACCCGACCCCACGCACCAGCCGCCCGCCCATCGTGGCCGACCATGCTTCTGCGGGGCATGACTACCTCGGTCACCGGCAACGCGCAGGCGTCAGGCTTCTGCATCACGATCACCGTCACCTACGGCATGGTCCACACCGTTCAGGCGACCCGCCCACGCGACGCCAACGCCGTCCGGTTCGTCGATCCACCCCGACAGCGTCACAGGCCGCCTGCAACGTCGAACCGCGGGCCAGCGCCAACCAGAACTAGAGCCAGTGGGGGCTGCAGGGAGACGGGGTCGAACTCGTGCCCTTGGCCATCGACACCGGGGCACCCGACACCGGGGCCGGGTCGGGATCGGAGAACGTGAAGGTACTCGCATCCCCGTCGCACCGGTGCTGGGTGATGAGGCTCGTCGCGGTCATCCCACGCCGCTTGTGCAGGCCGGCCAGCGGCTTGCGCAGGTCGTCGAGCTCGGGACCCAGCTCGTCCGTGAGCTGAGCTCTCGCACTGGTGGCGGACTGCTGGACCTGGCGCAGTGCCTTGGCCACGGAGGTCGCGGCGGCGGGCAGCCGCTCGGGGCCCAGGATAAGCAGTGCAGCGAAGAGCGGCACGAGGATGTGGGCCGCGCCTAGGTTGCCGAGCACCCCAGCAGGGTAGGCGCCCGTGGGGTGGACGCGCTTGAGCTGCCGTGTAACAGGACGGGAAGGATCTTCGACGCGAACGGTGCCTGGGCGGACGACACTCCCTTTCAGGGATGCCGATGAACGCCTCGCCCGGGCGCGAGTATGAGCCGTGCCGCCGCGACGCTCTGAGGTGCCTACCGACCCGCAGACCACCCGGGTGTCGGGGCAGCTCCGAACCGTCCCTGCCCTGGTCTCGAGGTGGATGGCGCGACCGCTCGCCTCGTTGCACCTGCTG
>JAABUS010000148.1_pt1 | contig 171509 bp, 211 predicted proteins | sample 5560161 | NCBI WGS metagenome assembly JAABUS01 (sample SAMN10711885, study PRJNA513376) | rock metagenome | isolation source: Antarctica rocks | place: Antarctica: Victoria Land, Trio Nunatak nord | collected 2016-01-04
CCCGGGAACCGCTGCCTAGATTGTCCGGCTCGTAGCTCGCGAAGCGATGGAGGCTGTGTTTCAGTTGCTTCTACCTGGAATTGTCTATTTCTAGCTGAAGTAATTCTGGCTCCCTCTCGCGATATTGGTGCTGAATCACCTGTATTTGAAGTAGACGGTTAAGCCTGCTAAACGAGCCTCCATCTTTAACAAAGGAGAGACCCCCGGCTCCCGCCCCCACCCACCCCGCCTGCTGCATTTTTGGCAGTCTGCAGTAAAGTACTCCATGGGTTCCTGCCACGTAGAATTTGGCGTGGATTTTAATGAAGAGGTCGCAGAGAAAGCACGCGCTTTTGCTGGAGCAGACCACTGTTGGCCGCCTGATATTAGGGTGCATATCGTAGTAAAAAAGGATCTGTATCTCAGTGTGAATCTTGTATATATTGGGAGATGCGGCCAAGTGCCTGCGAAATTTAGCTTCCGCTGAAGCAAGAGTGATACCTTGCTTCGCCTTGGCCCATCCTTGTGCCGACTTCTTCGTACGTGGCTGAAGAATTCGATGGCCCCCCCGATGCTTCATATGTAGTATATTCAATGCTTCATATGTAGTATATCCAGTGCCTCTTATGTGGCCTACCCAGTGCTCCATATGTGACCTATCCAGTGCTCCATATGTGGCCTATCCAGTGCTCCATGTGTAGTATATCCGATGCCTCTTATGTGGCCTATTCAGTGCTTCATATGCGGTCTATCCAGTGCCTCTTATGTGATCTATCCAATGCTCCATATGTAGTATATTCAATGCTTCATATGCGACATATTCAGTGCTCCATATGTGACCTACCCAATGCTCCATATGCGGCCTATCCAGTGCTTCATATGTAGTATATATGATCTATTCAGTAAGTCGCATAAGAGGCATACATATATTCAGCGTTTTCCAGGCGGCAGCCATTCCGTTGATTGGCTATCAACACCGCAATCCGAAACGACTCACACACGCTATGGTGGTTGTCGGAGGCGCGCGCTATCTCCCACCTTCCATTCTGGTTGTTCCCTATAATTTATTTAAATTGCGTCGTTCACAAAGATCGAGGTTCAATGCCTTTGGCGAAAGCTTCCGTACCTCACAATCGAAAGCGACAGCTGAGAGAATCGGCCAGCGTAGCAGAACTTTGCCTGCACAGGCAGCCCGGTGCTGCTTGCACCTGATCTTTTTGAGCGCCGTATCAGGTGGCAACTTTTCTTGCGCGCCTTCTGAGCGTCTCTTAGACGATGAAGAAAGTGAGACATCGAGCCAGCTTACGCTACCAGAGCTCGCCGAGTACTTCGAGTTTCTTGTCTTTACCCCCAGAGAGTAAGGAATTTACATACGCACAATAGTATTGACGCGGCTCACCTTCGAAATAGTTCGTTGTAAGGTTTATCATTTCTATTTGGATGGTCTTAACACCGACGTTGACAATCATGTCACTGTCGAAAGGCGAACAACGACTATGGGAAAAGGGCGGGCACTGCAGATTAGAGACGTGCATTCTGCTTGGACCTCACTATTGGGTGTCAATTGCCAGATTCGGCGAGAAGTTTCCATCTCGTTTTGGAAGTTGAACACGATCAAGCTGCGTCCATGGACTGCCGGGTCGTTGAACAGCGTGCTTTTCGCACCAAAAATCGACTGTTTATGTGATCTTCCCAGCGTTCTTCTCCAAATCTCTTTCAGGGGTAAAACAATTACCCGATTAGGCTTCGTGGAGCGGGGTGGTGTTTATGCAAAGTTCAGGTGGTGTGTCTGCAAAGGCGGGTGGTGTCCAGTGGTTACCATAAGAAAAGTTCTCTACTTTCCGAATCTTTCTTTTCGTAGCTGAGAATTTCATTTGTTCGTGCAAATACTCAACCGCTGAAGCTTGTGCCAATGCAGATTAACAGACGACACAATTATGGCTCTCAAAGACTCTTCAAAGTGTGACTACTCAACAGCTTTGGTGATCTCTAATCTTTGCTGTCTTTGCTGTTCGGATGGCCTGAGCAGAGATTTCAAGGCTGGGTCCTGTTGTTCTTTGTCGGAATGTGACTTTTTTAATTGTCTTAAATATTACTACTAACGGGATCTACTGTGTGCTTGCTCCATATAAGGGCTGTGATTCAGTAAGAAATCTTCTCTGGGGCGATATTGTTTCCCAGAAGATTATTCCTAGGAGAGACGTGCTTCTAGGAATAATCTCCTGGGAAACAATATCGCGAGAGGGAGCCAGAAGGTCTAGATCAGCTAGCACGACCTGTGCAGCGCCATCGTAACTACAATGCATCTAAAGAGTTCAAGCATCGTCACTATCGCAAAATTGGAGCTTCTGATTTAGAATGTGTGAGCGAACATTCATCGAATGACAGGTGAGCTGACAGGTTCCAGATCAACCCCGCGAACAGTGTCTTCAGCTGAGGTTGCCCGAAAAGGTGTTGAGCATCTTTGTCTTCGTAAGGATGATGGTGGAGGCGGAAGGACAACCACCATTCAGCTGAGGGTAGGTCAGCCACTTTGGGAAGAGTCTTTCAGTGGTGAGGCAGGCGTTGTTATCAATACCTCAGTCCTCGCCGTCGCTCCGTATGCCCAGGATGTCCCACAGCCTTCGCATCGCGCCCTCTTCGGCAGAAGGCTGCGTCAAGTATTGTCTTGCCCAAGTCAAGTCTTCTTTCCAGCGGCCGTCTCTGTCTGAGCGCTTACGCTCTCGATCCAAGCCCTGCCGCCGGAGGGTGTTGAGGCGGTCGGCTTCAGAGGCGGTCGGTGGGAAGTCCTGGAAGGGTTTTCTTTGGGACGAGGTCCAGTTCGTGTTTGTAGCAGGGGACTCAGCGCGGGATCGAAGAGTATGTGACATGGGCGACGGGCTATCGGCGAGGGTTGGAGGCACGCTGGCGAGGGATATGGAGGACTGAGGTGAGGGGTCAATGGTGAGTGGGCTGTGGTGCTTATCCGTACATGGTCGCTTCGCACGAGCAACCTGACGCGGCGAGGTTGTGGAAGCCGATGGAATGCATCGAGTTTTCGTGTAGACCCTCGCAGGACAGACATCAAGGTCATCTCGTTGGGAGTCTAGATCTCTCTTGCGTTTCCTTGTATCTATTTCTTCTACGGCGAGATTGAGAATCTCCTCATCTCTCGGTGCGTCCTCGGTATCATCACGAGCTCTTTTCGTTGGGCTGCTATTGCGCGACCGAGCGCCTTTCCTGCTTGCAAGAGCCTTGCATTCTGCTGCAGGGGCCAGATAAGGGCCCTCTCGAACGCTGGTCGACAGCAATAATCTTTCCTCGTTGCCTTGTAAAAACCCCTCCAGCATCGGGAACAGCGCCCATGCGAATCTCGTGAAGAGGTATTCGCGTGGTACGGAATTCATTGGATGTAATCTCGAGTTTTGGTAGAGTAAGCTCAACTCACTGGAAGGCCACAGCATGTGAACGACCAGTTCACGATCTTTCGGTACAAAGACGAATTTGCGGTCATCAAACGACTTGTGAAGATCGGCACGGAGGGGAATCATGTTGTTCACATCGTAGACAGCCATGTCTCCAGTCTTTCCCGGGTCTTCAATATAGTTTTGCATCTTTTGCGAGTGGAACCAGTCGTTCTCGCTGACGGGGCACAGGTGCGCCTTCTCACAAGCTTCGGAGTGGAAGCTCATACGACAAAGGCCTCCGTAGCGTATGGCAAGAGCTGTAGTAGTATTCGATCGAGAGGAGGTAGGGGGTGGGTTCGAGGAGGATGAGGGGGTGAATTCCCATTCCGAAGGAAGCTTCGCGTGTGGAAAGGCCCATTGGCTGAAAGAAGGCACTATTGGGTAATTTTTCTCCACGCTTCCTGTTGAACAGGACATTAGCAAAGCGTTGGCGGCGAGACAATGGGGCCTTAACAAACCGTCACGATCCTTGAAGTGGAAGTAGTAAACGCCAACGGGGAGAATGCCATCGGATGTGTGCCCAAGGTCCGTATCTTCCCCCTCGATGTCCCTGGCGAAGTATCCGTCCCAGCGATTGCCCGCAATGATACCACAGGCGACCCTCGCAGTACCGTAGTGGAGGCCGCCACTACGTCTGTCGAAGGCGGGCAAGGTGAGCAGGGTGTCGCCTTCGTTCGCATAGCCCGGATGTCGTATGATGACCTTGTGTTTGGGGTTTGTGGAGAAGCCGTGAACTTCATCCTCAGTGTATTGCGGCACAACCGGCGGGCGCATCTTGAGCTTCAACTTCCTCCGCGTGATTACATAGCTCCGGTGTTCAAGATACGGATCGTGATGCAATAGAAGGACAATTGTAGGCGCGAGGGCGCGGGAGGCGTTGTACAGGCAACCACGTATTCTATTCGTCAGCCCTGTCAATTCAATTGGCGCGTATTCTAGAGAGCGGTTGCTTTGCTTGGATGATTGCTCGGCCGATCTGGCATTTGCGCTAACTCTCATTCGACTTAATCCGTCGTGGACAACCCTTTGCACTTGGACATCCCGTTTGATCTCCAATCTTCTATGAATGTACGGTGTAGAAGTTATGCTGGGCCGAATATATTTGATACTGACGATAAGAGCGGCCAGACTGCTGATTCTGAATTCATCGTCCCGAAGAGCAAACGCAGTTTCTCACAAATGCTATCGAGATCAGGCCGGGCGAGCTCGAGGTTGATGGTATACTCTTCGACATAGGAGGCTAGAGCGAAAGGTACGTCCGCTCAGACCGATCTGAAGGCCGGCGGCTCTGCTGTGGAACTGTACTCGTAGCAAGTTGTAAGCTTCATAAACACTTCCACCGACGTACTACCCGATGAGCTTAATCAATCTGAGCGTTGCAGTGTTAGCGACCTACAAGCGCTTAGATAGCTTGTTCTCCACCCTCTCGTGCCTCTCAAATATGAATTCGGCACCGCTACCATACTATGCGCAAGCCGAGACCTTACCTCGCGAATTGCCAACAAAGGCGGAAATCGAAAGCTCTCAGGACGTTCTATGTGAGCAGTCTGCGCGTAAAGTTGTTGGCGTAGGCGCACACTTCATCGTGAAATATGGCCTCCAAATCGATCTTGCAGAGGGCCAAAACATGCTGATGATAAAAAAGACGACCTCAGTGTCTGTACCTTATATTTATGCTCTTTTCAAAGATCATGTCAGCAATCAAAATTACATCATCATGGAAAGAATTGCTGGCGTGACCTTGGACCGGGTGTGGGCCTCACTCAATCAAACACAGAAAGAAGCTGTGTCAACGAAAATCAAAGCAAGCCTAGATGAGCTGCGCAAAATCCCGTCACCCGGAGAGTATTGCAGTCTTGACAAGCGACCTCTACTGGACAGTATATTCTGGACTGGCGATCCGGCGGAAAGTCTTGGACTTGAAGGTCCTTTCGAGACCGAAGCAGGCCTAAACAATGCTTTGATCCGGAAGTATCTTTCTTCCAATGGCCTCCCCAAGGGTAAAGCAGAATTTTACAAGCGGGCATTCCCATCGGTCCTTTGTGGACATCCTCCAGTCTTTACCCACGGAGACTTGCAGCGAAAGAACATCATGGTGTTGTTGGATTCAATAGATAGAATTGAGGAGGCGAAGGACGTTGTTCGCGTTACCTTTATTGACTGGGAGATTTCAGGCTGGTACCCAAGCTACTGGGAGTATGCCAGAGCTATGTTCGCTTGTGGTCATTTCACCGACGACTGGAGCTACTGGGTCGATAAGATCTTAGACCGATATCTCAATGAGTGGGCTTGGATGCAAATGATAATTCTTGAGCTATGGTCTTAGTCTACGGCAATCTTGAAGAAATCTCCGTCATGGATATCCAAGCAGTATTACCTACAGATGCAACATCCTTCAATTCTCAAGCAGAAAATGCTCAGATATCTATCGAGGGGCCCTTTGCCATCATATACTAGACGGCAGTCGTGGGTGCTACAGTTCTGGACGAACGGCACGAGAATGGGTAGGATTGCGAGTTGGGAGTTGGGATAGCATGAGGGAGGGAGGATGGGAGCAGAGACCGGGAAGCAACGGGGGTTATTCGAAGTGGGTGGCTAGCTTCAGAGAGAGAGAAGGACTCGACGAGATTTTTGGGGGGGGGTTAATTTAAGCCTATGTGGACTTGTGGATAGGAAGCCTAAGAAGGTCGTTCTGGATTTTTTGTTTTTTTGTTTTTCTTCATCAAGTGCATGCAGTCTATGGCTATGACACTATCTAGGCGCTGTGTGTATGCTAAATTACATTTTATTTAGCCAAAATCGATGCTTTATGTCTTCCCGTTGTGCAGTCACACCGATAAAATGCGCATACGAGCGCGTGTACTGTCTATATAACCAAGTGCTCACATAAATTGTGAAAGCTGTCCACCTCGACGTGGGCTTCCGCTCGCTGTTTGGCCACATGGTCATCTAGCCACGTGGACTTTTCGACGGTGTATGAGCTCAACGCGTGGGTGGGTAAAGCGCTGCTACTGCTCTGTCGACGAGATTGTTCAGCTCTTCTGACAAGCATAGCTCGCAGAAGGTCCGTAGCCAGCACCTCGTACAGGTAAATCTCGTTGCCGGCCGGTCGTTCTGGATGTGCAACGTCGTAAACACTCATGCTGCTGTGGGAAGTATCGGGTTCGCGATGGTAGTAGGTAGGGAACAGCTTCTTGCCAAGTTAATTAGATGTTAAAGGGCCGGACTCGTGTAGGTTGTCTGCATTGTGGCGGGTTGTGGAACTACCTATAACATGCAGTAAGCCATGCGCCGTACGTTCCGTGGCTCGTGATTGTCGATCTTCTGTACGAGGTAGCTGTGATACGTGAGAATTTTGATGAACACGACTCACGATATACACAACGGGAGGTAACAGAAGAGGGATTTTGAAGTATAAACATTACTATCTAAGGTAGAGGACTTCAGGACAGCGAGTAGTATATGCAGCCATCGGGAAATACATTAGCTTTCGTAAAGCGCTGCAGCGATGCGCCTCATCTATCCGATTTTTCAATAATTTGTACAACAGTAAGATATACTGAAAGAGCAAATATTAAGTATACTTTTCCCACCCAGCAAGATCTACGGTTGATTATATCTAGCCAGCCGCTTGTGGCTCATTCAAAATGTTATTATTCGCCGAATGTTGGTGCCACTGTGAACGGGTTTTAAGTGGGTCGAATGGATGTTGGACATGCGAGGCGCATTGCTGACGCCCGGTATGGACATGTAGACCTGCATGACGATGCATGTCTTACATTGCCGTTGTGGAGCTTGTGATAGAGTTTTATCTGATTACTCGTATGCAGGGCCCGACTTTTACGCTCTTGTGTGATAATGGTGATGACGACTAAGATCAGTTAAACCTCCACGCATTATACTTCGCAGACAGTTTGCACCAATATTACGACAGTCTAATACATGACACATATTCTCAACATTTATATTTATATATAAAGATTTAGGTTTCAAAATCCAAAGTCGCCAGTCGCTATTGAACTTACTGCATGGATCCTCCAATACTCGTACATGCAGCCAAGGAAGCTGAAGGAGTAATTGTTGTGGTCACAGTTACACTACAAATAGGGTCAGCAACGGCCCGTAGATGGATTCAGTAGCGTTGCAAAACTTACACCTCCTCCCAGATGACAGTCGTATACGCGGTGGCAATGGTGTACCTTGTCTTCGTTTTGGTCGAAGTTGGTGCTGTAATGGTGATCAGGCTGGCGGTACTGACTCCGCTGTAGACCGTGATTGGAGGGGGCGTGCTTGTCGCAGATACAGTGGTGATAGCTATAGATTCATCAACTGGAGCTCAGTAGAAGAGGCCATTGACTAGGGGTTCGTACAGACTACCGTTACCGTTGATGCAGGAGCTGTGCTTGTTGAGGTTACCGTGGTGTAATCGGATGTGTTCATGTCCGTCACAGTGACTGTTGGCGCATCTAATTGGAAAGTGTCATCAGCCTGACATTACCCTTGTTCATCCGTGGAACTTACCTGGAGCACGTTTCTGCACCAAGGCCAAGCGTTCGTTCCTCTCCTTGATGCGCTGGGTTCTGTCAAATGGCACACGCCTATCCTTGACGTGCCTCGCTTTTGCTCCAGTCTCCAATGCTTTGGCCGTGATTAGGGTAGGTGTTATAGTACATGTCGGATCCTGTTGCCTATGTTTGCTGGGCGTTACGCAAGTCGCAGTACTCGTTACTACGACTTGAGTTACATCCAAAGACCATGTAGCTTCTGTGATAGTCGCTAGGGTCTTGGTCAAGGTTGTTTTCACAGGTTTTGGTGTGCTCGTGGTCGTGGGACGGAAGACGGAAGGACTTGTGACTGTTGATGGACTCAGTATAGTGGTGGTGATGAGCGTGCTGGTGGAGGTATAGTCTGGAGATTACTATTAGCTTTATACCGAGGTCAAATAATGCGTGAACCCACTGAAGACTGGCGTCGTTGTTGCTGACATGGTCACTACGTAGGTCAATCAGCTGCTGTTCGAACAAACGAATGTCGAACTCAGTACCAGTAGGATTGTACTACAAATTCGTCAGAGTTGCTCCCTCAGTGTTGAAAATGCGAACCATCTTACAGTAGAAGTCTGCTGCGGCCCCACCGTCAAGGAAAAGTCACGCATGTATGCAATAGGAGTTCCATTGTTATTGTTGCTCAGGATCAAGACTGACCAAGCACCAGAAACCAGGTTTGCTTTCTCGATGGGGCTTAAGATACAAAAGTTAGGTGACCGAACTCTTCGAGCAGGTGGTTAGTCGGCTTACCAAATGGATAGCTCAGGCGTATCGTCAGGCTGAAGGTTCGTATCTGAACATTGCAGTTCATTCCCACTCGGATCCACGAGGAGGTTGTTCGCAACATCTTTCGAACACCCTACGCCAGAAAATTAAGCACATGCGCAGGAGAAAGTCTAGTGACGAATACCTTCAAACCTGGAAACAAACGTGAAGGGGTCTGTGGAAAGTGAGTTTTGAAAGTAAGAATCTCCACTTTGGAAATCCACTCCAAACGATAGACAAGTTTGGGACCAAGCAGTTTGCGCAAGAAGAGCGGAAACAATGGCAAATTTGCTGGCAGCAGAGAATAGAGAACCCATAGTGAGGTCTGGAAAACCAAATCTGCTGCGAGAAGCTTTGAGTTGAAGGAACTTGGATGTTAAGAACAAGTGCAAGAAAAGGGCAAGTTGGAGAAGCTAGCGAGACTCCAGGCTTATTAGAAGAGTGCAATATCAAGCCGGTAAGCTGACTTGCGGAGGATTCGCATCAGACCGCTGTCTGGAATAAACAGATCCTGATATTGGCTCCAGTACGAGGCGTAGTCAGCTGTATGAGAAAAGATGCCTTGTTACTCCGTATCCCGTAGGTCACTGGTCCCTAGAGCAATCGGTCTCCACCAACACGATATACTAAGTATATAGATGTTTGATTGGGGATCGACAGATTGGTCTCTGTTCCGGATTGGGATATGAAGGGTTACCTGGCGTAGGCCTGAATGGACAACGCCAAGGTTCGACAATTAGCCATGATGGGAGCTGACGGGGAGCCGTGGGGCGTTTACATTAGCACCCCCAAAGCAGGAGAATTATCGTTGATTGCGAAACCTGTGCCGTTTTTTATTTTTTGCCGAGGGCCCCATCAAAATTAGATAGTGGCGAATCTGCAAAATAAGAACCAGAGTTGTAAAATCGATCCCACTGCCCCCCCAGTGCTTCATATGTAGTATGTTCAATGCTTTATATGTAGTATATCCAGTGCTCCATATGTAGTATATCCAATGCGTATATGTAGTACCGTTGTGTGCGAAACCTGTGTTGTTTTCTAGGATTTGCTGATCAAATTTAGTGGCGAATCTCCAAAAAGTGCAAAATAAGAACCAGAGTTGTAAAATCAACCCCACTGCCCCCCCAATGCTTCATATGTAGTATATTAAATGCTCCATATGTGACCTACTCAGTGCTTCATATGTAGTATATACGATCTATTCAGTAAGTCGCATAAGAGGCACTAGATAGGTCACATATGAAGCACTGAATAGACCATGTACGAAGCATTGAATATACTACATATGGGGCACTGAATATATTACATATGAAGAACTGGGTAGGTCACATAAGAGGCACTGAATAGGCCGCATATGAAGCACTGAATAGACCACACATGAGGCATCGAATATACTACATATGAAGCACTGGGTAGGCCACATATGAAGCATTGGGTAGATCACATATGGAGCACTGAATATACTGCATATGGAGCATTGGGTAGACCACATATGAAGCACTGGATATACTGCATATGAAGCACTGGATATACTGCATATGGAGCATTGGGTAGATCACATATGAAGCACTGGATATACTGCATATGAAGCATCGGATATACTACATATGGAGCACTGGGTAGGTCACATTTGGGGCACTGGATGGGCCACATATGAGGCATTGGATGGGCCACATATGGAGCACTGGATATACTACATATGAAGCACTGAATATACTACATATGAAGCACTGGGGGGGCAGTGAGGTTGATTCTACAAATCTGGTTCTTATTTTGCACTTTTTGAAGATTCGCTAATTTTGATGGGGCTCTCGGGAAAAAATAAAGCAATCAACGATAAGCGATAGGGCTCGCTAAGGTGCGACGTCGTGGTCGTGTCACCCATATCAGACCAATATCAGCTGCGGCCTTCGATCACCGAAGAACGTGTCTCAAAGTCAATTCCTTCGATGACACTTTGAGAACAATTAATGTTGCCTAACATGGAGCACTTTCACTGGTATCTTGCATGTACCACGCCCCGCCAGCCTTGTCTGCGGCTGCAGGCCTCGTGTGCACCTTGCGTACCTGCTTCAAGTTCCCGCAGCTACAGGTCCTTCCTGCAGCGGGCTGGACATTGCATTAGCAAAAAGCCTCTTAACAAGGATTATTTATATGAGAGCGTAAGCCAGCTATACCTGAACAAGCCCGGCAACGCTTAAGCAATGTTCAGCCCGCTGCAGGAAGGACTGTAGGTTACTCAAAGATTCCCGTGTAATGTTAATTTACCGATTCTGCCACCATGTGAGCACACTCGACTCGGCCCTTACGCAGGCGTGCACAGCATAGTCAACGGCGTAGTCACCTAGACTAATCTTGTGGTCCGAACAAGGACAATCCTGCGTGCTGACTCCGTAATCAGAAAAGCTCTGCCGGAGGCTGCTGTTTTATATTGATTGTCCAACGCCGCCGGCCAGCTATTATAACCTCGAGGAATTTCCATCTCCTGGCCTTTTGCCATGCCTTGTGTCGTCCCATAGCTTCTCTTTCCGAAGTACCTCATCCTGTTGGATCCTCTTGTCTAATCCTCTCTTTACGTTCCTCTTACTGCGCTTTGAAGATAGAGCTATACCTGGCACAATGCTTGTCCAACATCTCCTACCTCTCAGTCTCGCCGTTTTTGCTGGCTCTTCTCTAGCTGATATACCTCCTGAAAAAGTTCTATGGGGCGAGAAGGGCGCCCCAACCGCAACCAAGGACCTGACTTCTTTGCCCGCTTCACCTGCTGAACGAGCACATGCTCGTGATACTGCTTGAAGCAACGGCCCATTGACAAGGAATTGCTGGGCTAGTGGCTACAGTGTTGCTACCGACTTCGATGCCAAGTGGCCGACGACTGGCAAAACCATATCCGTAAGTCGCTCGGCGAAGAAAACCACCGTTTTGTGCTGATTGCCGTGCAACGATAGTATAACCTGGAAATAACAAATACAACATGCAACCCCGATGGAACCGGAGTGAAAGACTGTCTCTTAGTAAACAACCAATACCCCGGCCCCACGATAATTGCCGGTGCGTGCTGCAGATTTTCCTCGACAGTGCAACGAAGACTAATGAAGTAAATAATGCAGATTGGGGTGACACCCTATCGATAACGGTCAAAAATTCGATGCAAAACAATGGGACTGGTGTTCACTGGCATGGTATTCGACAACTTGGCTCGGTTGGAATGGATGGCACAAATGGGATCACCGAATGTATGGCACTATCCTCGCTGCGGGGAGGATCTTGGGCCAAATACAAACTGACTCGCTCATCTCAGGCCCCTTGGCTCCCGGAACGTCGAAAACGTACACATTCAAGTGCACTCAATTCGGGACCACCTGGTATCACAGCCATCATTCATCGCAATATGGAGACGGCGTGTTTGGGGGAATCATCATCAACGGCCCTGCAACAGCCAATTACGACGTCGACCTCGGAACTTATCTTGTCAATGATTTCTATTACAAGACAGCAAGCCAGTTGAGCGACATTATCAACAGCAACCTTCAAAATCGTAAAGGTCCGCCTCCAGCCGATACAATCCTTATCAATGGAACGAACAAAAATGCCAACGGCGGAGGGTCATATGGAAAAGTGTCGATGACAGCAGGGAAAAAATATCTACTGAGGATCGTCAATCCTTCGTTGGACAACATGATTAGGGTTTCTCTCGACAACCATTCCTTTAGCGTAGTCACTGCTGATCTTGTTCCAATCCACCCGTACAATACCAATTGGCTGCTTTTGGGAATTGGTGATTCTCTCATGATTTATTCATTTAAGACATACTGATTTCTTTCAGGCCAACGCTACGACGTAATCATCCACGCCAACCAAACAGTCGGAAACTACTGGTTCCGCGCTGAAAACGAAGCCGCCTGTAACAGCGCCAACAACTTCTTCGGTCGAAGTATTTTCAGTTACACCGGCGCGGCCCCGGCGGACCCTACAAGCACCGGAGCGACAAGACCCTCCAACTGCAATGACGAGAGCCCCCTCGTACCATGGGTCATCAACAACGTCCCCAGTGACACATTCACCAGCCAAGTCAAAACCCTGAACGTTGATCTCGGCCCGGGAGTTTCTAGCAACGGACAGAATATCGTCGTTTGGGCTCTTAATTTTACGGCCATCGATGTGAGTTGGGAAAACCCGATATTGAGTTATGTGCTCAGCCACAACACGAGCTATCCACCTTCGGAGAACTTGATCGAGCTTAAGAACGAAGGAATCGTACGTAACCCTTGCGATGCCTCAATGTTCTACAAATTGACAACCTATCACAGTGGACTTACTGGGTCATCCAAGAAACCGTTGGCGGCAACGTCAATATTGCCCATCCAATGCATCTTCACGGCCACGATTTCTATGTTCTAGGTATTGGGTCTGGGGGGTTCAGCAACTCCTCCGTCAGCACTTTGAACTTCAATAACCCGACCAGGAGAGATACCGCTATGCTTCCAGCTGGTGGGTGGCTTGTGATTGCTTTCCCAACGGACAACCCGGGAGCTTGGCTCATGCATTGTCATATTGTAAGACTCTTCTTCTGTATACCCTTCAGCAGCCTTTTTAGGGGCTAATTGAAATCCAGGCATGGCACATTGGTGAAGGACTCGGTGTTCAATTTCTGGAGAGCAAGGACAGCATCCCTGCCGTTCCCGCAGACTATCAGTCTACCTGCGATGCATGGAAAAGCTACTACCACGGTAACCCGCTGTATCTTCAGCAAGATTCCGGGTTGTGAGCGTGCAATATTTTGTACAATTAGCATCATCATCAATCGTTAAGCGTTTCATAACCTGTAATTAGAGCGGAGTATAACCAAAAGATTTTTAATGTCCTCCAAGCCCATAGAAGATTTGGATGTAAGCTATGTCAGTGTAGTTGCAGGTTTAGCCAAATTCACTGTAATGGTCTTATCATTACAGGCCAACATAACCACATTGACAAATCAGCTTCGAAAAGGAAAGTATAAGTCTGTTATTTCGTGTTTCAATGCTTAACAGCAGTATGGAATGGACGAACCAGCCAGACTGCCTGCTGTCTCAATATCATACCTATATGCCCCTACTTGTGAACCCCTAAATGGAAAAGATGATTCAAACAGACGACTTTCTCATCAAGCTTTGCCTGGTCGCTTGCGGATTTGCAATTTTGAGGCAGCGGCAAGAGTCTCTATGTGCAGGAATTGTAAAGTATCTGAAGGTACCAGGTGGATACATATCTTAGTCTTGCCCGAGGTTTCTGTCGTCTCTTGGCACGAAAAGAAGATAACCCCAGCTCGGGCATGATGCGGCATACCGCCGAGATAATGCAGCCAAGAGGGCAACTGAAGCCGAGCACATGGCAGTCGCGTGGTGCGTCTCATGGAGCCTCAGAAAAGAGCCCGGAAGTGACTCAGACTAAAGTAGCCTATGCTCAGCTTCGAGGCTAATAGTAGCGAAAGTGAAAGATATCTTCTGTGGTCATGTTGCTTGTGATAATGCGCCTGCTGGATCAAAGGCAAGGCTGAGGCGACTCGTAAGACTTGCAGTGCAAGTACATCCTTCCCCCACTCTTTTCTGCGATGAAAGACCTCCATCGCATTAAGCGCTTTTGCACGTTCCTACGGTGCCCGGTCAGATTCTTGAAACGCTCTGTTCACGAATAGCCTTGACTGCAACCCCCGTCTTCATAGATTGTCTGCTTCGATCCTTCCAGCCTCACTCGGAAGAAAACGCTCTGCCGATGACGACCATGGGCGTTGGAGAGGTGGGTGCTATCATCAGTATCGCCGATGTGGCTGCCCGAGTATGCCTTCGATTAGGGCGATTCCTGAATGAAGTCAAAGATGCTGGCGAGACAAGAAGTAGTCTGCATAAGAAAGCGGCAGCGTTGCACGATATCCTTAAAGTCGTGGACGCAGCAACGAGGAAGCGAAATGTACATGTTCACACGAAGCCTGTCAGCGACGACGAGGGCGGGATTCTTGTAATGCTGACTGCTGCGCTGGGCCGCTGCGAGTCAACAGTAAAGAAGTTCGAAGAGATGCTTGGAAAGCTGGGGGGCGGAGGGACGGAGCCGAATTGGCTGGGACGGGCAATACTGCAACTGAAGCTCGATGTTCGAGGTTCTGGCATAGCAAAGATAGAAAGGGATATAGAAGCAGATATCGCAGCACTACAGCTACTGTCTACCTGCTTCTTGCCGTAAGCTATTAGACGCCTATCTCTTATGCAAAGGCTGACTCAACATCCCAGCTTCATGCACGAAAAAACCCTAACAGCTCTCCACGTCGGCAACGAGAGGACCGAGCGGTACCTCGCACAGATGCAACAGGAAATCAAGCGTCACCGTGTGGTACTCGAAACATTGTCTCGGCAACCCCTTCCAGCTGAGGTCCCGCTCGTGAGGACTGAATCTTGGGATGGGACACATATCGTTGAGAACCGGGAAGTTGTGGATACTCTTGAAGACGAGGATCTTGACTTGCAGATAATGAAGGAGACTCTGGACGTGGCACGTTCGTTGGTTGACACGATCTCCACACGTGGAAGTGTTATAGGACAGACAAACTCTGGCGGTACGACGCATAGAGGGAGCACCTACGGAGAGGCCCATGGAAATCTCTGCAGTGACAGTGGCGAAACAATAACCGAGGACGGCCCTTGGAGTGGAAGACTATCGACGGAGACTGGAGGGGTCCTCCTACCTGGATATATGACTGATGCTACCCCAGAAGATTGTCAAACTGCGCCGATGGTGCGAGCGATGAATGATCAGGCGAATGATGAACTACATCGCAGCCTAACGGCTCGACTACTTTCCCCTCTAGAGCTGATGACCGAATTGTTGGAAGAATACGTACTACAAGCCAAACGAGACTTACGCGCCTGCCGTTACGGCGAAGCAAAATCTTACCTGATTAAGGCGACTGAGCAGGGAGAAGCGCGAGAAGCAGCCTATAACTGGCAATTCGATGAGAAGCTGGAGATTAAAACCAGCCTAGCAGCAGCATACATCGGGCTCGAGGAATTCGACTTAGCCGAGCGTACACTTCGCTCGCTGCTCCCTTTGGCAGCGGGCAAGCCGCTGAATCTTGGCGAAATACACTATTCCATAGCGAATCTGCACCGGACCAGATACTGCCAGATCAAAGACGCCGCAGTTTTGGATCGACTGGAACAATCTGCACGATCCTCTTACTTGTTTGCGTTGTATTCCCCTATTATTCCAAAGCCGTTTCTTACGCATTCAGCGGAGATAATGATCGAGATGTCCGAGTGGAAGGGAGACCACGTCGCTGCGCGTACATTCCGGGCTCGCCATCCTATAGTCCCATCGGTTCCAACCTCTACAATCAATAATGACTCGACGTTTGAGCAACAAGCGAACCCCTCAGGCAGTGCTCCAAACGGAAGGGACCACTCTTCTGAGGCTCCATCATCAACAAGCATACCTTCGCGGCATGCAGCACAATCGCAATCTTCTATACAGGAATCACCGCGTAGAGAATCTCTGAGCTCCCCACCCACTTCCATTGGGAAAATACCTCTTCAGCCCGTAGCGTCAGTAAGTTTCCTCGCTAAAGTACGAGGAGGTGACGTTGAAATGACGAACTTTCTGCTCGAGATGGGTAGCGATGTCGAACAGACCGACGATCAGAGCGGCCTCACTCCGTTGCTGATCGCCGCAAAAAGCAAGCATACTGAAATGTGTCGCGCGCTCCTAACGAATAACCATGCGCGGGCAGACATTCACGCGAAAGACAGAGCTAGGCGGAATGTCCTACACATCGCCCTGTTCGGAAGCGGAGGAGAGGACATGATCCCGCTCCTTTTAGAGCACAACGCAGACCCTAACGTAGCAGATGAGGAGGGTAAGACACCTCTCCACTATTGTGTCGAATTCAACAAGAGGCGTGCTGCCCAGGATTTAATAAGTAAGAACGCGGAGAAGGAGACCCCTAATTTAGCAGGAGAAACGGCTCTATGTTTAGCGATCAGGAAGAGGAAGACGGAGCTGGTGGAGCTTTTTCTACGAGAGGGAGCGGTTGTTGATATAAAGAACATGCCTCGTACTTCCAAGGACATCGAATTTATCGTTGAACAACACCTGGCGCGGCGTTTGAATTCAGGTACAGAGTCCATTGTCACTAGGCAGGACTCGGCCAGCACAGTACTTTCAGGTCAAACGGACCAGACAGCGGCCTCGAGGCTCTCCCGGCGCAGTCGACTCGGCTCCCGGTTCTTCAGAAAATCATCGTTTTGTTGGACGTCAAGAGATAGCAATACGAACTTCTAGGCAGCGTTCTGTGCGGCGTTGGATCTGGGGCACTGTGAAATTTCAGCGTGGCGTTTGGAGGATTGCAGCAGTATGTTTGTAAGATATCCTGGCGTTGTAAAGGTCAGATGTACGACTCAGGGATTTACGCTTTGCGAATACTTTGGGAAGGAGAAAAACTTTCATTTCGGCTTACGTGATTTCAGCTGTATTCTAATACGAGGTGATGCAATAAAGTATTCGGAATGGCCACCGTACCGCAATTGCACTATACTCGAACATCAACAAAGATGCAAATATTTACATATAAGGGCAATAACGTCAAATACATATAGAAACGTAAAGTGATTGAAATTATAATATACATCTAATCATGAAAGTGACTGTCATCAATTTTTTTAAGATTTGATCCACTCGACGCTTCTGCAGTTAACGTGTTCGTTGAGTGACATGTTTTGATTGACCGTAGAACCCCTGCGTAAATTTAATCATCAAAATTTTGCAATCACACATAATAATCAATACTGAGTTAAATCTGATTATTAGCGACTTCAGTTATAGTCCTGAACTAAATCTTTTTAATGAATCAATAACAATCGAATACGATCGAGCGCGCATAAAGATAGATATAAAGGCCTATGTAATACATGTAAGCTACGTTGATTCTACGTTGGCCCCCTACGTTGTACGGTGGCCATTCCGAATACTTTATTGCATCACCTCGTAATTACTGGTTAATTTTACAGTACAGCTCGCTAAATAGGTATTGCGAATACGCCAATTTAAGAAACACCAGCCACCAGGAAAATTCCGTGAAGAAGAGGTGCGCCAGTGGACGTCCTATAGACAGTTCTTCTTTACGGGCGATTCGCGCAACAGTGCCGTCGATGCCTCTCGATCGAGCCGACGTGTGGTCTAATTGAGCAACGATGGGGAGAAACGGAAAAGGAAAACGCAGAGCCGTTCAAGACGTCACAGTATCATCGTTTGGTATGGTGGCTGTAGGAGGCTCCACGGCCTCATCCATTCCATCAGTCGTGGGTTGAGTTTGGCTTCCATTCAGAGGCCAAGGCTGGAGCTCTTCCTGTCGTCGCTGCCTGTTCCAAGTGTACAAGGGTATCAATCTACCAGCACGCTGTCCCGGGATGCAGCGTCGAATTATCCATGGTAGAACATCCCTGATCTGATACTGGACATGCCTGTCGGTTGGGACGCCGAAAATGTAGTTCATCTCCTCCAACGTTGTCACCTGAACGGTCCCGGGAACAAACAACCACACCAAAAGTGCGGCCATGGCATCTAGACCGGCAAACAAACCCAGCAGTCGTGTCGGGCCTAAAGCGTGGTTCAGTTGCGGTACGGTCAAAGCTAACAGGCCCGCAAGCATGAAGTTGACGGAACAGCTGAGTGACATCCCAGCTTCTCTATTGATGAGTGGGAAGACCTCGCTCGAATACAGAAAAGGAACAACACCGGCTCCTGGAGAATAGGCTGCCGTATAGAGGACGACAAAGACCTCAACTACTGCGTGTTTAGCGGTCGCTTCCTGGAGCTTGAAGCTGAATGCAGTAGCAAGCAACAAAGGCACCATCGCCGTAAGAGACGCCAGCAGCAGGAAGCGGCGCCCTTTGCCATCGATAAACCAATACGCGATAGGAGAGAAAACCGCGTTAGAGGCAGCAAAGCCGAAGCTCAGCCAGACTCTCCATAGGCTTGGAGCTGCCGTCACTAAGTATCGTGGTGGAAAGGAAAGCGAAGATGTTGATACCCGAGAGTTGCCTGTCATTTTATCAACATTAGAGCTCTTTTTGACGCAAAACAAAAAGATTAGATGGCGTCACTTACTGAGATGCCATGACTGTACAGGCCGCCAGACTAGCTCTGCGATTCCTCGAAACAGTAAATAGCTGCAGAAAGCGTTTCCAGTAGCTAGAACTTTTAGCCTCCTGCTCGTACATATCGTAATCGCTCCAATCTTCTAGCTGCCTCTCAATATCCGGGTTCTTTGAGAAAAGAAGAGTCTCTACCCGGAGCTGAGCGTAAATGTAGTAGAGATCTCCTGCATGGCTATTATTAACGAAGCGTATTCCGAATGCTGGATACGCACGGGCAGCTTGGAGCGACGTCTCCCGCAATCCACGAAGTACTTTGAAGGCTTCTGCGTATTTGTTCTTCTTGGCGAGCCATCGTGGCGATCGAAGAGCAAGTCAGCAAATTGTGCAGTACCATATAACATAAGAGCACTTACTCGGAACACGAGAACGCTAAACAAAGTAAAGGTATAGCGGGGATAGCACAACTAGCAATTTGCAGTCTCCAGGCAACTTTCTGCCTCCAATTATCATCAAAGACGGGGTATCCCAGGACGGCCGGTCCAGGTGGCGAGACGTTTTGGGGACCATGAAATACAAGGTTGACTGCTGAGCCAAGCAGAATTCCCACTGCTGTAAAGGTTTGCCAGGATACGAGAAGCTTACCGCGAGTGTTTGGTGGGGATACTTCGGATTCGAATATCGGCACTACAGAGGCTTTGGCTCCGTAACCGATTCCTAAGAAAAGGCGGCAAACGAACAATGTCTTCCAGCTGTATGTAAAGGCGGAGCCAATCGAGGCTGCGAAAGTGAAGAAGCTGGCAATGAAAAGAGCACCACGCCTTCCCCAAAAGTATTCGTTTAACGGATCGCTTAACCATGCACCAATCGAACTGGCGGCAAAGTAAGTAATTGCGTTGACACCTCCGAAAATCCAAAAGTTTTTGATTGTGCCTAAATCTTTGTAATCCTTTTGCAAGTCAAAGGCGTATGGCCACTGCAAATTTGCCCCGGTGATGGATGCCTGCGACCATCCTTGGACAATGGCCCCGATGCAGCAGGTCAGAAGGATTATGTTCAGTTCCTTGCTTTGCTCTTTCAGCTTTGGGTTCTCTTCTTTGCGCAACGCCTCCTTCTCGATATGACTGAGGTTACCGGAAGCTTTAAAGAGGACATCATCTTGCGCGAGCCGAGCGCCCCGGACTAGTAGCTCCTCATCTAGGACATCTTGAAGCTGGTATCGGATGTAGAAGGCATGAACGTCGTTTCTAAGGTCCTCCCTACCGCGGTAGATTAGAGGGTTGTCGACACTAGTATAACTCAAGTCAGTCTTGAGGCAGACTGCGGCGATGCTGAGACGCCGCACATTCCTAGATCATTGTTCTTCAACAAGTTCTTAAAATGTCGTCGTTTCAGTTGATGAGTGACCTAAGTTCGCGCAGATATAAGTTTTCGCTATGCGGAAATTTTCTTGAGTCGACCTATGCCATTCTATGCTTACTTGCTGGTGTACGGGAGCAGCAGCTCGTCCGTTGGCTTGTTCCATGAATGTATACGCTTGAAGCAAGCCTTCTTCAAACGAAACGAGTGATCGGATTAGCAGACGAAGATGTCAACACAGAAGGATCGCATGCTATCGACGACAAGTTGAAAGGAAGAAAGAGAACCTTGCTCTGAATTCTTGACGTTTAAAAAGGACAGAAACCAGATCCAGCCTTGTTCACGATCACGAAGATGTCAGAACTGGCTTATAAATCCCACGTGGTATTTCTCTTTCCCGACAAGTTAAGCATGCAGCCTTCAACCAATGGAAACAGAGGGACGAGGCTCTGGGTGTAATTACACTGACGAGGTTGAGTGGCACTCTGGGGCATAGGCCATCGCCTCGTTGCCTTACCATGCTCGATTGCGGGCAAGCTTCATGTTAATCCACGAGCGGTACGGAGTAAGCTGGAAGAAGACCCGAGTACGCGCCAAGCACAAGACGCACTCGTGACGGGGGAAAGCATTGGTCAGAATCGGGTAGAAGCTGTAAAACACTCAAAAGCCGGAATCTCTTCGGTGTATGGAACGTTTTACTGTTTGAATTAAAAGAAGACAGACGTAGTTTCTTGAAAGGAGTATTGTTTTCTATGCAACTTACAAGAAGACGAGAAGTCTTTACTTGTGCAACAACGATAGCTAGCATTTCGCAACAGTTTTTCGCATGAAAGACTGTAACCTGGACAACAGGATAGGCTTACCCATACGAATGGCGTTGGGATGGGGAAAGTCACGTTACTGCGGATCTTGCACCAATCAGAACAGAGACTCTAGAGAGAAGTGAGAGGATGATACTGTATCATCATGTAGGCCACGAACATGTTTAACACACGCTTATTGAGTACATCAAATGAAGTTAGTCAAAACATGTTTTAAACATGTTTATTGAAGCATGTATTAAATACAGGGGTAGCGAGTAGCGACAGGGATATATTCTTGGCTCGCTTAACTTAACGAGTGCCCTAAGGTTTTGCGGGGAAGACTTCTTCCAACTTTCAACCTCACATGCAAAGCGTGGATCACTAGTATCAGTCGAAAAGTCCTCTGCTGCACGCTCCTTCGGTGACTAAGCGCTCGCCGCTTTGCTCCCGCGCTACTCCCCTCGAGCTCCCCTTCTGCTCCCTCTTCCTCCTCCATGCTCCGGGCCTGCTCCCTGAGCTTGCCTCTCGACGTCCCAGCTCGCCAATCATCGCTCCTCTCGAGAGGCTGACTGCCATGTCGATCCGTCAACTTTACACGAAGGTGCCTTTCGGGGTCCCGTCTGGGATCCTCGACCGCCCGAGATTGGCTCCTTCCCCTCAAGCCCTCAACGGGCCCCACGACCTTCAGCGCTCACTCGCCGCACGGCTGGCACTGCCTGGGATGGGACCACGGCTACAAAACCCCCCCCTCGCTCCCTCCTCCTCTCCCAACTTTCTACCTCTTCCCCCACATCCACTCGCCGCCCAGCGCACCCTCGATTCTTCCTCTCTTCGCATGCCCTCTCCCTCGCATTGCCGCTTCACGCCTCCAACTCTTTTGGCTGCACATTATGGCGGCAGAAGCAGCTCGCAAAGCTTTCTTTCGGAGGGCTCGAGAGAAGGGCTCTGAGAAGGACAGGGACGGAATTGATGGTACAGAGGTCCAAAAGCACCTGCAGGATGGAACGAAGAAAAGATACAAGTATGCAGCGGATCTGTGGAAACTGTATGTCCCGTGACCCCGGCCCGCCCCAAGTCCTCACCCAACGCTTCTCGTCTGACCGTTTGGCGTGCGCCGTTCGATAGGTATGCGGAGGATTATGGGAAGCACCCTGTTGACGATGCGTACGACATGGAGACCCTCAAGGATTTCGTCAAAAAAATTGCCTACGGGATTGAGGGTCGCGACGGCATTGCGGAGCCTTCCTTGAAAAGCGTTATTCAGGCGTGGAAGGACTTCAGGGCCGATTTTCGGCGGCTCCACGAGCCCATCCCTCGCAACACAACGCTCTCGGTTACAAACGTGCGCATCCCAGCCCTCGCTGCTTTCAACGCTTCCCTCTCCCACCCGAACCTTCAAATCCCAGCCTTCTCTGCCTTCCTCCTCCCTCTGCTCCCCATTTTTCGCATCGAGAAAGCTGATTGGGCAACAGTTTATCAAGGAAATCCTGCAGAAGCAGCTCAACCTTCCCCTACTGAAGCGCAAGAGGAGATTTGCTACAGAGAATCACTTTGTCCACTTTGGCAAGCAGCTCTGGGAAAATGATTGGCATATATACGAGAAACCCGGCGTTCGAGTGGAGACTTGGTCCGAAATCCAACTCTACGCGTTCACCTCAGCACGAGTGGGTGAATACGTGGAGTCCACCTGTCGGTCAGGTTCGGGACGTGGGCTTTACCACCGGGTAAGCGAGCTTTTACCTCCCAAGAGAAAACGACCGAATTTAACAATCATCACGGACAGGACATCACCTTTGGGGTATTTCAGAACGAAGATGGAGAACCAGAGTTCGCAGTCCAACTGGTGCGAGATGCAAAGGGCATGACATGGACACCAGACAAGAGGTCCGTATTCCAACAACTTCCCCGCAGGGATCGCGCAGCTTCCACTGACGTTTCACCTGTAATAGGCCCGAGCACGCTCTTCATGAGGGCCTGGAGCCCCGGCCGCTTCTTCTCAATCCGATCCTCCCTATGCTCGCTATGTGTGTCGCCAGAGGTGCTTTCAGAGATTACACCACGCTGGAAGAAATCCTTGAGATCCCACCTCCGCCGAAAAAAGAGATACATCACCTTCATTGGGATATTGACGTCCTCGGCAAACCTTTCTACAGCACTTCTACCGGGCAAATCCAAACGGCGAACCTGTTCAGTGGGCGAGTGAAAAATTTGGGCCACCGTGCAGGCTACGCCAAACCTCCCACAATCCATGACTTTAGGGCAGAGGGCCTCTATCTCGTCGGTAAGTCCCATCTGCGGCCTTTCCCTATCCCTCTTCAGCCATTCAACTAATACGTCGCGAAGATAAACTGTACTCGGCCGCTCAGAGAATGAAACATGGCGGACACAGCTCCGAAGGGACCTTTCGCGACCACTATATGCCTAACAACGGTACCGACGGCCAGAACAGCTATCTTGGGGGAGAACTGCGTAGCATCGTCACCGACCTCTTTCGCGGGATGACCTTGTCTCGCAATCTCGACCTATGGCAGTCCCTTCCGGCGGAGAAGCGATAGGACCTAGAGGCTCGCCCGGAGTTTATCGCCCTCAGCCAGCAGCTCGAAATTCTAAAGAGGAAGCCCGGATCGACCGAGCAGGACCGCCGCAAAGTGTATGCACAAAAACAGAAACTGGTCACGGCGGAGCTTCGCAAGTGCCAGAATGATCAGCCGTGCAAACCTGCGTCGAACACAGCAGAAGGGACCCATATGATGGCGTACCACCGGTTACGATTTGCCCGCGTGAGTCGTCTGATGGGCGAACGCAATCGTTTGGCATCCAGCATGTTCCTCGTTGCTTCGCTTCGAAGCGCCGATGGTCGGAGGGTCCTTCATGATATGATCTCCCTATGCAAACAGGAGGCTGAAGTCGCCTTTCGCCCTGGCTTGGAGCCAGACAAGTGCCATTGCCATGTGCCAAGTGCTGATCGCAAGCTCGATAGGTAAGTCCATCCGTTTCATAACCTGTCAGTCGATCCGCGCGCGAGAGAACGCCGCTGATTGGGATCTTTGTCGTTGATTCTAGCAAGCCGGCGCGCTCAGAGTGGAGACATGTATACATATGTCATAAGAAGCACCTGGAGAAAGAACAGGGTTCGGCCGAGCTGTGCTTCCTCTGCGACGAGTGGATCCTTGGTGAGGACCAGTGGGAGGAGCACTGTCGAGACCACTTGGACAGCCCCGAAACGCTTCCTGTTCAGTGTGACCTTCTCATCTACGGCGGGACCCTCGCTTCCGCTGGGTACTGTCCCATCTGCCTGGGCAATTCGAACATGCCTGCCACCAGACGAATGTATCAATTCCTCAAACGAGGCCCCTGGATGGAGCATCTGACCAAGTGCATTCAGGCCTTGGACGGTACGAAAGCGGTCAAGTGCCCCCATCCATTGCCGTGGTGTCCGACATCGTTCGAATCCGCGCAGAAGCGAAGATTTCACCTTCAAGATGTTCACTGTATCGAATTCTCCAAAGGGATAAAGCGAGGTCGGTCGGACAATGAAACAGAGACCAAGGCGGAGAACGACATCGCCCGAATAAAGAGGCATCGACGAACGAACAGTGTGGACGCGAGGGAGGCTACTCCTCCCGAACTGAAATTTATGTTCATCAACGAGAACGTGAAGACCTTCCAGCCCAAGGCTCGTGATCCTACAGCTTCAGGAAGCTCTCCCTGCGCCGCCAACTTTCCCGCGGAGCAAGAGCAATCGATCAGCCACTGGAAGCGCAGCGCGTTCGCAACGCCATTCACCGGCTCAATGGATACGCCTTTGGCGATGGACTGGGCCATGAAGGAGGCTGCAGCTGCTCCTGAGACTCCAGCGTCATCCGTATGTTGTGAAATTCTCCCGGATATCGACCCTCGTCTTCTAGCGGCTGAAGGCAAGATTATTTAGCCAAGACGTGTGACTGGACGTGGAAAAAGGTCTATATGGAGGACTTTCCATCAGTGCGAGTCAAAATCAGTATATCCTGTCTCGCTTTCTCGATATAGCTACACTTTCCTCAGCAGACTCTTCTCTACTATATAACTCTGTCACTATCTCAGAATACGTTGTTAATCTACGGCGTCGTGTAATGTGGTATAGCTTCAGATTCCCATTTTCTGTTATTTTCTTTGATATCTTCGCGCCTTCATTAGATGCTCAAAAAGGCCTCATGGAAAGTTTTCTTTGCAGTTGTAAATTACCAACTCGCAGTTGACTAAATCTATCATGTGATCCGGCTATGGCCCTAGAACACCTCCGCAGCTTGCTAGTGTATGGGATCAAAATGGGAACTCGCTTTCTCAGGTTCAGGAATGGCCTCTTGAGTCATATGGGGATCGCGTGCCTCGAGTTCTTAGGACTGTGGATATTCAGGAGAATCCTTGAAACGCAAAGCAAAGATTGTCATAGCACCAGCAAGTTGCTTCTTCTCAAATGTTGATCTTCTGAATATCAAAACCAAAGCAGAAAAGAATATACCATTCTCACATGAACAGTTGTCGTCCGGCCGCGTCTCGATCGAGTAACCTGAAGCGAGCGGAATGGAAGCGAAAATGCAGAGAACAATTATCGGCACATATCTGTAAGATTCACCAGCCTTTCCAATCCAGTCTTGCTAACGTGATCAAAGACAGCAAGCTAGGAATCATGATAGATTCGTCTCAAGTTCGGCTGAAAACACACCTCGACGATACCTATACCTGGGAAAGAATGGAGGAGAAAGAGCATCTCTTCCTGAAGAACATAAGTGATCATTCAACAGGGGCTCTCAAGGAACTGTGTGAAGGTATCGGCAAATCGTTCGCAGCGATCGGCAATCGCTACAAGAGGGAATTCCAGGCGGGGAGCGTGGCAGAGGTCGTATGCGCTCTCATTTTTCGAGGTTGGGATATTTATCTGATTCAAGACGCAGTATCTACACTTCTCGCGGCCAGAAATCAGCTTCATTGCAAAGATTGACGAGTTGCAAGAAGGCAAAACAAGTTTGGCTCATGAGCTACACCAATGGAAAGATCAGGCGGCCTCGGAGTCAGAAAGACGGCATCAAGCTGAAGAGAAAGTACATCGGCTGAATCTTACCATTCGGGCGGCTCAGGAACATCAGCAAAAGCTGGAGCGGCAGGTGAAGGAATGGAAGTTAATAGCAATGCGTTCTAAACGTAGTATCGTCAAATACTGTCAAGGGGTCGGCAGGATGTTGACAGTGTTAGAGGAACTCAAGTCAGAGCCGCCTGTTTATACGCAGGACTTCAGCGAGATGGGTTCTGTCGCAGAAGAAGCTGCGACAGGTCCGATCTGTCTGATCGATTGATTGTATAGAATTTAATTCAACCAACCACACTGTACTAATTCTTTGAGATAGAGAAGCGAAATGACACCTGCAGTTTCAGCCTGTTCATTTCATCTTTTTAGACTCAACAGCTTCCTATTTCGTCAAGTCTAGCGTAGTATGATCATCACGTGATCTAATCTCAAGGACATGGCTTTCTATACTTCGGTCGACAATGAGGAGAAACGACAGATGTACGTGGCTATGGCGCGGGAGTTCATCGGTACGGGTCACTGGTATATCTGTGTTAACGGTCATCCTTTCAATATAGGGGATTGCGGCCTGTCGATGCAGACGTCGGCATGCTCAAAATGGGACGCTTCCGTAGCGGGGCAGAATTATCAACCAGCGATCGTGGTGACGAACGCGTCAGACAAATCCGGACGATAGAGCAAGGTCAGGCGAATATGATCATTAAGGAGTGTGTCATTCAAAAAAACAGCTTTTCCTAAATATCAAAAATGAAACCTATGTATGTATATAGCTTTGCCGACCCACTGCGTGAGCTGGGAATGACGATCAAATCTGCATCGGCATTCTGCATTGTCTTCATCAATTTCAAGATCTATCTTCTAACTTCTTGGAAGGCTTTGCTGTGATCGAGTTCATCGATCTTGTTCTCGCAATATCGATCGTCAACGTCATCTAACGGTTTCAGTAACGTGGCTCGTTTGCCGAGCACATTGGCTAGAAGTTCAATCAAGTCATACTTCTCATCTCTGAGAGCATGTAGCACGCGCAAGAGTGACAAGATGATTCGTTCGAAGATCATTCACTTATTGCTTACATCTTCACCATTCACGATAGCATCGAAACGAATCAAGTACTCATCCTCCATCGGTTGATCGGTGTCGTCCTCGGCGTGCAGAAGGAGCCGTTCGCGACTCAGCAGCGCAGCTAGGGTAAGCACGAACTCCTCAGGTGTTTGTTGGGACCGAAGGTCATCGATCAATTGTTGATATAGATGCAAGCTCTCTTCGGATTCTATTCAGTGCCTCAGCACTTCGAGGGTCTGACTATGCGGCACGAAGCTTCAAATGAGGAGCAATCGAATATTACTCTGTGGTTTTCGAAGAGACTGACATCGGCGGTAGATTTGCTCACTATTCCGTGTAAGCATTGCTTCTTCAATATTCTAGAATGGAGGTCTACAAGTAGAGATCAATCTGACGAACTTGTCGAACACTGAACTCGTTCACCAGCTGCGACGGAAGATTCTAGAGCATTATTAGCCTTCGCCGGCCACAGCTATCAGGGCACAATACCAAGCGATCATTTGGAAGCCCCACAGGCATCCTTGCCATTATGCACAGACTTCATTCACGCGCGTTTGGAAGGTTTGAGCTCGAGGTCCCAGCAAAAATCTTGGAACTTGAGAGGGTGCTATGCATTTTCTTCGAATCAAAGCATCCAAAACGACATGAATAGGAGACGTGGAGACGAGAGGCGCAGAGGGATTCGTTCTCGCGGGCTGTATAGTCGAGATCGATATCGTGCTGTCGACTGTTCAGTGTGTCACCGGAACATTCAAAAAGTCTTCGGAAGATTGACGTTGTTTGTTTCTCCCGGCTTTTTCGCTCCCGGGTAGGAATGTATGCCGTGTTTAATAGCTCGGAGAGATTTGTTTGATCGTTTCGAAACTGCTGAAGTCAATCGTTTTGGTCGCGTTCGAGGAGACTGTAATCATTCGGTGACAGATTAAGATCAAGGAACAGGAGGTTTTGCGCGAAACGCGCAAGGACCTGTGGATCGGCTTCCTTGGCAGCATAAGCAGCTGTACTAAGAAAACGGTCTGTCAATGGCTTACTCGAATGTCCCAATTTAAATTTTCTCTCTCGAGCGCCGTCTTCAGATCAGCCTCTGCGATCACATTTCGATAGCACTCCTCTGTTCCAGGTCTTCATCCTTTGCGGATGGCCTTCACAGCGACGCGTAGTGAGCTGACTCGAGCTCTTCTGTTGGCCTCGACGATTCCGTGGATGCGTATGTCGCTCTCAGCTGGCGCAAATGGTTTGTGTTTGGTGTTTATTTTGAATCGATGAAGCTTGGTCGAGAGCAATTCGGCACATGCTTGAGCAATAACAAGCTCATACAACCCAAGATTCTCGCGCTCGACAATGTTTGGGGTCATAGAGGTCGTGATGCCTAAGCTCGAAAGCTCGGTGTCAAGGTCGAAGTCCTCAGGCAGGATCTCCTTCGGGATTAAGCAAACCAGAATGAATGGCCCTTTGGCGAGGTCGGGGTTCAATTCTCCAGCCCGTGGCGGACATCCTTCAGAAATCTATCAAGCAGCACGAGAAGTGAGCGCAGAGATTATAGATCAATAAATTGGAGGCGTTACCTCTTCTCCTGTTCGTATCGGGTCATAAGTAGTCTCGACTTCGTTTCCGATGCGGATCTGCCTGAATTCTGGCAAGGAAAACTTGATATCTGGCAGACGTAGGTGTGGATTCTCCAGTTCGTGCATTTCGAACGCTGTATAGGTTGGACAGGTAGCAGTCGGCTTCAAAATAATTAAGACGACAGCTGGGAGGCTTGAAAGTAAACACGTATAAAGAATGGTAAGATATGCGCAATACTTATCATGTGCTGGGGTGATTTGACGTGCAGGCGCCGCCGAACCCACCGCGCAATCCCACTGCGCAGCGCCAAGCCCACCGCCCAACCCGCCGCCTAACCCGCCGCCCAATCCGTCGCCCAGTTCGGTGTTCCCACGCAGTATCCAATAGTAGTATTCCTGCCATCATCAAGAGGTGTTGCCCCTCATTGATTCCCAGCAGGGAACATAAATCTCAAGTCGACTGTTCAACTTCGGCGAATGAAGTCTCCCAAATCGGCATATCGCACCGTGTTCACCAAGACCAGAGAGCTCAAAGTAAAGTCTAAGCTGCTCTCGTCCTTCTCTTGATATCGATCACAGCCTTTTTGTCCCACAGCCAATTTACTCTCTGTACATTTCATGAGTCTACATCACGAAAAGGAGTGTATAAGCGCGTACCCAAGGTTTTCGCGTGTTGTTGAAGCGTCTGCATTGATGTTATAACTCTCTCATTGTTGCTTACCAATTCCTTGTGTTTTTCATCATTCCAATCCAACGTCAAAGGTACTAATCCTCGAGCTGCGTAATGGAAATGTGCCAGCAACAGATTGCTAAAGTGAACACTCTTCTCTACCAATGCATGAGGCTCGAGAGGGTGTCGCCAGGTGTTGATCTGAGATTCATCAAAAGAACGTTTGGCAGATATTTGAAATATCTCACCTGTTCCTTGTGGTGGACCCAGTACAACAATCTCCAAGCGTCTCGTTCCATAACGTGCAATACGATGGCAATTGCTAGGAAAGTGGCCACCCACGATATGCGGTCTGACGCTTTGATGAGTTTTTGGAGGTTCTTCAAAAGACGCCGTTCGGTCTCGATGATCTCAGATTCGAGCAGATGGTCCAACTGATTCTGGAGTACGCGGGGCGCAGGAACAGATCCATATAATGGCGATTCCATTCGGTCGACGGTTTTCATTCCTAAGCGCTCGTGGCCACAAATTTCCCAACCCTTCATTAGAAGTCGATTTGCAGCCCACAATCTTAATGCGAGACGTATCGTCGTCTTCTGGGCAGACAATGAGAATGGTCTCTTGAATCCTGCGGCTGGTAAATAACTCACCCTTTGGTGGAGCTGTGCCATCTGAAAGATCTGATCCAGATAGTCGACTTTCTCGGCAGCTCCTTTCAAGAGGAAGGAAGCACACTCATCGATATACTGGCGGAGGTCGATATTGGGCATCTCCAAGCTATACGTTGTCGAATAAATACAGTTCCAGCCCGTTGTTTTCTTCCAGAAAAGCTGCGTCTGATTCTGCGAGGTTGCGTCGAAGTCGCGGCAATGAATCTGCAGAGTGGGCCCCCCTCGCTCATGTGTTAACAAGGCGGTTTTCGCGGCAAACCCCCGTTCCAAGGATCCTCAGACAAGCTTGGATTTATAAGATGGTTCTGCCCCTACCACACCGATCAGTGCTGTTTCGCGCCGTATTAGAAAAGGTGGCAAACATTTAGAGAACACCCCTTCGCCTACCAAACGGATTCGCAGGCACAAATGGCGGGGCAACTGCGTCCGCGTCGGACCGATGCATCTCTTGCATGGATTTCCCACATCGCACTGAGTTATGTGAGACGCTGCTGGTCTTGCTCAACGACAGCGAGAGGCCAACTGATACCTTCTTAGTAGCTCAACATTTGACGCATGATCTTGGAGGGGTCTTCGGACTAACAGCCACCATGCTCTGGGAGAAATCCTGAACAGTTTGGAGGACTGTTTCGTTGCTAAGAGGTGCAGCTATAGGTGAGACGTAGCCCATGAATGGATCAGCTTCCGTTGCCATGTCTTGCACCGGTATGGCATCCAAGCAGGGTTGCAGGAAAGACGACGCTGTTCCAGCCATCAGAGGAGCTCTCGTAGCCCCAGTTGTGTCACGGAAGTCGTCCACCAAGTAATGGGAAGACATGTCTGGAGGAATGCCCCGCAGATACGGTTCGGTACCATCTTCAGTGATGGGGATTGTTGCTGGACCTTGCATCGAAATGATACCCATAAGTGATTCAAAGGCATCGTCTTCGACATTATAGGATCGTCGCCAACGCGCCAGAGCTTGGTTCATCGCGGAGATGTTGACCCCGAAACCGAGTGATAGCTTTCCTCGAAGATCGAGCAACTGATGGTCGATGCCGATCTCTAGCACTTAGCATCAAAAACCGGCACTACTCCCCCTGGTGGCTAGTTCAAAGTGCTTAGTCACGATGGCTTCGGCCTCATGTTGCTCCGGCAGCTAGGGTCACGTGATCTTCTATCATGGGGAGACGGGGATCATAGCCATCAATTTCAAGATGCGTATTGAGTGGTCTGTTCTACTTATCACACCATACTATTCAATTTCAGAACATCCCCTGAACGCATGACAGATTCAACCTCCTTTTACTCTGACAGCAGTGTGCTCTTTATGAACCAGCTTCAGCTAGATGAATCAAATCCTCCACAACGGGCTTGAGTGAGGCATAGACATTATCTGGAGACCCGTGGCAATCGATCTACGATTTCTGTTCAGCAAGCGCCTATGGAAAGTCGAGACGAATACATACTATCTTGACGGAGCCCCTTTTCCGAAGGTGATCCACAACAGGCAAGCTTTCCTTTCGGTAGGTATCAAGTCTCTTCCTGAACGCCTCTGGGTTGTCATCGATTCGTCCTGAAGATTCTGCGCGCTTGCGCAACCGCCGTACCATCTCATCTTCCGAACATTCCAAACTGATCACGAAGTTCTGATCCTGAATCTTAAGCATCTTGTCAGCAAAGACTTGGAGACATGAAGGCATATCGGTATGAATATCGCACCTCCCTTTCGAACGTTAACGCCTGATCCATACTTCTTGGATATTCGTCAATCAGGTATCTTTTCTTCCCTGTAGTATTTGTTGAGGTGTCCATCTTGGCCTGCAATAAATTGACTGTCAACTGCGCAGGAATGATGACGGAACTCTGCATGCTTTCACGTATGAATGTCGCGAAATTAGAGCCTGGCCGATCGATTTCTTCACGTAAGAGATCCCCAACAGACAAATGCTGAAAATTGAGATCTTGAGCCAATCGAGCGCATTGAGTTCCTTTTCCAACCCCAGGGCCACCTGCGATGCAAATTAGACAAGTGACAGATAACGATAGAGGTTTAACTACCAAGCACGAAAATTATAAGGCCACTGGATTGCCTGCCGGACAAGAAAATCTGTCTCTCAAGCACTAGAGCTTCTGTTCACCTTCTGATCTCAAGCGTAGTGATCAGTTTCTCCCACTCCGAGAAAAATTCTTCTAATTTTCTCTCTCCACGAGATCGCTTCTCATATTCGTAGGCCTGTAATAGACGTTCGTATATATCAATGTCGCGGACAAGTTGAGCCTCCGGTGTCTTGCGCTCTTCGTACTCTTCTCAAAGACTTCGTAGATCGATGGCGAATGTCGGATTCGTCGGTTGGTTAAGGGCCGAAAGAAATTTTATAGCGAGCTCTTCTTGAAGATGTTTCTCTTCTAGGAAGGCTCAGGTTTCATTCTAGGGCAGAGAGGGGTTTCAGTGAACGTATTGAGGCTACCTCTGGATATTCCATCTGAGGGGGTGATGTCTCCAATGATCGATTCCCCCATATCGTGGATTGCCGCCATCTTCGCACATTTTGTCTTGTCAATGCCGGGAGCCTATACTTTCTCAGCCAGAGTTTTCGGCCAACGGGCCTTTGATAGCACACCTCAAGCATCAGGCAAAGGATAATCATGCGATACGAATGGTCGCTCACACTCTCCGGTGACTCAACACCACGCTTCACCCAGTCAGCTCGAGGGATGTTTTTGAGATGTTCCAGAATATGAAGAAATGCGATGGATGGTTTATGCGAAGAGCGACGGCCTTGAACTTCCATGATTTTCGATACCAGAAATGGAGTTGGAGTATGAATCTTCACCGCATTCAAATCCAGACCTTTAACTCTCGTGCTTACGTAATCTGCGGGACTAAGCGCACTAACCATGAGCGACCTTGTGGACTACAGCCTGCAATCCTCCTCCACACTCTCCAGCAACGCTCTCAGTCCTTCGAGATGGGTGTTGAGGGGGAGTTGAATTGGGGCGATGATAATGAGTCTGAAGTATTTGCAGAAGCTCAAAATCATAAACTGTGCATTTTCTTCAGATATCCTCTGCACGCCAAACTCTCGAGAAGTCGTCTGAGCCGTATTATCAACTGCTTTCATTGCCTGCCCGTCAACGATACAGCAAACGTTCTCGAATCGAGAGAAGATGCGCGAAGCACTATATACTTCGATACGCCGAGTGTGGGATCAATGTGTAAACCATCCGTCTATTACGGCTTCGGATGTCACTGTTGAGAAGTAATATCCTTTCTAATCACACAGTAAATGACCTGGGCCGAAGCTACTTACGTCCTGGGTATTGGTATTGGTTACAAAGTCTTCGTCGTGTGATAGGAGGTTTGCTATCACCTTCGATAAAGCCTCGGTCCTTCGTCTTGATTTGAGAATATACTGATATATCGAAAAAGCATATATTACATGGTCAATACATTGATGAGGCCTTCTTTTGTGAAGTGCTTGCCTAATTGAAGCCGCCCCGTCAAAAAATACTTAATTTCGATTGCAGAACAACGCTTTGTCTCATTTTCCAGGTCGAGATCTAGTGGAGATCGCAGACCCAGAGACCCTGGTAGGTTGATGCTTTAGCTGAGAATGGGTTCTGTGTGAACGCGCATCCGATAGCGGTGTAATTTTTGCTGCATAAGATATCATGGTGGCCCGTGTCGTCATACCTCATGTGCAGGACGTTACTGACAGTCTGGCACTGACCCTTCAGCTCCAGATCGGTAGGGACTTCACAGAGCCAGGTGATATAAGACAGATCGAAGGGGCTGTCGTCATTGAGGTCGCCAACACTGACTTCCTGGCCCGGCGTGATGACCTGGGCTGTCGAGCCCGGGTTGAGCTCGTGAGTTTCGATTGAGCCATGGTCGTCGTTACCGGTTTTGAGGGCGTTCGCTTCAAGAGTGGTGTTCCATTCCAGTGCGTTGAGGCCGTAGGCGATGCGTCATTTGTTAACGGTGTCAATCAATGGAATGCCACCTGATTTTGGGATGCCAGAGAGAGTGACCTCGGACGGTTGGGTAGGCGAAGCGCTCAACTGTGATGATGGGGGTGGCTGTGGAGGTGGTGGAGGGGTGGCGACGTAAGCGATCCAGATATGTGCAGCGGGACTGCGGGCAGACTTGCTGCGGTGTCAGTGCTGATGGTTGTAAGTGTTGTTGTGGACGGCTACCTCAATCTCCACTTGTGAAATTGACGCTCCTGATTTGGCCTGAGTTGGAGAAGGTGGAACGTCATCTGTGGCGACAACGACGCCTTGGGTCACGGTGACCTCGTCAATGTGGACAGCACGCTCGCAAAGTGCTAGGCTAAGGAGAGTAGCCGCGAAGATGGTCGCGATGAGGTTCGAAGCAGGCATTTTAACTTTGGTGATCTTCATATAGTTGAACGTCTAGATTGAAGGCTGTTGATGTTGCTAGGCAGAAGATATCGGAATAATCTCCGTCCCGGTGAAAGGGACGCTCCTTCCTGCGTCCGGCCAAGCCCCGGCCCCGTCGGGTTTGGCGCCGCCCCCTCGGGCAAGGCGCGCTGCGTCCGCCGACTCGCCGCTTTCATGAGGTATAAAGACCGCCCACCCAACGCTGCTTTCCCACTCCCATCCATCTTTCCTTCTCGCACCAGCTCCCAGCTGCCGCTCTGGTCGGCTTCCCCGGGTCCTGTCTCACGACTGCTCGCTCGGCCCTCGACCCACACCCGCAAGCCAGGCCACTCGGCTGCCACGGTCGCCTCCACCTCCAACGCCGACCTCGATCGCGAGGCTTCTCACCGCGACCGCGACCGCTGGTGCTTCTGCTGCACCGTCTCCGCCGTCTTCCTACACTGCAGGATTCTCCCTCACGGGTGTTTTCTCACCCGTGTGCGACCGTCCACCCTCCAACTCCAACACCAGCATTTCTCGGCGCCTCAACGAGTTCGCTGCTGTGCACCGCTGCGCTTCACGTCGCATTCGGGCCCGCTTGATATGGCTGCCTGCTGCCATCTCCTCTGCGATCGGCGTGGCGATGACGAGGGCGCCAGCCCCAGTGGAGCCTTCTCGCGACGGAGGCCAATCGAATAAATGCCTCACGCTCCAGAGCCGGCTTCGCCGTGCTGGGCCGCCGACGCACGGCACAGTGCTGGGCTGTGAGGTCGTCTGCTGACCGCTCTTGCCTCGATCCCGCCTGGGTTGATTGAACCAGCTCAGCTCGAACGGAGATGCTTCTATTTCGGGGCGAGCTGAAGGCCTCCTCCCTCTGGACTCTGCCGCTCTGGACCCTCCCCACCTCTGGCCTCCGTCGATCGCAGTCTCACCATTGCTCAGCTGACCTCGATTCTGCCACGACATTGGCCGAGAGCCTCAGCTGGCTGCGACGATCTCGGGGCGCAGCGAAGGCTGGATCAGAAGGCCGCTGCTGTGCGACCAATGGAGAAAATGCCTCATCGCGACGGCGCAGCCTTGCCCCAATGATTGCCCGGCCGCGTGATCTGATGACCTGGCACGGAGGGGCCGAGCGCGAAGCCAGATAACGGCGGTGAGCTGAAGCCAGCCAATGGAGTCCTAGGAGCGTCGGCTTGGCTGCGATCGACAGCAGGCTTTGCGTGTCTGCCTGACTGCGCCGACATGGACGCCGCGAGGGCGTCGATCTGGTGACGTGGCCTCGAGGCGCCCATCGAACTTTTGGGTGGGCATCGTGGAGGGCGCGGTGCCGGCCATTCGTTGAGGAGCCTCAGCTCGATGTCCAGGCCACAGCAGCTGACGAGACTTGATGGCGGGGCGCAGCGAGCGCTGGGCATGCGCAGAGGCAGGGTTGGATGAGAGGCTCCAATGGGCAGCAGCTGCACCGGGGCGTGCCCTCGCATGTGGGATGAGTGGTCGAGGTTCGTGCAAGCTTGGGGTGGTGGGATCGAGCAGTGGTGGCCAGGGGTGGACGATCGACGGGGCTGGGTGAACGAGGGGAGTTTGGGCGCAAGGCCACAATATTCGCGGAGGGGAGAAAAGGGCAGGGTTTGGCAGCAGGATGGCCCAGACAACACATATAACGTCCTTCCCCCGCCTCTGCTTATTCTCGATGCGAACTCCAAAACCAGCCACAATTCTGCGTCTGTTGGTACCCTCTATCAATTCTCTTTGCACTTCTTCCCCAAAATGGCCCTTGTCAACCTCGATGATATCCAATCGAAAAGACGCCGACAAGCGGCCCAAACGGCCATTCCAAGCCCGGATGGAAGACGACACCAAGAAGCGGTACAAACTGGTGCGGCAGCGGATTATTGGTTACATCCACCGCACATACCAGGCTGGAGTCAAGCCACCATATCAATTGACCCCGAGCCAGCGCCAGGCGTGGACACGATTGATCGAGGTGGCCGAGCAATAGGAGCCCGAGACGGACCCGCAGGATGCCCCCCCCGACCGCCACGATGATGGAAGCGAGATCGGTGACGATTGGGAAGTCGTGCCGGGTCCCGACACCCCCACAGCAGACGGCGAGCGCCCCCGGTTGACGGCCATCGAGCAGGCGGTGTTGTCGTTTTGTATCACATTGTTGGATCATCCGCTGGAGAGCGACCATTATCATAGCGCCATCGTCAGCGCCACGGCCGTGTTAGGGATCGATGTCGAGCACGAGACGTGGACGGCCGCGGAGGATTACACGCCCAAGTTGCCTGGCATCATCAAATTGGCCCGGATGATGGTGGTGTTGCACGCGTACGAGGCCAGCGACCACCATGCCAGCGACCCCATCGTGGCCACCATCCGACGTCGGGTGGAGCGATACATGATGACGACGAAGCCTAGCCCCATGGATTGGATGTTTATGTTGCCAACGTACGGGTTGAAGATCCGATACACCAGCACGGCCGGCGGGTCCATTTCGTGGGATGGAGACACGGTATCATATCAGGGGGAGAAGTTCGACATGCGGCATTTTCGGATCCGTCGGTTCAAGGAAATGTTCGCCCCGTTGATCCACATCAGTGGCGGACAACCCGGTCGTTCCCCCGATTTGTTGAGCATTCGATGCGAGAACACCCGCAGCGGTGGGGTTCGGAATATGTTCGTCGAGAACGGGACCGTCGTGCACTCTGACGCACCCGAAATCTAGGCTGCGGCAGAAGCGGTCTCGCATTGTCCTATCGTGAATTATGAAACGGTGTGAAGGGGCCTTCTATTCTCAAACATACCCTTGGGCGGGACGGGCTCACAAGGATCTGATTGACGAGCCTGCCTTCAACAGAAGTCCGAACCGTTGTATTTATGCAGAGCAGAATGCAGTGCAATCTGATGTTAGTGATTTCCGTACTCCGTACATCAGCGGAATAACGCAGGATTTGATGGAGATTTGCATGTAAGGAAACGTGGGGAAATCGAATTCGGTAAGTGGCCGTGGCACTGTGAAGGCACCACCAGTGCCATGTGTTGGAGAACAGTAGACTTGCGTATCCGCTTGGGATAGGGCTAGTTTAGTAGCTAGTAACCCTGACGATATCATAATAGCAACTTGTCCATTTGATTAATACATAGCTACCCCACGCTCTGCCACCACTGCCACCAGTACACAGGTGGCGTTATGGAATACTGTACCGGTGTTTGGGACATGGCACTGCCAAGCGCCGGCATTCAATATGTAACACTAGCCGCTGGTGCTGCCGCCCGCTATAGCAAAAGATGGATCGACGATCTTCTGATTCGGTTCCGAGAAAGCATCCCTCACGCAACAAATAGCAGGATCGTAAGTGCTGATAGGGCCGCCTTTGACTTCGTCTAGAGTCCCAACTATGGCGAATGCGTCCAAGAGTACTCCGTACGGAGTGGTTCTAGTGGCCTGCATCGAATTGCCACAGACATGAAAGAAGTCTGAAGCTTGTGAGATGAGATCATGAGACACACGAGTAGGCACTGTTCATACTTTATCCTTCTCCTGACAGGATCGTAAAGACTCTGTAGATGAAGCTAATACTTCGTGGCGCCAGGTCACGAATCGACACGTTTCTAAGATGCTGCAATATTATAAGGAGCTTTTCTCCGACGCTTCATCCGCCTGGCTTCGATCCCGCTCTGGCAAGGTGGTTTCGTTTCAGGATAAAGCCAAGCCAAACTCTAGCTCGGCCTAGCCGTCACTCTAATTCTCCTGCCGCTGTCGGGTAAATTCCCCGTAATTTCCCGACCAAAGAAACGGGAAACCATATCCGACCGACGTTTCAGCAGCAATGGACCGCTGCGGGGTATTCTATACGCCACCGGTTGCAACTTGGGTTCTCCTTGCCGGCAAAATAACCACTAGCTCTGCAAGATGGATCGTGATCGCAAGGACAGCGGTCAACGCTCGACGCCGAGAGTGGCCTACAGCTAAAATAGGACAGTTATGGCAGCGTAGCACAGGCATGCATATGCTGAAAAGCGGCAGAGCCACGTAGCATCGTCAACGGCTTGACCAAGAGCGAATGCAAGGCGTTTCGAAGAAGAAATAGCTTGAGTATTTTCTCTTTTCCCCAACAAGGTTCGATGCTACGTGCCGTGGTGTGGAACCTATTCGAAGGATGGGCGAGATAGTGACGTGAATTATCACACCTCGGATCCGCCATGACGAGAATAAGGAGGATTGATGACGACGACGACGGCCCGTACACAAGATCGTGATAAGATCGACCTTTACGGTCTGCAAACCGACTCATCGATCGGTCCCCTTCAATCCTATAAAGAATGGCGTTCTACTCCAACTTCTACCTGTCCTTTACCCAATCACAAAACTTTCATCCAGCTCCAATCAACTTCGACACTCAACTTTCCAATCTAAAGAGACAGCTGTCACCTGTGTCAACTGTTTCACTCCTTGACATTACGATGTATCTTCCTCCTTATGTTCTCGTCACACGTGGGCTCGTCGCGTGCGGCATATTCACCACCATAGCAGTCGTCCAGCAGGGATATTTTTGGACTGCCTTACGCAATCAGAAAATCGATTGCCACAAAGGAACAACGCACAACACAGAGGCATGCTTGGTAGACTGGATAGAAGTCGTCGTCAGTACTATTATAGCGACGGCGAGCGCAGGCGCAGCTGTGTATTCTGCAGCGTTTGTCCCAAGAGACGAGTCGGCCCCGGATCCGTTCGACATGGTGCACATCGACGGTGAAGCAATTCATAAGTTGGACGTCTTCCACAGAGGTTGGATGAAGGATAATCTGGTCGAGAATGAGAGAAAGTACATTCTATTCAACACGTCTAGATCAAGTCCCGGAAATGGAAAGGTTATGACCGAGGCGTGGCGCGAAGATGGCCACGTCAAGCTCACAAGCTATGCCCACCATTCACCCGAGAAGTTGACCAAACGGTCCGAAACGGAGTATGTGCACACTTCGTACGAGGAGTCTGACATCAAGTTTGAATTCCCGAAAATTAAAACGACCTACGCTCACATGAAAGATGCTGCGCAGCACATATTCGATGATTTCGCGAACAGGCATGCTGCAGCGAACTGCATCGGATTTTTGTTCCACCCAACCTCAAGCTCGGCTAAAGAAGCAGCCTGGCTTGGAATGTCGGGGTCATACAGCAAGGTTAATACCGCTCCTACATGTCAAAATCCAGAGACTACTGGAGGATACTCACAGATCGGAGATTTGTACATCACCGGATATTGACCAAGTCATAGAGTCCGCCTTGGTGACTCACTCCTGGAGCATGCTGCAGGTAAACCTGGCTCCCTTTTGTTTTCACAGGCCCGCATCTACCTGGGGTTTCAGCCACCTCTCAACTCACTGATCAGCACAGCCTGCCCGGTCAACATTGCGGCGTGATACTGAGCGCGCAAGGATCGACAGGTTGGCTGAATTAATGTCACTCATTTAATACAGATAGGGCAGTTTTATCATCCTTACATAGCAGACGAGCTTGAATTCTATAAACGTGGACTTGCTCTTTTGCAACAACATATTCAAATTTCCTGATGTCCTTAAGCAAGCCAACTGTTCAGAACAGTCTGCAACAAAATCACTCGCATTCTAGTCCCATCAGGCCCCCGACGGACTCTAAATATAACGAGTGAAACATTTGAGACATCCGCCTTGTCTGAGCTCGTATCGTCCATCCAATCGATTATCATGTGAAAACGTGCGCGTCAACGAAAACAATCTATACAATGAGGGAAGACTGCCCATGCAGTGCGTGAGGGATGCACGACTGGTGTGCGTGAATCACCTCCTTTAACGAATTCACGTGCCTGTTTAGACCAGCAACAACCCGCTCAGTGTCTTTGTGCGATTTCGCGCTTGCTACTGCATCTCGCAGCGTGATTGCCGCCTCTGCGTAGTTGGCCATGTGCTGATTTCGTACCCGTTCTCCATCTTCTCCCCCCCTTTTCGAATTCGAAGTGATGTTGGATGAGAGTATATTCGGTAAGCCGCGATGCTGGAGCACCTGGCCACGGAGACACATCCACATGCATACACCAGCACAGATATCGCGCATAATTTGTGGTGCACGGTCAATTAAGGAATACGAGCCAGGTTGCTGACCTTGAATTTGGGTTGTAGTTGCCCACTGAGATAGAGCAATTGTGTCCTTGACGGCGCGGAGGGTCTCGTATTCCAAGTGCGAGGCGAGTAGCTCTCCCCTGAGGCTGGCTTGTTCTTGAATGCCATGCTTCATGACGCAGCTCTCTATTTGCATGTAACAATTAAGTTCAAGGCAGCCAACCATCGCACGCTGCAGCTGCGTGATTGTGCTTGCCTTGTCTGGACAGGAGCTCTTGTCGCCGTCTATCGACCCAAGCTCGCTGTTCTCTTCTCTCTGCCAATGAAAGTACGATGAACAGGCACTGTTGCGTCAGTGATGCAGTTTTTGATAAAGTGACTGTATTTCATCGAGCCTGACTCCTTTTTGTTTCGCCCTGGTGCTACAAAGCGTTTGTATGATACTGCGTGCAACCATGGCCAAGGCCAGTATGGCATCAAGATAGCCTGACACTCGGTGTGGTGGTGGCAGCTGGTCGGCGAAGTCGACATGGCCGTCTTGAATACGAGAGATGCTCTTGCAGTCGAGGCTATGGAATGCATCCAGTCCATACACGTGCCAAAAGAGGAGCGCACGACGTTCTTCTGCCCTTGCCAACACCGTCTCGGAGGCTTCAGCCAGGGAGCTGTGACTGTGGATCCGAACTTGCAGTATCATCAAGACAAGAGAGTCGAGGGTCAGAAAAAGGCTTCCCAGCCGTAAGTCGAGGGCTGAGCTGTGCGCGTCGTCAAATTCGAAGTTGATCATGAGCGCCAGTGCTTCAAGGTCATCGAGACGGGCGGAGCCTTGGGTAGCTGCAATGTGCTGGGCCCCAAGGAAAGACTCTCTAAACTTGCATGCAACCTGTTGCTGGGACTGCCACTTGTCTTCAGCTGCCGTGAAAGGCATACCGCAGCATGCGATGGCAAAAATGAGGGTAAGGCTACATCGACCAGCATTATAGTCTTGCCAGAATGCGTCCTCGAAAAGAATAGGGAGGCAGAGGGGCGGCCGAGTCAAAATATGCGTGTAGCGCTGCGGTAAAGATGGTCGAGTTCACGTTGGCCGTTTGGTAGGAAGCTTGAGAGCGGCCGTCATCCACTCGACTTGTGACTGAGATGCCTCCACGGTGATCTCGTGTCTGTTCACTGGCTTGGTCTGTGGTGGATGGCTGATCGATTCATTTCACCGGCTCGATTTCCCTCATGAAGACCTGGTCGAGAAAAGAGAGACTATCAGAGCTGAGCCCGAACGAGGAATCTAGGGAAGGGCCTTGGTCGATCGTATCTTGTGAAAATGTCGCGGCGTCGACTTCTAGTGGAGGTAAAGGAGGTACCGGACTGCCAACTGAGTGTGTTGTAGAGTGTCGATTTGTCGATGAATCAAGTTGAATACCCGCGGAAGTGGGGCTTATACCAATGTTCACGGGAGGGATGCCGACTGCTCGTTGACTTTTTTCGTAAACATCACACCATGCGACCTGCCGCTGTTCCAATTGACAGGTTTCCGAACTTTCTTCACGGCGGAAATTCCCCCGCCGTCTGCGAATGCGGACATCGTCAGAATCATCAAGTCGACACGGTACCTGGCGCAAAGCGCACTGTGAGCATTTATCGGTACCCTCACTAACCCTGGCCGGGCGATCACACTTGATCTTGCGTCTAAAACAAAAGTCGCACGATTTACGCTCCATTCCTCGCTTCAGCAGCATCGTGTCTCGTCGAGTCCTCGAAGAAAGCTCCGTCCCGGTAACAAGTCGACGACAAGGTTGCTGATCCTCACGGGAGAAAAAGAGTTTTTCAACGACGGAAATTTAGCGGTAATTTTGCGGGCTTTCTTCGGTACCTTTATGGGACATTATAATCTCCGTCTCGCGGGAGGTATGTTATAAGCAGAACTGCTCGTCTTCTCTTGATATCCGTCTGTCAACCTATTTTCGATTCCGTTATAACCAGAAGCGGCATTTCAGATAATATGGCGTCCAACAGTATTGCTTCACTCTCCTTTACGCCGCTGTTGGCACCAAACGCAGACTTTCTTAGCATCTTTGTTACGCTTTTGGTTGTGCATGCTATTCTTGCCATCTTTTTTTGGCGCTTCTACGGCTACGCAATTGGAATGCTCGGGGGTCTCCTATTGGAGCTCCTAGGTTACGCGGCCAAGGTCAAACTCTCACGCAATCGAGGAAGCAAGGATGCATACATCATGTGAGGACGTTTACGTACATACGAGTTCATGAGCTAAATGTTGACTGCAGGTACATCATTGGCCCCACTCTCGGTCCCACCTTCCTCTCGTCGTCATTGTACCTGGGCGTTGCTTCACTGCACAGACACTATCGGGCAAGCTGTTTTGGGCCGATTGGCCCGCGCCTCTTTGTCACCTTGTTCATCCTCGGAGACTTTCTCTGCCTTTGTTTTATCGGCGTACGATGCGGCTGCGGATGCGGTGGGCGTGGCGGCACAATTCGCCATGTGGCTCGAAGAGATTGCCTGTGCAAAAGGTTGTGTTGAAATGATAATTAGTTTCAATTCACGCGCACCAAATACTGATGCTCCAAAAAATTCCTATAATTAAATATCTCTTTCCTTTCATGATACTAGATATCATCGTTTGTCTCATTTCCCTCAAGTATTCTCCAACCTACGCTCAGAGCTCATTCCTTCCCAGCCCCTTCTTCTTTTCCTTTCTCACCTTCCCACTCTATTCATCCACAGTCCCATACTGCGTCCTCCCCCCCTGCTGCACATTGTCGCTATAAACCCCCGACGCACGTCCCTGCTCGTCGCTCATCGTCTCGCTCCGACGATCAAAGTAGACATATTCGAGGTAGAAAGCGTGAATATGACCCGGAAAATAGCTCTGTGCAGATCAGAAGCGGATCTGAGTTGATCAGAGAGAAAAGTCGAGAAAAACCTACTCAAGGACTGTGAGGCAGATGTTGATGATGAGATCTGCGTCGCAGCCAACGATGAGGTAAACGCCGACGAGAAGAACTGAGGGATGAAGATCAGCGTTTTGAATTGAAGTAGCAAGTGAAGAGAAGATAAAGATTCGTACCTAGTATGATGATGAGAACTACGAGAAGTGCGAAGATGAGATTCGTGCCTGCCATGGTGCAGAAAGTGAGGGCTGATGAGATGTTGAGCGGCTTCGAGGGATCTGAGAGGATTTCGATTGTGATGAGGTATTTTCAAATCCACCCACGAAGGCAAATATATGAGGCAGTGTCGGCGATTCAGCTAATGAAGTAATTGAGCATTTGAAACCGTGAGAGTCGTACGTTGCTGTTCCAGAGTTGATGCCTGAAAGGAGTGACGAAGAGGTTGAGGCTGAGACTGTAGCGCATTCTAGTGACTTTATCTCACATCCCACCTTCTCGACACTTCACGCATCGCTCGTTACGAATCTTCCCTGCTTCCTTGCAATTCACAAAATTCGTCGAAATTGACCACGGCACACTCAATAGCGGCTTTCTGTTCGATGAAACAGCGCTCGCTGTCACGATCACAGTCAGTATGCTGTTAGAATTTAGAAATTTCAGCCGAAGACTCAGCTAGAGCGAATAGCAGTCAGAAGCTACGATGCCTCTGAAAATTACTATTGTACATAGAAGAGAGATGACATTACTGATAGATTCGCAAACGATAGTTAATAAATCCCATAAGATGTTTCGAATATGTCGATTTGTGTATACATTAAGATTAAAAACTATGACGAGTAATCTCAGACCTGACGAATTTAGAAGATAAAGATCGAAATAAAGCTCTAGCATCCTTGTGCGAGCAAACCGTCTATCCATTCGTCATACTCAACCTTCAACACCGCACCTTAATCTGCATGTCGTGCTCAGAGTGCACGCGAATCATAGCGTGCGAACTTCTGTGTAAATCTCTTCTTGAGGAGCTGAAAAATCGATTTCTTTCCAACATGTCGCGCAAGAGATCGAGATGAAAGATCGATACTCGATGACATCATCGACGGCCTAGAGATTCTCGAGCCTGATGAAAGAACGATCGCATCAGTGCCTGAAGAAAAGCTTGAAACATTACTTTCAGAGGGAAGATAGCTTAAGCTCAAGCTGCCGAAAGGCTGAATAGACTTGTCAGTGCCCGAAGAAAAGATTGAGACCCTCGTTCCGGACACTGATTAAGATGACTTGACGCTGTCAGAAGACTGAATGGAATTTCTCGTGCCTGACGACAGAATAGAAACTCCTGTCCCGGACGGTATTGGGTACGACGACTTGACGCTGCCAGAAGGCTGAATAGGCTTGTCTGTGCCTGACGACAGAATAGAAACTTCTGTCCCGAACGGCATTGAGTACGACGGCTTGATGCTACCGGATGGCTGAATGAGCTTGCCGATGCCTGACGGCAGAATGAAGATCTCTGTGCCTGAGAAAATAGGGTATGATGACTTGATGCTACCGAAGGGCTGAATGAGCTTGTCGATGCCTGACGACAAAACGGACATTCCTGTGCCTGAGAATATAGAGTATGATGGCTTGATGCTGTCGAATGGTTGAATAGATACGTCTGTACCGGACGATATGGAATACGATGACTTGACACTGCCCGAGGGCTGAATAGGTACGCCTGTATCGAACGATATGAGATACGATGACTTGACACTGCTCGAGGGCTGAATTGACATTTCAGTGTCAGATGAGAAGCTCGATTCGATCTGTTCAGTCGGACGCGTCAATCCTGAATCTTCGATAGAGCCTGAAGGCGACGGCGTTGCAGAATCGCTGCTGTAGTAGTAAACAGAATGAGAGAACTTCGACGACAGATGAGTTGCGAGACTGCTCTGAGAAACGCTGATTGCAGAGCCACTATTGATCGAAGATTGATTCTCTGACGCTGAAGTCTGCGACGATCCGTTCGGCGAGGAACTTCCTTGAGAGTTGACAGCGCTTTCACCTGGGCTGAAGATTGATGAGATACCGCTAGGTGACGAGTCATCTTGCGAGTTCACGTCGCTCTGACCTGGGCTGTTAGGTGACTGAGAGACAGTGAGCGATGAGTCTCCTTGCGAGTTCACACTGCTTTCTCCAGAACTACTGCCTGATTGAGAGCCGCTCGGCGAAGATTCTCTCTGTGAATTTGAGAAAGAAATAAGTGCCGGGATTTCGTTCGATGAAACTGATGTCTCGTGACCAGGTTCAGATTCAGGCCCGAATCTCTGCTCGTTGTTGATGCACTCACAGGCAGCGATGAGAACGGGAGCGAAATTCTTATCCTCAAAGCAAGCTGTAAGTGACTCGAAGTATGACAGCGTTGAAGATGACGAGCAGACACAAGATTCTTCTTTTTGGCCAACTAACTCGACTGCATGCGATGATAGATTCTTTTGATGACTCTCGAACTTTTTGCAGAATGAGGTAGCAACACTTGAGTTCTGAAGCAAAGCATTCACACAACTATTTTGAAGACAGTCATGAGCGAATATCGTGACTGTCAGAAGCAGGCCTGAAAGACCGTACTTGATGAGCATATTGAGGCGAATGCTTACTCTCCAGTCGATGAGAGTGCTGAATCGATGAGCAGTCTTGAATGTATGATGAGATTAACACAGCGAAAGAGACACAAAGAGCAATGATAATTTCGAAAAACGAGAGTCAGAGATCACAAAGACCGAACAGATTTGCTGTTGAGGGGCAAAAGAGCAAACGAGAGACTATGAAACCGATATAAAGCAGGTATCGCAGAAGCAGATGAGAAGCAACAAGGAATCGAAACACTCTCGAAGTCGAGATAGACATACTGTACATACACATTGAGGCAATCATCCAGGCCGATCACTTGTTTCGCGGGCGATGATTATTTCAAGTCGTAGTGCATACTTGATCAGAGCTCTGCACCCGTCAAAGAGCATGTGTCGCGCATTTGCGCGCTTCAAAAGAAAGACGACAATCGAGAAAGATCAATCCCCAAACAAGATTTCTACCTGTTTGAAACTGATCATCAATTCCCCGTTTGACTGTCGAGCTCGATCACGTTGCCGCCGAGACATCAAACGAGACTACGCTAGTATGCTGATTGACTGATGAAGTAAATTCGAAACGAGAACAATGCAACATATCTCAGACATACAGCTGACATCGTCGATCGAGTCTACTGCAAGATCAGAGAACGATGAACAATTCAGCACATGTTCGGCAGGCTCGGAAGAATGCGAGTCGACTCGAAACCCCGGCACGGATCATTTACCCATTAAAAACCCCTATGCAGTACATTACTTGATATCACAATTCTCAGCATCGATTTTCTGACTCAATACATTCTCTTATATCGTAGCTTTCGAGCGCAACTTTCGTTCATTTGACCAATACTCACTTCACATTCGCTATGCTGCTCACGAAGATTGTCTTCATCGCATTCGCTGTCCTCGCAAGCGCTGAACAATGCCGACCAAAGTCTCAACAGGTTCAGAAATTTCAGGCAATCGTTTCTCGTGCGCAAGGTCCTGCGACAGGTTCGTCGCTGTACAGTAATTCGACGAATCATGAAAGCTCAGCACAGTCAGGCACAGGGCAAAGTCAGGGTCAAGGTCAAGGTCAAGGTCAAGGAAACTCATCGTCATCGTCAAAATCATCTGCGCAGTCTTCAGCCGGATCGACTTCCTCTCTCAGTGACATCGACACAGTATATCAATCTTCATTCACCGAGTACGTCTTCATTCTTTCTTCGCACAGTCAAGCTCTCCCACAGGACGATCTTCTTTCACACGCAGAATGCTAACGGCTCTCAGATACAATGCCGGCGACTCTTTTGACTCCGGAAACTGTAACAACGCTCAAGTCGCATGCGATTTCTTTAGCAGCACGAGCTATAACGCGACGATCTCTCAGAATGTGTTCGATGTGGGCTCTGACGTCGACGTCGAGCCTGCTTGCGATACTTGCTGGCGTCTGACAGCTCTGACTGATAACAATGAAGCGTCATTGCCTTCGCGGAACAGTATCGTCATCAAAGTCAACAATCTCTGTCCTGCGCAAGGCAATTCACTTTGTTCGCAGAACGGGTTGACGGGAACAAACCAGTATAGTGAGTCAATCCCTCAGAGCTTCAAGTGAAGACTGTACAAAGGATGCAACTAATGGTTCGATGTGCAGACAAGAACGTTAATTTTGATCTATGCAGAGATGACGACGCTGCTGAGACGATGCTTGGTGAAGCTGGCATGGCGTTGAGAACGGCACAGAAAGTGCCTTGTACGGAATGGTACGATAGTGCGAATCAGAGTTGACGTGCCATTGATGTTGCCGTCAAGCGATTCACGATCGAGTAGGGGAATGTTGGCGTGCGGGGACTGAAAAGATGTAATGGTTGATAGCAGACTGTTCGACCGGGATCAAGCAGCATAATGTTTCACATCTTACCACTCATTAGAAATCACGCATCAGGAAGAGTAACTCCGATGTGCAATATCAGTTCTTCGAGCTCAGATATTCAAATCGAGGAATTATTGATCCTCTCATGGATCTTCCAACAAAAGCCTACTTACTGCTCTCTGAGAAATCATCGCACATTCTTGCTCAGAACCTCTTCAGCAATAGTGAGCCGCATACTGTACAATCCGGTCAGTAGACCATACATGATGAAGATCATTGACTTACATAAAGAAGGCCGAGCTCGTAGAGATCATGATTTCACAAGCTGCCTTCGCAGCGTATAAGAATATCATAGACGCCGTAAATGTCTTCGTTGAGGACGTGCATGAAAATCGTGAAACCGTACGATCTCTGATAGATTGAAGTCGAATTCCGATTGAAATTGACTTCAAGCGACAGAGCAGTATATTGATGCGTATCTGTTTCAGCGAATAATTTGTGAAGTTCTCTGTCTGAAACAAGATCACTAGTTCAAACGACTTGAGTATGCTCGAAACCTGTCAACGATAACGAAGAGTGTTCTTCGACGTCAAATGTCAATCTGTCTATATGAACATCGTTTTCTACTTGCTCTGAGATGATACCCGGTATGGGAGAGCTGGGCTGACTTGAAATATCGAAAAGAGTGTTTTGTGGGATTTGAACGTTTCCACTGGAGAGAGGGTGGGCATGGGCGGTCGCCGTTGTGGTTGGCAAGATCTTCTTTCGGGGAGGATAATGTCCGCTATCAGGAGGATGCATGATGTCTTCCCTTTGATATTTCAATTCTAAAGATGTTCTATTCTTGGCGACGTCTTCGTTTTCGTGGCGCTTACGCTTTCAGCCCTTTGAGAGTGAAGGTTTCACTTTTACATCTGCGATAGTTCAATAAATATAACAATATAACAATATAGAGAGGTGAATTCATACGTATTTGGTGAAGCTTGCAACGAATGGCTTTGTTCTTAAGTTTAGGACAGAAGAGCGAGGCACGATGTTGGGTGATGTGTTTGACGAGTTTCACACGTCGATCTTCGTCGAGTTTCTGCAGTCTGTGCTTGCTCAGGGCGCAAAGTATCAAAAGTGCATAGGACCAGCCTATGACTCTTGAAACGAGCCATACATATTGCCTTGCAACCTTAGTTTCATTGCGCTCGATTTGAGCGTCTCTCGAATCTGCTAGAAATGAATACAAGTTTTTCAAATAATCCTCATGCTCATCGGTCAAACTCCTCGTGTTTATGCGATTGGCATTTTCCAGAAGCATGTCATGATAATCCTCGAGCGTCTGGTTCTTCCAGGGCTTACGCCGGTCCGTAAGCTCGGTGAAAAAGGCAGCCGTTGCGCTGCGACAGTGAACAACGATCTCTTCAAGCTCTTCGTCTGCAAGGTCTTTGAAGCTCTCATATCACTGAAAACTAGGATTGGTCGGCGTGCCGAAAGTGATACTGATTGGTGACATTGTACGCTAGCATGAAGGTTATAAGATCAGGCTGCGAGATCAGGCTGCATGCTGAGGCTGCGTGCTCAGACTGCGTGCTCAGATCATGAGAACAGAGCAGACTTAGTAAGAGGGGAAATTTCAGTCACTGACACGTATGTACAACATCAACAGAGTAGCATCATATCTTCTCTGCCAACTGCGTAAGGTACAGGCTACGCTCGGTTTCGCTTGAAGCGAAGAGAACAGTTGTCAAGTTCGTCTCATTCCGCTGCGCAGATAGATCTGCAATCTACCTCGATTTCTGCGTTTAGCGTGATCTGTACGCCCCATCATAGCTGACCTCATATCGACGAGACCTTCCTTGCATCGCTTTGCTCACTGTAAATCATGAAAATTCAATCTCGAACGAAATTCTTTCGAATGAACAATGAAATACTGATTTAGAGTGTACTTCTCAAAGCACTTCTGCCGCTTGAAGATGTTCTTTGAGATGCATGATTGCAATAGCGTTCTCAATGATGTTACAGAAATGATGCTTTACACAGACGTCGTGAAAACAGAAATTTCGATCGAAGGTCAAAAGAATATCATTGATCAAGCACGATGCTGTGAGAAAATGCGACAATAACATCTGCAATATTCTGTTTTAGTCAGTTTGAATTTCATGTTTATTGATATTGAAATTTCACAACTTTCTGCTTACATGACTGTTGTCGAATGAAGAAAATCAGCGAAGCTGCAGAATTGATCAGTTCTCTACTCTATTAATTCGATTGAAATCTCATTGTCAAACTCATCGACTTCTGACAGCTAGTGAATCAGATTGAAGAAGAATTGAAGTTAGAAGACAAATACATCATCATAAAGACTCAAGATAAAGCAATCATTACTATTAAAGACTTTTACTTTGATCAGAAGATGAAGAAATTTATCTCAAGCCTCAGATCAGTTGAGTACACTGATAAGCTTCGACAGAATCAAACCTGTCATAAAATATGTTTCGTCTCTACTATCTGATTTAGAATTCACTCGCATTCGAATTATGCAATGAGATTCTCTTTCACTCTTACAATAAACAAAAGCAGCACACTCACTTTTATAATCTTAAACAAAGTAGATATCAATGACGTTCATCATAATGAAAGTCTCACTGCTCTTCATGAGCGAGAAATTGAATTTGACAACTTGAGCATTCTTCACGACAACATTCAATCGAGTCAGACCTTGCGCCTTCTGTGATGAATTGCTTGACAAGATTCGTAGCTTTCAAGATCAAGCTGTCACACTTCAATCATTTCATTGAGCTTCATTGATTCTTTGATTGACTTCTTGACTTCTTCTTTCTTCTCGATACTTCTCGCAGTCAAAATTATCTTGATCGCATTGCAGCGAGTGAAGTAGCGAGCTGTTTCAAGATCAAGTTCGATATTTAAGTCTGTGATCACAATGATCTGTTCTGAAAGCTCGTTGTTAAAATGTGAAAGTTTGACAAAAAAGTGTCTGCAAAAGAAGTTCAGATTCATTGTTGTTGCGTTCAATCATTTATTTGCTGTGTCATGAATCAAGATCAATAATCAGAAAGATCAGTGAAAGAATTAGTTGCAGCAACAAAATACTGATCAGCAGAAGTAGCAACATAATTCGATGTAATTTACTCTCTTCTGAAAATTCTGCCTGTATTCACTATTTTCTGATTTGTTGCTTTTCGCACATTCTTCTATATATTGATCATTGAATCAACAGAAAACTCTTTCAAAATTGCAGAGAGCTTATCGCTGCTGTGCTCTGAATTCAAATTAATTCTGTTTAATCTCTTAAACAGCAATTATCATGTCTCAATCATTTTCTATCGCGACTCGAACTCTGCTTTACTTTATCTATCAACGCAGTGTCAAAATATGAGATTATAATCAGCAACAAAGTCGCTCAAAATTCGAAGCTCAAAGAAGTCAATAAAGTTGAAATTGAGTGAGTGATTTCTCTCACTTAAAGTCATCTTGCTGATTATTCTTAGTGAAAAAGAGCATAGCTCAACGAAAAATAAAGTGAATCGTGTGTTTAAACAAATTTACAAAGAAGTAACTCGTCTTGCATCAGTACATGCATATGTCAATGAAAGAATTGTTCATTTAAAGAATGATTACAACGATGCTTAACAATAGAACTTTGAATCGTTGATTTGAGAACTAGAAAGTTTGAAGTAGCAATCAAATGAGATCGCTGAAACACATATTTTGTTTGACGAAGTAAGAATTAAATCAGAAAGTCTAATAACAATATGATGAAATCACGAGATTGCGAAGTGAGTTGAATGTCAGATGATGCAGAATATATCGTACAATAATTGTGTGCTATGTCGCTTCTATTAATCAGGTCTGAGTGAAAGAATGTCAGATTCTGTATTGATCTCTCGTTCTGTAGACTCATGCTTACTTTCGTAGTCTCAAATAAATCGTATTGAGATCTTTTGTAGATCTCTATAACCTGTGTCAAACTCTCTGTCAACTCAAGTCAACTTCTTTTTCAGACGTTAATTTGACGAGATATTGTGTGAAGAATTCATTTGAGCTTCAGGTGATGTTCTGTGAGTAGAGCGAATGTAAGTTTCGTGATTCAGAGTAAGCTCATCAGTTGACGTCTCAGATTCTGATTGAACAGCTTCAATGATTAACTGTGATGAAAAGCTTTGCATAAATGAGTTAAATTCTGAGTGTTCTGCATTCAGTGCTTTCGCATTTGCTGCAATAATGAGTCTTTTTTGATTTTCTTTTATCAAGTCTCGACAATTTCTCAAAAAAGTAGCTTTTTATTGAAAAGTGTTTGAATTGTCGATCATAGCGAATGAATTAAGTTGAGTCATGTGATACTTGATTTGATGTTTTGAATTCTTAAATGTCACAACATAAATCGTATACATGATGAGAGTTTCAGAGTCGTCGTGATAAGTTGATATAATTGCATACGTGTTGTTGTTGTAAGTCGTCTCTGAATCAACGTATGATCAAAGCTCATGTACCTCTCAAGCATTCAAAGCATCATCATATAGAGCTTGATTCTTGCATGTAGACGTATTCTTCTTAGAACTCTTTTTCTTCATGAAGAAGTTGAGCAAGCACGATGCTGCTGTATTTGTTGATAATACAATGTAAGACTTTAGTTCTTCTCAAATTTGTTTGTTTAACTCTTCTGAGCGAGTTTCGTCGTAGAAGTTCGACTGAGTCTTAGTGATAAAATCATTGATCAGATCTTTGAGATTTTCAAATCAAAGATTCTGTTGCAAGAGAATATTGATCGTGTCAGCAATGATTGAAAATGTCTTGCTTATCACTTAACTTTCAGTCAAAGCATCTTGATTCTTCTCTTTGAAGTCTAGAAATGTCTCTCGACTGAAGCATGATGACGAGAGAAATGCTCAAGACACTGTCAATCTTACGTGTATTTCTTTTCAGTTATGCGGTTCTTGCGCATTTTTGACATCATCATATTCATCAGAATAGACATCATGATCAATGAGATGCTGCTCAAAAACAGAGTCGTATGCAGAGAATTTTTTCGTTCTCAAGAATGTATTTGATTCTTTTCCCGACTTGACTCTTTTTCTGAAGCTCAATTGACTTGAGATCATGTTTCGCTGAGAGAACTCTGCGTTCTCTGACTCAGAATACTAGCATACAGTTAGTAGAGCTTTTTGAAAGAAGTTGAATCTCTCTTACAGCTTTAAGATCATCAAGGCTTGATTCATCATGTCTTGCGAAGTGCTTGAGTTGTGCAAGATTAATGTCTTCTTTGTCAGTTCAATCAGACGACACAGAAGCAGTAAATTACACGATTCTTCGATCAAACTCTTGAAGAGCACAACAAGTAAGTCACTGTCGTGACAGATTGTCTCAAAATCAGCTAGATGTTTAATGTCGCTGCTGATTCTCTTGCTTTTGTCATTTGACGAAACATGGTGACAAAAAGACTGTCGTAGACTCTACTTTAACAGACAACTGTCGCTTTTGATTGAAAGACATTGAAATTCTCTCTGCAACGTTGAACAACAAGTCTTATAAAACGACTGATTTAAATGAATGACGAAGAACAATCAGGTTGCGAAGATGCAGATAGCGCGCATCTTCAAAAACCACGCTAGCGTTTGTGAGTTATTTCGAATTGCAAAATCAACAATTAATCAATAAAATGATTGCTGTCTGAAACATGCAACTAAATATATGAGTGTAGCATTCAGCATTGTTCAACTCAATGAAGATGACGTGAGCGCTTATTTGCACGCTCAGAGCTACGTTTTTAAATGCTCTACCTGACTTACAAATGATCACAAATGAAGAATTTAATGAGTGAAGTGACTTTTCATTTTGCACTTCTGCTTTCTAAGACAAGCATTCATGATATTCTGACAGCTCATCTTTGTCAAAAGCTACGCATTGTTGATAAATATCAGCTTCAAAGAAGACTCAATGAGAAAGACTTCGATGCTGTATATATAAATGATTCACATGCGAAGTGATTATAATGAATTCATGAAACTTATTTCTTTCTGAGAATCAAAATCGTTACTGACGAAGAGATTGCTATCAAACTCTCGTATCAGACTCTGTCTCTGCAACTGCTCAAGCTTTGAAAGAAAGCGTTGAAGCTGATCTTGAAGAAAGAATTGATGTTGCAGTCTCTTTCGTTCTCTTCTGAGTCTGATCGCGTAGTTGATTCTCTTGTGTGCGATTCAAAGTCGCAGAATCTCGAGTCTCATGAATTTGAACTTGATTATCGTTGAGCTTTTCATAATCATCGATGAGCGTCGACAAACTCTCATGATACTTCAAACGATTTATAGTTTTCGCTAAATCAATTTGAATGTTACATTTTGTGAGTTTCTTTCGTCAAGCGTGAATCTGCTCGCATCTTGCTGATGCTTTGATTAGCAATTTTCTTCATTTGTTTCACGTCTTTCTGTCTTACTTCTTCTTCTTGATTAATCTCGTCTGACTCAAATAGTTCTTCTTGTTTCAGTCTTTGTTGCTCTTGTATCTCTCGCTCATTTTGTTCAAACACATCTTGTTTTAATCTCTCTTGCTTCAGTTGTGTCAATCTGTTCTGCTCTATCTGTATCAGTCTCTCTTGCTTCAATCTCTTTTACTTTAACTGTATCAATCTCTTCTGCTTCTGTTGCTGTGTCAGTCTAGCTTTGATGATCTTCAGACAAAGTTCAAGATCAGATCAAGAATAACTTATGAATCAGCGTCGTAGAAGAAGACTAAGTAAAAAGATCATCAATGTTGTTGAGATTAATGATATTGAACTTCAAGACTGCAACTCATGTCAGACAAGAATCTTAGTGAGAGCAACAACGCAACTTGTCGATAAGAGCATTTGAAGCACTTGACATCAGGTGAACGTTTTTTTTCTCTTTGATCTTGAGATTTCTCTTGATCTTCAACGTCAGCTTTGATTGTTCAGAATCAGGCTCTGATGAGATATTCAAGCGAGATGATCTTAACATTGACATTTACTTCAACAAGATGACTCATGATCAGGAATAATGCGTGAATTGTTGACATTTCTTTGATTCTACTCTGCAGTACAATGCAAGATCTTCTCAGATCTATGCGTTCTTTGAAGAACGCAGCGATTGAAATTTCAGAAGAAGTAAATTTCGCAAATGTTAAAAGATTTGCAATGATTAAGACATCTTGAAGATAGATAGAATGACATCATTGTCAAACTCATATTTTGATAGTATTAATATGATTTAGTATTATTGAGCACTCGCTATGTTCAATTCTTCAATTCTAGAAATGACTATTTCTTTGATAATCTGCTTGAATCATTCTCTGTATCAGACAGAGATGTGATGAAAGTATGACGAGATGTAAGCTTGAAATCTCTTTCGTATTGTTTCTTAAACTTTGAATCATGCTTTTTTTCTGGCTCAACATCAACATGAAAGACGAACTGAGTATCATCTGACGAAGAAGAGTCTTGAGATTCAAAATTAGAGGTTGTAGTGCTTGTCAGACTTCATGCAATCTGCTGAAGTGACTCGTTGCTAATGTGACTCTTCATCTGTCTCGTTCTTCAATTTAGTTCTCGATTTCTATCATGAATAGTCTTCTCACTGATTGAAATCATGAACTGAATGACATCATCTGTGACGTAATTGTTGATGATGCTTACATTGTCTTTTATGTGATCGTGTGCTCGAGAGCAAATATTCATGCCTTGACGAGTCGCTGTCAACTCATCTCACAGTCTTGCAATATCTGCATGTTCTTCTTTTGAAATGTTTGCAGTCTTTGATCTGTTCATTAATTGATTGAAAAGCTGCTTCTCATGCTCTTTCAACTTCAGCGTCGTATGAGCAAGATTGTTCTTGCATTTCTGTAAGTCTGCATAAGTGATGCTCTCAGACAAGATATTCGAATCTGTCTGTTTGCTACGACTGCTGCTTCGATTGATCGAGAGCTGAATCTGACTGATATAATTAAATAGCTGAGCGCAAACTTGTAAACATTTTATCGTGCTCAGTCGCTTCTCTCTCATCAATCTTGCTTCGAATTCATCTGATTCAGACTTCGTCACATTTTCTCTAATGATGTGCTGAAGCTTGTCATCAATTCTTTCAAGACGATCTTCGAGATTCGCTTTGACAGTATTAAGAAAATTATTGTAAACTTCAAGACTTTCAATGATGACTGAGAATTTGCGACTGATTCAATTCGAGAACACATCAGCATCATGACTGCTTTGACTCATGAGAGGAAATTCACTTACAGATGTGCATTCGTGAAAGCAATGCTGATGATCAACTTATACTCGATCAAAGATCATCTGAAATCATCGATGTCTTCTCTCATATATCTCAATTTGATTCAGTCTCGAAAGCTCGTATGAGTATTAGTAGATCACGATGAACATTTCAAAAGTTTCTTTTCGAAATCTTTGCAAGCATTGTCACATCTCAGCAACGAGACTTCAAGCGCAGAGAAGTCTATATTGAAGATGACATGAATGATCTCAGTTAACGAGTTCAGAATCGCGCTCAAAGCGCTAAGCTTATTCACAAGATTGCATACGCGTTGCTGATGAGACTGAAAACTTCTGATCATCTCGTAAAGTGAGATACTACTTTCAAAGACAAAAGTAGTCAAGATTAAAAGCTCAGACGCTAAGTCTATAGACTGTGTCATTGCACAAAAAAATTCGAGGCGAGTTATGATGAAGTATGAATGTGCGAAAGTTTGAATATTCGAAAGATTCAGCGTTGAAAGAAATAGATACTGAGCGATCTGTATAATATAGCTGTTAACCTGTCAAAGAGACACTAGTATCAAGATGACTGAAATCTGCCTTAACGTCAATTTCGCTAGTTCATCTTTCAGCGTAGAATGAGCATCGCTTTACGCTGACGTCAGTCTGAATGTCAGAGAAGCGAAACAAACAGCTTCTGCTAATGAACATTTGATTCTATCATTAGAAGTTGAACAGAGAAGAGAAGCTTGCTGACAAGTGACTACTGCTCTTCGAGCTCATTCGCAGACTCAACAATGCAATGTGCAACAATGCTTCTTTCTTGAAGATTTATTTGATTTTGATTGCTATGTACTATTCACTTCATTAATAAACCATTCTTTTGCTTTCAGTATATCACGAAAGCTTGTTTTGTTCTGAAGCATGTGACACATGATGATTATGACGTAATCAACAAGCGTAGTTGTGTATGTTTAAATCTCTCGCTTTCGAAGAAAGCGCTTTCTCTCGCATCAGAATTCTCTCATTCTATTTCTTTCACACATGATGCAGCTGAGATATATCGTCGATTATGACTCGTTTGAGAACATTCTTTCGTCGAGATAACGTCTCGATACGAATCTCGAATGTTGATGATCGCTAGCTAGCACTCGTTTGAAGTCAGCAAGCGTAATTATGTATTGAAATGTCTCATTTCATTTCTGATATTCTGGTTTGTCACGCGCTTAAACTGAGATGAATTGAAAGAATCGACGTTGAGAATGAAAACGTTTTTTCAAAGACTCTCTTCGCAATGAAAAGTGTTATATATATCGATCGATAGATCATGAATGATGGTTTTCAACGATAACAAAGATTGTATGTATCGACTCGATCAATCAAGCTTCGCGAACTTGAGCTTAGAAAGCATCGTATTCTTTGTCAGTCAATCTGCTATTCAAAGATCTAGATATCTGAGGCGAAGAACTTTTTTTGAAGACGGTTACTGATTTAGCATCGCGAGATGATGCCGGAAAAAAAGATTTCATGCTAGACAGCAATTATTGAACAGAATTGACTAATCGTACGAAATTCTTAGAGTATTCACATTTCCTGAGGTACGAAACTCTTCTAAGGCAATAGAGTCTCAGAATAAATACATCTTCTGAGATATAAATTTTCCCCAAGGCAATAAGGCTTCAGGGTAAATACATTCTCTGAGGTATAAATTTTCCCCAAGGCAATGATTTCTCAGAGCAATTGAAGTTCCTAAGATAAGAATTTCTCTCAAGGCACAAATTCTCAGAATAACTTATTGAGAAATAAGTCATGAGATGAGGTCTGAGCCATAAGATTTGAGACAGATCATGATTACGAGACAGACATTTATTGAGAAATGAGTCATGAGATGAGATCTGAGTCATAAAATTTGAGACAGATCATGATGTTTGAGTGATGAATCTTCGTCAAAGCACAACTATGTTTGATCAAATTCAAGCATGTGATTTTACATCGATGTTCATCATTTACTTTCTAGATTCATTTCTTTCATTCTCAGTCTCTTCGCTTGAGAAGTACTTTCTTCAGTGATGCACATCGCTCTTTTTGACGTACATCATCTTTTTTGATGTGCACAAGTTCAGACATACATCATGATTTTCAATGTACATCATCACTGATTCAGAAAGCGACGATTCACTGATGACAACACTCGTCAGGTGAATACTATTTCCAAGAGTACTTTCTCTAGATAGAATCATGCAAAAACTGAATGTTTACTGACGAGAGCACTCGTCGCGAAAGTACACTCTCAAGATAATATAGTGATAGACGCTATTGATATGAGGTAATAGACGAGACTGATATGAAAGCGATTGAAAAAGAAAGTGAATATGCGTTTGACTCTGAAAAATTAATCTCTTATTATGACTGTCAGTCACATGATACTTCTAAAGCAGAGAAGTTTCGTTATAACGTTGTTGATGTAAGATGCAATAGTAGAGATGTAATTTTCAGAAAGAAGCATGAGAGAGAGTCAAAAGAAAGTGAGCATGCGTTTGACTCTGTCAGTCATATGACACATCAGAGGGCAGAAAATCGTTCTTTATGTTCATGATTAGCATGAAACAAGTTTCAGAAATTTGTCACATGCATAAAAATGTCTTGTATAACAAACTACGAAGTTACAGTATTCACAGTAGATCAGGTGAGTGCTTTAGAGAAAATTCATACGATATTGCAATCAACGACCTTTTGGTTAAAATGAATATGAAACGTAATCATCTAGTACAATATTGTTCAAGTAGCTTACGATTATTTCAGACATCTGCATAAGTCTGTCATGTAGATTCTTCTAGAATTTCTGAAGAAGATGATCGAGCTATATAGAAATTCATGTTTTTGATTGATACTGCTTGCAGATTCACTTCATATTTTGATATAAATAGCTTTTTTTACTCTCAGCTCATGCAGTCTTGCGACGTAGATAGTTTTATTCATTAGACATGTTCACACTTTAGCAAGTCTTACTCTTCGTGAAATTTCAGTGTGGTGAGAGAAAACGAGTGTGAGAATAAAGAGAGAGAAGACGACAATTCTAGAAATGTTCAATTCGTGAGTAGTTTCGCTATTCATTGAAAATGTTTACACATTTGCGAGTCTTATCTCTTGTGAAATTGCAGTTCTGAGAAAGGCGACAATTCTAAAAATGTTCAATTCGTGAGTAGTTTTATTTCGTTAGAAATGTTTACACATTTGCAAGTCTTACTTCTTATGAAGTTGTAGTTCTAGAAGTTCTAAAAATATTCAATTCGTAAGCAGTTCTATTCGTTGAAAATGCTTACACATTTGCGAGTCTTACTTCTCATAAAGTTGTAGTTTGAGAGAGTTCTAAAAATATTTAATTCGTGAATAGTTTTATTTGTTGAAAATGTTTACACATTTACAAGTCTTACTTCTTTCAAAAAATATTCATTCGTGAATTTTCAGATCGTTTCGAAAGAGTGAAAGAGTGCTCATCAGAATGTCTTCAAAAGATTGCATATATTGAAATATTTGAATATTCGCAACTTCAATCGCTTGAATCGTTGAGAACATACTCACAGCAGTAGACGTAGCATTTTCTACAAATTCAACAACTTGCGAGAGTCAGTCAGACTCATCTCAGTTTCTCGCTAATCTCATCAAGATCACAGCGATGATGACATCAGCATAGAAAGACAGCGCGCAAAGTCGATTTGAGATCACGATTCTTCGTCTCGCTCAAATTCTGGCGAAATCAATATCAAGATTCTCAACGCATCTCTCTCATCATGTTGCATGTCACTTACGTATTGAGAATTATATGATTCTTCGAAATTTCTTGACGTTGAACGAGTGTTGCGACTTCGATTCACGTCGAGATACAGAGAGTGAATGCTTGTCTGAGCTAATAAATGTTTATTACTCATCAGACTCAAAGAAAAAGATGAAGTCTTGCAACAGATAGTCATTAATTCGATCGATTGTGATCTGAATGCGTCGTAGCTGCGAGTATCGCCTTCGTTGCGAGCGTTTCGTGAATAGAGAGCTCTTACCTGTACTGCGATCAGAACTCTCAGAGATTGATAAGTCACGTTCGAAAAACTCACGTTCGATGCTCTTGATGACAGTTAGTCGAGAGAGCTCTGAAAGTCATCAGTTTTCAGAAATCATTCTCTTTTAGTGATCTGATTCTAGAAACGAGACGACTCTAGACATTTATGTCTAGAAGCATAAAGCTTCTAGACGCTGATGTCAAAGACTATCTCTCTTTCAGACTCGTCAGAACAAATGTCTTGAATCATCATTGATCTTCAGACATCTCACAATTCAACGAGAAACAATCATAAAGCTGATGTGCTTCTAGAAAATTTCTCATGAAACTTCGCTCATGTAGATTAGACTTCTTGACTTCTGATGCTGACTTTCAAAGAATTTCGACGACTCTGAGACAAGTTAGACGTCAATTGCGACCAAAGTTGATGATTCGTCACGTGAGAAGAGTCTTGCAGAAAAGAAAAGTCTATTGACTTGCTAAAGATGATAATATATCACATGTGAAGAGTTTTGCAGAAAAGAAAAGTTTATTGACTTGTTAAAGATGACGATATATCACGTGAAAAGATTTTTGCAGAGGAGAAAATCTTGTTGAATTGCTAAAGATAATGTTTTGTCATCACGATAAATATTTTCAGTTAGAAATCTTGACATCTGCTAAATTTAAGAAAGTGTTTGATCTTTATTTCATATTTTTTGCTCACTTCTAGAATCACTATCAATCATGAATTGTACCAGTCATTGAGTCTCAAATTTCTCAACTAATCTAGATATCAAGTTTCGTGCTTGAACAACTCTCGAGATGACACATGTGATAGAACTAGGTTTCGTTATCTACGAGATATGAAAGCGTCAGAGTTGAATCACGAAAGACAATAAGTTGAAAATGTCAGAATTGAAGCATGAAGAGTGATAAGTTGAAAGCATCAAAGTTGAAGCACGAAAGATGATGAGAGGGAAAATCGTCAGAGTAAGAGAGCAGTAGAAGAATCAGAGAATAGTAGACACAGATTTCTTTTTCTCTTTTCTTTTTCTTAAATATCGAGCTTGCTTAACCTAAGCATTGAGAAACAAAGAAGATGTCTTACAAAATCAAAGCAAAAACTCAACAGTTTACTAGAAGAAAAACAAAACTAGTAAAAAAGACAGATCAGCTGACGCGTCTTTGTCATGCCGATCTTGCACTAATCATTCGAAAAAGCGAAAGATATTACACTTATCGATCGACAGAACATAAACGATAATCTTCAACAATGACGAAGATTGTAAGTATAAACTCAATCAATCAAACTCACGCTGACTTGAAGCTTAGAAAAAATTGTATCTTGTATCTGTTAATCTGCTATCTAGAGATCTCGAGAGCGTGATTGATCAAAAGTCGAAGAAATTGAAGGCGAAAAAGTCTTCAAAAATGAGTTTTGATTCTGCAGAGCTATCTTGTTCAAAGAGCATAGAGTTAGATGAAAGATTCTTGAGTTGATATAGATGTTGATGTAAAATTAGCGCATATCATCGTTCTTTCGTCTCACTCTATTCAGTCTCGATATCATCACGCTTTATAACTTTCAAAGCGTACTTAGCAGCATTTATTCTTCGAAGTAAAGATCTCAGCATCTCTATTCTCTCTTTTAACTTGTATTTTCATAGTGTTGAATTCAAGAAACAATTGACAATAGCTTTCACAAATGAGTCAATGTCTTTGACGAAGTTCACGTGATCTGTAAACTTTATTACGATGCTCGAAACGTGACATTGATATTGATCAATGATGAGTAGCTCTGAAGAAGAGAAAAATCTTTTTCTGAAGTCATTTAAAGAACTTGCATTGATAAACTTTGATTGTAAAAAGTTGTTGTCTGAAGAATTAAATCGAAGATCAAGACGTTCGTAGAATATAAACTTGACTAGAGCGTTCGTAGATATAAAGTTTCAGCAGAGATACTCGTTTGAATTTCTCGCTCACTCTCTCGCTTAGCGATCGACCTTCATTGAACTGAGAAAGTCACGCTTGCTGTCGAAGAATGTCAAAAGATTCTCGACGCGTCATATAAAAACATGCATTGCTCTGATTCTAGATGTGTCAAAGATTGCTAAGTCAGTCTGCTGATTCTTTGTTGCAGTACAATCTTTGAGAAATGTTGTGTGCATTGCTCAGTGAAAGCAGTCACTTGAGACAGATCAAGTTCTTTTCAATCGAGATCAGACTGCAGACTCAACAATAGAACTTTGACAGAAGAAATTGATGTCTTCATCAATTTATTCAAAGAATTGAAAGAGACTGTTACATGAATAATTCTTAGCGACGTTGTTCAATTTATCTGAAAGACAGCGTCGTGTTTCTTACTCGTCTCACTCTCATGACAATCTAGCTCTGCACTGATTGAGTGATGTCATCGAGCGAAAGATCTTGTAATTCGAACAATCTTTGAGAAGCGCTAGTCTGAAATAGAAAAGCTCAAAATTCTCAAAATTTGAATCTGCTTTCACGCTCTGTATAGAGAAATCATACAGTCTACAAACTGATCAAGTTTAAAGAATTACTGATCAAACTTAAGATTAAACATTCTTAGTTCAGATCATTTAAATGACTGAAGTTGACATACATTCAATATGCGCACAGTCATCTCAAATGAAGAGACGAAGATTGAGATATCTAAGGTGAATATTCAGATGAAATCAATCTCACGATTATTCTAATAAGTTGCAACAGAGTACTGCAAAGCGATTGATTCATCGTCTTGATTAAGCGACGCAAGAAGATCTTCAAAGTCTTGAAAAATCTTCTGACACACTGTTTGCACTTTTTTGAGAAGTCAATGAGTCTATCATTCAAGAAGCACGCACAACGAGTCATTAAATTATCTGATGATGATTTCATAATCTTTCAACACTTTTTCATTTAAGTGCACTGCTCTCAATATGATCTATCACTTGATTGAAATGATGATGCTTTTATCAATTTGAAAATCTTTGCAAATAAATATCACATTCAACTATTAATAAATCAAATCTTCAATTTGCTACGAAAGAGTCTTAATGAAGATTCTTGATGATCAAATTCAGACGTGACAAGAGCGATTTATGACGATGTAGTCATTAACTCAATATTTCGTTGATTGTGTTCACTTGAATTGATGATGAGTCTCAGAACAAGAAATCACACAGAATTTAGTACATGAAAAATCGTCTTTACAGATTTTGCGAATCTTGAATGAGACTACTTTCGTTGAATGCAGAAGAGTCAGACTTCAATGTATAACGTAACTTCAAAAAAAGTCTGTCGCTTTCATAATCATTTGAACGTTCTCGACTGAATATAAACAGAAGTACGCGATTGTTCTTATTCAAAGAATGCATTGATGAATATCATAAAGAAAAACATCTTGTCAACGTTTCGCTTCAATTGAGAGATGACTGATGAAAAGAATGACTCAGAAAGTAGAACTAAGTGTGAAGATTCTTTTGAGACTCACGAGCTTGAAAATGCTCTTTCAGAAGAAGTCTGATTGTAAGTAGCATGATAGTAGTAATCAGAGACACTGTTGAGATTGTGTCTAGAAACTAATCAGAGTGCGTGCGTGACTAGAATGTTTGATCTATAAAGATAACTATAACTAAGAACTTTAAGAATACAGAAGAAAGAAAATACAAAAGACAAGAAGAACACGCTTTATATAGTAGTTACTCAGATCGACGCTAGTCTCAAAGAAGACGTGTTGAAACATAAGAAAGATGTTGATTTGAAAGATGTTTATGACACAAAGAAATGTGTTTGTCATAGAAATCTGTTGATCACTTGTAACACAAAGAAGTGTGTTTGTTTAAAAGACAATAGAAGCTGATTAGAAGATGCTAAAGAAGAAAAAAGATGCTGAGTCATATCTGAATCAAATCTGAATCAGATCTAGATCAGATCTCAACTAAATCATTGACTAGTTCTAATTAATATGCAGTGAACTCGCTAGCGTTTACTGTGAATTGATTAGAATTAAAGCTTTGACCTTATTCAATTCTGACACATTCGTAACATTATTTTTCTCTTCGAAAATTCATGTTTGCATGAATAGAACAAATAAAACGCAAAAATTTCCACTGTTTTTCAATTTAGTGTGACTTGTCTGAATAAAGCTTATGAAATTCAACTAGAACTTTTTTCAAGCTCTCAAATTCTTCTTTATTAACATAGTATCATTCGTTGTTTTGATCTAGTCTCGTTCATTTGATCTTGTATTGTATTCAATCTTGATAACATTTAAAGTTCAAAATATCATTTATCTTTCAATGCTCATCGTCTTTGATAGTCAGAAATTTAGAAGATTCTGAATGTTGTTCTGACAATAAGTCGTTAGAATAAAGACGCAGTAGCTTCAAGCTGAACATTAAATAAAGTTACTTCATGCTTTCAGATAAATGAAGATAATAAAAGATCTCAACTTTGACAGTAATTTGATAGAATTCTAGCTGTTTGTCTTTCAAATTCTCACATGATCTAATTGTCTTTATATTTCTAGAGAATAATCAAACTCAGTCATTTACTTCATAGATGATGTCTCATTTATGTTTATTGATCTGAGCTTCAATGATCTGCTTAGTCTTTTTCAATTTCTGATGATCAAAGATAAGAAGCTCTTTCATTCTGATGATAATATCGTCAGCTTTTCTAGCTTCAAGACGTTCATAAGTTGTTTTGTAGTCAATTGTATCTGAATCGAAACTCATTCAAGAATGAAATCTTTTATTGAAGTAAAATAAAATCATTGAGATGATCAAGAAAATATTGAAATTCTCGCTGAATTCTATCATTGATAGTCATTTTGCTCAGTCGTTCTGCATGTAATTGTAATAGATTCTTAGTTTGCATTCAACATCTTGATTAGCTCATTTTGATTAATCATCAATCTTAAAATGATAAACTGTTAATAAACTAGCTGTGATTCTTAGTCACTTACAAAGACTTTGTCATATTGTTGATATGAATTGAGAGTCTCTGTTTGAAACAATAGAACTAGATAGATCATGAAGTCGATAAATGTTTCATAGCATGATTCAAATCGTTTCTTCAACTGAGATTTCATCGTCTTTTCAATGACAGAAAACATAGTGACATTTCTTGATGAGACGACATATAATTGTGCAAATGACGTTGTATTCTTCTGATAGAAGTAGTTCAATAATGAAGTTCATAGCAATATTTTTTCAGCATTTCTATGAAATCAAAAGAGAATGATGAAGTTCATTGATACTATTTCTAGATATCTTACTTTGTTGATAGACATGACAGTTTCAAATGTAATGTTTAATCGTTGCTTAATGATTTGATCAATAGTAGAAACGTTGAACTAGATCAATAGTTCTTCAATTGTCAGAGTGAAAGATAAAAGACTGATCATGAATTTTCTTTAGCAATTTCGTATGCATATTCTCAGAAACTCACAGTAGATCTTTTCTGAACAGAACATCATCAATGATCTTGCAATGCTTCAATTCAGTGCTATGTAACTTGAGCTTGTTTTCGCTTATAGCTTGTTTATACTCATTGCAAAGCTCATTTATCTTGTTGACATCTTTTACTCACTGATAAAGATCAACTTCAGATTCAATAGCTAGAATATTTATTCTATTAAGTGTCAGAATGATCTGATAATGATCTTCAGTACGTTAAGTTGATTCAAAGACGTCGATCAAAGACATTCTGATTAAAGCATTAACTTTAGTGTTCATTTTGTTGAATTGAAAGATGATTTGAAAGTTAAACTTGAAAAGAATGTCTAGATAATTAACTTGATGTCGAGTTAACTGTTTGTTTTTCATGAAGATCTTCAAAGTCTGATGATCAATGAACATCTGAATGAGCAGCTTTGTGCATTCTAGCTCGAATCTTCAGTGTTCAAAACAACAAATAATGACTAGCAATTTCTTGTCATAGATGTGATAATTGCATTCAGCAAGAATTATGCTCTTGCTGTAGAATGCAACTGAATGAAGAACATTCTCATCATCATACTGAAATAGTATTTCATCTTTGACGTAGTCAAAGACATTAATTTTCAGAATAGTCTGTCGTTTTGAATCAAAGTGTTGTAGAACTGAGATCGAGCTGATCTGTTTCTTTAAATTGTCAAAAGCTTGAACACAAACTTTGTTTCAAACAAAAGACGTGTTTTTTCTAGTCAGCTGAGTGAATGATTTAACTAGCTTTGAGAAGTTCTTAATGAAACAACGATAGAAGTTAACAAATCTTACGAAGCTCTGAACTTCTTTTAGATTGATCAACGTATTTCAGTTGACTATGACTTTCACTTTGATAAAATTCATACGAAGATCTTGTTTTAAAACTATGACTTTTAAAAAGATAGTTTCTTCTACGTTGAATTTGTACTTTCAAATATTTACTTGTAGATCAGCTTCTTGTAAGTAATTCAATATCATTTTGACATGTTGTTTATGTTCTCATTGAGTTTTGCTGTAGATCAGAATGTCGTTTAGATAGACTTGACAAAAGTCATTTAGAAAGTTTCATAAAACATCATTCATATATTGCTGAAATGAGGTTGAATCATTAATAAGTTCAAAGAATAAAATCTTTGATTTATATGCTTTTAAAGCGGTAATAAAAGTAGTGTAGTTCTCACTATCAAAGTGCATTCGTAGTTTGTTGAACATCAAAATGATATTCAGTCGAGTCAGATGTTTGCAATTAACTATTTTGTTAATTATCTCATTTATCAAAGATAGAGAATAGCGATTTCTTTTGATAATAGCATTGAGCTTTTGATAGTCAATGCAGAATCATAAATCTTCATTTGCTTTTAGAACGAACAGAACAGATGAGAAATACGAAGCTTTGCTGAGAGTTATAAATTCTTTGAAAAGATTCTCGTTCAAATATTTCTTTACTTTCTGAAGCTTGTAGAGAAACATTTAATATGCTCAACAGCAAGATGATGTTACATCACTAGTAAGCTCTATCTTATGATCATATAAATGATGAGACGATAGCTTGTCTGCTTGAGCTCAATCAAAGACGTCTAGAAAATTCTAATATTTCGATGATAACTTAGCTTTAATATCTTTTAAATTCTGAGCTGTTTCATCAGTAAATGAGACGTTTATAACATTTAGTTCGCATTGAGTATTGTAGACAATTTATGATGTTTTGTTCTTTCATATTAATGATCACATAACAGCTCTGAAGAGAAAGCAGCGTTCTTGAAAGCATTCACTTTTGAAAGTTTTAACATAAGCTTGAATCAAATTATTCAAATATTACACAGATGTCAATCATGATTAAAAGCTAATGTACAATCTTGAAAATATTATAAATTCTCATCAGAAACTAAATTTATATGAGCAATTTACATGACAAGACAGCAACTATAAATAAAGATATAAATGAAAGTTTATAAATTATTATGCTAGATACTACGCTTTCAACTCAACTACATTGCAAGATCAACTTTAAGAAAGAGTTTTGCAACAATCATTTTTTATTGCAAATATAGTCGCTAAACGAAATTTCAAACATCACAATTCATTATCATTTGTTTTAACTAACGAAGCGAAATGATATTTGAATCAGAATTAGTTTTTCTTTTCTTTGTTTCATTTGTTGCACAATTAATATTATTTCATAATTTGATTGCAATTAATTTTGCAATTGATTTCGCAATTAATTTTGCAATTGATTTCGCAGTCACATAGTTTGAAATATTAAATTCTAATAAGCTTTAAACATTGTTCAAAACATCAATTTCATTAAGTTCTGAAGAAATCATCTCAGAGACTTTGTTTATTTAAGCAGAATGACTCAAGATATTTTAGCAATTTCAGCTATTTCAACAAATGTTGAATGAGTTTTCAATTTAAAACAAGATGTATTATTTTATTGTTGCAGCTTTCTTGTTGTCAACATCATATTGAATATCATGATAATTAAGCATACAGATGCTGTAAAGTTGAAAGCAAAATTCAAGTTTTACAAGCTTATCAAAGAGAAAAGAGCTTTTGATGCACAGAAACAAGAAAAGAACAAAGATTTAGTTTTCATCATTGATGTTAATGAAGATTTAGAGTATATCAGCGATGCATCATTAAATAATGATGTTGATGATAACAAGCATAATAAGTAATGTTATACTGTTCATCATCAAACATTTAATTAACAATATCAGAGCTGAAGAATAATGATACAATTGATGTTAATCTTTTCATATCATCTTTGCAATCTAGATTCTTAAACTTCAAAGAATTCTCGTTATTTATATTATCTAATACAGCAAGATCTACAACAGCAAAATTTATGACAACTTCACTTTTAAATGCTTGATTTTCAACATTTGCTCATTTTGATCAAGTTATATCATACTTGACTGAGAGAAACAGATTGAAGAAGAATGATCAATCATTATGAAAAATAATAAATCAAAGAAATTTGATGAAATTCGTTGCAGTCTCTAAATTGAATGAAGAATCTAGATTATTATCTTTAGCATTGAAAAAAGAACAGCGCAAGATGACTTCTTCTTTGAAGTCAAGTTCTGCTGTAACATGTAAACGTAGCTTTAAGATGATTAATTTCAAGAAGAGATCATCATTTAAGAGTAAAGTTAAATTGAATGCATTGTCTGAGCAAAGAAAACAAGAAGACATTAATAGAAAGCTCACATAAATAGTTTTGCAATTCATTTTGCAATCTACTGTTTTCATGAAATTACTTACGCATTTTTCAAGCAGTTTAGTTAAAAACAGTGACTGAGATCTGAGTTAATAATAAAAGAGTCAAAAACATTTCTCTACATACATATAAATTTCTTTTCAACATGTGAATAAAGATCATTCATACATACACATTTTAAAGTTTCATAATTTCATTCTACTAGTACTTATTTCAAATAAGTAAAATGTCTAAACATGTTATCAAGTTTAAGTCAACTCATTGAATTGATTGAGTTGAATTGATTTCTCTCAACTCAACTCAACACTGTAATTCAATCTGAGTTGAATTGAGTAACTTGAACTTGACGACAGGTTTAATGTCAGTAAATGATGACGAAGCTAACTTTTTGAATTGTATACTCGTTGCACACTCAGTGAAAGAAATTGTTGATTCTGCTTGCAGAAGTCTTCTTAAGTGTATAATAAAGATTGATGTTCATCATTTTGCAGTATCTAGAAAGATTCAACAATCAGTAGAAGAATCTATGAAGCGTAAAGAAAGAGAGAAACATTTGACGTACTCTTTTCACAGATCTTTCATTCTATTCATGTGCAATTCTGTGAAGTTCTCATAAAGATTGATAGATTGATGCTTCTTGTTCATCTCTTTGTATCGTTGATTGTAATAGTCGTGAGAAAACACATTGTTCTTCGCAGTTGAAGAGAGAGACGCAGTGAAGATGATATGATGAGCGAGACGTAGAGCTTTGCGACAAGTCATAGTAAGTAATTTAGAGACGAGAAATATTGACAAATCAGATCAGAAGAAAGAAGGAAAAATAAGAAGAGTATGAAGAGAAAGATCAGAAGAAAGAAGAAAGAGAGAAGATACTCACTTATTTAAGTATGATCAAGAGACAGAATCAAATCTGACTCATGAATATCGCGCTCAGAGTGATTTTAAGCACTTTAGAATTCTTCTGTTGTTGCAATTCTGCATCTTGCTGCATTTTCGCTTGACGCGTCTATTAACATTCACACGTCATGAAGTGCATCTTCAGAAGATGAATGATTCTTGTGAAGTGCAGAGAAATGATGTTGAGAGATGAGACTGACATGCATCATCAGAACGAAATCGATGCAAAGTTGACTTAAAACAACAATCAGAAATGTTGAAAGAGACTATCATTTTACCTGAACTCAGATTAAGATAAGATTTTTCCTATTCTTCTTTCACTCATTCAGATTTTCAATCTAAGAGACAGATAAATGTTAGCTCGCATTTTTAATCGTCAGCTAGATTAATAAAAACTCGTATTGAGAAAACTGCTTTTGATTCTCTCATCAAGCGTTCAAAATTCACTCAACATCTTAAAGAAAACTCAGTACGATCTTTAGATTCATTTTCAATACAAGATCTGACTTCATATAAAAAGCTTCTGATTTTCCGTCTGTGTTGTATGTCTTGATGCTTGCTTCATTAAAGAAGATAAAATGCATCTCTTAAATGCATTGCTTTATCACACTTATTTCTTTTTTCAACTATTTACAGCTCTGACAGCTTTCAGTATGACAGTTCTTTCTGAATCTGCAGAGACTGTTGACATTTCGCTTATTGAAAGTGATATCGACAGAAAATTCATCAGACGACAGATACGCTCTCGCTTGTCTCATTTAAGCGAAACTAAATATTATGATAGAACAAAACTTCGAAGATTAAGATCATTATGTTTAGCGACAGAGACTGCAACGAGTATCTTGAGAACGTAGACAATTTTAACCAACTAGACAATGCGATGTATTATTTGCTCAAGAACATTTTCGCATACAGCTTTTAATTGCTTCATCGAGATCTTTAAGATTAAGAGCAACTTGATATCTTCATCAAAAATTTCAGTGACGACTTATGCAATGATTTTATCAATAGTTATTTCGTTGACATCTTCACTTCTTGCAACAACTGAAAGAATATTAGCTGCTTCAGATTTTGAGACAATTCTGATCTTTGAACGAAAAGTGTTTGACTGTTGCATAATTCTAAGAGAGAGCACACTCGTAAGATTTGATTAGATCTTGATTAGTTTTAGAATAGTAACGTCTCTCTCTGAGTGTTAAGACACTCTTCATGTCGAGACACTCTTCATATCGACACGCATTCATTATTTAAATATCTCTAGTCTCTTCATCATGAATATTTAAAGTCACGATTAAAACTTTGTTATTCTTTAGATAATTACTCTTAGAAATTCAGTCTGTAGCGAGAAAATACGACAGTGTTAATAACGTTTCTCTCTACGTAGCGAGAAACTCACTGTGTCGAGAAAAACAATGATTAGTTTGATTGCATGCTTTCATTAATTCTCTTCGCACGCTTTTAATAATATTATCGTTTCTTTTATTAATCTAAACCGTCTTATGATGATAGTATCGAGCGATGTTTTGTATATCTTTGTTCGTTACTTCTTTGATCAACTTCTCTTCTCTGAATCTTTTCTCAAATTGTCACGAATTCTTTACAACTAGTAGCTTCTTTGAGTCGACCTCATCATAGTATGCTCTTCAACAGATCATAATTCGTCTGACAATCATCGTTTGCTTTCTATTATTCTTAGTAAGAAACAGTCGCTTAATTCGATCGTCTTGACTGATCTTCATATAACGCTTTTCGTCTGATTGCTAAATTGTAGAATCATAGTCGAGCAATGACTTCGTGATGAGAAAGAGTCAAGGTTTGATAGCACTTTTGCAGTACGAAATTCGATGTTTGATTCTCTACAATAAACTGATCGACTTTCAGTGAACTTCTTGAAGTGAGCAAGATCTTAATCATGAAAGATTACTCTACGCGATAAGTCTTTTCTATTCTTCGTTCATTCAATCGCTCTGATAATTCAGATCTTTGTCGAAAAGCTGATTCAGAACGCAAAGACGCTTGAAAAGCAACTGTTGACTATATTTCACCTTGCTCATCATTGAAAGACTATTCTTCTCTTGAACGAAGTTGACGTGTTCATGTAGTCACGCTCTTTTATCAACTTAAATAACGCTCTCGTGTCAATATTCTTGCGTAGACTCAAGTACTATCGAGATATCATAATTCTTACGATCAATCGCGTCAAGAATATTGACGTTACAATTCAAAGCAGAATCTCAGTGAATTTACAATACGATTCGCTGAAATTCGATAGAAGAAAGATGATATAGAAAAGATTCTTGAAAAAAACAGTGACTGTCAAGAATCAAGTCAAATATATATTGATTAATCTCAACTGACTGTCGAAGAAAGAATTAAATGATCAACAGGTTTGCTATTGAATCAATATGTTTGAAGCTTTGCTGATTCTGAATCTAGATCAAGAATATGATCATCACTGCTTATATTCTCGCTGTGAACAAGAGAATATCGTTGTCGCAATCATACTTAAAGATGATCATTCATCTTGACGAGAAATTTCAGAAAGACTACAATGATGTCAATTAAATTATGAACAACATGTCTTATGTCTAGCGCTTTTAGAAAATTTGCTTCATCAAGAACAAGTTCTTGTAGCTTTTGTGAAACTGAAACAAATGTAAGTCATTGTTACATTTCACATGATTCTTACTGTCGATGTTTGACTTTGATTGAAGACAATCGAAGATTTGATATAGTAATGAAATTCATTCACATTCTTTTCTGATCTGCTGAATTTCGTCGCGCTTGACATTGTCTCTTCGCGAATCTAGAATGAATAAATGAAGCGCAGATCTCAAGACAGCAGCAGCGCGAGTAAAGCATCGCATAATGCTGAGTGATTGAGCGATGCTTCATTTGAATGTTGCATGACTGTCAAAGCGCGAAGGTGACGCTGCTGTCAGCAGAAAGCAATGAATGTCAAAAGAACGCAAGTGATTGACATCACTCAGTGCAATGTTATCTTTGTGAGCGCGCTTCATTAGTCAATTAATACTATCGACAGACTCTCAAGACTTTAATTATCATGCAGATACTGTCACACAGATCAAATATTATCACGTTCACTCGTCTTTGTCTTGTAGACAAATCATGATCGAGGTATGATAGTAACTTATAGCTAACTTGTCTAGTTCTGTAGAGCACGAGCACATTCGCGCACTCATAGATGCACATCTCGCACATTTCGCACACTTCGCACATCTCTAAAGCACATCTCGCACACTCAATAAAGCACACTTGCATACTACGTTTTTGATCTCGCTAAATCGTATTTAATTTCATTGCGATCAGATGATGCTGCATAAGAAGACTGATGTTTACTCATTCTTTTCACGAAAAATCTTCTTTGATCACAAGTCGCTTTGTTAAATTTATACATCTGTAAGCATATTCTTTTTCATTTGTGATAATAGTCTGAATTAGCAATGATTTGAACATCAAGCTTATCTGCATCGTTGTAAATCACATTGACTGATCTCTTTTGATCAGTCGCATACTCATACAATATTGAGTCATCTTGTGTTGAAGAATCATGATGTTTCAAAGAGTCAAGAAAAGGCTTGAAATGATTGCAATGAATCAAATTAAATATCTTTATTTTGCAGAAAACAAGCAGAGTTTAAATATCGAGAATCTCAATTCTTGTACAATTGTTGTCATAACTTCATCAACTGACGTCATTCTTGATCACTTCTTCTTACTTTCTCAAGATGCATCTGTCAACGCAGTTGCAGAAGATGCGTATATTTAAGTTAAAATGAATCAGATTTCTGCTCTTCTCAAAAATCACAAGCAGAACTTTTTGACAAACGATTCAATCGAGCTTATTGCTTATGCTGTCTATAGGGAAGAAATCGCTTTGCCGTTTCAAAAAACAATCATTGAAAGTCACTTCAAACAGTGAGACATACAATTGAAGCGCGTTAAGTATATTGTACTTGAGTCTCGCGAATTGCGATCATTTAAAAAAGATTTAGTCATGATTCTACATCAGAATGTGAAAGTCTATCTTTTCATCAAGAACAAAGCGTGTGATATCGTGCTCAATATCTCAGTGAGCTTCTCAGCTGCAAAGTTCTTCAAGACATCATTGAAATAAACTCGTTGAACTCACTTTCGCATTAATTTTCTGTGATTTTATAGTGAATCACATCGAATAATGTACTGAGTTTTGATGATTACATGAGCTTTCTGACGCGCATCTTATCTTGCTCAAAGATTGACGCGCTTATATGAAGAATAATCATTCGATATTGAAGTTCATGAAAGTCGTTTATTTTCGTATCAGTCGTAGATGACAGCGAGAGTTTTAATCTGTGAAGAGCATGTATTTGAAGCAGCATGATGTTGATTGCTCGTTGTTGCACAATTATCAATATATCATGATTCACTAGCAGAAACTGCATGATTGAGATCTGATGAAAATGAATCTGAAACTTTTATAATGACACTCAGAATCTAAACAGAGTCACGCAGACTCATTTCAACATCAACGTATGAGTCATACATTTTCGCTTCTACTATGCTCAAGTTGTAAGTGAGATACAATGTTACTCTTCAACAATGAGAAAATGAGCTGAAGATACATAATAGAATCATCTCTAAGAGATGAGACAGTTCATTGACGTATGTGTGAAATAGTCTTCTTCGAAATAGCTCAATGATGATTTAAAGTGTGTCTATCGTTGAGATTTGAATGTATATCGAGCGCATCTCGTGTAATTCTATAGAGCGATTTGCAAGACGTGCAAGATGTGCAATGCATATGCTTGTATTCAACGCTCTCAGAATTGAGCTGTTAGTGTGCATGACTGAAATCTTATTTAGTGCATTTGTGTCTTGCTTTTCAAGACACTTGCGTTCTTTTAAGCATGAAAGCGTTGCAACGATACTTCTTTCAGTTGCGATTGTCTTAAAAACTATGCTTGTTCTTGATAATCTTATCATCGAAGATGAGTTGAAGCTCATGAAAGAAACAAGCTTTACGATCTTATTCAACACGTCTCATGAATTCGCTATCAATGATAAATACGTGATTGACTTTGATCTAGATCAATGAATGAAGAATCAGTTCAAGACGAAAACAATGCGAGAAGTCTGTGTCTTCAAAAATCTAATTGAAGTTCAATCTGTCTTTAAGATTCACTGACTTGATCAATCAATTGACGAACGAATTGATAGAGATGAGCTTGAAGTCAACAATCTACGTGAGATTATTAAACGTAACGATGTCACTATTGCGCGTTATCTACTATTAAACGTGATATTGATGCAGTCAATGTATTTCGCATTGATCGCTAAGTATCACGCGTATTCAATTCTGTAGCTTTATATGAATAGAAAATGAAATATCAATATGTATCTTAGTCGAATGCAGTCTTTAGCGCTCTCGTAAGATTTCTCTATATTATCAAACAAAGATATTTAATTAATGATAAGCAAGACTGACTATCAAAGATACTAAACTCACGTTATGATTTCTTTCTCATGACATTGATTCTAACGCTGCATGTGATCTTGATATAACTTCACTCTCGATAGCTGTTCGCGATGCATCATTCAAAATTATACGAATCTTGTTCAATTATGACAACTTTATCAAGCATGAGCAGCTTCTTCATTTTGCTGCGATTCAAGACTTTTCTGATCATATTGAAGTCATCAACTATCTTCTTGACAAAGAAGCTTTTATTAACAGTGTTATGTTTGAGAACAGTTCAGACAGCTACGAGCAGAAGAGATTTTTCGAATTAGATACATCATTATTTTCAGCCGTCGCGACTGAGCGCTTAGATATGATGAATATGTTATTATTAAGAGAAGCGAATTCTTCAATTAAGAACTCAAGAGGCAAACTGACTGTCAAGAAAGCGAAGTATCATGTTTGAAGCAAAGTGATCAATTGTCTTCGTTCGCTTTCTTGATGTGATTTTGTGATGAAGATTCGCAAATAATTTCTACAAATACTTGAAAGAGTAAGCACAAACGACATTTCTTTCAAGTTGAAGTACGTGAGACAGTTGAAAGAATAGTGAATTTCATATCATCTTTCTTTAATCAGTTGCATAACGTCTTGATTCTGCATGATAAATCAAAACAATTTTAATTCACTTGCTGCTACTCATGTTGCTCTGCGCAACATAAATCTTTGACATGTTCAACTATGTATTTTAAACTCTTGTAGTAAGCATTGAGTTTTTCCTAAATTATTTCTGAGCAGTCATATGTTCTTTCATCATCTTTTATGTTCATAGTTCTTGCTCATTTCTTGTCAACAAGTCTTTTGATCTTTCATTCATTCTTTTTAAGTTAAACTGATTATTAAGTCAAGTTTTGAATTGACATTTTGAATTCAACTTGACTCGAAGTTGAATTGCTTACATTTTTAATTTAACTCGAGTCAAATTGAGTCTATTTTCAACTTGACTCGACTCAACTCGACTAGAAATTGAGTTAACTCAACTCAACTCATCAAGAACTCAAGCTTAACGTTAAGAGAGCTAAATATAGAATTTTTTTCGACTTTTGCATTATCTTTTTGATAGAAAGTCATGAAGAGAAAACATGAAGATTGTTTGATAGAAAGTCATGATAAAGAACATGAAGAAAAACATAAAGAGAACATGACAAAAAAACATGAAGATTGTTTGATAAAGAATCATGACGAGAAAACATGAAGATTGTTTGATAGAAGATCATGACGAGAAACATAAAGAGAAACATAAAGAGAAACATGAAGAAAAACATAACGAGAAACATGATGAGAAAACATGAAGATCGTTTGACTTTGATAGAGAGTCATGACGAGAAAACATGATAGAAAGTCATGAAGAGAAATCATGTAGACTGTTTGATTAAGCTATTAACATTTATCTAATATCTTGTCGAGTTGAGTTGAGTTGTCGAGTTGAGTTGAGTTGTTGAGTTAAGTTGAGTTGTCGAGTTGAGTTGTTGAATCAAGCTTTTCAACTCAATCTGAGTTCTCAAATTCAACTTCTCAACTCGATTCAACACTTTTTTAAAAAAATTTCAATTCTACTCAACACTTTTCAAGTTGAATACTTGACTTGAACTCAAGTACTTGACTTGACGCGATTAGTCTACTTCAAGTACTGAAATTCAAGTGATAGCGATGAAAAAGCTTTACAGACTAACTTTTATCTTTAAGTTAATAATAAAGCTAAGATTTATCTTTAAGCAAAACGAAATGCATTGACTTTTTGAGACTATTGAGCTTGTCGTGCCACTTGAATTCTTTTCATCGTTCATAATAGATTTAGAGAATCAACATATGACGAGTACAAGAGTCAAGAGTTTGATCAATTCACTCTTTGTTCTCTGTTACATCTCATTACAAGTAAATCTCTGATAATGCAACTGACACATTGAACAAGATTACAGATTTTCGTTTCATTATCTCAATTCAAGCAATGAGTAAGATGAGAGATATGAGCGTTGTGAGATGATGAAATCATCACGCGCTATACTGATATATGAAAACTCAATTCGAGCATCTAAATCTATTTTAACTTAGTCAAATGAAAACTATATACTGTCTTCAGTCATAAGAATCAAGTCATTTCTCATCTTCACATAAATTGTGCAGCGAATAAATATCACTCAGAGCGACTAAAATACGCTGCGTGTAATTATTTGACTGATCTAATGAAATCTATCTGTGAACATGAAATCATGATCAATGATGATGATGTCAAATTTTTCTTTCAAGATTCAACTTAGCAGATTGAGAGTTGAGTGTTCTCATTTTAGATAGTTGTCGTGACGACGCTTTGCATTTCGTGTTGATACAATAAGAAATCAAGTTGCTTTGAAGATTGCTTACATTTGCTTCATTGTCATTAGAATAAGTGTAGACAGTTTCAGCACAAGCTGCGAAAAAGAGCGAAGCAGATTCATTGACGATGTTCTGAGCGAAGTTAAGATATACAGAGTTGTTCATCTAATTATTACACTTGATATTGAACTGCTTGAATAGATTGAGATTGCAGTTGAAGATTGACACGTCTTTGAAAGAGCAAGTTATGAGTATGAAATAATCATTCACGTAGCTGATATTGATATTGAATGAACCTGTAATGCTGTCTTCGATTTTGCTGCTCAGAGAATTGATGTTAGAATCAACATATATTCTTTTCGCTCACTTAGTTGAAAATACATACTGAGTTGATAAAGCATTGAGAAGAATGATGACTGATGAATTCTCTAACGAGAACGACTCATCAGCGTTTGAAGCAAACGAGAGAGACAGTTGAGTTTCGTATGCATTAGTGATTGAAATCATCATATAATCGTCTGAGCTATTGATAATCTTAGTACTTCGAGAGCATGAAGCACTTGTAACTGAAACAACATTTTGAATCAAACTGTCTCTTCTAGAGATCACAGTCTCAGTAGCGATGAGTGAGAAGTTGAATGAACTCGCAGCTATCAGATCAGAAAGACTCAATACAGTGATCTGAAAGACGCTCTTCATTTTACGATCGAAGCGTCTAGAATGTCTAGTGATGAGTCTCTGAAGAAAATAGAGATAGACTATACAGAAAATCATGCGAGAACTCACTTGCAAAAGTCAAAGAAATACAATCAAAGAATAGTATGTGCAGAGAACTGACTCAAAGCAAATGAAACTGTCAATGAAGTTTCTTGAAAGAATCTTGACAGACTTGTGCTTGAATGAAGTCTTCACACAGGTATTAAAATGATTAACAAATCACTTTCATGATGAGAGATGAGATTATATTCTTCTAAGTATGATGAACACAGCATCGCGATTATGATTACTCTGAGCAATCTTTTCGAATTCGATACTGAATTTAGCATAGAGAAATTGAAATGAAAACGCGAATAAGATGCTAGCTTGATATTTATAACGAAGAAAGAGAATTGATTTTGACTATTGAATATCGTTTTGAATCTCTCAATAGTCACAGAAATCTTGAGTTGATTCACTTGAAGCAGCATCAGCTGTAGTGTCAGTGAATTTAAGTGTCAAGCAATGATGTCAAAAGACTTTTCATCGTCAATCATTTACTAGACGACTCTTTCTTGACTTGATTAATGATGAACAACAACTGCGCACGTCAGAGTCTTGTCTCAGACAATTTATATGATACATCGAAGTTGATGACGCAGAATGAACGTGTCTCGATTAGATCATTATTGCAGATGATAGATGAATATCAATGAATGAAGCAATTAAGCACTCTACGAAAATTGAAAGAAGAGAACAAAATCTTGCAGCAGCAAGTCTCGTGCTATGAAAAGTCTTAACATACAACAATGAATTTGCTGCAAGAGACTTTCAAGATTGTTTTACTCATTCAAGATGCTTTAAATGACTACAACGTCAAAGTAAGTATCACTAAGAAAGAATGACTGACATTCTGAAGCATTCATACGAAATTGTCAGAGAGATTGAATTACGCGCTACTTAAATGAATCTAAATTGTTAAGTGAGCTTCTTCATCATATGTCATACATCTACGACCAATGTGTGAAACATTACTGATTGACTAGATTTCAATTCATGAGAAAATCTCAAGAGATGAATAGAAAACATTTGAAAACTGACATTGACAAAGACTGTCAATTTAATCAAAGAGTGTCATAAACATTTGAAAGTAACAAGATTTTCTCAAGCATCATTGAAACAATGTTTCTTTCGTTGAATTTATCTTAAAAGTAACACGTTGTATCGTAGTGCGTAATACTTGAATGTTTGATTTAATAGAAGATTCGTAATAGAATGAAAGAAAACGTTTATATGTCAATCATAGTACTGTTACTTTGAGAAGTAATAGCAATTCTATCAGTTTCAAAGAGAGTTTGCATATCTTTCAGCTGACGCGACTTCATTGCAGTTAGAATCATCTGCGTAGTTGAACGCATTCAACAGTAGTTTTGAGTTCGAAGCAGCATTTCAAATTTTATCATTAGTTGCAAGCTTTATGCTGAATCAACGACTTTTCAGACTGCTCAAACTAGAGAGAACGTCAAAGAGATATGCTAGACTCGATACGTATCTTGAAAGACTTGAGCAAAGCTCAACTAAAGCTTCAATGAAGAGACTTCAAGCATCTCGTAGAATCTTGTTTTGAAAACTGTAAAAAATCAGTAGATGCTGATCAAAGCTCACAAAAACTTATCAAGATTTCAAAATACTTTGAGAGCAGAGCAGAACTTGCAAATGATATGAAATCAGAGCGAGAAGAGCGAGAAAAGAGAAGCGCTTTTGAATTATAAATCAGATAGCTTCATCTCGTCTTTATCTTCTGAGATTGCGCTGAACGTTCAAGAACGCGAATCTTTCAGCAGCATCGTTAGATGAGTTTTATTCTTTCATGCTTAAGTGTATCTTGATTATTATTGTCTTGATGAATTTGATGATTGCGAATTGACGTGAAAGTACAAGCTGCTCAGATCTGTCTTGAAAAAGATTAGTCTCTTCATTTATAAGTAACGTAAAATGAGCATGAGCGAAGCGTTGAAGAATTGCATTGATTAACTCAAGATGCTCAGTTCATAGACTCACTTTGTACAAGTGAGTAAATAAGTTGAGTGATGCGTTTATAATTTCTTCTGACGCAAGCACTCGATAACGAGCGATAGCATTCTTCAAAGTCATGAAATGTGCAGAACAATTGAAATCTGCGATCATCTGAAGCAGATGAAAAGCTCAAGTTAATCTCATTGAAGTGTTGATCTTTTGAATATGACAATTGAAGAAATGCTCTAGATACTTTATTCAGAAACAGAATGAAGAGAAAGCAAAGAGATTTGAGATCTTAGTTTTTATGATCACAAGATTCAGTTGTTGATCATCATCTTTATTTCAGTCAGAGTCACTTTCTTCAATTGCAGCAGTCTGAGCTTTCATGTTCTCAAGCTGTAACTTTCTTCGTTTCGCATTTGTAGAATCTAGCAAGAATGCATATGAACGAGACGATGTATCAACTTGTCATAATCTTGAGAATTTCGAATACAGAATGCTCTTCAGCATAATATGCTCGCTAGCTTCATAAAGAGATCGCGCTAGAAGAAGCTGCGTATAAAAAAGTCTTAAGCTATCTGCATTGATCAACGTTTCTTTGATGATCTCGTCTTGACTGAGACGTCTTGCATTCTCTAGAAGATATATCTTGCAGTTTGAGTTGTTAGTTTGTCGATACAAAGACTGAGAAACTCATTAATCAATCAATCTTAGAAATGAAAAAACATACTGATGCCTTCAACTGAAGAATTTCACGTCGAATAGTCATAATCAAACCTTTCATCAACACGCTTCATCTGCGTCTCTATAAATTCACAACAGTCACGCAGATCATAATCAGTCAGTTAGCTGTAGTAAGTAATCATTCTGATCTGAATATCTATCATAATCAGGATTCAGTGTTGATGACAGCAGTATGAAAGAATTATGCGAGTATGTTTTCTTTCAATGAGTCACAAAGATTTTTTCAGCATCTTTGATTTGTGAACATCATCTTTTTCGAAGTTTACATGCTTACTATGCAGAACTCTAGTGAATTTATCTTATTCAAAGAGTGATAAGATGCACATTAGAAAAAATGTCGGAAGTCAATGCTGTGAGAGAAAGCAATTGAGTTTTTCTTTAACTTCTTCGCTCGTTCTGATTCTAAACAAATAGTCGAAATAATCATTTAACAATATTAGCTTGAGCTCAACTTCTCGAATGACTTCGTCAACAGTTTGCGCTGTCGACTGAAAATCAAGATCACGAAAAAGATGCAGAGAAACATTCACAACATCGTACAACAAGATCTTGCACTTATAGATCGCAGTTTATCTTGAGAATGTGATTGACGACTGACTTCGCGAATGCTTTGAGTGAGAATTTATTATTAATATAAATGACATTTTCATCACTTTGATGTATCGTTGAGATTAGCTTGCTCTTAAGTTCGTATCACGAACCTTCACTTGTCAATGATGTTTCAATGATCAAAAGAACATCAAGTCTCAAGCTTGAATCTTTGTCGATAAAATTTGCTTTTATCTCGCTTCAAGAATCGTCAATAACGTGTAAGAGAACAACATTAAATCGCAGATGTTTAATATGAATGTTCGTTCTTGCTTCATTCTTTCGTTGTGATTCTATTCTTGATTCGCACTCAAGGCATGACAGCTTCGCTTCAGAGCAAAGAGATGATTCATGTGTAATGTTTCAATTCATCAGATGACTGCAATAAGAGCATCAAAAGAAATTCAAATTATCATGAAGCTGAATCACGTTGCAATTCTTAGATTCAATATCAGCATTTAAATCTACTCTTATCTCAAGTTCATCAAGATTCTGAGTGTAGCATCTTTAAAGTTTTTCAGATTTTTGAAGAACTCGAAGAAATCTGTGCGTATTCATTTGAACAAGATTCTCAAATCTCAATTTGTTTCTTATTTCACTTAAGCAGATGTATAGTTCTTTTCTTCTTTCTTCGTCGTCTAGCGCTTCTCTTTCAAAAAGTTCTTGATTTGTCTTATGAAAATCATTTTCAGATCAAAAGTTCTGAATTACTGTTAATCAGAAATGAACGCGAATTCAGAATCATACTTATTGAAATATCATAATTAGTACTGATCTTGACGTCAACAAATGCAATGATTCTACCTGTCTTTTTTATACTCTCGACAATCTCTTGCAGTTTCTGCTCGATATCTTTCGCGACTTTAATGAGCGACGGCAAGACATTGCTTGAAGAAGAATTTTCGTGAGAAGAATCAATCTCGATTTCGTCGATCATTATTCAAGATGAAACATCATCGAGAGACGACAAGAGACTGCTGAAGAAAACATTTTCGTGAAACTCATTTTGCGAGTATGTTATTGATGATGATTCACTATAATCAGTCTCGTTTTCATCAATAGATGTCGTATGCTTTGTCGTCAAGAAATTTTTCTGCTTCGCGATTGCTTTGTCATAAATAACATTGATCAGATTGTTCTTACTTCTATTCATAACTTTACTCGTAACTCGATCATTTTCGAAAAGTCGTTGAATTTCAACGCGAAGAACGCTTACAATTCTGCAATATAGAATCTTGTTTCTATTAGAATTTGATTTCTCTATCAAAGTTTGCAGACAATACTCAAACTAGAAGAAAAAGATTAGCAGTAATCGTATGAGACTTTCGTAGATCTTATCTTGCGAATTTCAAAAGTCATTAATAAATGTTGACAAGTCTCTTCTGCAGATCAAACTTTTGCTTTGTTGATGTGTGATGTTGTGAAAGTACTTAAAAGAGATGATGAACAGTAACATTCAGAATAGCACTCGTCTTGAGTAAGCAGCATCATGAAAGAAAGCTCTCATTTCTGATCATGTGTAACTCATTTTGATTCTCTTGAAGCTCATCTTGATATTTCTGAGAGCTCATCTCAATATCTCTGAGAGCTCATCTCGATAGCATGCTTGACTAGTCTACTGTTTTGACGAATAATTGAAAAAAAAGAATGCAAATGAACTTTAAGCTGCTCAGTGAGTTCTTGAATTGAGAAGATTCGCAGTGATTAAATGCAATTCAAGCGACGAACTTTTTGTGATTCTTGTGCAATTTCTTAGACTATACGCAAGATTTTCAATCGAAAGTATAAAGTCAGCGCTAAGTTACAGATCTGATCTTCTGAAAGTTAGAAGCGAGTTTTGATTCATTCTCAATCAACATGTTGAGATCTAGCTCAAGATCTTGCGATTCAACAGACAAAAATTCTTTATTTCTCTTGAGACTACAAATCAATGCAAGTCAATATACGAGATTCAACGAGACAATTCGAAGAATTTCTTAACATTTTCAAGATCTTCAACAATGCAAAGACTTGCATCTTAGAAAGAGAGAGTCGCAGTACAAGAACTTGAAGAAACAATTGACATTAATTCAGAATTATCTCAGAGTGCTAGATGTCACTGAATGTCTTTTAAAGATTCAGATCATTTTTTTGAGAAAGCTCGCAAATGAAGAGAATCGCTTGAAAGAACGAATAAATGATCATGCTTTTTCGCTCGCAGAGTTCAACAAGCTGATAAAGAAAATTGAGAGATCAATTCAAGCAATGCGCATCTAGCGCTGAAATTTTCAGATTGCACGTCAAGATTAGAGTTAGAAAAGAAAATCACTTTAATAGAACGCTTTTCACCAATTTCGCACTTAAAGCTGCTTCTCTTGATCATGATCATCAAATCGATTGACAAATTCTTGAATCTTGTGATGTGAGATCAAAAGCATTGCATTTAGACGCTTCAAATGAGTCTCTTTCAAGATAGTAGCTGAGACTGTCATCTTTAATCTTTTATCATTATTTCGCATCATGAAGCGAAAGTCAGAAAACAGTCTTAAGACATTAATCATGAAAGATCTATCAAAGACGTTGACTTCATGATAACGAAAGCTATCATCTTTGATTGAAAAAAGCACGCTGAAAGAGTGCTTCTTTGCATTCATCTCTTTATTGAAGAAAAGGCGTGAGACTTCAACTAACTAAACAGCTTTCTCTCATGTTTTCACTTCAGATTCAATGATGATCAATGAAGACTGATCATTTGTCACAAATGCAGATCAATTATTAACAGTCGTCGCTGTCGTGACTTGCATTGATGAGACTGTTTTCTGAGAAGCTCTTGATGAGATAATTGCATGATCAAGATCATTATCATCGCAATGAGCTTTCTGTTCTTGACTGACTTCTGAATCTGATACAGTTGTTGACGACGAAGAACAATCGCTAAATGACTGACATTCTGAATTCTGTGACTGTAGACTGATGAAATTGCGAACTCTATCATTATTAACGTCGTTTTTATATGTTTTCTGCTTTGAATGCTGATTCAAATCGTCTGATGTGCTGTCAAAAAAGCTGTGAAAGAAATCTTGTTTAATGACAAAGAATATTAAGTAACGCTTGAGCTGAACAACGTTTGACTCTGAATATATGTAGTCATAAAAGAGCTTATTCTCGTTTGCAGCAAAAGTGTAATCAAATGATCTGTCACATTGATCAGATATGTTGAACTCACAATCATCATGATCAAACGTCAGCTTCGAAGAACGAGTCATTCTTTAAACAAGCGAAACATCTTCAATGAGTTAACAAGCAATCTGCATGATTTGATGCATGCAATTGACATCGATGCGATAGTATTTTGTCGACAAGAGACTGCGCACACAGTCGTCAATAATCTGATCGTTGACTGCTCTAAGATTGCAATATCTTCATCAAACTCATCAATATTTCAGCTGAAATGCAAGAACGAAAATCTCATATCATCATCGCTGCTGTGTTTTCATAAATTCTGCAGTTTTCTTGATGTTGAATTTTCAAAAGACTTGATCACTCATGACAGAAAAATGTTGAAGTGCAAAGAGTCACAACTGACGATAAAACATTCAGAATAATCACAGAGAAGATGATGAGAATCAATTCTTGACAGAGAATTCGCTCGTCTGAATATTCACATCTGTTTGCAAGTCGTGAAGAACTTGAAAGTGCTGAGATAGAGAGTCTTTGCACTTCGCAGATAAGATCATCTTCAGAATCTTCACATCAGATTTCAGATACATTGTGTCTTTCACAAATGTGTGAAAGAATGAAATGACGTATTCAATAAAGTCAAGTCGCTTGAGAATCAGAGTATGCTGATCATCAGTCTGAAATGCAGATAGAATATCATCAGCAAGCATTTGCATGTGAACATAGATATAATCTTTCGATGATCGACAGAAGCAATGACTCTGTAGAATGTTGATCGTATTAGCATCAAGCTGAAGCTGATTATTCTTTCGCGCTTCAATGATATGAACTCAAGTTTTCTTGATTCAACGCAGACAGCGTGTCAGCTTCTGTGCTATCAATTAGACAGTGATGATGATTTAAAGCATATGTTTCGTATCTCTGAGCAGTGTAGATTTGAGATGCAAGAGTAAGTGTCAATGTCAAAAGCTGATCACAGATCAATAAACGAAGTGAAAGCATCAAGACTCTCAAGAAATGTTGTTGATAATGCTTTCAGTCAAAATATTAATCTTTGCATACTGATAAAGAGTCTGCAAAGTCATTTGTTTCTTCAAGCACTGTCATTACTCAGAGCGAAAAAACGAATCTAACGAAAAGTTTTCTCAGAATGACATCTGAAAATGTTGAAATCTTTTTCACGCAAAACATTCTTCACCTAAATCGCAAGATCTTTATTGATGTCAGTGAGTGAAAGCTTTGACGAAGATTGTTCTGATCTTTCAAGTAGAGATTCACAATTCATCACTGATCATTCTCAATCAGAAATCATCAAGTCGCTTTCAAGTGATGTTTCTCATGTAAGTAGATTATCATCTGTTCTGAGTTGAATAACGACGACTCACTTAAAATATCATCAGTTTGAGTCAAGTCTTTCGACAGCGAAAAGCGAAAGATCAGCGTCAACATGTGATGTTCAATATCGCGACGCAAGCAATCTTCTGCGCGAAAGACGTTCATCAATCTTGACACGTTCTTCTTGTTAAATTGACGCATGTTATCGCGATGCTTCTCATGTTGAAGTTTATCGAGAAAAATCTTGAACGATTCGCGAAACGTTTGACTCTTTTCACGAAATATGTTCAGATCGTTCATCAACAGATTTTTCATGATTAGTTAAATGATGCAGCTTGAATTTCTTTCTCGCTCATTCGCAATTACAGATCTGAACGATATCTGTCTCTTTGTTGATCTTGAGAGTATTTATCAAAGATGAATATATATATCATCTCTCTCAAAAAATCTCTTGATGAAGCAACTTGAATAAACTGTCAGAAGACTTAAATCATTTTCCTGTTCAAGAGTTGAATCAGTTGCTCTGTTTTACGATATAAGATTCTTGAATCTTTGAAAATGAGAAGACTTTTGTGCTCTTTGACTATTCATCTAATAAGTTAATCTGCGTTGTGATGTCATCATTCTTGCGCAAAGACATGAATACAACGCAACTATATGCAATTGTCGCAAGTGACAGCATTATCTTTCTTCTCATCATTCATTTCGTTGTTTATCTAATCAGACTGCTCGCATATTACAACACTTTGCTTCACAAGCACGTCTTACTCTTTGTGATTGTTCAACAACATCAATTTCTCGAGCCTTGAACTCAAGCGCACGTCTCATCTCAGTTGATTTATTCAATGATGAACATACTCTGTCTCATTTTTTGAGCGTCTAATGTGACTCAAGTAAGCGTTCGCGCAGAGCATTTATCATTGATCAACATGATGTCTGTTTACTTTGAATGTCATTTGAGCTTCATTTGCGACATTCTTGATCTTTTCTTGTCTACGTATCGTGATTTTCATGCGTCAACAAAGATAATGTCTGCTCTCTTTGCATTGCTTCATGTGATTATTCATGTAATTTCAACTTCACCTCACTTTCTTGATGAATTGACGTCGATGTATGAATTGATGATGAGCGATGTTTCTTCTGAGTCAGATTTATCTGCTAAATTCTGATCATAGATCATTGTCTGCATGATTGCAATGCTTCTTTTATGCGAACGCTTCTTTCGTTCATTGTCATACAAGCTCTTTCTTTGTAGTCATCAAGTGTTGATGATTGATATAGCTTATATTCTTTGAATGTACATTCTTTTAAGCTTGAAGCTTTCACCCATCTACTTGTTAACTTTTGAAGACACGTTTTGTACAATCTTGACATTGAAATTATTCACTATACTCTATAAAAATCTTGCTTTTCGTCGTGACTGCTCTTGAGCCTTGATCGCAAAGCAAAACGACATCATTAGAATGATCATCTTTCTCTCATAATCATAAAGTTTTCAAGCGAGACAGTACATCAACATCTGAATCTCTTTCGTCAGTTGATCATCTTTGTTTCAGAGTCATTCGTTCATAATCACTTCATGACATGATGATTTAATTTCTTCGCTGAATGTATTGATTGAGTCGCGACACGACTTCACACGAAAGCTGCTGAACTGCGCTAAGAATTATCAAGAATTCAAGATCGAGTCAACTCATGAAGAATCACATAGACTCTTTGACTGCGCTATCGACAGTTCAGAAGACGCGAGATCATCTGACTTTTAAACAGTAATGTTTAGCGAATTGCACGACTTAATTGAGTCTGTCAAAGATTACGACAAAGTTGTCATGATTGCTACTGAGTATGACATCGCGACTCAGCTGTCTTTTATGAAGAATCTGATTCAAGACTTCAATCATTTTGAAGTTTGAACGCGTAATCTTCATTTGCTGTGACAGCTTCAAGATCTAGATACATCTTCTTTATTCTCAATGATTTGAGACATTTAACAAATTCAGAGAACGAGAAGTCTGAGATAGAATTACTTGATAAAGCATTGAGAAAGAACACTTTGAATCATGAATATGTGAGCTGAATTTAAATGCGATTTTGAGAATTCAGCTGATCAAGAAATGTCAGATGCTTCATATCTCGATTTTTTTTCAACGCGAACGATTGAAACTCAGCTCTCAATACGTTGAAAAGCATCAACACGTAGCATATCAAAATGAGAAGATTAATCTATCAAGAGTCTTGCATGAACAAGTAAAATTGCAGTCTGATATGATCAGAAAGAGCGTTCTAATCACTGATAGATACAAGAGTCTTCTTTACAAGTAAATGAGCTAATGCTGTTGCAGTCTTGATTAATAAACGAGTTCAAGATGAGCTAAGAAATCTGATCAAGAAATGTCTTGATGATGAGATGAGATTCTTGAAACTTGAATATCAATCGCTTGATAAACAACGTCGTTTATGATCATTAATTTGAACGTCAAAGACTGTAGATTAACTTCAAGAAATGAGCATAAAATTGATCATGAGAGATGTCATCAGCTTGTAGATTATCGCTCTGCAAGAACTTAACTTCTCAGCTCAATTCTCAGTAATCTTCAGTTGATTCTCACTTAAGCTCGTCGACGTGCTCACTTTGCGAATTAGTGCGAAAAAGCTGAGAGATCTCAAAATAATTGAGAACTTGTTTTGCTCGCTCGAATTCTGTTTGAGAATCTCTTATGTCAAAGATGATCATTATATCATCTACTTACGAGTTCTTCTCTCTTCTGTTCTTTAAAGGCAGATTAAATTTGAGATCAAGAACATGTCTGAGCAAAAGAGACTTCTCACTCAAATGAGAAATTTTAGTCTCACGCAGATGCACGATAGCATCAACAGCAGCGAAGTCACAGAAAACGCTACATTCACTGACTCAAAAGCGTCGTTGCATCTTTCAAAGAAGCGTGCTCTGAAACCTGAATCTCGTTCATGACTGTCAAAACTCAAGAAACTTCGTTAAGATTGAACAGACGCTTGAGTAGAAAAGACGAACGAACTGTCTCTTATTTGAGTCATCTTACAATGATGATATCACGAAATCATGACTCTTGATCAGGCAGAATTAGCTGTCATTGAGTACAACAACATCAATCGACGTAGCTTTGTTGCTATCAAAAGACGTAAGAGACTCGATGAATCTTTTAGTCATCACGTTCAGTTCAGAAGTAATCATCTCGTCAATCTCAAAGACATGTACGTTCAGAGAAATGAAGTCATCTTCATTTATAAACAGATGAAAGTTTTGCTGCAACATATCACTGATATTCTCTCAGACTTCTTAAAAGCATTTCAGATCACGACAATCTGCAAGAAGATAAGAATTTCTCTTGCGAATTTGTTCTGCATCTGCTCACTGTTTACAAACAGTTGATGAGCGAACTTCTTTACTTACATGAGAAATTCTCGCTCGCTTATGATATGCTCAACTGCAGCGCAATTCTTCTCAATCTGAAAGAAATGATGAAAATTGTTATGAGTCTGCATAGAGCGAATCATATGAGTGTATTCTAACTAGAAGTTCAAAGCTAAAGAAGAAAGAAGATGAAACACGTCGAGAATCTTATATTTACGAAGGCGCGCTAAATCACTAGCGTGTCAACATCAGCTCTGTACTAATTTATGATAGTCTAACACGATTTATGTTTAGACTAACTCAGAGTAACAAGACACGCTCGCAACATTATCTTCTTTCTTTATCTAGCAATATTCTCATTGCTGCAGTTTATTTAATCTTTCTTGAGTTAATTTCTATCTTGACTTATTTGAATAATGTTCATGAAAGTCATTTACAATCTTCTGACATTTCTCAAACTCATTTTCATCGACGTTGTATCAATGTAGATCAACGTTGTATTCTTTTCAATTAACATGATATTGTAATCATCATCTGTAATGTCTGAAGTTCAGTATGTTCTTCACTTTTCATTCGTCTTTGTTATTCATCACTATAGAATCAGACAACTCATTTCGTTGTTCTTTCAGAGAGTTTTTCAAATTCAGTTGCAGCAGATTCAAGATGAACTTCGAATGAATCTTCATTGTCAATGACAATTTCAATCAATATGCATATTCAATCTTAACTAGAATCTTGAAAGATTCTAGCATCTTATCGTCTAGTTTCTTTGATGATCTTGCAATCATAATGTTTCTAGAATCTAGAAACATCATGTCATTTATCTTGTAAATCATTTTCTTTCAATGCTTATCAATCTGTTTCTTCATTATGACTCTGACTCTTGCTAATGCTTGCTTGATCAATGCTAGTGATTGTTTCATGTGTTTAAATATATTCTTCGCTTTGCTCGCTTCGATTCTAGCTCGAGTGATCTTATATTCAGTTGAATTTAAATTGAAGCTCATACAAGAGTGAAAGCTCTTATTCAGAAAGAACGCTGACTGTTTAATTGACAACGAAATAGCATTGTTATTGACGAATTCAGTCATAAATAATCAGATGAATTAATCATCTTGCATATATGAGCAATAGCTTCGTAAATATCATTTCACATTCTGATTCGCTCTTTCTGTTTGATCATCAATCTGCAAGTGATAGTCTGTGAATAGTTTTATCTTGATGTTGAGTCTCAGGCATAAAGACTTTCAGATAATTGATATGAATTGTGAATCACGATTGAACACTATTGATCTTAATAATTCATGAATTCTGAAGATTTATATCAACAGTAGCTTGACTGTTTGTTCTGCGAAGATTTCTTTGTCATCTGATCAACACGATATATAATGTCGTTTCTTAAACAATTAATTTATGACTGTCAGAATCGCGTTGTTTTCATCACTTTCTGATAGATTGATAATGAAGTTTAATGATATATTTTGTTATTACTGCTCAAATATGAGCAATGACTTCAGCAGTTCATTGATTCAATCTCTCGATGCTTTTGATCAATGATAAACATAACAGTTTTGAATGTAGCGCTTGATCATTGTTCTCATCTTCGATCAGCAATATGATCATCTCAGCAAGTTCAACATTCAATTCATGTCAGAATGTTCATTGATCAAAAGATCATGTGCTTTTCTTTTCAATTAAGTAATCATTAACTGAGAAACTCATAATCTATCATTTTTTCAAAGTACTTCATTCAATACTTTGCAATTGTCTAGATCAATATCTTGACAAGTTCTTCTATTCTGTTTCATGATTATTTTAATATCAAAGCACAGTTGATTCATTTGATTTTCTGCTATAATCTGATTCTGAATAGAAACTATCTCTTCGATCGAATTTTGATTAGCTTTTGATTTGAATTTCGAATCTGAGTCAGATTCTGAGTTAAATCTAAGCAAAATCTGAGTCAGATCTTGATCAGCTTTCTGATCATCTTCTTGATCAGCTTTTATTGACTGCAGTTTAAATTTGTCTTTCAACAATAGCATCTGATGCTGATATAACTTTCAATCATCATTTACTTTAACTGACTTGACGTCTGACATTCTGATCAGCGCGTCAGCTTTCAGATTCTGTTTTTTCGACTGATATATGATCTTGAAGTTATATTCAGATAACTTCTCAACTCATTTAGCTTGTCATCTGATCAGTTCTTTGATGATTATGAAGTACTTCAAATTCAGATGATTGATGAAGATCTTGATTAAAATATTCGTACATTTCAATTCAAGACATTAATGTTTCAAACAGCGAATAATGATCAGCAGTTCTTTGTCGTAGATCTCGTAGTTGCATTCTGCGAGAATCATGTTCTTGCTATAAAAGATCACTGAATGTAGAATATTTTCATCGTCATATTGAGACAATACTTCGTCGTTGACATAGTTCAAGAAGTTCGTTTTCAGAATAGCTTCTCTGATTAAGTTGAAATGCTTCAGAATAAGAGCTGTCGTCATCTGCTGCTTCAGTTCTTCAAAGATCTTCTGACAGATCTCAATTCATTCAAAAAGATGATCTTTTCAAATCAGCTTTATCATAAATTGAGCAATCTTTAAGAAGTTCTTTATGAATCATCAATAGAAATTGCAGAAGTCAATGAAGATCTGCACATAAGTCAACGATTGAGACACTTTTCAGCTTCGAATCACATTTACTTTTCAAGAGTTTATTCGTAAATCATTAATGAATATCAATAGTTTAAGAAACGAGATTTTCTGAATCTTGAATTCGCACTTGTCAATGTTTATCTGCAAGTTGACTTCGCGAAGCTTATTTAGCACTTCTTTCACATGAGTTCTATGTTTCTTCAAGATCTTACTATAGATAAGAATATCATTTAAATATGTCTGACAGAATTTATGCAGACATTCAAATAATACATCGTTGATATAGTGCTGAAAGAACGCAGATTCATTGATCAATTCAAAAAGCATTACTTTATACTTATAAATATCAAAGAAAGTAATGAATGTAATTAAATTCTCGCTCTCAGTACTCATGCAAAGCTTATTGAACGTGATGATAATGTTAAGTCAAGTTAGATACTTACTGTCTTAAATTCAATTGAGTACTTCGTTTATCAAGAGTATTGAATAATGATCTCTTTTGATCAGAGCATTCAGTTTTCGATAATTCACGCAAAAACGAAGACTATCATCTTTCTTTTTGACAAACAGTATTAACGAAGCGAAGAGTGCTTTGCTGAGTGTAATAAACTTCTTCTTCAAGTTCTCTTTTAGATACTTCTTGATCTTCTGCAGCTTGTGACTCAACATAAGATACAATCAATTTCTAGAAGATTGACTCTCATCTTTTAATTTAATCTTATGATTATATGATCAATGCAAAAGCAGCTGCGTTATCTTCTTTCTGTCAAACACATTCAGAAAGTCATGATAAATGATCGAAAGCTTCTTCTTCAGTTTATTCAATGACATGACTGATGTCTTTTCATTCAGTTTCGCGAAATCTTCGACTGAGCTAGCTTGAAGCGCTTTATTAATTTCACTAATGATCAACATGAAGATTTTGATCTTCTTATTCTTGACTAAAGTTCAATACACAACGACTTCAATCATAGCAATATTAATGAATTCTTCTTTTTTAGTAGACTGAATGAATCGAAGATGATTGAGATCAACTTAAGTGCTTTGCTTTTGTCTGAGTGCAGATTCAATGAATTGAGCAGATTCAATGAATCTATTCACTGATTTCTGATTCATGAGTTTCTTCAAGATGATCATTGATGTAACAATTGAATTCAAGTTCTTTTGTTTCATTTTGCAGATTTCGCTTGACTCAAATCTGTGAAATGCTGATTGACTGCTTGCTTTCAAAACAACAGATTTCAATGTTTGAATCTTCAATGATGATATTAATCGATTGTTTGCAGAATCTATCAAAATTTGATTTCTTTTCAATCAAAGATTTTCAATGATTATCTTGTGCTGATCTAGATGAGTTATCAATAAAAACATCATTTCATTCTTGTGTTCTTGAATCATGATCAATGTATACAGAGTATATGTAATCAACTTTTGATCAGAAGTTTCATCATATGATTGAATTAACTTTGATTTTGACAGTGATATTGACTGAATATCAAAGCATTCACATAGCTCTGACATCAAAGATTCATCAATGAAAGTCATGTCAATAACTTCAGTATTTATCAGAGCAAAGAATCTGAATATCTTTTCTAAACTACTTAAAATGACATCAACAATAAACGACTTGAAATCAAATGAATCATCAGACATGCTGATGAAATAGAATATGAGTATATCATCTTCAGTCACTACTTTGACAAGAACAGATCGTTTTTCAAACTCGCAGCAATCTCATGCACTTGAATCATCTTGAAGCAATCATATGCTTTATGTTTTGACTTCTTGCATTTGAAGCAAAGTTCTTTCTTAAACAACTCTTTCTGAATAGAATTGAGATTCGATCTTCTGAGCTTCTTTCATGAAGAAATTGATGACGTGAGTTGAACAGTTGATGTGCTAAAGACAGAGTGAGCAGCTTAAGTTGCTGATGCTTTGACGACTGATTGAACGTTTAATTCAGTTAATTTAACATTGACTTGCATGCAGATGTTGATAAACTCATTCAAATTCGTGATTCATTCATTGAGCGTTGCTCGCTGAAGATCTGAGCTGATTTTATGCTGAAAATCATTTAGTAGAATCTTATTATTGTATTCTAGTTCTGCGCTAAATCTCTGAAATTTCATTCAAAATTCATGAAAGAAGATCTTGTTCTGATACAGCTTCAAGTACTGTTGTTGAGTCGTGTAATGATGATTGAAATCATTGTACATTTTATTTATGATCGACAGTACTTCTTCAACTTCTAGAAACAAGTTCAAAGACGTGTCTCTCATTTAAAGTGCAATATGTTTGATTGCAGCTTCACTGACTCAACTTTCGATGTATGCAATCTTTAACTCTTCAATAGAAAAATGATTCTTATTTGTCTTCAGCTTGTTTCATATTCAAAACAGTCAATTGTTTACATTCTGCAATGAATCTTCAAACAGTGAAGAATTCAATAACTTAATCAACTTCAAGAATCAATCTTCAGAAGTTAAAGTGCTTTGTCAACTTGATGCAACTTCTAAATGATGTATAATCACATTCTTGTTTCTATTCTCTTTCTGCAGACGCGTCTGTGTAATCTTTAACATGATGTTTATCTCGTTGACATCTTCTAACATTTGAATCATGTCATTGTGAATCTCAATTTCAATGTTGTGCTGTTGACATATGTACTTGATAAAGACAATGATGTCGTCTGCTTCATGAGTGCTTATTCAAGCATTCAGTTCAGTGCTGATGCTGATCTTAATCATTTCGTGATTAAAAAGCAACACGTTCATGTTCTTTTCTTCTGTATTCAATGATACATTCATGTCTTCTTCTTCTGATACTGTTTAATTCTGTGATAAAAGTGATTCTCTTCTAACATTTTGAAGTTCATAATGAGCAATGCTCGCTGATTCTGAGCTTCTAGTCATTGTATGAGTAGAAAATTGCTGATCGAGATTCTGATGTTACTCTATCAAACTTTCTGAGTTCAAGCAATGACTAGTACTTTATCAAACTTTCTGAGTTTAAGTATTGCTGAAATTTCTGATTTTTGATGACGAACTCAATAAAAAGTTAATCAAGAGCAACGCGTTCATGTTCTTTGATTCTGATTCTATCGAAATTTCTGATTTTGAATCAAGATTCTTCTTTAGAAATTTCTGATTTCTATTGAGCTTTCTGAGCTTGAGTTCTGATTCTGCTGTCAAAATTTCTGAGTTTGACTTTTGATTTAAGTTGTGTAGCTTGTTTTTATATCATCTACACGTCGATAGCAACATTAATGAGCTTTGAACTAATGTTATGAGTCTGCATAGAGCGAATCATATGAGTGTATTCTAACTAGAAGTTCAAAGCTAAAGAAGAAAGAAGATGAAACATGTTGAGAGTTTTATATTCACAAAGACGCGCTAGATCACTAGCGTGTCAACATCAGCTCTGTACTAATTTATGATAGTCTAACACAATCTATGTTTAGACTAACTCAGAGTAACGAGACACGCTCACAACAAAAATTGATAAGTCTCTTCAAATTTATATCGTAATTGCTAATGTTTTTTAATCAACGTCAACGATTCAATTGTCTATAATAAAAAACTTACTCAGAAAAACAGATGAGATGATATTCGCAGTCTTGAAGCTGTCATGATGAAGCTGATGAAGTTGAAAACATATCTTCTTGATTCTCACTTCATTGAATTGAAAAACGTTGAGAAATGAAAAGAAAATCTTGAAATTCGCGATTTTCTGATCGCAACTCAGAACAAGTCTTTGAATGATCTAAAGAAGATGAGTTATTTTCTCACTGTCAATCTCAAATTTCTGCTAAGCTCAGAAAATCAAGCATGATTTTCTTTCTTAGAAATCGCTCAGCACGTGTCTTGCATCGCATGTTTTTATCACATTGAGAGCAGCTAAGATTAATTGAAATATCTTGTCTCTTTCATAATTCGTAACGCTGAGACGATATATGTATGATGTATAGTATGCTGAGAATGTATACATAAATTTAGTCAATCATCATCACTATTCACAAATACCAAGTATTGTACCTTAGAAAAGTCTATTGCAATTTAAAATAAGCAATTTGCACAGAGCTCAGCCTCAATATACGTATAATAAATGAATCAAGAGTTACATAAATCAAATAAACTTAATATCAAAATTTCAACAAGACTGCATGCAATAAAATAGCACGTCAGAGATATAATGCATCAGTCTTGCAACAATAAGTCAGATCATAGCTGAGAGACAGATCTTGATTGAGAAATAAATCTTGAAAGTTAGAAATGAGTCTTGAGAAAAGAGAAAGAGATGTACGTCAAAAGAATGCACGCTCAAGAGATGTATGTAAAAAGAATGTACGCTCAAGAGATGTACGTTCAAGAGATGTACGCTTAAGAGATGTACGCTCAAGAGATGTACACTCAGAAGATGTATGCTCAGAAGATGTACGCTTAAGAGATGTACAACAAAAGAGTGTACAACAAAAGAGTGTATGCTTAAGAGATGTACATTCAAGAAATGTACACTCAAGAGATGTATAACAAAAGAGTGTACAACAAAAGAGTGTACGCTCAAGAGATGTACACTCAAGAAATGTATGACAAAAGAGTGTACGACAAAAGAGTGTATGCTCAAAAGATGTATGTCAAATTACTTTTCTCTGAATTCAATCTGAATTCAATCTGAATGAATGTTTAAAGAATCTGATTTGAATGAAGAATCACTCTCAATTCAGTACTTAGAAGTATTTTTAATAGATACAATTTATGATTGCAAATCAGATCAATGAAAACAGAATAAATATCAATTCTTGATTCTTTTTGAAATAACAAAATGCAAAGAATTAAAAGTCAAGTGTGACATATCATTCATCTGCAGCCTAATTCTGCCTCATAGTTACATTGTCATTTCGTCTTATTTATGTCGTACTTCATCGAAGTCATTTAAAAATATGATGATGATGTATTCAAGATCTGTGAAATATTTTAAAGATGAGTCAATTTATCATGCATTTACGTCATTCAAAGATAAAACGTTCATTGAGCTTTCAAAGAGTTCAAATAAATTCTAGACATCTGAATGCAACAATGTTTCATACAAGAACATCATTAGTGCGAATTCTTCTGATGTTATTTCAGACTCTAACTTCTTGAAATTTATTTATGACTATCTTCTTACGTAGAACATATCGCTTGAGACTCTCTCGCTATGCCTGACACTCGTTGAACACAGTAGAGAAATGACTATCTCTGCTCATGTCAGCATCAGTCAGAGTTGAACATAATAGTCAGCACTTGCTCGCTCTACTTTAAATCTAAGTCATAGAGCGATCGAAAAGAGTTTTCTGAATCTATTTGAGCTTTTGCTATTTGCTCTTATTCTGCTGAAGCTCAAATACTAAAAACTTTCTCTGAATTCTTAATCTAAGTATGATTTTCTGAAACAGACTCAGCTCGATGAGAGCGAACTTTCTGTGTCGTACTTCATCATTAGCATCGTTGCAATTGAGTCGTCGAGATTTAGTAAAGTCTGCTGAGAAAGCACTCATATAAAGATTGATGATATTCAATGAATAATCTCAAGTTCATTGAATCACAGAGAGCATGACTGTCAACAACAAAGCGAGACAGAGAAGAGAGAGATTACACAAGAGAGCTCGAGAAACGATCAAAAAGACTCATGCATTACACGTTCTGTGTGAGATCAACGTGATCTTGATGATTATTCAAAGCGATAAGCGTTATGAGTATAAATTCAACGACGTAACAATTTGATCATCAGCGTCTCAGATCATGCATTTGCCTCAATATTTCTCGTACATATGCAATAATAATGACGCAAAACTAGCAATCTGAAAGCTTGTCAACAGAATTGTTTCTTTTCTGCGATGTCAAAAAGACAGACAAAGTCAATGTTTCAAAGACAATGAATCAAAATACGAAATGTCTCTACTGCTGAATAGTTAAATCGCAAGATGATCACTTCATAAAGTACTTGTTCATGTCAGAGAATGATGAATTCATTGATGACTGCATGAATATCTTGAATAGAATGTTCTTGCAAGAACGATCATACATGAGAGAAGAATTGAATTGCTTGAATTATATAGCTTAAAATACGCATGACATGCTTCTACAGTCTTTGCGTACATCTTGTTGAAATTAAATATATCACAAATTCTATTAACAGTCAGAATTTACATCTATTGTCGCGAACAAGACTCTTGTGCAATTCTTTATGAAAGACAAAAGCAGAGATATTATAGATTTAGAACTTATATACAATGATAAAGCTCAATCACTCAAAACTCTTTCAGATCTTTCTCTTTGCAGACTTGTGCTTAAGTTAACAGAGCGATAGAAACGATAGCTTTAATCATTCATCTGATGTGTTTTCAACTATTGACAAGAAAAATCTAAAATCTCAACAACTCATCATGTTCTGTGCTTAACTTTTGCTCGTGACTCTTTTTCACATCAGCAAGAAGTCAATTGTTATAAATCAAGAACAACGTGTCAGAACTCAAATCTATGAAAGTCAGAGTTCTTTAGAGAATAGAAAACAAACACAAGAACTATTCTTCAACGCTATCATTGAGCTTTCAGACGAGAATTTGAATCTATGAGAATTAAGACACTAAGTCTACGAGAAATTCTACTGTTGATTCTCAGAGACTCTGAGTCTACAAGAATTTCTATCATCAATTCTCAGAAACTTTGAATCTATAAAAGTTTAAGTCACATACAAATCTTAACGTTTCATCGACGATAAGAGTTCAAGTCACATACAATCTTCGAGAAATCTCATATGAGTTGCATGTAATCTCACTGATCTCATTGACGATGCTTGAGCTTAGTCTTCTGAGTATATAGAGAAAAGTTCACTTCTGTATTTCATAGTTTAGTGTTAACTTTCTATACAAATAAATATTACTAAGCTACTATCAAATTTGATCGTATTATCTACGCGCATATTCTTTAGTGTAACTGTGCATTTCTTGAACTACTCACAATTTTAACACTTTACTCTACTGCAGAGATGATAGTTCATATGATTCAAAAAAAAAAAATTCGTTGATCTGAACAGCAATTCTTCAAATATAACACTCAATCTTCATAATAAATCTTAATTTCTTTTTATTCTTGAAGCTTCTGCATTTCTGATTCAAACAATCATCATCACTGATGTTGTAGATGTACTTTTTAAGCATCATCATCAAGATATGATCTTTCTTGATATCATCATTTTATTTCTTGAAAGCAATATTCACATGTTTTTCAAGAGCATTATCTCATTTACTTTCATCATTTCTACAGAGTTTACACTCGCTTTGCTTAATTAAACTTCTTGCAATAATAGAGAGAAGTTTCAATTAAATTCAACAAAGAATCTTGCACAGCGTTAAACAATCATTGTCAACATCATGATCTCATTGACTTGATTATCTTCTGATTTTGCAAACGTTAGTTTGAAGAATCTATTAAAGACTCGTCATCATGTAATGTTGAATGAAAACATCAGAAGTGCTTGCATTGATGTAGAAAGAAAAGAGAGACAATGTACATTGCTTCAGACAAGAATGAAAGTTGTTGAGCATGAATTCTTGTTCATCACTCTCGATGAAATTCAGAGCATTATCAACAACGTGAAGATTTTGCAGAGATAACAGAATTATTTGAAGATGTGTGCTTAATGCAAGACGTTGTTCATTGAAAACATCATTCTGTTAGAAGATCTGAATTGAGCATTTTGCACATTGAACTCTGATTACTTTTTAACATGACGAAGTCATGCATCTGATTGTCTTGAATCAAAGTTTTGCAAAAGAATCATCACTAAAGTCATAAAGAATTCTTTCATTGATGATAACTTCTTTAAGAAGAAAACAATCACTTTTAAGATCATCTTTTTGAATAAGTTCTCAAAAGAGAAGAAGTTTAAGTTCATCATTAACAAGAATCTGAAGTTATTTCTCAGAAAACTAAAGTTGAACTTCATCAAGATGAACTACATCAAAGACGATGACAAGCTTGATTACGTCACGAAATATGTAAAGATTACAGCGATGCACTATCTTCAACAGATCGAGAAGACTGTCGAGAAGAAAGATCATAGAATTACATGAGCAAAGTTTCTCAAGACTCTTTAGCAGTGCTTGCTTGATGTGAAGTCACTTCAGAATCAAGTGAACAATTTATGAAATGTCATTATAAAAAGAAGCGATCAAACATGCATGTTGTTCTTTCTGAAACTTAACAGAGCACATTTTCAAAATCATGTTAAAATCATGAAGTCTGAGAAAGTACTATTGTTCAGATTTCTGAGTGAGCTACTCTTCTCAAACAAGATCAAACTAATCATACTAACTTTCACTCAACAAAGCAAGATGTTCTGTTGAGAATTGATGAAGTACATCAACATGCAACATGCTTTAAACTATGCTCAGCAGAGTCAACAGTTGAAAACGAACTTACTTCTTAAAAATCAATCACACAAGAAGAATTTGTAGAGTTCTTTGCAGAGAATTGATAGTCGAGAAAAAGAAGAATACTTTGATGATCAACAAGAGCAATAAGAATCAGAACTGAGAAAAACAGTCTTTTGAAAGAAAAAATATCACAGAGTCAGCAAGAGAGCGTGCGTCAGATGCAAATCTAAAGATCACGCAGAATTGAATTGTTCAAACTCATGATTCATCTTTTCAGAAACTTTCTTCTCAGAAGCTTCTTCTGCTTCTAACAACATTCTCATTATTGACGTTTCAAGAAAAGACTTAGCTCGATAGATTTCTTTCATCTATTGATCGCTCAAGAGAAGAAAGTAACTGAAGAGTATAAAACTCAGTGAATTAACTCAATCAGTCAACTGTCTGTTGAACTGAACGCGTTGACAATGTCGAAGAACTTAAACTCAGTCATAACATCATTCATTCTCATAATCAAGATTAAGTCAGAACGTCTCAATCTTCTTGAAACTTAAATCATGATGAACATTGAATGTATGCTAAATATGATTCATTACAGTCTTATAAAACGTTTAAATAAGATCAAGAATATTCATTCTTAAAAGTTTACAAGAATTTTCTTCAATGATAAATCAATGCAACTACATGAAACAATACTGCTTGATCTAAACATTCAAAACTTCAATGAAAACAATCTTTGCATCTTGAAGATCTTTATCATTATTGAATATGTTTCAAAGAATCTCATATTAAATCTTTCATTCTTTAAAAAGCACAATTTCATTCATGAGTTTGCTCATTAATGCTTATGCTGAAGAATCTTGTGTGCTCAGAATGAAAGAAAGAAACTATCTCATTGAAGAACAGTTTCAGAATCATTTTATGCAATGTTCAATGAAGCAAGACTTGTATCAAGTCTTTTTGCATGCAATATTTATCAATCTAGTCTTGCAAGAAAAGTCACTCTCAAGTTCTTTTATTAACATAATCATCAGAAGAAATGAGAAGTTTCAAGCGCTTAATTGATTCAGAATCATGAGCAATAAAACTTCATAATACACATTCAATCACTTCTAAATGCTTTATACAACTCTTTAAGTCTTTCAATGACAGAAGAAAACTCTCGACTCACACAGATCAAAAGTACGATAGTCAATCAATTTTTAAATGTTTCAAAAGAATTTGCGAATTTTGCAAATCTTTTCACTCAAAAAGTCAAAGTTCTTTCAACTTATGAGTTTCATGATCATGCTATTTGCATTGAGAAGAGTTGTATCATTCTCTGAGACTTTTTGTACAATCTTTTCGCAGTTGAACTCATTGCACAAAAGATGTATATCAAGAAACAGCTTTGAACAGACATGATATGATACTTTATCTTTTTAGCTGAAACGTTCATGCTCTTTACATTTAAAAAAGATGAAATGCTGCGATTGTACATTAATTATCGAGAACTCAATGCAATCATTCTCAAGAATAAATGTTTTCTTTCGCTGATCAATGAAGCTCTCAATCATCTTGCAGATGTCAAGTGATTTATCAAGCTTGACATCAAGAACGCGTTCAACAAACTTTGCATACAAAAAAAAGATGAATGAAAGATGACATTTTGTACAAGATTTGACTTATACAAGTATCTTGTGATGCTCTTTAATCTCATCAATGCATCGACTTTCTTTCAGATCTATATGAATCAAACTTTGTTCAAATTTCTTGACATCATTTATCTTGTTTATCTGAATGACATTCTGATATTCAGCGAAATTCATAAGAAACATGTTCATTACATACAAAAAATTCTTGACAAACTGCAGATTCTAAAGCTCTACATTAAACTCTTCAAATGCAAATTCTTCAAGAAAGAGTTATTCTTTCTAGAATATAAAGTAAAGAAAAAAGAAATTTCAATGAAGAAGAATTGAGTGCAAATCATTCAAGATTGATTACAATTGAGAATAATGAAAAAGATTTAAATGTTTCTTGACTTTGTCAACTTCTATCATTAATTCATAAAAAACTATTCAAGAATAGCATCATTCTTGATTGATCATCTCAGAATAAGTCTCTTTTCTAATATAAAGAAAAGATAAATTCTCAAAGAATAGATGAAGCAAATTAAACTCATCAACAGTGCTTGAAACACTTTTCAGAAGCTGAAAGTTATCTTTGCTTAAAACATTGTTCTTCAGCACTTTAATTCTGCAAAAGTCATAAGACTGAAGATGAACATTTTTGAATTTGCAGAAGAAACAATGATGTCTTAATAAACAGATATTGCACTCAAGAATTTACATTGACACTCAGTAGTCATCTGATCGAGAAAGTGACAATTGATTGAACGAAACTATGATGCACATGATCAGAAAATGCTGATGATCATCGAAAGCATAAATCATTGAAGACATTATTTAGAAGAGACTTGACATGAAATAAAGATAATCAATGATCATGCAAATCTTCAACACTTCATGATAACAATCAAGTTCTTTTGCAGACAGATGAAGTGAATCAACAGATTTACTGCATACAACTTCAAGATCTTCTATCAAAAGAAAGTGAGCAACTTTGTTGATGATTTGTCAAGAAGACTTAACTATGAGAAAGATATTGATGCAGATGAGAGAAAGTTCACTTGTGATCTAGCATATATGAAAGAACTCTTGAAAGATTTCTTGAATCAGTCAGCGTCAACACTCATCATCTTCACTCAATAGTTCAAGACTCTGAGCATCAGAAATTATGAGAAAATAGTCATCAAATCATTTGAAAAGATCATCAACTTATCAATGTTCACAAGAAGAATCAGAGAAGTTTCTTAAACTTTGAAGAAACTCTTGATTGCTGACGAGAAATCTCAATGATGATTTCAAAACATCATTATTTCTCGTCAGAAAAACATTTGCTTTTGCAAGAACATTGAGTCAAGATTTACTACTGTTGCTGAAACTAAAAGAGATGTTTGTTCTTGCAAGAACATTGAGTTGATGTTTATCACTGTTGCTGAGACTGAGAAAAATGTCATTCAGATAAGATGAAAATGCAGAAGAAAGCAAATGTTTGATCATGAGTCAGAGCAGAAATTCAATCACATGTCATTCTGTTAAAGAGAGTGAATGTTTAATCATGAGTCAGAGCGAGAGTTTGACTATGTGTTGTTTCGTTGACGAAAGTGAATGTTTGATCATGAGTCAAAGCAGAGTTTCAACTATGCATCATTCTGTCAACGAAAGCAAATGTTTGATCATGAGTCAAAGCAAAATTTCGACTATGCATCATTCTGTTGAGAAGAACGAATGTTTAATCATGAGTCAGAGCAAAGTTTCAACTATGCATTGTTCTGTCAAGAAGAGCGAATGTTTGATCATGAGTCAAAGCAAAGATTCAATCATGTGTTGTTCTGTCAAGAAGAGCAAATGTTTGATCATGAGTTCGAACAGAAATTTAACTATGCATCATTCTGCTGAAGAAATAAAGAAAGCTTTATTCACAAGAAAGAAAGTGAATGCATCAGAAAGTCATTTTGTTGCAATTCAGAATGATTCAGATAAGGCAGATGACGCAGTCTTGAAGTTTATGAAAATTCATAAATGCTTTAATTCATTGATACAAAACAATGTTCTGATCTTGAACTTTGTTAACTTTGCAAGCTATTCTTTTGAAAGTTTAACTTAACTGATCTGCAAACAGCAAAAAATGAATCATCTCGTCATCACAGTACAAGAATTAATGAAAAAGAGAAACTCAAGCACATGCAATACTGAAATTGACTTCAGCGTCTTCATGATCAACTGATCAAAGAAAATCACAAATGACATCATGATATTTCAAGAATGCATTTATGTCTCTGCATAAAATGAATTTAGAGCAGAAATTATGAGATGACATCATGACAGCTTTCTTGCAGAATATCTCAACTTTTGATGATGTTTAAAGCTTGTTCAATGAATCTTCAACTGATTGTTTGCAAATAAAAACATTAAGAAATACTACAGAATCTGTAAATCATGTCAGCAACACAAGACATTACATCACAAAATCTGAAAACTTCTGAATAGTTTGCTCATTTCTTAAAGAGTATGAGAAAGCATTATCATGAACTTCATCATTGATCTTTCTGACAGCACAAACATCTCGAATATCTTTTACGACAGCATTATGATTGTAGTTGATCGTCTTTTCAAGATGACGCACTACATTTCTACTTGAAAGACAATAATCGCTTTTGATCTGATTGATCTCTTTCTTGACAGAGTAGTTTGATATTACGAGACTTCTGATGATATAGTTTCTGACAGAGATTTTGTATTTACATCACACTTTTAAACGTCGCTATATTATCATCTTCTGATCAAGCGAAAACTTAGCATTGCGTTTCATTCTCACATTGATGATCAAATTGAAAGACAGAATCAAATTCTCAAGACTTATCTTCAAGCGTACTGCAATGATGTTTAAAACGATTGAGTTCATCTTCTTGCAATGACTGAGTTCTTCTACAATAACAGCGTTCACATTGCAACATCAATAACATCATTCTTTGCAGTTACAGAAAAACATTCGAGAATGAAGTTCAGCATCAAAAGTCATTTAAAGAAATCAGAGTCAGTCACGAACTACGCAATAAGAATGAAAAAACTGCATAAGAATCTTTGCTACAGACTTGCAAAGATAAACATCAATTACATGACTCAACATGATAAAAAACACTCTGTTAAAATGTATCTTGTTGATCAGTTGATGTGATTGAATGTCAAGAACATTTAAATCAAGAAGTCTTTCAAGAAACTTGAAGTTAGAAAATACAAATCATATAAAATTCTGAAGTGTCTGAGCAGACAAGTTTATCATCTGAAACTGTCTTCAAAGATGCACATACACTCGATATTCAATGTCAGCTTGTTGAAATCTTTTTACTCAAAAGAGAAAAAATTGAATGAGTCGCTCATGAAAGATCTTGAGTTAAAGAAAGAGATACATGATAGCTGAGAGATTAATGACATACTGAATAGTTGCATATAAAATGATCAGTTGCAATATCTGCTTAACTGAAAGAACTTTGAAGCTTCAGAAAATATCTGAGAATCATCAGACTATCTTGACAACTGCAAGATTTTATTGAGATTCTTTCATTGCAGACACTTCATTAAGCTTAAAAGTAAGTCATTAACGTTGTCACAAAAGATCACAAGTATGCATAAAAAGAAGTAAAAAGATTGATAGTTATCTAAATATCATTAGAAAGAAAAAAAGAAAAGAAAAACAAGACTTTCTTGCTCAATCATTTTTATCAGTACTTGAATCAACAGTCTAAAAAAGTTGTTAGCAGATGCAGAAATTGATACATGAATAGTTCATGAGTTTCATATCATATGTGTATCATTCAGCTTTCACTTTCTCAAAAATTCAAAAGTTGATGAAAGTAAACTCTTGCAACTATTAATCAGATAGCATAAAACATGCATAAGCTATCATACTGATAAAATGAATGAGATAAGAAGCTCATATCAAAGCTCACTGCATTCTTTATCTCTTCAATGATAGATTGCGTGATTGACGTCAAAGATGAGAGAAGAGAAAAAGTCATTGACAAGAATGAATCAGACAAGAGCGAGATGTTCTTCATCTCTTCAATGATAGACTGCGTGATCAACGTTAAAGATGAGATGAAAGAAGAAGTCATCAACAGAAATGAATCAGACAAGAGTGAAAACAAAGAGACATAAGAGAGCAAAGAAAACAAGAACGAAGACAACATCACAGAAGAGCATGTTTCAATTGCAACAGATGCATTCTGATTTTTTAAATGCATTGCAAGAAGAGTCAGAGCATTCTAAGTCTGAGCAATCAAGATGAGTCAAAGATTATCATAGTTCTCAATTTGCTTTCACAGATTTTCAATGATCTTGTTCTGTCTTGCAATTTAACACAGCAGATCATTAATTCAAGTCTTTTGTGCTCTCATATGCTCTTGCATCTTTCTGCAATTGATAGTCGCGTCTTCAACATTTTTCTTCATTTCACTGATATCATCTTTGTTTATCTTGATATCAAGAACGAGAAAATGCAGCTTCTTCTTAATATACTCTTCAAATTCAAGAAACATCTGACTCTGAGTTGAGTTAAGAAAGAGATTGCAAGAAACGATTATCATCTTCTCAATCACAAACTCAGAATCAGATGCAATAAAGAACGAAGAGAAACTTGCGCAAGATTGAAGAGAAAGAAAGCTTGAGCGAAGTGATGAAGAGATAGAACTGACGAAATTAAACTTAAAATCAGATGTAATTTTGACATGAAAAGAGTTTGAGCAAGATAAAGAAGTGCTTGAATCAGATGAAGAGAAAGCAGAGCTGACAGAAATGAGTGTTGAATCACTCTCAAGTGTTTTAAAAAGCATCAATTAATTATTTAATTTTTGCATCTTGAAAGCTATTGAAAATTATACTTACAACTCATATTGACAATTTGTTTCAAATACTGCGCATAAAGCGTATTTCTTTGAGTTCTTTTCAATAGAAAATTTAATCTTAACACATTTAACATCTCTTTCAACGCATTTCTTGCATCTTTATACTGAAACATTCTTACAATATACATTAATAGTGATCTTATGATGCTGAACTGAAGAAGATAGATTCTTCATGTAGACGAGCATAGTAAAGATGACGAAAGACGCGCAAGAATGATCATCAGTGACAGACAAAGCAATCAAATCAGAGACAACAGAATCAACAGCAAATGAAGAATGCAGATGAGAGATGAGTACATTTCTGAATCGAAGAAACAAGAACAATGAGACACTTCAATGATCTTCTTTCTTTCTTATCTTCAGACGCGAAATGATCAACTCATTGCACATCAAATCAAGAATCTGATTTATACTCACTATTATCATGATACTTGATGAAATCATACAGAATTACTCTACAGAATGAGTAGAAGATTGAGTAAGATAATAAGATGAAGATTGAATGCAAGAACGAAAGTTGAAGAAGAAAGAAAATCAGGCAAAAGATAAAAGAGATGAGTCGATAAAAATTGACTACTTCACAACAAATAAACATGAATATCGATGATTATCATCATCACGCTAGTCATAACAAACAACAGAAGCATTGCTCTTTTATTCATTGTTTACTTCTACTATCTGATACTATCTTCTGCTCATTGTCTGCTTTTACTATTGAGCATCATCTACAGAAGAAAACTTCAAATCAAACAAATCTCGATTCTCATCATAATTATCATTATGAGAATTTAAGTTTAGTCAATGTGCATGTGTTAATAAAAGAAAGTGTTGAGATTATGATCATACTGTGCATGAAGTGACAGTCAAAATATAATGAGACAACAAAATAATAGTCAGAATTCAGATTTACAAAATTCAGAGAATAGACATGAATGATACTGCTGATCATCTAGAAATTCTATGTAAGTTACAAAGAATGCTCAGTTTACATTTACAAGAATCAGAGAATAAAGAATATGCTATCAAACTCAATGCTTACGCTATTGAAAGAGAATCTTAAGAATACAATGATGCACAGTGAACTCTGATGTCATGCATCATATGAAGAAATGAAGCAATTCAACAACGAGAACATTATTATTAAGAAAGAAGATAATTGTCAGAACTCAGATCTATGAAAGTCAGAGTTTTTTAAAGAATAAAGAACAGACATGAGAATTATTCTTCAACATTATCATTAAGCTTTCAGATGAGAATCTGAGTCTATGAGAATTAAGACACTGAATCTACGAAAAACTTTACTGTTGATTCTCAAAGACTCTGAATCTATGAGAATTTCTATCGTCGATTCTCAGAAACTCTGAGTTTATAAGAATTTAAGTCACATACAAATCTTGACATTTCATTGATGATAAGAATTCAAGTCACATATGATCTTCAAGAGATCTTGCATGAGTTGCATGTAATCTTGCTGATCTCATCAATGATGCTTGAGCTTAATCTTCTGAGTATATAAAGAAGAATTTACTTCTGTATTTTGTAATTTAGTGTTAAATTTCTATATGAATAAATATTACTAAGTTACTATCAAATTTGATCATATTATCTACGTGCATATTCTCTAGTGTAACTACGCGTTTCTTGAGCTACTCACACAACGTCAATGTAGTCTTTGTGCAAACATCAGTAACAACAATCGTTATTGTTATCATGACAGATCATGTGTCTTCTTGAGCGCTATATACATTGATGAGTGTAATGATGAGATCAACGATGAAGTGAAGTAGATCAGATTTAAAGTCAATTCTCATGTCAATTTTTGTTTCACTGTGAAATGAATTATTCGCTTACAAGAAGATTTAATTGATCAGTCACACATAGTTTTCTTGTCATTTTCATCACAGTCAACACATCTCAGATGTTTCATCAATGCAGCAGATAATGATTAATCAAAGCAACAATACATTTTGCATAACATCAACAACATGTTTGTCAGTCTTCTCATTATTGACTGCATCATTAACGATCTTGAAATGACGAAGAGATGTAAAGATATTGAGAAAGATTATGTACTTTGCAAGAAGAACTCAGATACAGAAGTCAGTCAGAAAATTCTGTAGACTTGATATATCATTTAATTAAAGAAGTATCTTCATGTAACATGTCAAGACGAAAGACATCTGAGAGTTGAATGACAGATCATCATTGTGAGAATTCTGATTATGAGCATGCTCTTCGTGACTTTTGATGTTTTGCATTAAGACTTGATGATGAAATTTGAATTCACGTATGAAGTTAACAGCGACTGACTGCAAAGAAGAAGTCGATGACATATCTTTTAAAAATCTGATTGTCTGAGAAGAATTTGATTTGACTCAAAAGAAAATAAATGATTTTGCAAAGATCATTTTATATCGCAAGTGAGACAGCTTTTGACGTATTGTCTCTGAATGATGATTAGAAGAGATTGATTGTGAAAGTCAGTTGTTTATTTGAGTTCTTCATCATAAGACACAGCGATAAAGAATCGCTCTTATCTTGATTCTTGCTGTCAGAAGCGCTTAATAAAGCTCATTCTGATTTCAGTATATTAAAGATCGAAGTGAGTCTCAACGAGATTAATTTTGATTCGTCAACGAGTATAAAACAACATAAACTGTCAAGCTGCTATGAAAACAAAGCGACTGTGTTGTATCTTTTATCATGAAGCATTGCGAGCATAGTCAGTAACTGAGTCTCTGCACACAAGACAATGAAATCATCTTTTTTGAATTTAATAGACTTCAAACTTTCATAAATGAGATTTTCAACTCTGATTATCAAGAACTCAGTCTGCTTGTACTGATAAAAAATACAGCGAAGACTCTCGCTCTGTGAGAAATACTTTCAGCAACTAAGGGTTGAAAAATTGAGCGCAGAAGACATCACAATGAAGTGCATCTTCATCTGAATTTCTTCAGCACTTTTCACAAAAGCTCAATTCTTTTCACGAAGAGCGATTTTCCAGATCGAAATGCAAGAGCTCAACATGATTTCAATGAGAAATGTCACGAAACAATTCGACGAATTCTTTCTCAAGTCAGAGAAGATGTTTTCGAAGCTTGTTAAAGTGCAATCGTAGATTATCTTTACTTTCAACTTCTTTATTCTTTTGTCAACATCTTTTGCTTCTTTTCTGCTGACTTTGATAAGTTCAGTTCTATCGTGCATCATCTAGCTTCTTGACTCGACAATGACAAGTCATCAACATTGTCAGAAACAACAAATTCATGAGTGATCATGATCATGAAGACTCTGAAGTCAGATTTCGTCACGAAAAACGAGATCAAGAATCGCTTTCTTTCAATGCTGAAAGATGAAACGACAAAAGATCTGTCAGCTTGATTCTTCGTTCTTGATGTTCTCTGCATTTTCTCGCTCGATGACATATTAAACAAAGCGCGTCTGAAATCATTGAAAGAGTGTCTGATGAATGCATCAGATCAAGTACAGATGAGAAGAATGATCTGAAGAACTTTCTTCTTGACAAGACACTTCGTCATCTTCTTTCAACTTGCTTATGATCATTTCGCTTGAACTTTTAAGAAGTTCTTTGATTCTATAAGAGTCTCATGATCATGAAATTCTCTGTCGTCAGATCTGAACAAGCATCTCTTTAATTTTCTTTCGAAGATCAAGTCTTTGTACAAGCTGACGAAATTTGCAGTTTCAGCTATCGCTTTCTTCTTTCTTCTCAACAGTTGTTCTTCAAATATGCACAGTAAGCGAAACATTCTTTTCATAAGATGTCAAATCTAATTAGATTTTAGTCTTCAGCTTCATAAATGTATTCAACACACTTTATTGAAGTCTTTGCTATGACGTGAGTTGAACGACATTGTTAGTTCACGAAGATTTCATCGAAATGCTCTTGCTGTCGAGCTTTCTCAAGATGATGAAGACTCAGATCGAAACATGCTTTGATGATCTCATCAAGATTAAAGATGTGTCATCAAGAAAGATTCATCATGACAATCTTTGAAAGCTTCAGCGATACTGAAGCAAGCTGCGTTACGATGCAATCTGTTTCATCTGCTTAAGTTGAACATCACAATTCAATCTGTCTTGCAAGCATTCTCTTTGTGAGATTTGCGTTCGTATATTCAAAGATTGTTGTGAGCGAGACTCTTAAGTCTTCAAGATTCATGCCTGTTTTCTGTGTGAAGTGAGATTAAACATCAAGATGAAAGTCAAGTCTGATACAACAAGTGTCAGAATTTTGAGTATTAATGAAGAAAACATTCGTGAAGTTGTGTCTCTGCAGATTCTTAAAGTTCTCAAGAACAGAGTCAATCTACTTTACTTAATTCAGAAAAACTTCGATGATGCTTTTAATATCAGTTCAAATATATCATCTTCTGTTCGTATCTCAAGCAAAAACTAACATATACTAAAATGCTTAAGCATTCTTACGTTGTTCATCAATGAATGATCTGTTGATGACTGCGTCAGCTCATTTGAGATTCTGACAAAGAGAGCATTCAAATCTCGCGAAATTTCTCATATTTCAATTTTCTTTCATGTTCAGAAACTCTTGATGTCATATTTGACTGTCAGTATGTATTCAGCAGATTATTTTGAGATTGCTCTCAAGCAGATCTTCGACAATGACAGCAATATTCTCGACTGTTCATACGTGATAATAATCGAAGTCAAGATTGAATTGTTGATTATCACAGTTTTCAAAACATCGTCTTGCATTTTCATAAACTATAATGATGTCAAAAACAGATCACAAGATTGTGATACGTTGCTGTGTTATTTCACAAAATGTGCTGACTTTTGAGAATCGCTTTAAAGTATTATGTTATATGATTGAAAGACAGAATCAACAGAGCTTTTACTTGAGAAATGTAAGTAATGATCTTCAACGCTCTTGTGTAAAAGCTATGATTGACACAGATTGCAATGCAAGATTGACATTCACAGCGTTGAGATTAAATCTATTGTCAAGTTCAAGTTGCTCAACTTAATTCAGATTGAGTTACAGTGTTGAGTTGAATTGAAAGAAATCAACTCAATTGAGTTGAGTTTAACTCTTGACTCAACTCGATTAACTTGACGAGTTGACTTAAACTTAATGACATGTTTAGACATTTTACTTATTTGAAATAAGTACTAGTAGAATGAAATTATGAAACTTTAAAATGTGTGTGTATGAATGATCTTTATTCACATGTTGAAAAGAAATTTATATGTATGTAAAGAAATGTCTTTGACTTTTCTATTGTTGACTCAGATTTCAGTCACTGTCTCTAACTAAACTGCTTGAAAAATGTGTAAGTAATTTCATAAAAACAGTAGATTGCAAAATAAATTGCAAAATGAATTGCAAAACTATTTACATAAGCTTTCTATTAATGTCTTCTTGTTTTCTTTGCTCAGACAATGCATTCAATTTAGCTTTATTCTTAAATGATGATTTCTTCTTGAAATTAGTCATCTCAAAGCTATGTTTACATGTTATAGCAGAACTTGACTTCAAAGAAGAAGTCATTTTACGCTGTTCTTTTTTTAATGCTAAAGATGATGATCTAGATTCTTCATTCAATTTAAAGATTGCAACAAATTTCATCAAATTTCTTTGATTCATTATCTTTCATAATGATTAATCATTCTTCTTCAATCTGTTTCTTTCAATCAAGTGTGATGTAACTCAATCAAAATGAGTAAACGTTAAAAATTGAGCATTTGAAAGTAAAGTTGTCATAGATTTTGCTGTTGTAAATCTTGCTGTATTAAATAATGTAAATAACGAGAGTTCTTTGAAGTTTGAGAATCTAAATTATGAAGATGATATGAAAAGATTAATATCAATTGTATGATCATTCTTCAGCTTTGATATTGTTAATTAAATGTTTGATGATGAACAATATAATATTACTTATCATGCTCATTATCATTCACATCATCATTTGATGATGCATCGCTGATATACTCTAAATCTTCATTAACGTTGATGATAAAGACTAAATCTTTGTTCTTTTCTTGTTTCTGTGCATTGAAAGCTCTTTTCTCTTCAATAAGCTTGTGAGACTTAAATTCTGCTTTCAACTTCACAGCATCTGCATGCTTAATCATCATGATATTCAATATAATGTTGATAATAAGAGAGCTGCAATGATAAAATAATATGTCTTGTTTCAAATTGAAAACTTGTTCAACATCTGTCGAGATAGCTGAAATTACTAAAATATCTCAAGTCATTCTGCTTAAATGAACAAAGTCTCTGAAATGATTTCTTCAGAACTTAATGAGATCGATGTCTTAAACAATGTTTAAAGCTTATTAAAATTTAATATTTCAAACTATGTGACTGCAAAATTGATTGCAAAATTGACTGCAAAATTGATTGCAATCAAATTATAAAACAACTTTAATTGTGCAATAAATGAAACAAAAAGAATAAAAACTAACTCTGATTCAAATATCATTTCGCTTCATTAGTTGAAACAAGTGATGATGAATTGTGACATCTGAAATTTCGTTTAGCGACTATATGTTGAGATCGTGCCTAGAATCTAATCACACTGCAGCGAGATAGTGCGTAGCTGAATAGAATGTTTGATCAATAGAGATAGCTATAACTAGAATATTAAGAATACAGAAGAAATCAAAGAGAGTTTCGAGCTGTATCTATAGTAGAGCAAAACAAAGAGAACAAAGCAGGTTTGCTCGAGTATCGAAAGCGCTAGAATAGAGTGTTGAGGCTAGAAGTTCAACATAGGTCAAAACTTCTAGAGCTTGTTGACTAGAAAACTCTATTCAATTTCGACACACTTGTAACATTATCTTCTTCTCTTTAAAAGTCATGTTTCTATGACTTGTAGTGTAGTTCATAGTACTGACGTAGAATCTTGATGCCTGCCTTTCTATCAACCTTTCTATTGATTCAAATCAACTCGTCAAATGTCTATTGTAGCAGACTCACTATGTGAAATAGAATGATCATTGAAGCAGACTCACTAGTCAACTTGCTCATTGAAGAGATTGACTATCGACTTGTCATTGAAGCAGGCTCACTAGTTGCACGTGAACGTGAGGTAGATCGATTCATTGATAGATAGAGCGATGAGAGTAGATATGTCATTGCATTGACGAAGAGTGTCATTGAAGCAGACTCACTAGTCGACTTGCTCATCGAAGAGATCGACTATCGACTTGTCATTGAAGCAGGCTCACTAGTTGCACGTGAACGTGAGGTAGATCGATTCACTGATAGGTAGAGCGATGAGAGTAGATATGTCATTGCATTGACGAAGAGTGTCATTGAAGCAGGCTCACTGATTCACGAGCTTTCGAGGCGAAAAGGGAAAGAGATTGAACAGATTGTTTTCACTCGTTTGCTTCATGAGAATGAGTTGATTCTCAAGCAATTCACGAAGGTTCTTTATCGTTGATTCTCTTAATCAAGTTGAACAGCTTATTTTCACTCGTCTGTTTCATGAGAATGGGTTGATTCTCTTGATCGAGTGAACTTTGCGTACTTAGTGAGCGATAAGTTGTCTAGCGATTCAAACAGTCTTGTCGTTGATTCTATCAAACTTTCTAGTGTTGTTCAGTCTTTCGATTGCGTCGATCATCAGGTAAATGAATTTCTTTAGACTCGTTCTGTCTGTACGAGTATCTTGAATGAGTATTGATATTGATATCATGTGATTAACGAATTCTTAATATAATGTTGAGATCATGCCTAGAATCTAACCACACTGCAGCGAGATAGTGCGTAGCTGAATAGAATGTTTGATCAATAGAGATAGCTATAACTAGAAAACTAAGAATACAGAAGAAATCAAAGAGAGTTTCGAGCTGTATCTATAGTAGGGCAAAACAAAGAGAGCGAAGCAGATTTGCTCGAGTATCGAAAGCGCTAGAATAGAGTGTTGAGGCTAGAGATTCAACATGAGTCAAAACTTCTAGAGCTTGTTGACTAGAAAACTCTATTCAATCTCGACACACTCGTAACACTATATCTGCAATGAAAGATGATTGTTGCAAGACTTTTTCTTGAAGTTAATCTTGCAATGTAGTTGAGTCAAAAGCGTAGTGTTTAACATAATAATTTATAAACTCTTGTTTATATTTTTGTTTATAGTTGCTGTCTTATCATGTAGATCGCTCATATAAATTTAGTTTCTGATGAGAATCTATAATATTTTTGAGATTGTACATTAATTCTCGATCATGACTGACATCTGCATAATATTTGAATAATTTAATTCAAGCTTGCGTTAAGACTTTCAAAAGTGAATGCTTTCAAGAACGTTGCTTTCTCTTCAGAACTGTCATGTGATCATTGATATGAAAGAACAAAACATCATAAACGATGTAAATTGCATTGATGTTGAGTTCGCGATTATGTTCAAGTAAATCAGTGAATATCGCGAATGATTTGAGTAGTTCTACAAGATATCAAACATATGTTCATTCTTCATTATTAAGAGATAACTTTTGAAAAATAGTATTTTCATTTTCATGAGTAGAAATATAACTCTTGATGAAGACTTGAAGATGAAGTGCTCTTAAAAGCATGAGACAGATGAAATTTCAATAAGTTTTAATGTCTTGTATCATCTTGAGACAAAGTTTGAAATTATGTTGAGACTTGTGAAAGTTCTTTATTCTTTAAGAACTTTCGTTCATATAAACAGAAAGCTTTTGAATTTAATTAAAGATTACTATAATGTCATGAATAAGAATGTACTCTCTATTTTTGATCGCGATTGCAAAATTGATTGCAAAATCGATTGCAAAATCGATTGCAAAATCGATTGTGAAAATAATAGCAAAGCAAACTAACATGATAAATAAAAATTATTAATTATCTTGAACAATGTTTGAAATAAACTCTCTTGTATAAACATGCTTTGAAGATTAATCTTGAGTATTTAATACTTTTTCTCATTCTCATTCTTGAAACTTAATGTCAGTGATTTGAATAACTGTTTAACAGCTAACTGAATTACATGTGTTAAACATGATAAATGTGAAATAGTTGAGAATGTTTGCAAAGTCTCATTTAATGCAGTCATCATGATGTCATTATTGCTGACGTTGTCTGTAATTACAGTCATAACTCAATCTTGAATATCAAGTTCTTGCAATATTCATTCAGTAATACTGCTTAGATTGCTCTTGATATGCTTGTCTTCAATTTATTTAAAGCTCAACAAGACTTTTTGATACTTTCAGAACTCAATGTAGTAAAATTTCATGATGACTAGAAAAGATAATCTATTAGAACTACTTCATTCATTTAGACTAATAAAGATTTTAGAATTCATTGATAAATTCTTGAATATGTTGACTCAAACAACAGTCACTTAATTCTTGAAAGAGATCGTAAGTTTGATTCTGTGTGACAGAATAATGTTTAATCATGTCATTTCAAATGCTTGTTGAAATTGAACATTATTAATAGTGACATGAAAAATATTCAAAGCAATAAAAGTTTTTTGAAGTTGTAATGCAAAAACTTCTGAAGTATATTCTTAATGAAAAGTGTAATGTTGTAATTTGTTAATCTTTTGCAATCTCTTTTGCAATCTGTTTTGCAATCTATTTTGCAATCTGCAGCTAAAAAGCAACTTATCAAAGCTTTAACTTTAACAAAGTTATGAATGTCTTGAATGTTCATAATCTTAGTTGCTAAGTTTGTGCATTTATCACAATCTTTGCTATTCAGATGATGTTTCATGATGCTGTTATTAATGCTTTTATTGTTAAAATGCTCATAGACATGCAAATACAAATGACAAATGAGTTTGAGTCTTTTGCTTTCAACTAAAGCTGTCTGATAGAAGTTATTTCATATCTCATCTGTTCATGATTGTAAGATTCACTTTGAATGATGATAGTCTGATACTTTTTGTTCTACTTGCATTGCATATTGAGTTTGCTTTCATCAATTCAGAAATATATGTTGATATTCTTGCTTATGATTGTATAGCATATATCATTCATCGTGTAATGACTGCAGTTCAATGAGCATGACAGAAGTAATATTAAAAGAAAAAAATCAAGCATTATCATGCTCACTGTTATCAAGATTCTCTGAAAATATATTTATAAAACTGAATAAACTGTTTATACTTGCTTGCAATCTCGATGTTCTGTTTCAAGAAGATGACATGATAAATAAGTTAAATGAAAAAGAAATTGCAAAAAAAATCGTAAAAAGAATTACTAAGAAAGTTGTAAAAAAAATTAAAAACAAGTTTAATCTTTCAAGCATCATTAAACTTAAAGTTTGAAGATCAATGCAAATCATGCATCACTGTTGACTTGTGACTGATTGATTCTTATCTTTTAAATTAACTGTTAATTATTCTAAAAACTAGCACATTTTAATAAATTTCAAACATCATGATTGACTAAGAAGCTTATTACAAATACAATGAAATAATTATACAGAAATGAACTGAAGTACAAAATAATCATTAATTGTTGCACAAAATTATGTGAAAAGAATGTTTAATTCTTCTGTTCACTTCTGCTATTTATTCATTACATGAAAGTATGCTGTGATGCTGCATGTAATAAATGATTCTATTTATCAGTTTATGATTGCAAAATTAGCTAGATCGTTGATTTAGAAACACTTAATTTCTAAGATATGAATATTAAAAGAATCAAAAACATTACTGAGCTTCTTAATTTTGAATATTAATTTTCAGATTTTACATGTTAATTTATGTAAAATATTTGATGTTCATTCATACTTGTTGTAGTCAAAATTTGTCAATCAATTCTCAGATTAATCTGATAACACAATTCACTTGCATGACTTGTTCTTAATCATCTTTCTTCTTGATCATACTACACGTCATAGAGTTTTCTCAAACATGATGAATAATTCTTGAAAGCACTTTGATGTCAATTTGCAATCTTGAGAGATATGATAATTTCTGAAGAAAACTCGATGATACTAATCACTCTCTGCTTTTTTATATATCACAATGTTAGTATAAATATTGAAATACAAGTTGTGAAATTAATTGCAAAATTGATTGCAAAATTGATTGCAACATCAAGAGCAAAATCAAGAGCGAAGTTCAAATAATAAAAGAAATAATAATCATGTTGTAAACAAAATTACAAAAAGAACTGTTAAAAACTTACACAATAAGATGACACACTACATCTTTTCAGAAATTTTGAAACTGTTGAAGAATCTTCACTGTCAATGCTTCTCTGATGACATTTAAGTCATTCATCATTTTCTCATTCATCATCATCTTAAGCTTTTCGCTCAGAAGCAAGTCATTCATCTGATATCATTCTTTCGTCTGAACATCATTGATATCAGAGAGCTTCTCTCATTGAGAACTCTTCACACTCATATTAAAATGAGCGCTTAATATCAAAGAATCTTGATTGAAACTTGTGATATCAAGACGTGTTCTTACATGATTCACTGTATTTTCTTTCGCAATTCTATGAATTTATTAATATTTGATTGCAAAAAAGATTATAAAAAATATCGTTGATTTTATTTGCTATTCACATGCGCAGTCAACAAGAACTCATGATCATCATTTGATGCTTGTAAATAAACATTCGATTTTTTGAATTGCTTAATTCAGTAGAAATGAATATTTCTGTCTTTGTTTTTCACATCTTCAATTTTCTTCTCATCATTTATCATATTTTGCACATAAGTTCTAGTCTTTTTTAAATGTGTATTGTTGAAATAATCTTCAATAGTCTTGCGCTTGTGAATAGATATCATTGCGAATGCAGAACAATAGTTAACTTGTAAAAGCAATGATGTAGCGATTTAAATAATGAGATGAAATAGTGAAGATCAATCACAATAATGAAATATGAAATTTAAACTTTGATATCTTGATTTAAGATTTTAAAATTTAGATCATCATCATTTCAACATTAATTAAGTCATGTAATCATTAACTTTTTTCTTCTTTTATCTTCAAACAACAACAACATACTGCAATCATGATTGCAACAGCTCAGTAAGTTATGTATCAGTCTTACGAGTTTATAGAAGATTGCAGAACTGATTGCAATGCAGAAACAATGAGCTTAATTTTAACAACAAAATGCTACTCAGCATCTTTGATTTTGTAACTGACGAGATTTTGAAATTAATTTTGAATTCAAATGAATTCTTCAACTTGCATGAATCTATGTACATATTTCATTTCTTATTACTCTTGAATTGATCATAAAACTGATTGCAATGCAGAAACAATGAGCTTAATTTTAACAACAAAATGCTACTCAGCATCTTTGATTTTGTAACTGACGAGATTTTGAAATTAATTTTGAATTCAAATGAATTCTTCAACTTGCATGAATCTATGTACATATTTCATTTCTTATTACTCTTGAATTGATCACAAAACTGATTGCAAAGTAGAAATAATATTGCAGCGAATTTTAAATTCAAGCTTACAAGATCAAATCTCAATCACAAGTCAAACAATAAATCGCGATTGTCAAGCAACTCAGAATTATCATTGTTAAGCTCATTGTTATCATTTTCATCATCATCATTCTCATCATCATCATTCTTATCATCATCATTCTCATCATCATCATTCTCATCATCACTCAGTAAAAAACTTCATAACAAGCAATTTGTCAAAAAGATGCTTTGAAAACAGTTAACAGTGAAGTCAAGAATTGATGACAGAAAGTTGAAGCTCATCAAAGTAAGTTTTGAGTCTTACTAGATTGCAAAAATGATTGCAAAAGTAATTTCAAAGACGCTAATCATATGTTAGAATGTTTGACTCATTGAGTCAGCTTGTGTTATCAATGTCATCATAAAAAGTGATTTTATCAAGCTCAAGAAAATGCGAAAATATTGCAAAGAAACTGTGATACTTCGTGAAATTCATTGATATCAAAGAACAATTGACTTACTTATTTCAAAGATGTTGTTTCAGCATGTGATTCGCGAAGTGTATCATGAATTGATTGAAGTTGATCTTCGCTTTCAATCAAAAGCTATAAAAACATTGCAGAAGATAACAGAAGCGTGACTTGTTGCAATGTATGAAGATTAGTTTCATGATCAATTTTGCAATTGATTTTGCAATCGATTTTGTGATTCAAATACTGATTACTTAACAGACATCAATCTTTGCGCAATTCACGCAAAGCATGTAATCATTCAAGCGAAGAATATAAGATTGATTTTTCATCTTACAGATGAAAAGTTCACATTTGAAGCTTGTTCAAGTTATATGACAAAGTAGATACTATGCAATCAGAATGCAACACTGTCACAAGATAAATAGATAGTAAATACAATTTTTGCACTGTCACACTATTAGTGATACTATTGCTTTCATGTGTAATTCAATGTAAAAATTATCACTTTTGTCAAGAACTTTAGAATTTTTTCTTGAATGTAAAGTCGATTAATTAACTACTTGTATGCACAGAGTCTTCGTGCACACTGAGTTTTCGCACGCTTTAACTAGAAAGATTAGTTTCAGATACTATTTTAAGCACATTGATAGTAACTCAAGACACGCTAAATTTCAAGATACTATCTGTAACTAATCTTTCTAGTTAAAGTGCGTGAAAATCTTGTGCATATGAATAAGTATACTATTTTTAGAAATCGAGTTCAAGCAACTCAGTGCACAGAAATTCTGTGCATTTGAGTAAGTATACTATTTTTATAAATCAAGTTCAAGCAACTCAATTTGATTCTGAATTGAGCTCAAGTTGAAAGAAATCAACTCAATCTCAACTTAAACTCAGACTTGAGTTGAATTGATCTCTCTCAACTCAACTTAATTCTAACTTGATGACAGATTTAGTCAAGATAGTTGTTTCATCATCACATCACAGCACATGCAAGCTAACTGACTTTTACAGATATTTTCAATTCAAATTTATTCTCAAGATAAATTGATTTCAAGATGATGATTTCTGAAGAAATAACTCAATCAAAATTGCTCTTTGCAAGATTAAGATCATTTGATCTTTGATAGAAGAACTCAATCTCATTGTGTTCTTGAGCATGAGCTTTTGATGATTTCAGTCAAACAGTTCTCATGTGTCAGAGTCTTTTGAAATTCTGAGAGATAAATTTATTTCTCGACTATGTCGCGTCTTTTTATCATTAATGAGCGAAAGAAAGCTATGACAAGAGTTTTGAAATCGCAGAAGAATGAACAGCAAAGAACGTTACTTTCGATTTGATATTAAATTCGACGATGAAGAACTCAATTTGAACAACATGAGCAAGATGCAGAAACTTTGAGCTCAAGCGCAAATTGAATTCTCGAAATTCAGCGAGTTGAATGATCTCACTTATTGTATGATGACTTCGCTCTTCTATTTCGAACTCGAGTTGACTTCAACATATATAGATGAAAAGATCTCAGATGTCGACAACATCTTATGCAGACTTCATGCGAATAATCTTGCTCTTGAAGTACTCATCAGTCAACTCTTTAAATGCTTGACTCGATTTCTTTTTGAAGACTCTATGCTATTGAGCATCATTGAGAATCGCTTGTTCATGAATCGAGATGAAAACTTTTGAAAGCGAGTGAAATTCAGCGTCAGTGACAGACAACATAAGATGTTACTATTTCTCAAGAAAGAATCGTGCTCATCAAAAAATGTCAGCGACTTTTCATTTTTCGTGAACTCATTGATTGTCACGCAAAACATGAACGCTGACTTTGATCAAGCCTATCATAAGAAAAGAAGACAACTCGATGATTTTGATTCATCAAAAGATAAATGATGATGAATTGCAAGACAGTCAGATCTGAAATTTTAAAGTGTCATATCAAGACAGAAAGTAAACATAGTTTGTAATTTCATGATCATAATTACAGTTGTTGCTCTCATCTATCATTCTGTAACTCATTGATAGTAGACATGATTAGAATGTTTTAGCTAGTAATGATGATGATTATAAAACATCAAGACATCAGATTTGAAAATTCGACAGTCAGTGATGAATAATCGCAGTAATGCAATGAGTGTGACGCTATGTGAAACAAACATCAAACAAATGAGATCATGATCATTTTTACATCTTGAGATAAACGAAAACACAATTGACTTGATGACATCTCACAAATTCTTCTTGATGTTTCAAGTATGCTGTCTATTTTAAAATCACTTACTCTCAAGAAATATAAAGTGAGTTCTGAGTACTTTGTAAAAAAATTGTTGATATCTCACATCATCAATAAGATACATTCACAAAAATGAAGTTCTTCTTAAAGAGATGCACACAAGATGATCTGACTAGTTCTTGACGCAAGTTTCGTCTCAGCAAATTTCATCATCTTTTATTCTTTATTCACGAAGTGAGCTCAATCAACAAGAGTTTTGTGAATGCTTTATCATCTGTGTTTGATCAAATTTTTCTCATCGAGAACAAAGAAAACGTTGACTTAAATTCGTTCAACTATCATCATGATGTCAATAGTCAATGTTCTAGTCGCACTTCGCTTCAAACATACTCAGATACAGATACTCATCTTGACAAGAAGAACTATCATGTCATTAAATATTCAGAGTGCTGAAAAACTTTTAACAAAGAGCAATATGCTGCAAATGTTGAGTCACATTCTGTCAAGCGCTGCAACTCATCTTCAGAGTACATAAATATGAAAGTCAAGATTGACATCAAGAACAGCAATATGAACAGTAATGAAGACTGTTTGATAACGCATGATGAAGAACTTGTTGCGAGCATGCATCTTTGTTATCTTTGATTAGCCTGATTAGTCTAACATAGACTAGTATAAAGCTGTGAGTAAAGCTGTTGTTGACACGCTAGCGATCTAGCGTGCCTTCGTGAGTAAAACTCACGTTATGTTGCATATTCTTTCTACTTTAGCTTTGAACTTCTAGTTAGAATACACTCATATGATTCGCTTTATGCAGACTCATAACATTAGTTCAAAGCTCATCAATCTTGCTATCAAGTTGTAAACGATATAAAAACAAGCTACATCATCAAACTTGAATCAGAATTGAAATTTGAAAATTGAGTTCAGAAAGCTCGTTAGAAACCAAGAAATTTCTAGAACAGAAGAACAGAAAAATATGAACGCATTGTTCTAGAATTGAAACCTGAAGTCTTACTTGAATCTCAATCAGCAATTTTTCTACTCACACAATAACTAGAAGCACAGAATCAGAATCAGTGAGCATTGCTCGCTATGAACTTCAAAATGCTAGAAGAGAATCACTTCTATCATATAATTGAGTAGCATCAAAAGAAGAAGACATGAATGCTATGTTGAACATCGAAGAAAAGAACATGAATTCATTGTTTTTTGACTACGAAATGATCAAGATCAGCATCAATGAAGAGCTGAATGCTTGAATAATTGATAAGAGAATAAATGATATCATCATCTTTATCAAGTACATAACTCATCAGCATGATATCAAAATCAAAACTCACAATGACATGATTCAGATGTTGAAAGATGTTAACAAGATAAACATTAAGTTGAAGACTATTCAGATGACGTTTAATACTATAAGAACGCATCTGCAGAAAAAGATAAGAAACAAGAATGTAATTATATATCATTTAAAGACTGCATCAAGTCGACAAAGCACTTTGATTTTGAAAGATTGATTCTCGAAGTTAATCAAGCTATCTGACTCATCTTTGTTTGAAGATTCAAGACAGAATGTGAATAATTGATTATCTTGAATGTGAAACAAGCTAAAGATGAACAAGAATCATTTTTCTATCAAAGAATTGAAGATTGCATATGTGAAAAGTTGAGTCGATGAAACAATGATTAAACACATAGCATTTCAAATGAGAGATGCAATCACGAACTCATTTTTAAAAGCAGAAGAGATGTTGTTGATCATAAACAAGATGTATGATGATCTCAATCAACGTCACATGACTCAACAACAGTTCTTAAGACTGTGTTAAAATAAGATTTTCTTTCATGACTTTTGAATGAAATTTGAACGATTCAGTGCGAAATTAAAGTACAACAATGAGACTTTACTAAATGATCTGCAGCATAAGATCAGTTCAGATCTTTAATAAGTAACGCTTAATGAATGAATCATTGATTTGAATAAATTCGTCAACATCTGCATGCAAGCTGACGTTTGATTGACGAAACTAAATGCTCAATCAGTTCTCAAGACATCAACGACTTAAGTTGCTCGCTTTATCGCTAGCATATCAATGATGCTCATGATCGCGATCTCAGTCTCATTTTCTGCATGAAAGAAATTCAGAATATTGAACGTTAACTCTGCTAGAAAGAAGTTGTTTAAAAAAGAACTTTGCTTTAAATGCAAGAAGTTAAAACATAGAGCACATGACTGTCTTAAATCAGCTCAGATACATGAAATTGCAGCGAATTCAAAAAACGATCTGTCTTCATCAAAGTAGTGATTGAGAACTATATGCTCATATTTTGCTTCATTAATATGCTTGATGACTCATTTAATTTCAAGTCATTTATTGTGAACGTCATCTTGAATAGTTTAGAAAAGATATTTCAATCTTTCACTCTGATAAACATCAAAGTCACTGACATGACGTTCATAAATGATTCATTGATTTCAGAGCTATGTGAATGCTTTAATATTCAGTCAATTTCACTGTTCAAATTGAAGTTGATTCATTTATATGACAAAACTCTTGATCAAAGATTTATTACATATGCTCTGTATATCTCAGTCACTATACAAGAACATAAGAATGAAATGATATCTTTATTAATAACTTGTCTAGATCAGCACAAGATAATCTTTGATAATCTTTGATTGAAAAGAAATCAAATTTTGATAGATTCTGCAAATGATTGATTGATATCTTCATTAAATATTCAAATCTTGAAACTTATTGTTTCAAAAGCAAGCAGTCAATCAGCATTTCATTAACTTGAATCAAGCGAGATTTGCAAAATGAAACGAAAGAACTTGAAGTTTATGTTAACAATCATCTTAAAGTGAACTACAAATTCGAAATCAGTGAATTGATTCATTGAATCAGCTTTCATACGAAAGCAAAGCACTTAAGTTGACTTCAATCAACATGAATTCATTCAGTCATTGACGAAGAAAGAACTCATTAATATTATTATAATCAAAGTCATTGCTTATTGAACTCTAGTCAAGAAGAAGAATGTCAAGATCTTTACATTGATTATTAGTGAAATCAACAAGATGCTTAGCTCAATCAAAGATTCAGCGAAACTGAATAAAATGATCTTTGTCATGTCATTAAAGAAACTGAAGAAGAAGCTTTTGATAGTTTATCATGACTTTCTGAACGTTTTTAACAGAGAAAAGACAATTCAGTTATTCTTGCATTGTCAAAGACTAGATTAAACTAAAGATTTTATCAATATAAAGAATTGATTATTATATTACTTGAACTAGATACAGAACAATACATCAAATAATGTACAAGATGAAAGATAAAGAGTGAAAGAAAAGAATGAAAGTTCAACTTCTATATACATGAATTGAGCAGAATCAAGACTAGACAGTAGTTTTATTGACTTAAGATTGTAAAACAATTGAGATGATTGAAACAGAATTGCTGAGACTAAATTAAGATGATGATGACTAGATTAATGACTTGATTCAATGAATCAAGATTATTTAAAATATTAATGATTTATGTTTTAAATTAAATTGATGATTTGACATCATAACAGTAACTTCTCTCTTCAAGATCGAGCTTCTGCAAAATAATGAGAAGAAACAAAACAAGATGAGAAAGAATTGAAAATGAAGATTGAAACAAGATGAGAATTGATGTAAATGCATTTTAATGTGATGAAGCACAGACGAAACTAGAATAAATCTGAGTCACATTTGAGTCAAATCTGAGCAAGATGTTTGAAGAATAAGATGAAATGAGACACATTTTAATGTAATGATGCACAGAAATTGAAACACATCTGAGTCACATTTAAGTCAGATTTAAACAAAATGTCTGAGTCAGATTTGAGTAAGAAAGAGACGAAATGCAGTTTAATGTGATGATGCACAGATGAAACTGAAATACATCTGAGTCAAATCTGAGTCAGATTTAAACAAGATTTGAGTCAGATTTGAGCTGAATCAAGATGATGAAGATTAAATTTAAAGTTCTTGACATTGATATTAAGACATCACACATGACAGTACATGTGATTCTTTGACAACAGAATTGACGAGATGATATTCATTGAGCGTTTGCTCACAATTATTCAGAAAATAAAAAGACTCTTAAGTAAAGAAGTGATCTTCTCAATCAACATAATACTTGAGCAGAGATGAGCTATAACATCTATCACGCTTAAAGTTTAGTATGCTGTTTACATATCAAAATCTTTCATCATTCTTAACAATAACAAATTCTCGAGATTTCTGATGTTGACTCAAGAGAAAGTCACTTGTGATATGATTCAGAAGAATGACATAAAAGATTAAATGAATCTTCATGAATGTTGAAAAATTTAACTTAATGATCAGAGAATTGTTTTTGAAGACACGCTTGATCTTGAAGAAGTCAACGTTATGATCATTTAACTTAACAGCAAGACGAATGATGCTGAGATTGCAAGCATTCAGTCAGACTTCATCTTTAATGAAGTATTTAAAACAAGAACAACAAGAAAGATTGACATTGAATTCGTAAATGATCTGAGCTATAAGCATCTCATCACGTAGATGCTCAATTAGTTTCTTCATCTTCTTGATAAACTTTTCAACATTGATTAACTTGTCTCAAGCTTAAAACATAAGATTTTTAAGCAGAGATTCAGAAGACTTGAAGTTTAGACGTGAATTCTGACTCAAATTGATCAAGAAGAATGATGTTAGAATGATTAATAATGATGTGTTATTGACGATGAATTCAACTTCAGAAAGTCACTTAGCTCAGTCATTCTGCATGTAGTTGACAAAGACTTGAAGATAATGCTTCATGACAGTATTGATTCTTTCAATTTGATCATCAATTTCAAAGTGATACATTGTTGATAACTTAACATCTATCTTTAACATTTTACATATATGCTTTCAGACATCAAAGATGAATTGTGTATTTCAATCAGACATGAAGAACTTGAGTAAATCATGATGTTTTCAAACATGAGCATAAAAGCAATTGATAACTTCTTCAACTTTCATAGAAGTAGTGAGAACTAAATGTCTCATTTTGATAAGACAATCAATGAAGACTAGAACATATTTATATGTGATATTCATGAAGATATTGAGCGATAAAGAATCTACATAGTTCATGAAGACATCACATCAACAACATTTAAAGATTGAAAAAGAACATAATCATTCTTGAGTTCATTATTTAAAGAACTTGAAGCGTGTGCACATGTGATAGTTTCATACAAAGCATGAAACATACTTATAAATGTTTGATCATCAGTAAACTTGACTGATCAGTTTATAGCTTTTTGCTCTTTCTGAGTAATCATTGATGACATTATCATGAATGAGCTGAATGATACAAAGACGTAGTTTATCTGAGTTGAGCATGTATTTTCTTTCTTAAAAGTACAGATGATTCTCGTATTTTTCACACTCAACTAAAGAGATCTTGTTGTGATGTCATGCTTCATTGCGAAGCACTTTGATTATCTGAGCTGCAAATTTGTCATTGATTTTGACTTGCTTTCATAATGTCTGAGTGAGAATATCAGCAAAATCTTCATCAAGATTCAGAATGTCTTGATCTAGCTGAGACTTGATGTTTTCAACGTCGAATTCTTTGATTTTTAGATTCATGAAAGCTAAAATTTGCGAAAGTGCTGAGATAATTGAGAACAGATGTAACTGAACTGAATCTAGAATGATGATTTGTGACTGAAGCTTTATGACTTTAATGTCAAACATATCAAAAGTGAGATTCTTAACAATATTGAAATCTAAAACATAAGTTTTCAGAATTGTTTGATGTTGATATTAATATCAAGAATTGAATGTATCTTTCTCTTTAAAAAGATCTTCTGAGCGACATGTCAAAGCATTTGACTTATTGTTGATCTTGTCGAGATAATAAGCGATGTGATAGTTGAATCTAGACAGAAACTCGCTTCAATAAGCTTGATGATGACTCAACTGCTTAGTTGACATGAAATACTCAAGATTTTTGTGATTCGTGATTATCTTGATAAAGTAGATAAAGTCTTCGAGCTTTGATCATCATTTCTCGAAAGTGCAAACAATGATCATGAATTCTTTATCGTAGATCTTGTAATTGCACTCAACTGAATTATGCTTCTTTGAAAAGTAAGTAATTGAATGAAGAATCTCATTCTCATCATACTGAAAGAGAATGTCTTTGAACACATAGTTTAAAGCATTAATTTCTATCACAATCTTGTGATCTGAATTATAGTGACAAAGAATAATCTCAAAAGTGAAGACTTTCTTAAGAATGTTGAATGCAATCTGACATTTCTGAAATCAGACAAAGAGTACATCTTTTCTGATGAGATGAATGAGCAAGATACAGTACTCTGCAAAAAGTCACGATCACTTAAGCGAAAACACGTAAAATCGCGTACCTTCAAAACAATCAATCTTCTTCAACCATATTCATCATGCTCAGAAGAGCTTCGTTAACTACTATTTCTGGTAATAAGATCTTCAGAAAGAAGCTCGATTTGTTGACTAAAGAAAGAATTACGAGGCAAGCTGAGCTAGAAGCTACACTCATTCAAATCAGTCGAAATTTGAGCGTTTCTTGCATCATCATAAATGAAGTTTTAGAAAGACTTTGCACTGCATTCTTCGAAGTCAATAAACTCAGATCAGAAAGATCTTTATCAATTACTTCTTAAGCAGCTAGAATACTGCTACGTCAGTTACGATCGAAGTCTAAAATCATCTGAAGACAGCTGAAAATGAACATCGAGATCGATTTAAACGCGAGAACTCTCAACGTCACACTACGAGCTCACGAAATTTCTCACTGACTAGCTCTTAAGCGACCGAAATTAACATCTGAAGCTGCTCGACTTCGATTAAAATGAGCTGAAAAGCATAAGAGTTGAACCGTGAATCAATGAGACAATGTCATCTGGTTGAATGAAGCATTCGTGGCTCGAGAAACAGGTAAAACACGAGAATGAGTGTTTGAAACTTTCAAACAGAAATGAGATAGAGATAAAGTCATGGAAATTCTCAATAAAAAGATCTTTTTCATTATGATTTGAGAAGCTTTTTGAGGTTCTGAAAGATTGAATTTATATCTACTCGATCGAAACTTCGAATTTAAAAAACACGGCTATTCAGCAGTCTTCTACATTCAGATTTTGAATCACAATTTGACTGACATATGAAAGTTAGAACTAGTGTTCATGCAGAATAACGCTTCGATACATAGAGTCAGAAAATCGAAGCTTTGATTTCAGAAAATGAGTATAAAAGTCATGAAGTGATCTTCGTACAGTTTCGATTTGAACTCAATCGAAAACCTCTGAGCTCTACTGAAGAAGAAAGTCTATAAAGTCTATTCGGATTTGAATTCGCTGAAGAGTAAAGGCGAGAAAGCTGAAACTCAACTGTTTCAGATTTTACAGAAGGTCTGAGTGAACATACGAAAGAAGGTAATAGAGGGGCTAATTTTCAGTATGTCACGCAGATGTGCAGCTATAATTAAAGCGAAGAGCTGGCATACTAAATATTGATTGGGAAATCATAGATCATATACTACTAAATAACTAGCTCAAATATTGAAGTTTCTCAGCTGAATTTGATGGTTCAATGATTGATGCAGGTGAGAGATGTATTGATTGAAGAGCGCGCGACCGTGACTTAATGCAAGGTACTGTAGTTATTCTACTATAGTCATAAATGAATCTTTTATAGAAGTTCGCGAAATTTAGAAAACTTTGAACGTCTTTAACGTTGATCAGAATGAATCAGTTGACAATGATGTCTATCTTAGAAGAGTTCATCTTGATCTCTTCAATGATGATTATCAATTCTAGATACAAGACTTGAGTGACGTGAAACTTGCATTTGATTATATTCATTTGAAGATCTGCTTCTTGCAGCTTTCGCAGAATGAGCTTGACATGAATTTCATGCTCAAGTTCATTGTTGAAATAAATCAAGATGTCATTCAGATAAGCTGTATAGAACTTATTTAAATGTTTGCAAAGAATATTGTTAATGTACTTCTGAAATGAGACAGACTCATTACATAAATTAAAGAGCATGACTAAATACTTGAATAATTCAAATCGAGTGCAAAAGACGATGAAAGCTTTATCTTTTTCTTTAATTTGAAGTTAATTGAACGCAAAGATGATATTCAGCTTGATAAAGATTTTAGCTCAACTTAGATGATTCAGCGTTTCTGAGATCAGAGACAGAGAATATTAATTCTTGACTGTGATAGCGTTCAGATCTCGATAGTTCACGCAGAAGCAAAGTTCTTCTTTAAGTTTCTTGATGAAAAGAACAGAGATGATCATCTGAAAGTAACTGACTTGAATGAAATCTTTGCTCAGATTCTCATTCAGATAATGATGAAGTTCTAGAATTTCGTCACAACTCATGTTGTACAAAGCGAAGACTGAGAATTGAGCATATTCTTTAAGATGTATGACATGATCATAAGCTCAATGCAAAGACAAGATATCAACGTTCTTCTTGAAGAAGACATTTAAAAACTCAAAATATCTGAATGATAAAATTGTGACTGAATCAACGTTCTTACTTTGTTAATAAACTTCAAGATCTTCTTGTGTCATGAATGCAGTTAAATGAAATTTCTTTTTCATTTGATGAAGATTCAGACGATGATTTTTATCATACATACTGTCTTAAGAACGAGATGAAAACTGAGCAAGAGTTGAACTGTTCTTTAAATGAACAGTCAAAGTTGCATGACGCGATTTTGACTCGTTAAAGTCTAGACTAGAAGACGAGATTGACTCAAGATTCAAGAAAACATCGATTTTTCTTAAAATGACGCTAAACACTTCAATGTTTTTGACATGAGCAGCATGATCAAAGCTTCAAACTCTCAACTCAACTATGTTAAGTTGTATAAAAGATCAATCAAATTGATCTGCTCAAGAAATAACAGAAGTTTTAGAAAGAGAAGAATTTCAACACTTAATTTTTAATGAGTATTCTTTTTGAATGACTTGAAGAATACAACTAGAAGCTTCTTGTTTCAGACAAGAGACAAGATTGAACAAAGTTTGTTTCTTGTGAATGAGTTGAGTATTAGTTGACTTTTCATAAGTGAACGAGAAGTTAGATTGCTTCTTGTGAGCAGACGAAAAACTGAGTTGCTTCTTGCAAGTGAATTGAGAACTGAATTGCTTCTTATGAGTGAACTGAAAACTGAGTTGCTTCTTTTGAGCAAATAAGAGACTGAGTTGCTTCTTGCAAGCGAACTGAAAACTGAGTTACTTGTTTCAAATGAATGAAGAACTAAATTGCTTCTTGCAAGCAAACTGAATGTTGAATTGCTTCTTATAAGCAATCTGTAGACTGAATTGCTTCTTGTGAGTGATTCATGAACTGAGTTGCTTCTTGTGAGTGAATTGAGAGCGAGACTGAAAGAAAGCTACTTTGTTAACTTCAAATGAGAAATTTTCTTCTTGTTGATTAAGATCATAAATTTTGACGAGAAATGAGCAACAATGATTAAAACAGAAGAAGAAAGACAAGATGAGAATATTGTGCTCAAAATTGACATCAATGACGTGATGATGAAGTCATGACAAACTCATGATGATGAAGTACTGACTTAATTCAATGACATAAAAGAATAGTCTTTCAATGTGTTCATCGAGAATCATTGTGATTTCAACAACATAAGTAATGTCATCAATTAAAGCAACTTGATCATTCAATTCTTGAAGTTTGCAAGAATGAATTAATTGATGCAAGAAAAGATGATGTTGTTACGTGAAGAATTTATTCATAAAGACATAAGCAAAGACTTTACTATCAATCAAAGCGAGAGTGAGAACTTTAAATTGAGCTTGACGTAGAATACAGAATACTATCATGTGACTATCTTTGAATGTTGAATTGAATTCAAAGAGTTTCAAGACAGATTTAGCAGAAAACTTTCTATATGATTGAAGTGAGAATGAGAAGATTGAGACTAGTAGACAAGATGATATGTATACAGATCTCTGAGCGCAACTTAGCTCAGAAACTAGACTTTTTTCGCAGACAGTGAGATTTCTTCATTTATACTAATGACATCACTGTCATAAACATTCATGATATGCAAAGTGAAGAGCTTTTTATTTAAGCATTCTTTAGCAATTTTGCTTGAATGTTGCAACTTGCAGTAGTAGCACAGCTTTCACTTGTTGCAGATTTTCTTGATTTCAGAAACAATCAGAATCTTATCTTAAATGATGATAATGATAAAACTTAGATTTATTGACTCATCAAGAAATGAGAAAGAAAGAAACAAAGATACTGTTAAAACAACAGTTACAGAAATGATAATCTTTGAACTCAAAGAATTACTAATTAATGCAAAGATGCTCTTGATTTTGATGAATGAAATGATGATGAAGATGAAGTAAGATTGATGATGCTTAAGCTGCTGAAGCTCTTCATTGATGTCAAAGAATGCTTGAACTCATTGATAAAAGATGAATGATTGAGTTTCATCAAGATTTCATCAGAAGAGAATGATGATTTGAGTAAAATAATTGACATTATGCTTCAGACAGTCAATCAATGAGAAATCTTTCATCAAAGAATATTCTTTCTTTTGATAAAAGAGATTGTAATAGTCAACAAAGCTATTCATGTCTTGCTTCAAAGTTTTGCGAAGATATAAATGAGCATCTTCTGTCTTAAAAGAATTGTTGCAGCAATGATGTAACTTGTGTCATCAATTTGCAAAGATGAAAATGATACAGAGATCATTGACTTAATATTAACTCATTAAATTGTGAGTCTTCTTATCTATGATGAGTTGTAACTCGACATAAATGATCTTAGCTCGATGAAAGAAGTAATGATCATCATTCACATTTATGCGCTGTATCAGACTCTGCTTTCATGCATTTAATCAATCTTTGTTTCTTTTATATTTAAATATGTCAAGAAGCTTCTTGAATTTAGAAGTAATGATGACAGCGACAGAATTTGCAGAGAAATGAATGATGAAAAGAGATTGTTTATTCAAGATTTATGTGATGATCTGAGCTATCATCATGAAAGACTGAGAATTCAATTTTATATAGATTGAAGAACTGAGAATGATAAATGAGAACGAAGTGATGACATCATGTTATCAAACTTGATTTTAAAGCTCTTGCATTACGCGAAAGATCTCAACTGAATTTTCGATCACACTTTGAGCAAACTGTTCAACAACATGCTCATCATTGATTAAAAGATTGTGAAGTGACTTTATTTGAGTGAAAGAGTAACTAGATGAGATTTCAACGTATGAAAACGTTGCAGAAAGTGTAGATCTTTCATAATGTCAAAGACTAAACTAAACTAGAGATTCTATCAATATAGAGAATTGATTATTATATTACTTGAACTAAATACAGAATAATACATCAGATAATGTACAAGATGAAAGACAAAGAGTGAAAGAAAAGAATGAGAACTCAACTTTTATATACATGAATCAAGCAAAATCAAAACTAAATAGTAGTTTTATTGACTTAAGATTGCAGAACGACTGAGATGATTGAAACAGAATTGCTGAAACTAAATTAAGATGATGATGATTAGATTGATGACTTGATTTAATGAATCAAGATTATTTAAGATATCAACGATTTATGTTCTAAATTAAGTTGATGATCTGACATCATGACATGCATCAATCATATGATCATAAGATTAAATTAGAAGATGAGAGTCAATCTTCTAGAAGTCAATTGTATCTCATGTTAAGTTATAAGTTGCAAAAGATTAAGAAGTATCTAGAAGAGAACTTGAAAAAGAAGTTTATTACATTCAGCAAAGCTTCATTCGCTTCGTCAATACTATTCATTGAAAAGAAAGATGATAATCTTCGCTTTTGCATGAATTATTGAAAATTAAATGCTCTGATCAAAAGAGATCATTATTCAATACTCTTGATAGACGAAATACTCACTTGAATTCAAGACAGTAAATATCTGACTCAACTTAACATTATTATCACGTTCAATAAGCTTTGCATGAGCATTGAAAGTGAGAATCTAATCACATTCGTCACTTTCTTTGATGTTTACAAATATAAAGTAATGCTTTTTAAATTAATCAATGAATCAACATTCTTTCAGCACTATATCAACAACGTGTTGTTCAACTGTCTGCATAAATTCTGTCAGATTTATCTGAATGACATTCTCATTTACAGTAAGATCTTGAAGAAACATAGAACTCATGTGAAAGAGATGCTAAACAAGCTTCGTGAAGTCAATCTGCAGATAAACATTGACAAGTGCGAATTCAAGATTCAGAAGATCTCATTTCTAAAACTATTAATATTCATCAATGATTTACGAATGAACTTTCGAAAAGTAGATGTGATTCGAAGCTGAAAAGTGTCTCAATCGTTGACTCATGTGCAGATCTTCATTGATTTCTGCAATTTCTATTGATGATTCATAAAAAACTTCTTGAAGATTGCTTGATTTATGATAAAGCTGATTTGAAAAGATCATTCATTTGAATGAACAGAGATTTGTCAGATGATCTTTGAGAAACTGAAGCAATAAATGACGACAGCTTTCGTTCTGAAGCATTTCAATTCAATCAGAGAAGCTATTCTAAAAACGAACTTCTTGAACTATGTTAACAATGAAGTATTGTCTCAGTATGATGATGAAGACATTCTACATTCAGTGATTTTTTATAGCAAGAACATGATTTCTGCAGAATGCAACTATAAAATCTACGACAAAGAGCTTTTGACTATTATTTGATGCTTGAAGCATTGATACTTTGAATTGAAATGTACTGATATTTTGATCAAAATCTTCATCAATCACCTGAATTTAAAGTACTTCATAATCATTCAGAAACTGATCAAATGACAGACTAAATGAGCTGAGAAGTTATTTGAATATAACTTCAAGATCATATATCAGTCAGAAAAGCAGAATCTGAAAGCAGACGTGCTGATCAGAATGTCAGACGTCAAGTCAATTGAAGCAAATGATAATCAAAAGCTATATCAGCATCAGATGCTATTGCTTGAAGACAAATTTGAACTGTAGTCAATAAAAGCTGATCAAGAAAATGATCAGAAAGCTGATCAAGATCTGACTCAGATTTGAAACTTGAATCAAAAGCTAATTAAAATTTGATTGAAGAGATGATTTCTATTCAGAATCAGATTATAGTTGAAAATTAAACGAATCAACAATGTATTAATATTCAAACAATCATAGAACAGAACAGAAGAACTTATCAAGATATGAATCTAAACAATTGCAAAGTACTGAATGAAGTACTCTGAAAGAATGATAGACTGTGAGTTTCTCAGTCAATAATCATTCAATTGATAAAAGAAGCACATGATCTTTTGATCAGTAATCATTCTGACATGAATCAAACGTTAAACTTGTTAAGATAATTATATTGCTGATTGAAGATGAGAATGACAATCAAACACTACATTCAAAACTGTTACGTTTGTCGTAAATCAAAAGCATCAAGAGATCAAATCAATGAACTACTGAAGTCATTGTTTATATTTAAACAACGATGACAAGACATATCATTGAATTTCATTATCAATTTATTGAAAAGTGATGAAAGCAACGCGATTCTGACAGTGATAGATCGATTGTCTAAAGAACATTACTATATATTCTGTTGATCAAATGACAAAGAGACTTTCGCTGAACAAACAATCAAGCTGCTGCTGATATGAGTCTTCAGAACTCATGAATTATCAAGATCAATAATGTTTGATAGAAGTTTGCAATTCATATTGATTGTCTGAAAGTCTCTATGTCTGAGACTCAACATTAAGATGAAACTATTCATCAACTATCACTCACAAATCAATGATTAAATGAAAAGAGTGAATCAGAATGTAGAATGATATCTACGAAGCTATTGCTTGTACATGCAAGATGACTGATTTATCTAACTATCTATGACTGAATTCATCAATAACAATGCTATTTTGTCATCAATTGAACAATCAGCATTCTTTCTGAATAAGAACTTTCACTCTCATATGAGCTTTGATTCAAATTCAACTAAATATGAGATCTGTTATAAGTTTGCATAAAGTGAATCATATGAGTGTATTCTAACTAGAAGTTCAAAGCTGAAGAAGAAAGAAGATGCAACACGTTATGAATTTTACTCACGAAGGCACGCTAGATCGCTAGCGTGTCAACATCAGCTCTATACTAGTTTATGATAGTCTGACATGATTTATGTTAAACTAACTTAAAGTGCACGCTTGCAACATTACTCTTCTCTTCATCTAGCAATGTTCTCATTGCTGTCGTTCAATCAACATTTCTTAAGTTGATTTTTATCTTGACTTGTTCAAATATCATTCATGAAAGTCATTTATGATCTTTGAACATTCTTTGAATTCACTTTCATCGACGTTGTATCAATATAATCAACGTTGTATTCTTTTTAATTAACATGATACTGTAGTCGTTTATCTCATTTGTAGTGTCTGAAATTCAGTATGTTCTTCACTTTTCATTCATCTTCATCTTCAATCACTATAAAATCAGACAACTCATTTCATTATTCTTTCAGAGCATCTTTTGAATCTAGTTGCAGCAGATTTAATGTAAACTTCGAATGAATCTTCATAGTTAACAACAGTTTCAATTGATATGCATGTTCAATCTCAATCAGAATCTTGAAGAGTTTTAGCATCTTATTGTCTAGTTTCTTTAATGATCTTGAGATCATGATGTTTCTTGAGTTCAGAAACATCATGTCATTTATCTTGTAAATCATTTCTTTTCAATGCTTATTAATCTGTTTCTTCATTGTGACTCTGACTCTTACTAATGCTTGCTTGATCAATGCTAATAATCATTTCATGTGTTCAAATATATTCTTCGCTTTACTCACTTCGATTTTAGCTTGAGTGATTTCATATTCAGTTGAATTCAAATCAAAGCTCATACGAGAGTGAAAGTCTTTATTCAGAAAGAACGTTGACTGTTCAATTGATGATAAAATAGCATTGTTATCGACAAATTCAGTCATAAATAGTCAGATAAATTAATCATCTTGCATGTACAAGCAGTAACTTCGTAGATATCATTTCACATTCTGATTCACTCTTTCTGTTTGATCATTGATTTGCGAATAATAGTCTGTGAATAGTTTCATCTTGATGTTGAGTCTCAAGCATAAAGACTTTCAGACAATCAATATGAATTGTGAATCACAATTAAACATTATTGATCTTGATAGTTCATGAGTTCTGAAGACTTATATCAATAGTAGCTTGACTGTTTATTCTGCAAAGATTTCTTCATTATCTGATTAACATGATATATAATGTCGTTTCTTAAACAATTGATCTATGACTGTCAGAATCACGTTGTTTTCATCACTTTCTGATAGATTGATAATGAAGTTTAATGATATGTTTTGTCATCACTGCTCAAGTATGAGCAATGACTTCAGCAGTTCATTGATTCGATCTTTCGATGCTTTTGATCTACGACAAACGTAACAGTTTCAAATGTAGCGCTTGATCGTTGTTCTCATCTTCGATCAGCAATATGATCATCTCAGCAGATTTAACGTTCGATTCATGTCAGAATGATTATTGATCAAAAGATCATATGCTTTTCTTATCAATTAAATGATCATTGACTGAAAAACTCATAGTCTATCATCTTTTCAGAGTACTTCATTAAGTACTTTGCAATTGTCTAGATTAATATTTTGACAAGTTCTTCTATTCTGTTTCATGACTATTTGAATATCAAAGCACAGTTGATTCGTTCAATTTTCAACTATAATCTGATTCTGAATAGAAATCATCTCTTCAATCAAATTTTGATTAGCTTTCAATTTGAATTTCGAATCTGAGTCAGATTCTGAGTCAGATCTGAGCAAGATTTGAGTCAGATCTGAGTAAGATTTCTGATCATCTTCTGTCAGAATCATGTCTAAATGATACAATTAATGAAGGTCAGAATTAATATTGCTTGATCTTTAAAGATAGTTATAACTGAATATTAAGAATACAGAAGAAGATTGATACAAAAGCTTCTATTTATGTAATGTTCAAAGACTGCGCTAGATTTGAAAGAAATGTGTTTGTGACATGAGAAGAATATGATGTAAATGAACAAGATGTTGTTGAAAGAAAAGAATGTTGAGAAAGAAAAAGAAGTTGAGTCATATCTGAGTCAAATTTCGGCTAGATTGTTGACTAGCTTTAATTATTACGCAGAGAACTCGCTAGCGTTCATTGCAAATTGATTAGAGCTTCAGTCTTGATACGCTCGTAACATTATCTCTTTTTCGAAAATTCATGTTCGCATGAGTGTAGTTTCTTTGCTCGCTTTTGTTGATAGTTATTCCGATATTTAGCGCGGTTTGTTTGAATATAGCTTATGAAATTCATTTAAAACTTTCTCTGAGTCATTGAATTTTTCTTTATCAACGTAGTATCATTCGTCGTTTCTATCTAGATCTGTTCATTTGACTTTGTACTGTATTTGATCTTGATAGCATCTGATGTTCAATATATCGTCTATTTCTTAATGTTCATCGTCTTCAATAGTGATTGATCTGAATAATTCTGAATGCTGTTCTGATAGAAAATCTTCTGAATATGATTGCAGTAGCTTCGAGCTGAACATTGAATGCAGATGCTTCATGCTGACTGATAGATGAAGATGATAGAAGATACTCACTTTCGCAGTGATTTGATAAAGACTCAGCTGTTTGTCTTTCAAATCTTTGCAGAGTCTCGTTGTCTTGACGTTTCTGAAAGATAGTCAAACTCAATCATTTACTTCACAGATGACATTTCGTCTATGTTTATTGATCTGAACTTCAATGATCAGCTTCGTCTTTTTTGATTGTTAATAATCGAAGCTCAGTAACTCTTTTATTCAAATGACAATATCATCTGCTTTTCTAGCTTCAAGTCGTTCATGAGTTGTTTCATAGTCAGTTGTATTTAAATTGAAACTCATTCGAGAATAAAAATCTTTATTGAAGTAGAAGAGAGTCATTGAAGTGATTAAGAAGATATTGAAATTGTCGCTAAATTTTATTATAGATATTCATTTGATTCAATCGTTCTGCATGTAATTGCAGTAGATTCTAAGTTCGCGTTCAACGTCTTGATTGACTTGTTTCGTCTGATCGTTGATCTTCGAATGATAGACTGTGAATAAACTAGCTGTGATTCTCAGTCGCTTGCAAAGACTTTTTCACATAGTCAATATGAATTGAGAGTCTCTGTTCAAAACAATAGAACTGAGTAGATCATGCAGTCAATAAATGTTTCATAGCATGATTCAAACTGTTTCTTTGACTGAAATGTCATCATCTTCTCAATGACAGAAAACATAGTGACGTTCTTTGATGAAACGACATATGATTGTGCAAATGACGTTATAGTCTTCTGACAGAAATAGTTCAGTGATGAAGTTCATAACTATATCTTTTCAGCGTTTCTGTGAAATCGAAAGAGAATGATGAAGTTCATTGATGCTATCTCTAGAAACTTTGCTTTGCTGACAAGCATGATAGTTTTGAATGTATCATCAAATAGTAGCTTAATGATCTGATCAATAGTAGAAACGCTGAACTAGATCAATGATTTATTTATTGTTGCAATAAGAGATTGAAGATTGATCATGCACTTCTTGTAGTAATTTCGTGTGCATATTCTCAGAAATTCACAGTAGATCTTTTCTAAATAAAGCATCGTCAATGATTTCACAGTCTTTCAATTTAGTGATATGAAATTTGAGCTTGTTTTCGTTCATAGCTTGTTTATATTCGCTGCAGAACTCATCAAGTTGATTGATCATACATACTTATTGATAGAAATTTGCTTTTGATTCAATAAATAGAACATCAACTTTATCAAGAGTCAGAATAGTCTGAAAATGATCTTCAAGATGTTAAGCTGATTCAAAGACGTTCGCTAGAAGCATTCTGATTAGAGCATTAATCTTAATGTTCATTTTGCCTGATCTAAAGATGATTTGAAAGTTGAACTTCAATAGAATGTTCAGATAGTTGACTTGTCATCGACTCAACTGTTTATTTTTCATGAAAATCTTCAAAGTCTAATGATTGATGAACATTTGAATGAGTAGTTCAGTGCATTTCAGCTTGAATTGTCAGTGTTCAAAGCATCAAATAATGACTAGCAATTTCTTGTCATAAATGTGATAATTGATTTCAGCGAGAATCATGCTTTTGCTGTAGAAAGTCATTGAATAAAGAACTTTCTCGTCATTATATTGAGATAGTATTTCATCTTTTACATAGTTTGAAGCATTGATCTTCAGAATAGCTTGTCGTTTGAGATCAAAGTGATGAAATACTGAGACTGAGCTGACATGTTTCTTTAAATTGTCAAAAGCTTGAGCACAAATCTTGTTTCAAACAAAAGATATATTCTTTCTAGTCAGCTGAATGAATGATTTAACTAGCTTCAAGAAGTTCTTAATGAAACAATGATAGAAGTTAACAAATCTTACGAAGCTCTGAATTTCTTTTAGATTGATTGAAGTGATTCAGCTGACTATGACTGTCACTTTGCTGAAGTTCATACGAAGATCTAGTTCTGATACAATGACTTTTAGAAAGACAGTCTCTTCTACATTGAATTCGCACTTTCAAATATTCATCTGCAGTTCAGCTTCACGTAGTTGACTCAATACTAGTTTGACGTAATCTCTATGTTTCTTTCTCATTTTGCTATAAATGAGAATGTCATCTAGATAGACTTGACAAAAGTCATTCAGAAAGTTTCATAAAATGTCATTTATATATTGCTGAAAGAAGATTGATTCATTAGTCAGTTTGAATGATAACATCTTGTATTTATATGCTTTTAAAGCAGTGATAAAAGTGATGTAATTCTCATTATTAAGATGCATTCATAGTTTGTTGAACGCTGATATGATGTTCAATCTAGTCAGATGCTTGCAACTCATCATTTTATCAATGATCTTGTTTATCAGCGATAGAGAATATTTATTTCTTTTGAAAATGACATTTAGCTTTTGATAGTTCACGCAGAATCGAAGATCTTCATTTGCTTTAAGAGCGAATAGAACAGAGAAGAAATAGAAAGTCTGACTAGAAGTGATAAATTTCTTCAACAGATTCTCGTTTAAGTACTTCTTTACTTTCAGAAGTTTGACAGAAGACATTTGATAGACTCGACAGCAAAAGAGCATTAAATCACTGATGAGTTCAATTTTATGATCATAGAAGCAATGAAAGAATAGTTTATTTGATTGAACTCAATCAAAAACATCTAGAAACTCATGATATTTTGATGACAGCTTCGCTTTAATATCTTTCAAATTCTGAGTTCTTTTATTGATTAAAAAGATGTTTAGAACGTTCAAATTGCACTGAGTATTGTACACGATTTTTCTATTAATGTTCATCATGAATAGAGCAAAAACTTTGATCTTGTTCTTCTTTGAATAATTCAACAATGTTTTGAATGAAGTTGCGTTTATGTTTCAAATCGAGAATGACTCTTTCTAAGCAGTGATTGAAACAAGTTGTTTGAGCATCATAAAGATCTTAGTCTGAGTGATTGAAGAGAGCGAAGTTGATCGCGATCAACTTGAGTGCTTTGAATTGAGCGAGATCAAAAAAATTGAAATAGAAGTATTCAATTGATTCAAAAAAACAATGACGTCATTTTGCATATTCAGTAATATTTCGTTTTTGTTCATTCAAAACTTACTCAATATAACTTCATGATGATCAATATCAGCTATCAACATTGATACAGTCAATTTCTTATAACTTTCGATGATGAGATTGAGTAGAATTTTATGAATGATGATTTTCTTAGATATTTTCTCATCATAATCTCTTATTAGCTTCTTTTTTGTCAATGATATAGATTAAATTCTCAGTTTCTTGCATACTTTATTGACTAGATTAAAATATATGATCATGTAAACGACTGAATCACTGTTTATTAAAGAACGAAGACTGAAAGATTGATTCTGAGAGATAAGATGAATGTTAATTAGAAACGACTTTTCAAAGTAATTCTCTTTCAATAAAATTTCATCTAGTTTGCACAAAGATATAATCTCTATTTCTTCAATAACTTTTAAAGAGATGATTAGTTTTTTTGAATCGAAATTTGAATTGAAATCGAAGCGATCATATTTCTTGTTCACTGCATTAATTCTAGTAGATTGATCAAGACATTATTTAAAGCTATGATCTGATTTATGATATATAAAACAGCTTTCAACTAGAATGTTTGCTTCTTTGACGTTAGTTAAAACCGCGTCGCGCGACTTTAGCTGATCAGACTTTGAATGATCAACTGACTGAGTGACAATAATCACTTTATGAAAGATAGTCTTAGAAAGATCATCAACATGTTTGATCTTGTTCTTGATCTTTTGAATGACTCGCTGATCATTATTTAAATGAATCAGATAGAAACGAATTTCTTTTAGAAAATCAGATTGAACTAGTTGATTTATTCAAATGAATCAAAGACGAGAATAAATTTTATCTTTCAAATCAACGATCAGTTGCTTCTCGTAATAGTTTAGATAGAAAGATAAACGTTGAAACTGAGTATAAAATTCATTGAATTTCTTGAATTCTTGAATCAAGTTGTAGTATTCTTTATAAAAGTTGACTTCTTTATTCGAGTCATTGAACAACTAAGTTAGCTCTTTCAAAAGATTGTCGACGATTTTATAAAGATTGACACAGTCTCGTTCACGTCTAGCTTGAGTGATTTCAACTGTGTCATTAAATAATCTAGAATGTACATAGCTCAATTTGACTCTTTCATTAAAAAAGAGATCAACATTGATTTCTAGTTTATTCTGAATTTTTCCGTATCAGTTCTTTCAAGTAGAGTTCTTTTCATCAGTAAACAGCGAAGAATCAGATATTTTTTGAAATCTAGAACACTTAAAGTAGATGAAATCAGAAAAAGTGTTTTCTTTAGCTTAAAGTTTAGTCTTCAACTCTTTGATTTCATCTTCTTGTTGTTTATTTAACTTGTAGAGTTGATTTGTTTCTTCATTAAGAACTAGACTTTGAGTCTTTCAAATTTCGTAGAACACGAAGAGTATCATCATTTCAATGAATGATGCGTCATCTTCATGAATGAATGATGCAGCACTTGATGATTTCGTTCGTGATTTCAATGAATCAGCATCAGAGATCTGAGAGAAACGATTTCGAAATTCTTTGAAATGCTCTTCAGTAAATGAATGACTAGACATGATGAGATTTGTTTGAAAAAGAAAGATTGAACGAGTGATGATGCTCAATGATTGAAGAAGAAAGACGTATAGAGTGATGTTTAATCTTCAACAAAGAAGATAAGATTTGTTTGTTGATTTAATTGATTCTTTAGCAAACAACGAAGATTCTTTATCATTGAATCTATCAATTGATTTAATTCTTGAGTAATTCACGAAGATTCTTTATCATGATTCTTGTAATCGAGTGAACTTTGCGTACTTAATGAGCAATAAGTAGTCTAGCAATTCAAACAGTCTTGTCGTTGATTCTATTCAACTCTCTAATGTTGTTTTATCTTTCAATTATCGTTGATCATTAAATAAATAAATTTCTTTAAACTTGTTCTGTCTAAATGAGTATGTTGAATGAGTAATGAGATCAGTATCATGTGATTAACGAATTCTTAATATAATGTCAGAATCATGTCTAGATGATACAATTGATAAAGATCAGAGTTGATAGTGCTTGATCTTTAGAGATAGCTATAACTGAATATTAAGAATACAGAAGAAGATTGATACAAAAGCTTCTATTTATGTAATGTTCAGAAACTGCATTAAACTTGAAAGAAATGTGTTTGTGACATGAGAAGAATGTGATGTAGATGAACAAGATGTTGTTGAAAGAAAAAAGTGTTGAAAAAGAAAAAGAAGTTGAGTCATATCTGAGTCAGATCTTGACTAGATTGTTGACTAGTTTTAATCATTACACAGAAAACTTGTTAGCATTCACTGCAAATTAATTAAAACTTCAGTCTTGATACGCTTGTAACATCTTCTTGATCAACTTTTATTGACTGCAGTTCAAATTTATCTTCTGACAATAGCATCTGATGTTGATAAAGCTTTCAATCATCATTTGCTTCAACTGACTTAACGTTTGACATTCTGATCAGCATGTCAACTTTCAGATTCTGTTTTTTCGACTGATATATGATCTTGAAGTTATATTTAAATAACTTCTCAGCTCATTTAGCTTGTCATCTGATCAGTTCTTTGATGATCATGAAGTACTTTAAATTCAGATGATCAATGAAGATCTTAATTGAAATATTCATACATTTTAATTCAAGATGTCAATGTTTCAAACAGCAAATAATGATCAGCAGTTCTTTGTCATAAATCTTGTAGTTGTATTTTGCGAAAATCATGTTCTTGCTATAGAAGATCATTGAATGTAGAATGTCTTCATCGTCATACTGAGATAATACTTCGTCGTTTACATAGTTCAAGAAGTTTGTTTTCAGAATAACTTTTCTGATCAAGTTGAAATGCTTCAGAATGAGAACTGTTGTCATCTGTTACTTTAGTTCTTCAAAGATCATCTGACAAATCTTTGTTCATTCAAAGAAATGATTTTTTTGAGTCAGCTTTATCATGAGTTGAACAATCTTTGAGAAGTTCTTTATGAATCATCAATAGAAATTGCAGAAGTCAATGAAGATCTGCACATGAGTTAATGATTGTAACACTTTTCAGCTTCGAATCACATCTACTTTTCAAGAGTTCATTCGCAGATCATTAATGAATATCAATAGTTTTAGACACGAGATTTTCTGAATCTTGAATTCATATTTGTCAATGTTTATCTGCAAATTAGCTTCACGAAGCTTGTTTAGCACTTCTTTCATGTGAGTTTTATGTTCTTTCAATGTTTTACTGTAAATGAGAATATCATTCAGATATGTCTGACAGAACTTATGCAGACAGTCAAATAACACATTGTTGATATAGTGCTGAAAGAACGCAGATTCATTGATCAATTTGAAAAGCATTACTCTATACTTGTAAATGTCAAAGAAAGTAACAAAAGTGATTAAATCTTCACTTTCTGAACTCATGCGCAGTTTATTGAACGTGATGATAATGTTGAGTCAAGTCAGATACTTACTGTCTTGAATTTAAGTTAATACTTCGTTTATCAAGAGTATTGAATAACGATTTCTTTTAATCAGAGCATTCAGTTTTCAATAGTTCATGCAAAAGTGAAAACTATTATCTTTCTTTTCAACAAATAGTATTGACGAAGCAAAAGAAGCTTTGCTGAGTGTGATGAACTTCTTCTTCAAATTCTCTTCTAAATACTCTTTGATTTTCTGCAGCTTGTAACTCAACATAAAGTACAATCAACTTTTAAAGAATTAACTCTCATCTTTTAATTCAATCTTATGATCATATGATCAATGCAAGAACAACTACGTTGTCTTTTCTTTATTGAAAACATTCAGAAAGTTATGATAAACTATTGAAAGCTTCTTCTTCAGTTCACTCAGTGACATGACAGAGATCACTTCATTCAGTTTCATGAAATCTTCAACTGAGTTAATGTCAGAATCATGTCTAAATAATACAATCAATGAAAATCAGAGTTGATAGTGCTTGATCTTTAAAGATAGTTATAACTGAATATTAAGAATACAGAAGAAGATGAGTACAAAAGCTTCTATTTAAGTAATATTCAGAGATTGCACTAAGCTTAAAGAAGATGTGTTTGTGACATAAGTAGAATATGATGTAGAAAGAAAGATGATGTTAAACAAAGAGATGTTGAGAAAAGAAAATAAAGACTGAGTCAAATCTGAGTCAGATCTGAGCTAGAGACACTGACTAGCTCTAATCAATACACAAAGTACTCACTAGCATTCACTGCAAATTGATTAAAGCTTCAGTCTTGTTCAGTCTTGATACGCTCGTAACATTACTCTCTTCTTTGAAAATTTATGTTTGCATGAATGTTGCTTGTTTGCTTGCTTTCTTATTGAGTTATTGTGATACTAACGTGACTTTCTTGAGTATAACATATGAAATTCGTTCAAAACTTTCTTGAAGTCATTGAATTCATCTTTATCAACATAGTATCATTCATCATCTTTATCTAGATCTTTTCATTTGATCTTGTACTGTATTCAATCTCAATAGCGTCTGAAGTTCAGAATGTCATTTATCTTTCAATGTTCATCATCATCATTATTAATAATGATGAGTCTGAGAGATTCTGCATGCTGTTCTGATAGTAAATCTTCTGAATACAATCGCAGTAGCTTTGAGCTAAACATCGAATGCAGATGCTTCATGCTGATTAATAAATGAAGATGATAGAAGATTCTCGCTTTGACAGTAATCTAATATGATTCTAGTTGTTTGTCTTTCAAATCTTTGCATAATCTCATGATTTTGACATTTCTGAAGAATAGTTAAATTCAGTCATCTATCTCATAGATGACATCTCGTCTATGTTTATTGATCTGTGCTTCAATGATCAGCTTCGTCTTTTTCAATTGTTGATGATCAAAGCTCAGTAGCTCTTTCATTTGAATAACAATATCATTTGCTTTTCTAGCTTTCAGTCGTTCATGAATGATTTCATAGTCAGTCGTATCTGAATTGAAACTCATTCAAGAGTGAAAATCTTTATTGAAGTAGAAGAAGATTATTAAGATGATTGAGAAGATATTGAAATTGTCGCTGAATTTCATCATATATATTTATTTGACTCAGTCGTTCTGCATGTAATTGCAGTAGATTCTAAGTTTGCGTTCAACGTCTTGATTGACTTGTTTCGTCTGATTATCAATCTTTGAATGATAGACTGCAAATAAACTAGCTGTGATTCTCAGTCGCTTGCAAAGACTCTTTCACATAGTTGATATGAATTGAGAGTCTCTGTTTGAAACAATAGAACTGAGTAGATCATGCAGTTGATAAACGTTTCATAGCATGATTCAAATCATTTCTTTGACTGAGATGACATCGTCTTCTCAATGACATGAAACATAGTGACATTCTTTGATGAGATGACATGTGATTATGCAAATGACGTTATAGTCTTCTGACAGAGATAGTTCAGTGATGAAGTTCATAGCTATATCTTTTCAGCGTTTCTGTGAAATCGAGAGAGAATAATGAAGTTTATTGATGTTATTTCTAGAGACTTTGCTTCGCTGATAAGCATGACAGTTTTGAATGTATCATCGAATAGTAGCTCAATGATCTGATCAATAGTAGAAACGCTGAACTAGATCAATGATTCATTTATTGTTGAGATGAAAGATTGAAGATTGATCATGCACTTCTTGTAGTAATTTCGTGTGCATGTTCTCAGAGATTCACAGTAGATTTTTTTTAAATAGAACATCGTCAATGACTTTGCAGTCTTTCAATTTAGTGATATGAAATTTGAGCTTGTTTTCGTTCATAGCTTGTTTATATTCGCTGCAGAGCTCATCAGTTTGATTGATCATATGTATTTAATGATAAAGATTTGCTTTCGATGCAACAGATAAAACATCAACTCTATCGAGAATCAAAATAGTCTGAAAATGATTTTTAAGATACTGAGCTGATTCAGAAATGTTCGCTGAAGACATTCTGATTAAAGCATCAATCTTAATGTTCATTTGATCTGATCTAAAAATGATTTGAAAGTTGAACTTCAATAGAATGTTCAGATAGTTGACTTATCATTAACTCAACTGTTTGTTTTTCATAAAAATCTTCAAAGTCTGATGATCAATGAACATTTGAATGAGTAGTTCAGTGCATTTCAGCTTGAATCATCAGTGTTTGAAGCATTGAATAATGACTAGCAATTTCTTGTCATAGATGTAATAATTGATTTCAGCGAGAATCATGCTTTTGCTGTAGAAAGTCATTGAATGAAAAACTTTCTCGTCATTATATTGAGATAGTATTTCATCTTTTACATAGTTTGAAGCATTAATCTTCAGAATAGCTTGTCGTTTGAGATCGAAGTGACAAAGCACTAAGATCAAGCTGACTTGTTTCTTTAGATTGTCAAAAACTTGAACACAAATCTCATTTCAAACAAAAGATGTGTTCTTTCTAGTCAGCTGAATAAATGATTTGACTAGTTTCGAGAAGTTCTTAATGAAATGATGATAGAAGTTAACAAATCTTATGAAGTTCTGAATTTCTTTTAGATTAATCGAAGTGATTCAGCTGACTATGACTGTCACTTTGCTGAGATTCATACGAAAATTTAGTTCTGATACAATGATTTCTAGAAAGACAGTCTTTTTCACATTGAATTCGCACTTTTGAATATTTATCTGCAGTTCAGCTTCGCGTAGTCGACTCAATACTAGTTTGACGTGATTTCTATGTTTCTTTCTCGTTTTGCTATAGATGAGAATGTCATTTAAATAAACTTGGCAAAAGTCATTCAGAAAGTTTCATAAAACATTATTCATATATTGCTGAAAGAAGATTGATTCATTAATCAGTTTGAATGATAGCATCTTGTATTTATATGCTTCTAAAGCAGTGATAAAAGTGATGTAATTCTCGTTATTGAGATGTATTTGAAGTTTGTTGAATGCTGATATGATGTTCAATCTAGTCAGATGCTTGCAACTCACTATTTCATCAATGATCTCGTCTATCAGCAATAAAGAATATTTATTTCTTTTGAAAATGACATTTAGCTTTCGATAGTTCATGCAGAATTGAAGATCTTTATTTGCTTTGAGAGCGAATAGAACGAGAAAGAAATAGAGAGTCTGACTAGAAGTGATGAATTTCTTTGACAGATTCTCGTTTAAGTACTTCTTTACTTTCAGAAGTTTGACAGAGAACATTCAATAGACTCAACAGCGAGAAAGCGTTGAATCACTGATGAGCTCAATTTTATGATCATAGAAGTGATAAGAAGATAGTTTATTCAATTGAGCTTGATCAAAAACATCTAGAAATTCATGATATTCTGATGACAGTTTGACTTTAATATCTTTCAAATTCTGAGTCATTTCATCAATTAAAGAGACGTTTAAAACGTTCAAATCGCACTGAGTATTGTACGCGATTTCTCTATCAATATCAGTCATGAATAGAGCAAAGACTTCAGTCTGATTCTTCTTTGATCGATTCAGTAGAGTTTTGAACGAAGCTGCATCTATGCTTCGAATCGAGAATGATTCTTTCTTAGTCGTAGTTGAAACAGATTGTTTGAGCATAATAGAAACCTTAGTCTGAATGATAGAAGAGAGCGAAGTTGATCGTAGTCAACTTGAGTGCTTTGAATTGAGAAGAATTGAAAAAATCGAAATAGAAGTATTTAATTGATTCAAAAAAACAATGACATCGTTTTGCATATTCAGTAATATTTCGTTTTTGTTCATTCAGAGCTTACTCAATATGACTTCATGATGATTGATATCAGCTATCAACATTGATACAGTCAATTTCTTATGACTTTCGATGATGAGATTAAATAGAATTTTATGAGTGATGATCTTCTTAAATATCTTCTCATCATAATCTCTTATTAACTTCTCTTTTGTCAAAGATATAGATTGAATTTCTAGTTTCTTGCATACTCTATTGACTAGATTAGCATGTATGAGCATATGAGTGACTGAATCACTGTTTATTAGCGAACGAAGGCTGAAGAATTGATTCTGCGAGATGAGATGAGCATCAATTAGAAACGACTTTTCAAAGTAATTTTCTTTCAATAGAATTTCATCTAGTTTGCACAAAGATATAACTTCTTTCTCTTTAATGACTTTTAAAGAGATGACTAGTTTTTTGAATTGAAATTCGAATTGAAATCAAAGCAATCATATTCATCGTTCACTGCATTAATTCTAATAGGTCGATCAAGATACTCTCTAAAACTATGATCTGATTTATGATATATGAAACAGGTTTCAACTAGAACATCTGCTTTCTTGACGCTAGTTAAAATCGCGTCACGTGACTTTAGATGATCAGATTTTGAATGATTGACTAACTGAGTAACAACAGCTTTATGAAAGATGATTTTTGACAGATTGTTGACATGTTTGATGAGATTGACTTTGTTCTTGATTTCTTGAATGACTCGCTGATCATTATTCAAATGAATCAGATAGAAACGAATTTTTTTGAGAAAATCAGATTGAACTAATTGATTTATTCAAATGAATCGAAGACGAGAGTTAATTTTATCTTTCAGATCAACGATCAGTTGCTTTTCATGATACTTCAAATAGAAAGATAATCGTTGAAACTGAGTGTAGAACTCGCTGAACTTCTTTGATTCTTGAATCAAGTTGTAGTATTTTCTACGAAAGTTAACTTTCTTATCTGAATCATTGAACAACTCAGCTAGTTCTTTCAAAAGATCATTGACAATCTTATAAAAATTGACACAGTCACGTTCGCGTCTAGATTGAGCGACATCAGCTGCGTCATTGAATAATCTGAAATGTACATAGCTCAGTTTGACTCGTTCACTTGAAAAGAGATCGACGTTGATCTCTAGTTTATTTTGAATTTTGTCGTATCAGTTCTTTCAAGTAGAATTCTTTTCGTCAGTAAATCAGAAAGAATCAGATATTTTCTGAGATCTAGAACGCTCAGAGTAGATGAAATCAGAAGAAGTGTTTTCTTTAGCTTGAAGTTTAGTCTTCAACTCTTTGATTTCATCTTCTTGTTGTTTATTTAACTCATAGAGTTGATCTGTTTCTTCATCAAGAACTAGACTTCAAGCCTTTCAGATTTCGTAGAACATGAGAAGTATTATTGTTTCAGCAAATGATTCGTCATCTTCATGAATAAATGATGCAGCACTTGATGATTTCGATGAATCAGTATCAGAAATTTGAGAGAAATGATTTCAAAATTCTTCGAAACGCTCTTCAGTAAATGAACAACTAGACATGATGAATGATTTAGTATCAGAATTGAGCGAAGAATGATGCTCAACAATATAAAATGAGATCGTAGTTCAAGTGCTTAGTCTTCAAAGAAGAATGTTGTTGATTAGAAGAATATTTTTGATTTGTGAGTTTTGAGTGATTCTCTAGCAATCAACGAAGATTCTTTATCGTTGATTCTATTGATTGATTTGATTCTTAAGCAATTTACGAAGATTCTTTATTGTCGATTCTCTTAATCGAGTTGAACAGCTTATTTTCACTCGTCTGTTTCATGAGAATGAGTTAATTCTCTTGATCGATTTGAACTGTGTGTACTTAATGAGCGATAAATCATCTAGCAATTCAAACAGTCTTGTTGTTGATTTTATTCAACTCTTTAATGTTGTTCAGTCTTTCAATTGCATCAATTATCAGATAAACGAATTTCTTTAGACTTATTCTGTCTGTATGAGTATGTTGAATGAGTAATGAGATCAGTATCATGTGATTAACGAATTCTTAATATAATGTCAGAATCGTGTCTAGATGATACAATCAATGAAGGTCAGAATTGATAGTGCTTGATCTTTAAAGATAGCTATAACTGAATATTAAGAATACAGAAGAAGATGAGTACAAAAGCTTCTATTTAAGTAATATTCAGAGACTGTGCTAAGCTTGAAGAAGATATGTTTGTGACACAAGTAAAATGTGATGTAGAAAGAAAGATGATGTTGAACAAAGAAATGTTGAGAAAAGAAAATAGAGACTGAGTCAGATCTGAGTCAGATCTGAGCTAAAGACACTGACTAGCTCTAATCAATACGCAGAGTACTCGCTAGCGTTCACTGCAAATTGATTAAAGCTTCAGTCTTATTCAGTCTTGATACACTCGTAACAGTTAAGCGCTTTATTGATTTCGCTAATAATCAATGAAAAGATTTTAATCTTCTTATTCTTGACTAAAGTTCAATATACAACAACTTTGATCATGAGAATATTGACAATCTTCTTTACTTCAATTGACTGAGAGAATCAAAGTTGATCAAGATTAACTTGAATGCTTTGCTTTGCTATAAGAGCAGATTCAATGAATCGAGTGAATTCAATGAATCTATTCACTGATTTCTGATTCATGAGTCGCTTCAAGATGATCATTGATGTAACAATTAAGTTCAAGTTCTTTCATTTCATTTCACAAATCTCGCTTGACTCAGATCTGTGAAATGCTAATTGACTGCTTACTTTTGAAACAGCAGATTTCAATGTTCAAATCTTCAACGATGATATTAATTGATTATTTGCAGAATTTATTAAAATTTGATTTCTTTTCAATCAAAAATTTTCAATGATTATCTTATGTTAATTTAGATGAGTTATTAATAAAAGCATCATTTCATTCTTGTGTTCTTGAATCATGATCAATGTATACAAAGCATATGTAATCAACTTTCAATCAAAGATTTTATCATATGATTAAATCAACTTTGATTTTGATAGCAATATTAATTAAATATCAAAGCATTCACATAGCTCTGACATTAAAAATTCATTAATGAAAGTCATGTCAGTGACTTCAGTATCTATCAGAATGAGAAATCTGAATATCTTTTCTAAACTACTTAAAATGATATCAATAGTAAATGACTTGAAATTAAATGAATCATCAAACATGCTGATGAAACAGAATATGAGTATATTATTCTCAGTCACTATTTTGATGAAGACAAATCATTTTTCAAACTCACAGCAATCTTGTGCACTTAAATCATCTTAAGACAGTCATATGCTCTATGTTTTAACTTCTTGCATTTGAAGCAAAGTTCTTTCTTAAACAACTCTTTCTGAATAAAATTGAGATTCAATCTTTTAAACTTCTTTCATGAAGAGTTTGATGACATAAGTTGAACAGTCAATGTGCTAAAGACAGAGCGAGCAGCTTGAATTGCTGATGCTTTGATAACTGATTAAGCGTTCAATTTAGTTAATCTAACATTGACTTGCATGCAGATGTTGATAAACTCATTCAAATTCGTGATTCATTCATTGAGTGTTGCTCGCTAAAGATTTGAACTGATCTTATGTTGAAGATCATTTAGTAAAGTTTCATTATTATATTCTAGTTCTGCATTAAATCTCTGAGATTTCATTCAAAATTCATGAAAGAAGATCTTGTTTTAATACAGCTTCAAGTACTATCATTAAGTCATGTGATGATGATTGAGATTATTGTACATCTTATTTATGATCAACAGTACTTTTTCAACTTTTAGAAATGAGTTCAGAAACATGTTTCTCATTTAAGATGCAATATGTTTGATCACAGCTTCACTGACTTGACTTTCAATGTATGCAATCTTCAATTCTTTAATAGAAAAATGATTCTTGTTTATCTTCAACTTGTTTTGCATTCAAGACAGTTAATTGTTTACATTCTGTGATGAATCTTTAAACTGTGAAGAATTTAATAACTTGATCAACTTTGAGAATTGATCTTCAGAAATTAAAGTGCTTTGTCAACTTAATGCAGCTTCTAATTATATATATAATTATGTTTTTGTTTCTATTCTCTTTCTGCAGATGCATCTGTGTAATTTTCAACATGATGTTTATCTTGTTGACATCTTCTAACATCTGAATCATGTCATTGTGAATCTTGATTTCGATGTCGTGCTGTTGATATATGTACCTGATAAAGACAATGATATTGTCTGCTTCATGAGCACTTATTTAAGCATTCAGTTTAGTGCTGATGCTGATCTTGATCATTTCGTGATCAAAAAGCAACACATTCATATTCTTTTCTTCTATATTCAACAATGCATTTGTGTCTTCTTCTTCTGATGCTGTTTGATTCTGTGATAAAAGTGATTTTCTTCTGACATTTTGAAGTTCATAATAAGCAATGCTCGCTGATTTTGAGCTTCTAGTCATTGTATGAGTGGAAAATTGCTGATTGAAATTCTGATGTTACTCTATCAAACTTTCTGAATTCAAGTACTACTGAAATTTCTGATTTCTGATGACGAGCTCAATAAAGAATTAATCAAGAGCAACGCGTTTGTGTTCTTTGATTCTGATTCTATCGAAATTTCTGATTTCAAATCAAGATTCTTCTTTAGAAATTTCTGATTTCTATCAAGCTTTCTGAACTCAACTTCTGATTTTGCTGTTGAAATTTCTGAATTCAACTTCTGATTTGAGTTGTGTAACTTGTTTTTATATCATCTACATGTTAATAGCAAGATTAATGAGCTTTGAACTAATGTTATGAGTCTGCATAAAATGAATCATATGAGTGTATTCTAACTAGAAGTTCAAAGCTGAAGAAGAAAGAAGATGCAACACGTCGTGAGTTTTACTCATGAAAACACGCTAGATTGCTAGCGTGTCAACATCAGCTCTATGCTAGTTTATGATAGTCTGACACGATTTATGTTAGACTAACTTGAAGTGCACGCTTGTAACACTCAGAGTCAAAGATTCTGTTTCTGAGTTGTCGCTGAGCATCATTTCAGCATGCGAAAGTTCAAGCAACATTCAACGACTTCAGACTTCTTATATCAACGCGCATCAGTCTGATGCACTCAAAAGTAATTAAATGTTAATTTTGTTTCAATCAGTGAACAATAGCTGAGATTTATATTCATTAACAGATTGAATGAACATCATCAAAGAATTACTCGATGCATTCATGATCAAGAACATTCAAAAGCAACTCAAGAAGATTGTTTGCAATGTGTTTAAATCAAAAGACTGAGATGCTGAAATGAAAAAGAAACAACTCACTTCTGAGAACTTGCGTTGAATTATTGAAATTGATGTTGAATATACTTGAGAAAGAAAGTCACAATTATCATTCTGTCATTCTTTGATGAAGAGTATGATTTCTAAGTATCATGAACACGCAAAATATCTGCAACGTCAGACGAATGTTTATAGATACGCTAAATAAATCGCTACTTTCATTAAGCATTCACTTATGCAAATTCAGAAATTCGTGAATAACAGTATCAGAGAGACTTCAATAAAAGTGAGAATGTTCTGTCAAATCTTGAAGCAAATTGAAGCTGACGCTGATAAATCAACATCATCATGAAGAAGACTCAGAGTGAGAGTGACAATTGACAAAAATGATCATGAACATTTACTTCATTCTATCATAAGATGTTTGCGAAGATTGTTTGAAATCAGCGAGAAGTGACATTGTTTCTACAGCTAAGTGAGATCTTGATGTAGTTTAACACTTAAAACTATCTGTTGATCATGATTTAAATTCTGAAACACTTCAAGACAATTTTAAAAATTATCGATCAGCTTTCTATGAAGAATTGATGCACATGCTTTGTACAAATGAATACAAAGCGAGCGATTTAACAATCTCTAAAGATATTTCAACGTTCTTTAACATTCTTAAGAGTATTTTGAGTGACAGCATAAGATGATAATTCAAAGTGAACTCATATTGATCAAATGTTAACTCATGCTAGCAACAACATCGTTTGTAAAGTTCTTAATTATTCAGAGAACAGTATCAAAACACTGTCTTCGAATTACGAGTCTTTACAATCAATGAAGCTCAACTTGAATTCTATCTCTATTTCTGATGCAATGAACATAAGCGATGTTGACTCTCAAATTTCATTTCAGACCTTTTCACAAAGATCAAAGTTTAAATTTAACCTGTTGTTGAATTTGATGAAGTTTGATTCAAGTTCATCATGAGACGTGATGACTTAAAACGCACGATCAAATCATTCTTAATTGAGAAACTTCTTACAACGATCTGAATTCAACTTTTCTCTATCATTTAATTCAAGTATCGTTAACTTCAATATTCTGTCTCAGCAAACTATGAGATCGAATGATTTTCAAGAAGCAACTTCTCAGATCTTCGCGCAGCAATTGAAGTTCAACTTTGATTTACCAGTCAATGCATATGAGTTTAATATGAGTGATCTGTCTTTGAAAACGTTGTGTTCAAACGCAAACATTACGTATTTCTCATCGTTGAACTTTATGAAATGATCTGTGTGCACTTTCAACTCAATCGCACTCTCACTTGAGATATCACATACGTTCTCATCATTTTCTCAACGATCGAAATTCAACTTCAATCTATCAGCAAATGTGCCTGATCTGAAGTTCATTAATCTGCTCACTAATGATACGCTGAACACAAGCTTTACTTCATAAAGCGTTTTATCACAAGTTTCAGTGCAGCGATTTAAGTCTCATCAAGTCATACGAAATGAGACATTGCAGAGTTATACACAAATGTCAGAGCACAATTCTCATATGTCATTGAATGCTTCAAGACTGATCTCAATTGAAGTTGCAAAGCAGAGCGTATCAAATGATTTCATTTACAGACTCATAAATCTTGAACATGAATGAAGCAGTTGAGTATCTACGATTATGAAGCATTGCAGAGATGAAAGAATTTCGCTTCAGATGACAAGTCAATATGTTATGAGAAAAATCATGTAAAATTTAGCATCATATTATGTATCTCATAAATTTGCAGCAATCTGAACCTCATCATACAAAAGCTTGATGAGTATAAAGCTTGAATTCTCTGTCTCTAAGAATTTGAATGTCATTTTTTTCTTTCACACAAGTACGTCTTCTTCTTTCAAACATAATGATTCAACAGAATGAGAAAGCGAATTCAACATTTCTTCATCATAAACTTCATGCAATTCTTGAATGTATTCTGACATTTCATTGTACATGTCAACAGCTTCATCAAGTTTAATTGTGTAGAAAAGTGTGTTTATCAACTCTTGATCTGTTAACTTATTTGACTGATAGATGTCGATTAAAGAATTGACATGATATGTGATTGACGAAAGATACGTCTTGAATGAAAAAGCTTGCTATTTCAATCAGTCTGATGATTCATGATGCGTAGATATTGTCACTCACTTTCATCTTCGCTAAAAGCGTCTTGCACTCATTGAATCAGTCGTGAAATTTCTGATAGATGTTCACAAAAATCATCTCTTTTTTCACTGACTGTTGTCTCTGCTGTAGCGTTTTCGTAAGAACTTTTCTAGCTCTTTGCACAAGCTCTGACTTCACAAGCTTTCGTAATATCTTGTAGCTTGTTTCTTCATTCATAATGCGCGAGAGATTGCTGAAGACGATGATGACATTCAAGATAATGTGATGAAACGAAAGTGATGTAGATTTCAGACTGTCGTTGCAAAACTGAGTGTAAAAGCGACATTTTTGAAACTTAAGAAAAGTTGTGTGATTTGACTGTTTTGTCAATCTCATTAGAGCTTTCAACTTTTTCCGTCTTCTCTTTCAGACCTGCAAAATTTCTCAATCATAAGACTCACTCAAGACACTTCAATGTAAATAGAAGATACATCAGCGATCTTTGCTATTGCTGACTCGATCATACATTGACAACGATGACATGATGAATGAAATTGAGATTCTTATTCTGTCAAAGTATTATGAAGCACATATGTATACAAAAGCAATTCTTCGCTTTACTTTCTTTATGAAGCTCAGAAGCTCTCTTGCTACTTCTTTCAAATATTCATCGATCTTTATGAACTTGAGCAGATCAGAACTCATTCTCTTCTACTTATTAAAAGTCTTTCTAACATGCGTATAAATTCTGAGTCGCTTCAAGATTACTCTCACTTCTATTCTACAGTTTATTTGATCTTATGTCAATAGATATCTTCTGATCTACTATGAATGTAGCTACTTCTTTGAACGAGTCAATCATTCAGCTTACACTCATCAACTATATTTACACATTGAATGATGTATTACTTCTCATCGAAGCTTGTCGATCTGAAACGTTGAATTATATCTCGCGATTTTCAGAACAGAACGAAGTACAAGCTCTTGTCAGCAGTAAGAATATTTTCGTCTACGCAGATTTTCTCACTGATCGCGAACATTGAAACAACAATATGAGTTGAACACTGCTTGAACTTGAAAATAAAATCATTCAATATGAGCATAATGATTTCAATGCTTTGATAAAGAGGTCAGAAACTCTTCTTTGTCAACAGATTTATCATTATTTTGTCTTCTACTATTGAATGAATGATATTGTAAACGAGATCTTGAGATGAGTCTTGAAAATAGTGTTTATTTCATCTAAGAAATATACATTGCACTTCTAAAGATGACGACGAAGCGATGAGATATTTAGAGAAGTGAAGAAAAGAAGAAAGACTGATTCTCTACATTGATGATAGTAACTGAAGACAGCATTTTTCTATTTCAATATAGAGAATTGTTTAGTACTTCTGACAGAAGTTTTCTCGAATTCAACATTCTCAAATGTTACTGCGCATATGAATTAAGCATTTTGTTATTCTACAATACACTTCATAAATGTTTATTTCACTGCACTTGTCGTGTTGAGATCTGTCGCGTCTGACACATCATCAACAAAGAACGAAAGAAGATGATAGAAGAATTCATGAATATGAGCAATCGTAATCATCAGTAGAAGATAGAAGACAACGAAAGTTGCTGACAAGACTTCACAGCAACTGCGTATCATCACTGAGTATCTTTCATGCTTGAATGTCAGGCGACAGCATCTTGACAAGGTTAGCACAAGATGTAATGTGTCATGCATCTGAAACACAAGATCTCGTGTTACAGTCATATGAACTAAAAAAATGATTGAAAGTTTAAACAAGCTCTTTGCATCTCACTAAACCTCAGATTTCAGCATTTAAATGACATGACTCTGTCAAAGAGCAAAGAGCTTGTCACATAACTTATTTGCAATATGAAAACGAATCAGACAAAAAAGAAGCAAAACACTTAACAAAGAAAGAGAAGAAAGAGTGTTTTTCACAAGTCATATCAGCTAGAAAAGCTGTGCGAACTTGATGTGTGAATGATTGTGTACAATTTCGACGACGATCAGTATCATATCTACAGTTTCACAAATCAACTTTCATGATCATTCACGTTGAACAGTATTGTACGTGAGTTTTCTGCTCATGCTTTCACAAAGCGATGCTGACTCAGTATGTAGCAATGTGTACATCTCAATTCTCAACACATGTTCTTTGATGATTTTGAGAAGTCAATCAAGCGAACGAAAACAAAAGCAGGCACAGAATCAATGATGTGTGACTCAGAACTGACGAGAGTGATTGATTGTGATCAAGAGAAAATGTCTGCAGAGAGATCTTTCATTTTTTCAGATTCTTCGATTTTCGATCTGATGTTCAATTGTGCATGAAAGATCAAACAGAAAGAGTCTCGCAAGAGCGATTTTTTGAGCTAGGTTGAACAAAAGCGAGATTGTAACTAGAATGCTGATGTCAGATTGAGTAGTCAAGAGTGTGATTGTCAGATGTGACTGACGTATTTATTTCTATTCATCATTATCTCTTTGAAGCGTATTAATTTGAGCGATGTCTCAAGATAGACGAAGCGTAGAGATACTTTCAACTGCTCAAGAAAACTATACAAAGACGAAAGTGATGATGATGACTGACTCTTCTTGACACTTGCACTGCGAGATTCTGTCTCATCATTCAACTGCAAATGCTTGAATTCACTTTGACGTACTGTCACAATTGCAATTGACGAAATACTTTCGCTAATAATAGTTGAATTTCAACTGTTGAACAAGTAAGCTGAAAATGAGTCGCTGCATCTAGAACTAATAATAGTTTGCGTTGATTATCAAGTCTTGCTAGAACTTCGACTCATTCATTCTCATAGCAACGTCGTAAGCGTTGATTGCATTATACTGCGTCTTCTTTGATGATTAAAGTGAGTTGAACGTGATAGTTTCAGAAATGACGTACAATTTCACATGTTCTCACGTCATGATACGCAAGCTGACACAGACAATCGCTTGAATCTCATTTAAACTGATCATCAAGTTGAGTTTTGAATTGATATTTTGAATTCAACTCAATTTGAAGTTGAGTTACTCACATTTTCAACTCGATCTGAAGTTGAGTTACTCATATTTTCAACTCAATCTGAGTTGAATTGAGCATATTTTCAACTTGATTCAACTCGACTCAACTAGAAATTGAGTCAACTCAACTTGATTCATCAAGAACTCAAGCTTGATATCAAGAGAGTTAAATATAGAAATTTTTCCGACTTTTGCATTATCTTTTTGCATTATCTTTTTGATAGAAAGTCATGAAGAGAAAACATGAAGATCATTTGATAGAAAGTCATGACAAAAAACATGAAGAGAAACATAAAGAAAACATGACAAAGAAACATGAAGATCGTTTGATAGAAAGTTATGACGAGAAAACATGAAGATCGTTTGATAGAAAATCATGACGAGAAACATAAAGAGAAACATAAAGAAAAACATAAAGAGAAACATGATGAGAAACATGATGAAGAAACATGAAGATTGTTTGACTTTGATAGAAAGTCATGACGAAAAAACATGAAAGAAAGTCATGAAGAAAAATCATGTAGACTGTTTGATCAAGCTATTTACATTTATTTAATATCTTGTTAAATTAAGTCGAGTTGTTGAGTCGAGTTGTTGAATCAAGCTTTTTAATTCGACTTGAGTTCTTGAGTTTAACTTCTCAATTCAACTCGACACTTTTTTAAAAAAAATTCAATTCAACTTGATACTTTTTGAGTTGAGTGTTGCAAGCGTGCACTTCGAATTAGTCTAACATAAATCGTGTCAGACTATCATAAACTAGTATAGAACTGATGTTGACACGCTAGCGATCTAGCGTGTCTTCGTGAGTAAAACTCATGACGTGTTGCATTTTCTTTCTTCTTCAGCTTTGAACTTTTAGTTAGAATACATTCATATAATTCGCTTTATGCAGACTCATAACATTAGTTCAAAACTCATTAATCTTGTTATTGACGTGTAAATAATATAAAAACAAGCTACACAATTCAAATCAGAAGTTGAATTCTGAAATTTTGACATCAAAATCAGAACTCAAGCTCAGAAAACTTAATAAAAATCAGAAATTTCTAAAGAAGAATCTTGATTCAAAATCAGAAATTTCAATAGAATCAGAATCAAAGAACATGAACGCGTTACTCTTGATTAACTCTTTATTGAGCTTATCATCAGAAATCAGAAATTTCAGCAATGCTCAAACTCAGAAAGTTCGATAAAGTACTAGTTGTTGCTTAAACTCAGAAAGTTCAATAAAGTAACATCAGAATCTTGATCAGCAATTTTCTACTCATACAATGATTAAAAGCTCAGAATCAGCAAGCATTGCTCATTATGAACTTTGAAATGTCAGAAGAAAATCACTTTTATCACAGAATTGAACAGCATCAGAAGAAAAAATCATGAATGTGTCATTGAATACAGAAGAAAAGAACACGAACGCGTTGCTTTTTGATCATGAAATGATCAAGATCAGCATCAGCACTGAATTGAATGCTTGAATAAGTGCTTATGAAGCAGACAATATCATTGTCTTTATCAAGTACATATGTTAACAGCACGACATCGAAATCAAGATTCACAATGACATAATTCAGATGTTAAAAGATGTCAACAAGATAAACATCATGTTGAAGATTATACAGACGCGTCTGCAGAAAGAGAATAAAGACAAGAACATGATTATACATCATTTAAAAGTTGCATTAAGTCAACAAAGCACTTCAACTTCTGAAGATCAATTCTTGAAGTCAATCAAGTTATCAAATTCTTCACTGTTTGAAGATTCATTGCAAAATGTAGACAATTGACTGTCTTAAATGCAAAATAAGCTGAAGATAAACAAGAATCATTTTTCTATTAAAGAGTTGAAGATTGCATACATTGAAAGTTGAGTCAGTGAAGCTGCAATTCAACATATTGCATTTTGAATGAAAGATACATTTCTAAACTCATTTCTAGAAGTTGAAGAAGTACTGTTGATCATAAATAAGATGTACGATGATCTTAATCATCATTACATGACTCAATAACAGTACTTGAAGCTGTATCAGAACAAAATCTTCTTTTATGAATTTTGAATGAAATTTCAGAGATTTAGCGCAGAACTAGAATATAATAATGAGATTCTACTAAATGATCTTCAGCATAAGATCAGCTCAGATCTTCAGCAAGCAACGCTCAATGAACAAATCACAAATTTGAATGAGTTTATCAACATTTGCATGCAAGTCAATGTTAAATTAACTGAATTGAACGCTTGATCAGTTGTCAAAGCATTAATGATTCAAGCTGCTCGCTCTGTCTCTAGCACATCAACTGTTTGACTCATGTCATCAGTTTCTTCATGAAAGAAGCTCAGAAGATCAAATCTCGATTCTATTCAGAAAGAGTTGTTTAAGAAAGAACTTTGCTTTAAATGCAAGAAGTCAAAACATAAAGCATATGATTACTTTAAAATGACTCAAGTGCACAAGATTGCTGCAAGTTTGAAAAATGATTTACTTTTGTTAAAGTAATGACTGAAAGTGATATACTCATATTTTGTTTCATGAGCATGTTTAATGATTCATTTGATTTCAAGTTGTTCACTGTTGATATCATCTTGAATAGTTTAAAAAAGATATTCAGATTTCTCGCTCTGATAAATACTGAAGTCATTAACATAACTTTCATCAATGAATTTTTGATATCAGAGCTATGTGAATGCTTTGATATTCAGTCAATATCGCTGTTAAAATCAAAGTTGATTTGATCATATGATGAAATTTCTGATCGAAAGTTGATTACATACACTCTGTATACATTGATCATGATTCAAGAACATAAGAATGAAATGATGTTTCTATTGATAACTCATTTAGATCAGCACAAGATAATCATTGAAAATCTCTGATTAAAAAGAAATCAAATTTTGATAGATTTTGCAAATGATTGATTAATATCATCATTGAAGATTCAAACATTGAAATCTGTTGTTTCAAAAGTAAGCAGTCAATTAACATTTCACAGATCTGAGTCAAGCGAGATCTGCAAAATGAAATGAAAGAACTTGAGCTCAATTGTTACGTCAATGATCATTTTGAAGCAATTCATGAATCAAAAATCAGTGAATAAATTCATTGAATTTACTTGATTCATTGAATCTGCTCTCATAGCAAAGCAAAGCACTCAAGTTGATTTCAATCAACTTTGACTTTCTCAGTCAATTGAAGTAAAGAAGATCATCAATATCATCATGATTGAAGTTGCTGTGTATCAAACTTTAGTCAAGAATAAGAAGATCAAGATCTTCTTCTTGATCATTAGTGAAATCAACAAAGCGCTTAGCTCAGTTGAAGATTTCGCGAAACTGAATGAAATGATCTCTGTCATGTCATTAAATGAACTGAAGAAGAAGTTTTCAATAGTTTATCATGACTTTCTGAATGTTTTTGATAGAGAAAAAACAACGCAGTTGCTTTCACATTGATCATACAATTATAAGATTGAATTAAAAGATGAGAATCAACTCTCTTAAAGTCAATTATATTTCATGTCAAGTTACAAGTTGTAGAAGATCAAAGAGTATTTAAAAGAGAATTTGAAGAAGAAGTTTATCACACTCAGCAAAGCTTCTTTTGCTTCATCAATACTATTTGTCAAAAAGAAAAATAATAGTCTTTGCTTTTGCATGAACTATTGAAAACTGAATGCTCTGATTAAAAGAAATCGTTATTTAATACTCTTGATAAACGAAGTATTAGCTTGAATTTAAGACAGTAAGTATCTGACTTGACTTAACATTATTGTCACGTTCAATAAACTGTGCATGAGTTCAAAAAGCAAAGATTTAACTACTTTTGTTACTTTCTTTGATGTTTATAAGTATAGAGTAATGCTTTTTGAATTGATTAATGAATTTGCATTCTTTCAACATTATATCAATGATGTATTGTTCAACTGTCTGCATAAGTTTTGTCAGACATATCTGAATGATATTCTCATTTACAGTAAAACATTAAAAGAACATAGAACTCATGTGAAAGAAGTGCTAGACAAGCTTTGTAAAGCTGATTTACAGATGAACATTGATAAGTGTGAATTCAAAGTTTAGAAAATCTCGTTTTTAAAACTATTGATATTCATCAATGATTTGCGAATGAACTCTTGAAAAGTAAATGTGATTCAAAGCTGAAAGATGCTGCAATTGTTGACTTATATGCAGATCTTCATTGACTTCTGTAATTTCTATCAATGATTCATAAAGAACTTCTCAAAGATCATTTGACTCATGATAAAGCTGACTTGAAAAAATCATCTTTTTGAATGAACAGAGATCTGTCAGACAATCTTTGAAGAATTAAAGCAACAGATGATGACAGTTTTCATTCTGAAGCATTTCAACTTAATCAGAGAAGTCATTCTGAAAATGAACTTCTTGAACTATGTGAACAACGAAGTCTTATCTCAATATGATGATGAAGACATTTTACATTCAATGATCTTTTATAGCAAGAACATGATTCTTGCAGAATGCAACTACGAGATCTATGACAAAAAACTGCTGATCATTATTCGCTGTTTGAAACATTAATGTCTTGAATTGAAATGTACGAATATTTTAATCAAGATCTTCATCAATCATCTGAATTTGAAGTACTTCATAATCATCAAAGAACTGATCAGATGACAAGCTAAATGAGTTGAGAAGTTATCTGAATATAACTTCAAGATCATATATCAGTCGAAAAAACAGAAACTGAAAGTTGACGTGCTGATCAGAATGTCAGATGTCAAGTCAGTTGAAGCAAATGATGATCAAAAGCTATATCAGCATCAGATGCTATTGTCAAAAGACAAATTTGAACTGTAGTCAATAAAAGCTGATTAAAAAGATGATCAGAAAGCTGATCAAGATTTGACTCAGATCTTACTTAAATCTGACTCAGAATTTGACTCAGAATCTGACTCAGATTCGAAATTTAAATCAAAAGCTAATCAAAATTCGATTGAAGAGATGATTTCTATTCAGAATCAGATTATAGTTGAAAATTGAATAAATCAACTATGCTTTGATATTTGAATAGTCATGAAACAAAACAGAAGAACTTGTCAAGATATTGATTTAAACAATTGCAAAGTACTTGATGAAGTACTCTGAAAAGATGATAAACTATAAGTTTCTCAGTCAATGATTACTTGATTAATAAGAGAAGCACATGATCTTTTGATCAATGATCATTCTGATATGAATTGAACGTTGAATCTGCTGAGACAATCATATTGCTGATTGAAGATGAGAATGATGATCAAGCGTTACATTTGAAACTGTTACGTTTATCATAGATCAAAAGCATCAAGAGATTGAATCAATGAACTGCTGAAGTCATTGCTCATACTCAAGCAGCGATAACAAAACATATCATTAAACTTCATTATTAATCTATCAGAAAGTGATAAAAACAACGCGATTCTGACAGTCATAGATCAATTGTCTAAGAAACGACATTATATATTATGTTGATCAGATGACGAAGAAATCTTCGCAGAACAAACAGTTAAGCTACTGTTGATATGAGTCTTCAGAACTCATGAACTGTCAAGATCAATAATGTTTAATCGTGATTCACAATTCATATTGATTGTTTGAAAGTCTTTATGCTTGAGACTCAACATCAAGATGAAACTATTCACAGATTATCATTTGCAAATCAATGATTAAACAGAAAGAGCGAATCAGAATGTGAAACAATATCTACGAAGTTATTGCTCATACATGCAAGATGATTGATTCATCTGATTATTTATGACTGAGTTCATTAATAACAATGCTATTTCATCATCAATTGAACAGTCAATGTTTTTTCTGAATAAAGACTTTCACTCTTGTATGAGCTTTGATTTGAATTTAACTGAATATGAGATCATTCAAGCTAGAATCGAAGTGAGCAAAGCGAAAAATATATTCAAACACATGAAATAATCACTAGCATTAATTAAGCAAGCATTAGCAAAAGTCAGAGTCATAATGAAGAAACAGACTGACAAGCATTGAAAAGAAATGATTTACAAGATAAATGACATGATGTTTTCTGAACTCAAGAAACATCATGATCTCAAGATCATTAAAGAAACTAGATGATAAGATGCTAGAACTTTTCAAGATTCTGATCGAGATTAAACATGCATATTGACTGAAACTGTCGTTGACTATGAAGATTCATTCAAAGTTTGCGTCAAATTTGCTGCAACTAAATTCAAAAAACATTTTAGAAAAATAATGAAATGAGTCATCTGATTCTATAGTGATTGAAGACGAAGTTGAATGAAAAGTGAAGAACATACTGAACTTCAAACACTATGAACGAGATAAACAACTACAATATTGTGTCAATTGAAAAGAATACAACGTTGATTTACATTAATACAACGTTGATGAAAGTGAATTCAAAGAATGCTTGAAGATTATAAATGACTTTCATGAACAATATTTAAACAAGTTAAGATAGAAATCAACTTAAGAAATGTTGATTGAACTGCAGCAATGAGAACATTGCTAGATAAAGAGAGAGAAGTAATGTTGCGAGCGTGCACTTCAAGTTAATTTAACATAAATTGTGTCAGACTATCATAAACTAGTATAAAGCTGATGTTGACACGCTAGCAATCTAGCGTGTCTTCATGAGTAAAACTCACAACGTGTTGCATCTTCTTTCTTCTTCAGCTTTAAACTTCTAGTTAAAATACACTCATATGATTCGCTTTATGCAAACTCATAACATTGAGTACTTGACTTGAACTCAAGTACTTGATTCGACGCGATCAGTCTAAGTCTGAAAAGAATGCATTGCTTGAATATGTTAATCAAAGTCTTATGATATTGAGTTAAACATCTGACATACACAGCGAGCGAATGAGTCAGAAATTTCTCAGTCAGCGTGAGTTTATTGCATCTCAAATTAAGAATGTGAAAATCAAGATAAATGAATGATTTAAAGAAGTGAAGAACAAGATGAATGAATGATTCAAAGACGTGAAGAAGCAATTCAAGAAGATGAAGATGCAATTCAAGAAGATAAAGATGCAATTCAAGAAAATGAAGAAGAAATTAAATAAACATTTCAAGAAGATTGACAAGAAAGTTGAAGAGATGAACAAGAAGATGAGAAATCATCTTAGTCTTATACAAAATACGTCACGAAACCTCTTACATATCAGAGAATGAGAAGCAATCTCTTTCGTGAGATTACTTAACTTTCGTGATGTAATTCATATCTCAGAACACTTTTCTTGCACAGTAAGACACTTCTGAAGACTTAAAGATCTCTTGCAAGATAAGTGCTTGCATCAAATTTTACATAAACATTTTGATTCATAAAAGAAACAGTGAATCAAATGATACATCTCATTCACTTCTACAAGATTCAAGAATATGAAGAATGAGACAGAAATACAGATAGTTTCAAAGAATATAGCGACTCAGATAATTTCAGCGAGAAATCAAGTCGTTCATCAACATTGTTGATATCATTGAAGATGACAGTTCAATCAAACTCTGAAATTGCACATCGAGCGTTAATCGCGTAACTAGAATTGATCTACAATGAGATTCAAAGATTCATGAAGAAAGTCAAAGAGTTAAGTCATACTTGAGTGATATGTAATAAATGAAGACAGAATGAGTCAACATCTGAAGAGAGAAAAAGACGAGATTTCAAAATGTTATCAGACGAAATTAAAGTGACAAGTTTCACGAAATCTTGATTATCTCAAGAAAAGCGCAAGTAGTGTTGATAATAAAGCTCTTCATCATTTATATTCAGAGAGAATGACTATCATTTTGCAATTCTGATGTGAATGAAGACATTCTGATGAACAACGAATTTGTCAGACGATTTATGACAGAACATATGAATTGCACGAATTAACAGTCAACTGAAAGTCATATGATTGCTCTTTTGAGACTACAGATTGATTTTTCTTCTAATGAGAATCATTCAAATGCTTTTCAAGTGATAATGAATTCATTTCATGTCTGAATTACAATCTGACACAAAGTCTTTCGTCATAGCTTTACATATTCTTCATTTCATTCTCAAGTACTGACGAGCTTACAAAAATCAATGTCGATCTCTCTCTGCATGTTTCTATAATCAAAAATCGCTCATTGAAGCTTTTTCACAATCTTCTGCGTCTTTCTGACGAGACACAAGCTGACTTCATGCATTTTTTGATGATACGCGATTTTTTGTCTCAAATAGTCATTATTTTGAGTCAGCTGTTTAATCTTTTGTGACAGAATGAGCTTTGATGTGTATTTCAATGCTTGAAGTTGTGTCAAAGTTGCTTCAAGCGCAATGAATGAATCAAGATTGTGATTGATGAGAACGTCAAGAAACGTAGACGTCGAAGACTGACTATCACAAGCATTCATCGCTCTTGATGAGAGTGATACGCTTCAATGAGCGATGACTCAGCGAAGAGAAATAATGCTTCGAAGATCGTCACGCGTACTTAATCTTCTCGAGTCAAATAATTTTTTGAAGAAATCATTTCAGACTTCTTTTTCTTCAGTCAATATGAGACTGTCGAAAATATTTAAATATCGTTCAAACAATATGAATTCTGCAATGTTTGACGAAATTATATTTTGCACATGATGCTACGCATTTTATTGAATTTGAGCAAGAGATTTACATAAAGTGTAGAATTGATATGTTACTACGTAGTCATATAGTCAACGTGTCTTAAACATGAAAACAATCTCAGAAATAAACAACATCAGACTCTAGTCAAATGCTAAATCTTTCAAGAGCACATGATTCTCAGATTTCTAAACTTTCGAATTTTCTGTCTTCTTAATTCTTTGAGCGTCTTATGCTTCTTCAGAGCTTCATCTTTCTTTGACTCAATGAGAGAAGAACTTTGTTTTATCGCGATCAAGAAAGCTGTCTTAAGATTCAGCTTGACTGAAGACTATTGACAAGCGAAGATGACTAGTCAACTTGACTCAATTAATGTTGATTGCTAAAGAACAAGAAGATTAAGCAGAAAAAGAAAATAAATAGATTGTTTTCTTTTCTGTTTTCTTCATCATCTCTTTCTGTTTCTTCATTTCTTAGAATTCAATCAGAAATGCACTTTTGCATCTGCTGCTCACTTTGCTACTCACTTTGCTATTCACTTTGCTATTCACTTGTCATTCACACTGCTATTCACTGCTGTCACTGCTATTCACTGCTGTTATTGCTATTCACTGCTGTCATCGCTACTCACTGCTGTCATTGCTACTCACTGCTATCATTGCTACTCACTGCTGTCACTGCTATTTCATTTGCTTCATCACTGTCATCACTGTCAATGATCACTTCTACTTGTTATCAGAGTCACATCAACGTCAACATCACTGTCAGCAGAAAATAAAGTTGTTATCACTTCTTCTTCTTTCATGTGTCTTGCTCTCGCTTGTTTGCATCATCATCATCATTCTCGTCAAGTTCATCTGTCTCTTCAAGTTCTCTCTCTTCAAGTGTTTTCTTGAGAAGAATTGACTCAGAACAAATTGTCAAAACATCAATTACTCTCGTCATGCAACAGAGAATTAAAGACGTTCATCAAGTGAATATGAAACGCAAGCTGAAACAGAAGCTTCAATGATTAGAAGCTCAGAGTACAGTGCTGAATTAGTTGAGAAACAACTCAGTAATAAAGAGCACTATCAGTCAAATGTCAGATACTATTTCTTCAAGTGATTCTTGCATTCAAACAATGATATCTTGCTATTTTTTTATTGATATCACTCAACTAACTCTCATCTTCAAAAACAAATTTTGAGCTATCAATATTTTTAAGCTGATCAATGATCATATATCAAATTTGATCAATAAGCAAGATCTGCAATTGTCATGAATTGATGAGCTTTGAGTTCATGATGATGACATCACTCAGCAGAATCTCAAAAGCATGATTCTCTTTCTACGCTGTTTAGAAGTATATAATCAATGTCTTATTAAAATGATCAATGATCAATTGAAACATTTTCTGCAAGCAAGCTTAGCTTGATACATTAACTATCTGCAGAAACTTCATCTTCATTACATCTTCAAGTCTTTATGAATCTTTCACTTTCACTTTCATGAGATTTGCATGATAAAAGAAGTCAATGACTTGAACAAGTAATACAATGCTGAAGATAAACTTGTTGATTAAGCATTGATAAAGAAAACATCTGCTATCGCTTTTCAGACGAGATATCAGAGTCAGAAAATTGTCAGAATCATGTCTAAATGAGTTAATCAGCAAAAGTCAGAGTTGAATAGTGCTTGATCTTTAGAGATAACTATAACTGAATATTAAGAATATAAAAGAAGATGAGTACAAAAGCTTCTATTTAAGTAATATTCAGAGACTGCGCTAAGCTTGAAGAGAATGTGTTTGTGACACAAGTAGAATGTGATGTAGAAAGAAAGATGATGTTGAACAAAGAGATGTTGATGAAAGAAAATAGAGACTGAGTCAGATCTGAGCTAAAGGCACTGACTAGTTTTATTCAGCCTTGATACGCTCGTAACATTATTTCTTTCTTCGAAAATTCATGTTTGCATGAATGTCGCTCATTTGCTTGCTTTCTTATTGAGTTATTTCGATACTAGCGTAACTTTCTTGAGTATAGCACATGAAATTCGTTCAAAACTTTCTCGAAGTCATTGAATTCATCTTTATCAACATAGTATCATTCATTGTCTCTATCTAGATCTTTTCATTTGATCTTGTACTGTATTCGATCTCGATAGCGTCTGAAGTTCAGAATGTCATCTATCTTTCAGTGTTCATCGTTGTCGTCATTAATAATGATGAGTCTGAGAGATTCTGCATGCTGTTCTGATAGAGAGTCTTCTGAATACAATCGCAGTAGCTTCGAGCTGAACATCAAATGCAGATGCTTCATGCTGACTGATAGATGAAGATGATAGAAGACTCTCGCTTTGACAGTGATCTGATACAATTCTAGTTGTTTGTCTTTCAAATCTTTGCAGAGTCTCATTGTCTTAACGTTTTTGAAAGATAGTCAAACTCAGTCATCTACTTCATAAATAATGTTTCGTCTATGTTTATTGATCTGAACTTCGATGATCAGCTTCGTCTTTTTCAATTGTTGATGATTGAAGCTCAGTAGCTCTTTCATTCAAATGATAATATTATCTGCTTTTCTAGCTTCAAGTCATTCACAAGTTGTTTCGTAGTCAGTTGTATCTGAATCAAAACTCATTCGAGGGTGAAATTTTTTATTGAAGTAGAAAGAGATCATTGAGATGACTGAGAAGATATTAAAATTGTCGCTGAATTTCATCATAGATATTCATTTGACTCAGTCGTTCTGCATGTAATTGCAGTAGATTCTAAGTTCGCGTTCAACGTCTTGATTGACTCGTTTCGTCTGATTGTCGATCTTCGAAT